>Ga0182030_10005360_pt1 | contig 27251 bp, 15 predicted proteins | sample 812S3MmetaG_FD_121299 | JGI IMG/M metagenome (GOLD analysis project Ga0182030, IMG submission 121299) | Permafrost microbial communities from Stordalen Mire, Sweden - 812S3M metaG (Illumina Assembly) | ecosystem: Environmental > Terrestrial > Soil > Wetlands > Permafrost | place: Sweden... | reverse complement strand
GCCCACCCGCCCTGCCAGGTGAAGTCGGTCTCCGTGCGCCGCCGTCCCAGGCCGTCATACCCGAAATCGCTCCTCCAGGCGCCCGGAACGAAAACGGACGTCAGCCGGTTTTCCGGGTCATAGACGAACGACCGGACGCCCTCGTTGGTCTGGTTGGCGGCAACAAGCAGAGGGGATGGGGGCCGATCCGCTCTCAGAAGACTGGCCGGGGAGGGCAACGCACCGGCGCCCTGGAGAAGGGCTTGAATCTCCGCCGCTCCGGCATGACGCGTCCCGTTGGCGGCGGCCTGGCCGGCCAGCCAACCCCAGACCATCCAAACGATGAGCAGCACGCGCAGCATCCGGGAAAAGGTTTAGCAGGGGCGCGGGCGCACCGCAACCCAGGTCGCGGAGAGGAGTTGGGCTGGGCAGCCGCGCCCAGCAGGCGGCGGTCAGCGCGGGTACGGCGAGCAGGTTCGCCGCGAATCCCCGGCTGTCACGCATCCCCGTGCTGGTGTGGAACCCGCGGTTCCTGTGCGGCTCGGAGGCCCTACGGGTTCGGCCCGCTTCCGACGGTAGACGGACTGTGGCGCCGCCCCGCGGGCCAGCGCCGCCGCGTGCGGATGACCGCCTCAGCGGTGCCAAAACCCAGACCGTCGTTCCTTCGGAACTCTCCTGCTTTAGGCACGCAACTTTAGGCACGCAACCCAACGTTGAAACGTTGGGCTTAATTCGGTTGTCCCTTCGGGACAGGTGCGGGGCCTGGTGGAGCGCAATGGGTCGGCCAGACCGCCCCGCCGCTCATGGCTGGCCAAGGCGATGCCGCCCAGCCCCACCGCCGGGCTGCCACAGGAATTCGCGGCGGCTGACCGGGCTGGCGATGGAAGGCAGAGTGGTTTTGCACCGGTTGTTCCTGCAACCAAACCCGGGCGACACGTAACACGGTGGAACTGGCGCTCTCCGACCGCGGTCACATCGCGCTGGTGAACCGCACACCGCGCAACGCCCGGTCGTTGTCGGCGCGGATGCGCGAGGTGAGCGTCTTCGCGATGGCCTGGAGGAAGGGCGTGGCGATATGCGGCGCCTCCTTCGCGAGGCGCTCGAAGCCCGCGGTCGAGATCTTCACCACCTGGCTGTCGCTGTTTGCCACCACGTCGGCCGAGCGCGGGCCGTGGTCGAAGAGCGAGATGTCCCCGAAGAACTCCCCCACGCCCAGGGTGGTGAGGATCTTCTCCTTGCCGTCGATGTTCATCCGCACGCGCAGCTCGCCTTCCAGGATGAGGAACATGGCATCCCCGTAATCGCCCTGTTTCACGACCACCTGCCATTGGGGGATGCGCAACGGTTCCACGAACCGGACGAGGTAGTCGAGCTGCTCGCCGGTCAGGTCCGCGAGAATCTTGACCCGGCGGAGGGTGTTCGCGCCGATCCCCCCCGCCCCGGGGGCCGACGCCGGCGCGGTGGACTTGGTGCGGAAGAACATCTGCAACTCGGTCATCGCGGCGGCTTTTTGCCACAGCCCGGTGTGCACGGCGAAAACCCAGGTGTCACCGGTCACGCGCTCGTCTTTCACCCAAGCGACCAGAGTGGGGAGTTCCACGGGGCCGTACGGGTTGCGGTCGATCCCCCAGACAATGAAGCCGATCTCGGTGGTTTCTGAGTTTGCCATTATTTCGACTGTTACCACACGCTTGGAGTCCTGCAAGTGAAAACCGGCTTCATCTTCGGGTTTGCCTTCGCGGGCCGGATTCGGTTCGATGGGGCCGATGAAAGCGATTTCACGGCTCCGCGTCGCCCAGTTTGGCCTCGGCCCCATTGGCATTGAGGCGCTTCGGCTGGCCGCCACCCGGGACTGGGTCGAGGTGGTGGGCGCCGTGGACCACGACCCCGCCAAGGCCGGGCGCGATCTTTCCGTGGTCACCGGCTTGCGGCGGTTGCGGGGGCGCAAGGTTCACCCCACGCTCGAATCGCTGCTCGCGAGCGCCCGGCCGGACGCCGTGCTGCACACGGCCGTCTCGCGGATCGGCGAAGCCGCCCGGCAGATCGAGCCGATGATCCGGCAGGGCCTCCACGTCGTTTCCTCGTGTGAGGAGTTGGTGTTTCCCAGGTTTCGCGATCCCGCCCTGGCCGCCCGCCTCGACCGCCTCTGCCGCAAGCATGGGTCGCGGGTGGTGGGGACGGGGGTCAATCCGGGGTTCGTGATGGACCTGCTGCCGGTCTTTCTCACCGCGGTCAGCCAGACCGTGACCTCGATTCGCGTGCAGCGGGTGGTGGATGCCTCGACCCGCCGGGAATCCCTCCAGCGGAAAATCGGCAGCGGGCTGCCCCCCGCCGTGTTCCGGCAGCGCCTCGAGGCGGGTGTTGCCGGCCACGCCGGCCTGGCTGACTCCCTGGCGTTGCTCGCGGAGTCCCTGGGGTGGGGAGGCGTGAGAATAAAGGAGACGGGCGAGCCGGTCGTTGCTGGCGCAGACCTCCAAACCGAGTTCCTCCGGGTCGGAAAGGGTGAGACCTGCGGTTTGCACCAGCGGGCGGTGGGGAAACTGCGGGGCAGGGTGCGGATCGTGTTGGACTTGCAGATGTCTCTGGCGGCCCCCGATCCCCACGACGCCATCCTGGTGGAAGGGTCACCCCGGCTCGATGTGCGGATCCAAGGCGGCATCGCCGGGGATCAGGCGACGGTCGCCGCCTTGGTGAACACGCTCCCGCGGCTGCTGCGGCTTGGTCCCGGGCTGCACCTCGTGACCGACCTGCCACCGGCCTGAGCGGCAGGACGCCGCCCAGCCGGCGTCGATGGGAGCCGCGCCGCGAGGCGCCCGTGGGCTGCGTGCGCGCGGCTGCGCTCCGGCCGGGCTTGCGGATCGCCCGCGCGCGGTTACCCTTGCCCGCATGAATTTGGAAGATCACGCGGGGGATGTCATCCGCAAGGGACGCCTGATGACGGGGGTTTCGGTGGAACAGGCGGCCTCGGCCGCCGGGGTCACGGCGGCGGCACTGGAAGCGTTCGAGGAGGCGGGCCGGCCCGCGGGCAAGATCGACTTTCAGGGGCTGGCTGGCTTGATCGGACTCGATGGGGGGCGGTTGGCCGCGCTGGCCGGCGGCTGGCTTCCCGCCGCGCGCGATCTTGCGCTCTGGCGCGAGTTGCGCCAGATCACCACCTATGGCGAGGGGATGGGGGTGAACGGCTACCTGGTCTGGGATGAGATCTCCCGTGAGGCGGCGCTGTTCGACACCGGTTGGGATGCCGCACCGATGATCCAGATCGTTCGTGAGAACGAGTTGGTACCCCGCCACCTCTTCCTCACCCACGGGCATCGCGATCACGTGGCGGGCGTGGCCGCCCTGCGCGCGGAGTTTCCGCGCCTCCGTCTCCATTCCGGATCCCGCACGGCACCCCCGGAGCAGCGGATCCTGGCCAACTCGTTCATCCATCTGGGCAGTCTGCGCATCACCAACCGCGACACCCCGGGCCATGCGGAGGACGGGATCACTTATATGATTGGCAACTGGCCCGAGGACGCCCCGTACGTGGCCATCGTGGGGGATGCGGTGTTTGCCGGCTCGATCGGGCGCGGCAACCAATCGTGGGATTTGGCGAAGCAGAAGGTAAGAGACCAGATCCTCACGCTGCCCCCCGACACTCTCATCTGCCCCGGACACGGCCCCGTGACCACCGTGGCTGAGGAGAAGGCGCACAACCCCTTCCTTTGACATGAGCCGCCCGCTGGGGGGTGCGGCCGGGTGGCCGTGGTTGGTGCTGGTGCTTTCGCTCCTCTGGGGCGGAGGCTGCGCCAGCCTGCCACCCACCTCCCTCGCCACCCATGATTCGTCCATTTGGGAAAAGGAGATCGCCGCCTTCGAGGCGGCGGACCGGCGCCACCCGCCCGCACCCGGCCCGATCCTCTTCGTCGGGAGCAGCAGCATCCGGATGTGGAAGACCCTCGCCGAGGACTTTCCGGGCCGTGCGGTGATCAACCGGGGCTTCGGCGGCTCGCAGTTGGCGGACTCGGTCCGGTTTGCCGACCGCATCGTCGTTCCGTGCCATCCGCGCGAGGTGGTGGTTTACGCGGGGGCAAACGACCTGAACGCCGGCAAGCCCCCCGAAGTGGTTTATGGGGACTTTGTATGCCTGATGCGGACGCTCCGGGCCCGGCTGCCGGACGCCCGGCTGGCGTACATTTCAATCGCACCGAACCCCAGTCGTTGGGCGCAGGTGGACAAAATCCGGGAGGTCAACCGTCTGGCGGCGAGGTATTGCCGCGGGCACGGGATTGATTTCATCGACGTTTTCCCCCTGATGCTCGGTCCAGACGGGCAGCCGAAACCAGACATTTACCTCGCGGATCGCCTGCACATGAACCCAAAGGGATACGCCATCTGGCGTGAGGCGATTCAACCCCGGCTGCCGTGATCGCCGACTGGTTGGCCGGCTACCACAGGAACGATTGTTGCTCGGCCAGCATGGTCTCCCCCTCCCAAAGGGTGGCCCGCCAGGCAGTCAACTCACCGAACTCAGTGAAAGGCTTCCCCGTGAATTTGATCTCCGTCCAACTGCCGAACCAGCCGTCCTTGGCGGGGGGCGATTCCAGCGAGGTCTGCTTGGGTGCCCTGCCTTCGAGGATGCCCCGCAGTTCGAGTTTCAGCTTGAGGGGTGCCTTGGCGGTTCCCCGGAGTTTGCATTGCACCTTGAACACCATGCCCGACTGTTTCTCCGGGTTTAGCCGCAGAAAATTCTGGTAGGCGTCGCGTTCGTACAGGCTGGGTGACAGCCCGGTTCGTCCCTTGGCGTCCAGGAACATCGGCAGCACCTTGACCACCCGGCCGGTGGCCGCCCGGGCGGGCGCCCCGAAGACTCCGAGGGCCAGGGCCAGGAGCAAGATGGTGATCCTTCTCATGCCCGATTATTACGTTTCCGCACGGCGTGGTTCAATGCTTTTTGATTTCATTTGCTTTTGCCGTGGGGGTGGGCTAGGCAATGATCATGCGAAAGGCATGCTGGGGGAGGTTCCCGATCGTGTGGGGGATTCTGTTAGCGGGGTTGATCGCATTCGCGGCGCCCGCCAGCCCGCTGAAGCACCCGAAGCGCGCGGTGGACGGGTTCACGGTCGATCTGAGCCCTTTGTTTCACTGGTGGACCAACCGCGCCGGGCTGCGACCGTTGCGCGCCTGGGTGCAGATTTCCGGCCGGGTGGTGGCGACCAACTCCGTCGGCTGGGTGGTGGAAGCTCATCCCGAGCACCCGTCCGCGGGGGGCGGCGTGGCCGAGGACGGCGAAGGAAGGATCATCCTGCGGCACCCCCCCCTGGCCGAGGCGGCCGAGTTTGCCACGCTGCACGCCCAACTCGAGGAACTGAACAACTATCGTCAGCAGTTGGAGGCCCGGATCAACGTCCTGTCACACCCCCACGCTCGCGGCCGTGGCGCGGCCGTCGTCAACGCCCAGCTCCGCGCCTCCGCGCAGGAACCCCGCATGGAACTCCAGGCGGTTGAGGCGCGCATCAAGGAATGCAAGGCGCAGTTGGCGACTTTTCCGGATTCGGAGACCTTCAAGATCGATTGCCTGGCGCTCGACGTGGGTTCGGCACACAAGCACATCCCCATTTACGATTACGGCGTCGTGCGCGGTGGGGGGTAGGTGACGCCCGGGGCGTGCTCGCGCCGCCGCCCTTCAGTTCGGTTTGGCCGGGACCGCCGCCTTGGCCGCCAGATCGATCGTCTCCCTGACAAACCGCGCCTGAAGCACCGTGCCCAACCCAAGCGGGTGGTGGATGGTGCGTTCCTCATATTCCAGGCGGACGGTTTCGTCGTGTCGGAATTGCGCGAGCACGATGCCGACCACCAGCGGATGATGCCGGGAGCCTTCGACAAACACCGGGCCGCCGCTATCCCCATCAAACGTGGTGAAGTCCGCGATGAAAGTGTGGTGTCGGGATGGGGGAAGAACGGGATGGCTGGCGACGATGCCCTGACGCGCGATCGGGAACCCGGCCTCGTTGGCCTCGAATCGCGTGGGGTAGGTCAGTACCAGAACCGGGGACCCGATATGGAGGAGCTTCGGGCTGATGGTCTCATCATCAGCCAGACGCGAGAAGGGCAGGGCTGGCGACGGCACCGGCAGCGGGTCGGCCAACCGCAGCACGCCCACATCCTCCTGCGGATGTCTCGTCCAGACCGGCTTTCCGTCCCGCCGGATCTCCACGTCGTGGTCGTGCCTCTGGTAGGTGCCGTCCGGCCGCGGGTCGCGCAGGACGAGCACCATTTTGTCTCCCGAGGCCTTTTCCAGCACGTGGGCGGCCGTGACGACGTAGAGCACCGCTTCCACGGGGTGCCGCTGCACGAGGAAGCAGGTCGCGGTCGAAACCGGGTTGAAGAGCTTGAAGGTCGATTCGGTCATCTCGGTCGCGAAGTCCGTTTCGCCACCCTGCGCATGAGCGCCCCGCAGAAGAAGAAGAATGGCGGGGAACAGGGGGAGGAGCTTCATAGGCGGGCGGAGTTTGGCGGAGTGGAGGCGGGGGTGCGAAGGTCGGGCTGATTCCGAACGGCCGGGGTTTGTCATGCCAATCACCCTGACAGGCTGTCTGAGCCGCGCCTCCCCGGGCAAGCCAAACCCGCGGCGACGCCAGTCATCCGTCTCCGGGAGGGAAGGCGGGGGGGCCACCCCAATGCGCTTGACGCCCCCGGGTGGCTGCGGGATCGTGTGGACATGGCGCGCCGCCCCAATCCCCTCCGGATTCCTTCACCGGCTTGCCGCGCTCGGTTTTGCCGTCGAAGGCTGGTGCGCTCTGGCGGCCAGAGCTCGGGGCCGCCCCATTAGGATGCAAACCTCCGACTCCGCCACCCCCTCCACCTTGCGACCTTGGTTCGAGGTGGGGGACGCCGCTTCCATCGCCTCGCCCGCGCTGCTGGTGTACCGCGACCGGGTGGAGGAAAACCTGCGGCTGATGCTGGCCATCGCCGGGGGCCCGGAGCGCCTGAGGCCCCATATCAAGACCCACAAGATGCGGGAGATGGTCGACCTCCAACTCGCGCTCGGGATTACGAGATTCAAGTGCGCCACACTGTCGGAGGCTGCGATGGCGGCCCGGGCGGGGGCGCCTGACCTGTTGCTGGCCTACCCGCCGGTGGGGCCGGCGTTGGAGGGATTGGTGGCCTTGATGGCCGCCTTCCCCCAGACCAAATGGTCGGTGCTGTGCGATGATGCGGACGCGGTGCGTAAACTGTCCAACCAAGTGATTCGTTTGCGCGGGGGGGTGCTGGAGGTCCTCGTGGATTTGGACCTCGGGCAGCACCGTACCGGCGTGCCGGCCGGGCCGGAAGCGGTGCGGCTTTACATGTTGGTGGCCTCGCTGCCCGGTCTCCGTCCCGGCGGGTTGCACGCCTACGATGGTCATATTAGTGACGCGGATCCGGTGGTGCGGGCCGCGGCGTGCGAGTCCGCCTTTCAGCCCGTCGCCGCGTTGCGGCGGCAATTAGTCGAGGCAGGGTTGCCGGTGCCGCGGGTGGTGGCCGGTGGCTCCCCGACGTTCCCGAATCACGCGCGCCGCGCCGATGTGGAGTGCAGCCCGGGAACGTGTGTCTTCTGGGATGCCGGCTACACGAGCAAGCTGCCGGACATCCCCTTCGTGCCCGCGGCGCTCGTCTTGACGCGCGTCGTCAGCAAGCCGGGCGGGAACCGGCTGTGCCTGGACCTGGGCCACAAAGCCGTCGCCGCCGAGATGCCGCCACCCCGGGTGCGGTTCTTGAACTTGGCGGACGCGGTGCCCGTGCTCCACAGCGAGGAACACCTGGTGGTGGAAACGCAACGGAGCAGTGAATTCAAGGTCGGGGATTGTCTCTACGGTGTGCCGTGGCACATCTGCCCCACCGTGGCGCTCCACGCGGAAGCCGTGGTCGTCCAGCGGGGGAGGATCATCGGCCGGTGGCCGGTGGCCGCCCGGGGGCGGGGAGTGTCTCTTTGAGCGGCCAAGGGCAGTCCTGCGCCACCCGGCCTGGTCACCGGGCTTGACTTCGACGCCCGCCGGTCACTCTTCGCGCCTTGCAGAAACGGTGCGACGTGATAAACGTAAGCAGTATATGGCTCGGCTCAAAGTTCTCACCACCCTTCTGGCTTCGACGATTCTGACTGCCACCTCCCACGCGGACGACTGGCCCCAGTGGCAAGGTCCCCACCGGGACGCGATTTCACAGGAGCATGGCCTGCTGAAGGAGTGGCCGAAGGATGGCCCCGCCCTAGCCTGGGAGACCAAGGGTCTTGGTGGTGGTGACAGCGCTCCGTCTGTCGCCGCCGGACAGATCTTCGGGATGGGCAACCGTGGCGAGGACGAGGTGGTCTGGGCCTTGTCCGAGAAGGACGGCAAGGAACTTTGGGCCACGCGGTTGGGGCCGGCTTTCAAGCAACGACCTTCCCAGGGGAAGGAGGGGCCCGCCTGCACGCCCACCGTTGATGGGGATCGAGTCTATGTCGAGGGCTTGGGAGGGGCGTTGGCGTGCCTGGAGGCCAAGGGAGGCAAGATCCTCTGGCAAATCAGCCTGACCGGCGACCTTGGTGGCCGGCCGCCGATGTGGAGCTATCGCGAGTCGCCACTGGTGGAAGGTGAGAAGCTCATCTGCACCCCTGGCGGCGAAGGTGCCACCATGGTGGCGCTCGACAAGCTCAGCGGCAAGACCATCTGGAAAAGCCAGTCGGCCGCGGCTGCGGGCGCCGCTTATTCCTCCCCGATTGCCATCACCTTTGAAGGTCAGCGGCAGTATGTGCAATTCGCCGCGAAAGCGCTGCTGGGAGTTGCCGCCGCCAACGGCAAGGTGCTCTGGACTTACGCCCGGCCTTCAAACGGCATGGGTATCAGTTGCTCGACCCCGGTTTACCACGACGGGGAGCTGTTTGCGTCCTCGGCTTATGGCGCGGGCGGGGGGTTGGTGAGACTGGTCAAGGACGCGGACGGAGGGATCAAGGCCGAGGAAGTCTATGCCACGAAGAAGATGCAGAACCACCACGGCTGCATGGTCCTCCTCGACGGTGCCCTCTATGGGGCCAACGGCGGCAACGAGGGTGGCTTCCTGGCGTGTCTCGACTTCCAGACCGGCAAGGTGCTCTGGGATGGCCGTGAGGACGCCCAAAAACGAGCGCCGAAAGGCTCGATCGCTTTTGCGGACGGGCGGCTGTATTACCGGACCGAGAAGGGAACGGTGCTCCTGATCGAGCCAAGCCCCAAGGAGTACCTCGAGCGCGGCCGTTTCGAGCAACCAGAACGCACCAAGCAGCCCGCTTGGGCGCACCCTGTCATCGCCAACGGGAAACTCTACGTCCGCGATCAGGAAACCCTGTTCTGCTACGACGTGAAGGCAAAGTGAGGGCGGGGCAGGGTGGCTCTCTCCCCCCCCTGCTCGCGGAAGCCCGGGGCTCCGGTCCCCGATCGCCGACCGGCCGTTCAGGCCGTCGTTCTCACGGCTTCCAAACAGACCTCAATAGCCGTCCGGATCGCTTTAATCTGCGCGTCCATGGCGAGGCTGGGCTGGCCCGCCTCAGCCTGGGCCGGAAGCAGGGGCAAGTGGACGAAACCACCGGGAGGCCGCGGGGTTGGGCGGCGCTCGAGGAGGCGCATGAGCCGGTAAAAGACATCGTTGCAAACGAAGGTGCCGGCGCTCGAGGAAATCCCCGCGGGAATGCCCGCCTCTTGGAGGGCGGTGACGATGGCGTGGATCGGCAGCGTGGACCAGTAGGCCACCCGCCCCCCGGGGACGACCGGTTTCCCGCTGAACCGCTGGCCGGCGTTGTCCGCCGCCGGGGCGTCCTGGGTGTTGATGGCGACCCGCTCCGGCGTAATCCCAGCCCGGCCCTCGGCCTGCCCCAGGCAGATGATTAGCCGGGGGTTGTGGCGGAGGATCTGCGTTTCCAGAGCATGAAAAGAGGTGCGGAAGACGCAGGGCAGGACAGTTCCCACCACACGATGGCCACACACGACGACGCCATCCAGGGCCTGCGCCACCTCGGCCGACGGGTTTACCGACCGTCCACCAAATGGCTCGAAGCCGGTCAAAAGCACAGTCTTCACGCTCAGAAACGGTACACCAAGAGGGCCATGAGGAGCACGTTCAGAATCCACAGCGCCGCCGCCAGCGGCCACTGCGCTTTGATCACGGCGTTCCGGTCGCGCAGTTCCAGGAGGAAGGCCGGGACAAGGTTGAAGTTCGCGGCCATCGGGGTGACCAGGGTACCGCAATAGCCGCACAGCATCCCCACCGCGCCCATGATGGCGGGGTTCCCATGGTGGGCCTGCACGACGAAGGGGAGCCCGATGCCCAAGGTCACGACCGGGAAAGCGGCAAAGGCGTTTCCGAGGCAAATGGTGAAGACCGCCATGCCGAGGCAGTAGGCGAGCACCGCGGCGAAGGGGTTTCCCATGGGCAGCAGGTGGGAGGCCAGCCCGGCGATGCCATCCCCCACGCCCGCCCTGGTGAGGGTCCCACCGAGGCCCGCCAGCATCTGCGGCAGCAGCAACGCCCAGCCGATCGACTGGAGCAGGCGGCCGCCTTCCTTCGCGGGTTCGCGAAGCCGGGCACCCGTCAGGTGGATTCCGAGGCCGATCGCGAGCACCGCTCCCAGACCGAGCGAGGTGAGCGTCGCTTGCTTGGCTTCCAGGAGGCGCCAGTTCGCGCCTTGCAGACGGCCAAGCACGAGGGAGCCCGCGACGGCGGTGGCCGGGATCAGCAGGGCGGGGCGGAACAGCCGGTTGCCCAGACGGCGGGCCTCCGCCCAGCGTTGCGCGGGTTCGGGGCCGGCCGTTGTCCCGGCGCCAACCAAACCGGCTGCCGCCAGGAGCACCATGGCGAGCACCAGATAACCCACCGCCAGCGGGGGGAGCGCCTTGCCACCGAGGAAGGTGAGGGAGAGGAGCGCCCAAAACCCCGCCGAGCCCCACCGCCGCGGGTGGTGGCGGTCCGTGGCCACACTCCCCGCGGTGGCCAGGAACACCAAGCCGGCCAGGCCGTGGAACACCTCGAGCGGGAGCAGGGTCATGGCCGGGCTGCGGGTTTGGCTTCCATTCCTTCTATCAGGCGGTCAAGCGTTCGCGCGCGCCACCACATCAGGCCGAAGGCGAACCCCGCCGTCGGGATGCCCCACAAAGCCAGCGGCCAGACCCCCACTGGCACGCCCACCCCCTCGAAGAAGCCCTTCATGAGCAACACCGCCCCCACCGCGACGAAGACATCCTCGCCGAAGAAATTGCCGACATTCTCCGCGAGGGCGGCGTGAGCCCGGATGAGCTCGGAGGCGGCGGCGGAGAGTTCGCCGTGCCGCGCCCGCGCCGCGCCCTCCGCCATCGGCGCGATCAACGGTCGGACGGCACCCGCGTGCCCCCCGATGTTGACCCCCAGCGCAATCGAGATCTGCCGGGCCGCTGTGTAAAGGAGCAGCACCCGTCCCGCGGTGGCTCCGCGTGCCCGACCGATTAGATCGGCGGCCCGTTCCCGCAAACCGTGCCGTTCCAACAGGCCAACGAGCGGGAGCATCAGCGCCACTGGCATGGTGAGATAGCGGTTCTCCACGAAGCGCCGGCCGAACTCCCCCACGATCTGGTTGAAGGACATTCCTGCCGCCGCGCCGGCCGCGAATCCGGCGGCCAGCACCAGCAGGAGCGCGTTGGGGCGCCGGGCGGCTCCCCAAATCGTGGCCAGGATGCCGGCGCGAGGGATCATCGGTCCAGCCGTTGGATCAGGATGCCAGCCGCGGCCAGGTCCCGGCGCAGCCGTTGCGCGAACGCCACGGCCTGCGGCTCGTCGCCGTGCAGGCAGACGGTGTCGGCGCGCACCTCCACGTCGACTCCGTCGGTCGCGCGGACCTTGCCCTCGCGGACCAGCCGCAGGACCTGAGCCACCGCCGCGTCCGGGTCCTCGATGAGGGCGCCAGGGCGGCTGCGTGGGGTGAGGCTTCCGTCCCGTTGGTAGGTGCGGTCGGCGAAGACCTCATGGGCGACCGGCAGCCCGAGTTGCCCGGCGGCGGGCAGCGACTCGCTTCCCGAGAGGCCGACCACGCGGAGCCCCGGGTCCGCCTCGCGGGCCGCCTCCGCGATGGCGGCCGCCAGCAAAGGCTCGCGCGCGGCCATGTTGTAGAGCGCGCCATGGGGTTTGAGGTGGACCACGCGGGCCCCGGATTCCGCGGCGACCGCCTGCAAACGCCGGGTTTGATCGAGTACAAGCAGCCGGACCTCCTCCGGCGTGGCTGGCCATTCCCGCCTCCCGAAGTGCTCCCGGTCCGCGAAACCGGGGTGGGCGCCAATTGCGACGCCCCATGCCAGCGCCAGCCGGACGGCCTGGCGCATGGTGGCTTCATCCCCCGCATGGGCACCGCAAGCGATGTTGGCGGAGGAGACCAGCGGCATCAACTCCTCGTCGTGGAGGGCGCCTTCGCCCAGATCACAGTTCAGGTCGATGGAATGGGGTGGGAGCATCGGGCGTTTTTCCGGCGGGGAACTTCGCCACGCGCGGCGCGGTTGTCGATCGGCTTTGCCTTCCGCCCCGCGGATGCTCGCACCTAACATTGCCGCAGAGCGGAGCGCGCCCGGGCCAGATCCCGCTCCCGGGCCAGACTGAGGTCGTGCGCCGCCGACAAAGTGATTTCCTCAAACCGGACCGCATCGCCCGGCCGCAGTTGCGCCAGCTTGCCCAAGTCCGCGCTGGCCACCACCGCCAGGCGGGGATACCCCCCGACCGACTGGCGGGCCGCCAGCAGCACCAGCGGGTGGCCGCCGGCGGGGACCTGGATTACTCCGGCGGTGACCCCCGAGGAGATCATCTCCCTTGCCTCCTTCATCTCCAACTCGGGCCCGGCCAGCCGCGCCCCCATGCGGTCCGCCTCCTCCGTCACGCGCCATTCCGAGCTGAGGAAAAGCCGCTGGGCGCGAGGGGTGAACCAGTCCCACTCCGGACCGCGGAGCGCCCGCACCACGCCCGGGGGGCCTGGTTTCCCCAGCGTTGCGGGCCGGATGCTCCAACTGGTGGACCGCTGGCCGCCCGCCTGCAGACGCCGCAGCAGCCCCGCCGCCCACCCCGTGATCGGCCCCAGGCGCAGCAGATCGCCCCGGACGAGGGGACGGCCTTGATGGCCGCCGATGCCGGCGCGCCGCCAGGTGCTGCGGCTTCCCAGGACGAGGGGCACGTCCAGGCCCCCGGCCACGGCCAGCCAGGCCCGCAGTCCGTCCCGCGCCAACCCGAAGGAGAGCACCTCGCCCGCCCCGATCCGGAATGGACGGTCGGGGGGGACATACTCCCCCCGCACCCGCGCGGGGAAGTCGCCGCCCGACCAGGCCGCGAGGGTGTCCGCCTCGAATTGCAAATCCGGACCGACTTGGGCCAACTCAAGGAGCGCGACATTCTCGGGATTGCCGGCCAGCAGGTTCACCAACCGCGCCGCCAGGGCGTCCATCGCGCCTCCGACCGAGACGCCATAAGACTGGTGCCCCCAGCGGCCCAGATCTTGCACGCTCGTCTGGACGCCTGGTTGCAGGACGGTCAGGTTCACGCGCATGCCTCCGCGCGCGCGAACTCCTCCGGGCTGATGGGGTGGAACCGCACCCGATCTCCGGGCGCGAGCAGCGATGGTGGGTCCTCGGTCGGGCGGAAGAGCTTGAGGGGGGTGCGCCCGATCAAGTTCCAGCCGCCCGGCGTCTCAATCGGGTAAATCCCCGCCTGCGCTCCCGCAATGGCCACCGATCCCGCAGGGACCCGGATGCGGGGTTGCGCCTGCCGGGGCGTGTGCAGCGGCACGGGCAACCCGCCGAGGTAAGGGAAGCCGGGGGAGAACCCAATCAGATGCACCAGGTACCCCGCTGAGGCGTGCAGCCGGCAGACCTCTTCGGCCGGAAGGCCGGCCCGATTGGCCACCAGCTCAAGATCCGGTCCGTACCCGCCGCCATAGCAAACCGGGATCTCGACAGTCCGCGAGATTTCTCCGCCGGCGTGGGATAGCGGGCGGTGAGCCGATGTTTCGGCCTTCCGTCCGCCTCCGCGGAGTGCCTCGGCCAGGCCGGCTTTGAGCCGTTCGACGGCGATCACGGGGTCTGCCTGCACCCCGGGAAGCCGCTCCAGATCGTACCAGACGGTCACCGTCCCGTAGGCGGGCGCGGCTTCGACGACCCCCGGGAGTTGGGCAGCGGTTATCCGCCGCCACGCGAGTTGGACCGCCTGGCGGGTGACTTCGTCAATCCCCTCGCCGATGCGGATCGCGAGCGCGGCATCGCCCAAGTCTTGGATGTGCATGCGGGGGTTATGCCCCGTCCGCGTCCGCACCACAAATGAAAAACACCGCCCGATGGAGATTCCTGCGTCCCGGCGGGGAGCCTTGCGGGTTGCGCAGGGCCTTCCCAGGGAAGTGGTTCGGGAGCCAGCGCCCGGCATGAGTGCGGCACGGTTGGCCGGAGCCCCGGCTGGGTGATGTTCTTGGTGGCGCATCGGGCGCGCTGTGTCATGTTGCTACCAACGTACTACGAAAGGTGTATTGCTCATTTCGTGCCAGAGTTCATTCTCATCGCATGCCCGGACCTCAACGGGCCTGATTTCATTGTCCATTATGCAAACGAAGCGTTCCGGGGGTGTTTTAGCGGGGTTGCGCCGGCAGCGTGGCAACTCCAATGCTCCCCACTCCACCGGGCCGCGCCCGCGTTCGGGCGGGCGAACCACCGCGCTCGCCGCCGCGGGGATCCTCTGTCTGGCCGCGGCCGGGTCCGCTTCCGGCCAAGTGACCCGGACCTGGACGGGTGCGGCGTCAAGCGACTGGTTCAATGCGGGCAACTGGAACCCCTCCGGGGTGCCCGCCGCCAACGACATCGTGAATGTCACGACGGGTACGGTGAATCTCTCTTCCGCAGTGACCATTTCCAACCAATTGAACTGGTCTGGGGGTGCCATTTATGGGAAGCCGCTCACCATCGCCCCAGGTGCGGTGATGACCCTGAGCAGCGGCGGTTCGCCCTGGCTGGGGACGACCTTGACCAACGCGGGGACGGTGAACTGGACGGGGGGGACCTTCAGCTTGGATCCCTACGATTACGGGACCACGGCCGGGCCGGTGGTGAACGCGGCGGGGGCGCATTGGAACATCGCGTGCGACCAGTCCTTCACTTCTCGCAACTACCTGACCGCCAACACTTGGTTTCTGAATGCGGGATCGGTCCAGAAGACGACGACCACGGGCACGACCGGATTCGGCATCCCGGTCACCAACACCGGCTCTTTCGCCAGCCTGTCGGGGACGATGAGTTTCCAGGCCGGCGGCCTGATCGACGCGGCGTACAACGCCAGCCTCGGGGCGGCCGTCAGTTTCGCCGGGGGGAGTTTCGCTGCCGGGTCCGCGCCGGTGTGCACCGGTCCGGGGACGATTCAATTCACCGGGACAAGCTTGTTCCTCGGTGTCAACCCGATCGCCAACCTCCAGTTGAACGCCGGCACGGTTACCTTGGGAGCGGGGTTCCAAGGGGGGACGATCACCAATCTGACCCTCAGCGGGAGCACGCTGGCCGGGGCCAACACCGTCAGCGGGACGATGACTTGGGGGGCAGGCAACATCGCGGGGCCCCTGACCGTTGCTCCCGGCGGCGTCCTGACGATGAGCGGGACCGGCAACCTGTGGCTGGGGGGCGCGCTGACAAACGCGGGGACCGTGAACTGGACCGGGGGGACCTTCAGCTTGGATCCCTACGATTATGGCAACGCGGCCGGGCCCGTGGTGAACGCGGCCGGGGCGCATTGGAACATCGAGTGCGACCAGCCCTTCATTTCTCGCAACTACCTGACCACCAACACTTGGTTTCTGAATGCGGGATCGGTCCAGAAGACGACGACCACGGCCACGACCGGGTTCGGCATCCCGGTCACCAACACCGGCTCTTTTTCCAGCCTGTCGGGGACGATCAGCTTCCAGGCCGGCGGCCTGATCGACGCGGCGTACAGCGCCAGCCTCGGGGCGGCGGTCAGTTTCGCCGGGGGGAGTTTCGCTGCCGGGATCGCGCCGGTGTGCACCGGTCCGGGGACGATTCAATTCACCGGGACAAGCTTGTTCCTCGGTGTCAACCCGATCGCCAACCTCCAGTTGAACGCCGGCACGGTGACCCTGGGAGCGGCGTTCCAAGGGGGGACGATCACGAACCTGACGTTGAGCGGGAGCACGTTGGCCGGCACCAACACCGTTACCGGCTCGATGACTTGGGGGGCGGGGAACATCGCGGGGCCCCTGACCGTTGCTTCCGGCGGCATTCTGACGTTGAGCGGGACCGGCAACATGTGGTTGGGGGGCGCGTTGACGAACGCGGGGACGGTGAACTGGACGGGCGGGACCTTCAGCTTCGATCCCTACGACTATGGCAACGCGGCCGGGCCCGTGGTGAACACGGCGGGGGCGCATTGGAACATCCAATGCGACCAGACCCTCAATTCCCGCAACTACCTGACCACCAACACCTATTTTCTTAACGCCGGATTGCTCCAGAAGCTGGCCAACGCGGCGACCACCTACTTCGCTGTTCCTCTGACGAACAGTGGGAGCGTCGCGGTGCAGTCGGGCACCTTGAACTTGCAGGACGGCGGTCTGATTGATGGGGCGTGGGCGGCCGCGTCTGGAGCCGGGGTGGCGTTTGCCGGGGGCAGTTTTGCGGCCGGGGTGGCGCCCGCACTCAGTGGGGCGGGTACGATGCAGTTTGATGGGGGGACGCTCTTCCTGCCGGGCAACTTGATCGCGAACCTGCAGTTGAACGCCGGCACCGTGACCTTGGGGGCGGGCTTCCAAGGGGGGACGATCACCAACCTGACGCTGAGCGGGAGCACGCTGGCCGGCACCAACACCGTTACTGGCTCGATGACTTGGGGAGCGGGCAACATCGCCGGGCCCCTGACCGTTGCTTCGGGCGGCGTTCTGACCTTGAGCGGGACCGGCAACATGTGGTTGGGGGGCGCGTTGACGAACGTGGGGACCGTGAACTGGACGGGGGGGACCTTCAGCTTCGATCCCTACGACTATGGCAACGCGGCCGGGCCCGTGGTGAACACGGCGGGGGCGCATTGGAACATTGAGTGCGACCAGACCCTCAATTCTCGCAATTACCTGACCACGAACACCTATTTCCTCAACGCCGGATCCCTCCAGAAGCTGGCCAACACGGCGACCACCTATTTCGCTGTGCCTCTGACGAACAGTGGGACCGTCGCGGTGCAGTCGGGCACCTTGAACTTGCAGGACGGCGGTCTGATTGATGGGGCGTGGGCGGCCGCGTCCGGCGCCGGCATAACGTTCAGCGCCGGGGTTTTCAGCGAAGGACTTGCGCCCGCGCTCAGCGGGGCCGGCACCATTCAGTTCACCGGTGGCACGCTGGTGTTGGCATATAATTCGATTCCCGACCTGTCCTTGATCGGGGGGACGGTCATGCTGGGTGCGGGCTTTCAGGGGGGATCCATCACGAATCTAACCCTCTCCGGGGCAGCCTTGACCGGCACCAACCTGGTCACGGGGACTCTGACCTGGGATTCGGGGAATATCAGCGGGTCGTTGACGGTCGCGACGAACGGCCAGCTAAACCTGATCGGAACCGGGGCAATGTGGCTCCTTGGGGTGCTGACCAACGCCGGGACCGTGGATTGGACCGGGGGGAACTTCGGCCTCTACAATTACAACAACAGTGCCGGTCCAGTCGTCAACCTGCCCGGCGCGCAATGGAGCATCCAGTGCGATCAGACTTTGGGGAACTCCTACGGGAATCCGGCGAGCTCCTATTTCCTGAACGGGGGGACGGTGCAGAAACTGGCGGGGACCAGTACGACGTATTTCACGCTCCCGTTCGACAATGCCGGCATCGTCAGCGCCACCGAAGGCACGATTACGCTGAGCGACGGCGGGGTGATCAACGGCAGCTTCTCCGCGGCCGGGGGCGCGACCATCAATCTGGCCGCGGGCGCCTTCAGCTACACGACCCCGCCGGTGTGGAGCGGGGCGGGGGCGTTCGAGTTTACGGGGGGGACGCTGACGCTGCTCAATGACCTCGTTCCCGGTTTGCAGATGACCGGCGGGACCATCAGCCTCAGCCCCGCCTTCCAAGGCGGTGTGATTACCAACCTGACCCTGGTCGGCGGCACGCTGGCGGGGAGTAACACGGTGGCGGGCAGCTTCACCTGGAATGGGGGCACACTCTCCGGGCCGTTGTGGGTGGCAGGGGGGGCGGTGCTCAACTGGGGTTCGGGATCCGCCGACGGCCCCATCGTGGTGGCCAACAACGGGGTGCTCAACCTGGTGGGGAGCGGGGCGATGTGGCTGCTCAGCACGCTGACCAACGCCGGGACGGTGCACTGGCTCGGGGGGAACTTTGGCTTTTACAATTACAACAACAGCGCCGGTCCGATCGTCAACCTGCCCGGCGCGCAATGGAGCATCCAGTGCGACCAGAGTTTGGTCACCGCTTACGGAACTCCGGCGAGCTCCTATTTCCTGAACGGGGGCACCGTGCAGAAACTGGCGGGGACGGGCACGACCTATTTCTCGGCCCCGTTCAACAACGCCGGCAGCGTCAGCGCCACGGAGGGCACGATTGTGCTGAACGACGGCGGGGTGATCAACGGCAGCTTCTTCGCGGCCGGCGGCGCGACCATCAATCTGGCCGCCGGTGCGTTTAGTTACACCACCCGGCCCGTTTGGAGCGGGGCGGGCTTGTTCGAGTTCAGCGGCGGGACGCTGACGCTGCTCAACGACGTCATTCCCGGTTTGCAGATGACCGGCGGAACCGTCAGCCTCAGCCCCGCCTTCCAGGGGGGCGTGCTGACCAATTTCACGCTGTCCGGGAGCACTCTGGCGGGCAGCAACACGGTGGCGGGCACCTTCACTTGGAATGCAGGCACGCTCTCGGGGCCGTTGTGGGTGGCGGGGGGGGCGGTGCTCAACTGGGGTTCGGGATCCGCCGACGGCCCCATCGTAGTGGCCAACAACGGGGTGCTCAATCTGGTGGGGAGCGGGGCGATGTGGCTGCTCAGCACGCTGACCAACGCCGGGACGGTGCACTGGCTCGGGGGGAACTTTGGCTTTTACAATTACAACAACAGCGCCGGCCCGATCGTCAACCTGTCCGGCGCGCAATGGGGCATCCAGTGCGACCAGAGTTTGGTCACCGCCTACGGAACTCCGGCGAGCTCCTATTTCCTGAACGGGGGCACCGTGCAGAAACTAGCGGGGCTGGGCACGACCTATTTCTCGGCCCCGTTCAACAACGCCGGCAGTGTCAGTGCCACCGAGGGCACGATCGCGCTGAACGACGGCGGGGTGATCAATGGCAGCTTCTCCGCGGCCGCGGGCGCGACCATCAATCTGGCCACGGGTGCCTTCAGCTACACGACGCCGCCACCATGGAGCGGGGCGGGGGTGTTCGAGTTGACGGGGGGGACGCTGACGCTGCTCAACGACGTCATTCCCGGTTTGCAGATGACCGGCGGGACCATCGGCCTCAGCCCCGCCTTCCAAGGGGGTGTGATTACCAACCTGACCCTGGCCGGCAGCACGCTGGGGGGGAGCAACACCGTGGCTGGCGTGTTCAACTGGAACCAAGGGACTGTTTCGGGACCATTGTGGGTGGCGGCCGGAGGCTTGGTGAACTGGGGCTCCGGGAGCGCGAGTGGCGCCATCAACGTGGCGGCCAATGGGGTTTTCAACCTGGTGGGAAGCTCGACCATGGCGGTTCTGGGTACCCTCACCAACGCGGGCACGGTGAACTGGCTCGGAGGAACGCTGAATCTCTACAATTACAACAACGCCGCCGGCCCGATCGTGAACCAGCCCGGCGCCTTGTGGAGCATCCAGTGCGACCAGACCTTGGGCGCTGCCTACGGTTTGCCAGCCAGTTCCTATTTTCTCAACTTCGGCACCATCCAGAAGACCGGCGGCCCGAACACGACCTACTTTTCCGTCCCGGTGGACAACTACAGCATCCTGGACATCGAGAGTGGTAACATCAACTTTAACTCCAGCCCCGCCTACACCCAGGCGGGAGCCACCTTGGAGTTTGGCATCAGCGGCCCGGGCAGCGTCGCCAAGACCACGATGTCCGGGAGCGTCAGTCTGGATGGCACCCTGCAGGTCGGGTTGCTCGGGGGTTATACCCCGGTGGTCGGAGATTCCGTCAGTCTCTTGGCATTCGGCTCCGGTTCGGGGTCGTTCAAGACCCTCCTGCTCCCGGTCCTCCCCGCCGGGGATCTCTGGCAGGTGGTCTATGCCGCAACCGGCGTGGGGCTGAAAGTGGTGGCCAATCACACCGCCGCGAGCCAGATCGCGGGTACCGTTTTGGACAATCATGCGCTCCCGGTCACCAACCTGACCGTGTTTTGTTACACGACCAATGGGGTGCCGGTTTATTTGAGCACCGCTACCGACTCCCAAGGGCACTACTCCCTCAGCGTGCCGGATGGCACTTGGGTGGTGGGATTGTCAGGCTTGCCCGCCCTGGGCTTTAATTCGGTTTCCAACCAGACCGTGGTGGTGACTGCCGCCGTCGACACCGCCACCAACCTGCTCTCCAACCCCGGCGCGGAGTCGGGCACGCTCGCGGGATGGACGGTGGGTGGCACCTCGAGCCCGAAGGCGGACAATGGCGCTTTTGACCCGGGGCTCTCGCCGCACAGCGGCAGCTTCGATTTCGTCGGCGGCGCTGGCGCCTCGGGCAGCCTCACCCAAACGGTGCCTTTGGTTGGGAGCCAGGGGCTCACCGCCGCGGCCATCGACGCCGGCGGCGTGGTGGCCATGATCTCGTTCTGGGAGCAAGGCGTGAACCAGGGGTCGCCGAGCGACGACGTTTACGTGAACCTCGGGTTTCTGAACGTCTCCTCCAACCTCCTGGGCTCGGTCGCGACGCCTGAAATTGACTCCCACGCGGGATCGTGGTCGAACTATGTGGCCGTCTTCCCTGTCCCCACGGGCACGCGGCTGCTCCAGTATTCCATGGACTTCGTGCGGCACGACGGCACCGACCTCGATGCCTTCGCGGATGACAACCGCCTGGCCGTCTCGCCCCTCACCGCGCTGGCGGTGAACTTCACGGTGCAGCCGTACACCGGGGTGAGTTACCTTGTCACCACCACCGCCAACCCCGCCGGGGGCGGGACGGTCGGCGGGGGCGGGGCATTCGCGCCCGGCGCGATGGTGATGGTGACCGCCCAGGCTAGCACCAATCCCCTGCCATACTTCTTCGCCAGTTGGACGGAGAATGGTGTGCTCCAGAGCACCAACGCCTCCTATTCGTTCCCGGCCACGCGCAGCCGCTCCCTGTTTGCCAACTTCACCCTCCCGGTGTTCACCATCACCGCCACCAACAATCCCCCCGGCGCGGGTGTCGTCCTGGGGACCGGCTCCTACTATTATGGTGCCTCCAGCCTGCTGACGGCGCAGCCGGCGTTCGGTTACTCCTTCATCAACTGGACCGAGGCGGGTGTGGTGGTGGGGACCAACGGGAACCTGGCCACCCTCGTTTACAGCAACCGCACCTTCGGCGCCAACTATGCTGCGGCGAATCTCGTGCACTCGGTGGCGACCGCCACCTCACCACCCGGGTTGGCGACCGTGGCGGGGGCGGGGAGCTATACCAACGGCCAGACTGCGAGTTTTTCCGCCCCGTCGGGAGTGACCAATTCCCCCTACGTTTACAGCTTCCAGCAATTCACGCTGAGCAACACGGTGGTCAGCACAAACGCGAGCTTTGGCAAAACCTTCTCCACCTTGGACGCGACGAATCTGCTCTATGTGGCGGTTTATTCCACCCGCACCTTGCTCCCGCTGCTGACCAACGTCACCGCCAATTTGCCGAGCCCCGTGCCGTTGACGACCAATTTCCAACTGAGCCTCCAGTTTGATCGGACCATGGCCGCCAACGTGAATCCGGTGGTCCAATTGACCAACTCCGGCGCCTTGGTGCAGGCTACCGTCGGAAACAACGGCTCCTGGAGCCAGTCCGTGCTGCCGAACGACACCTACCGCACTCCGCCGATCACCTTTGCCACCGGGATGGACGGGACGGATGAAATCGTGGTTTCCGGGGCGCAGGACCTGCTGGGGTTGACACTGGCACCCACCAATGCCGGCAGCTTCCTGGTGGATGCCACACCGCCGCCCGTGCCGGTCCTGAGCCTGGTCTCATCCAATGCCTCCGGGCCGTCCGTGGTGATCGGGTGGCAGGGATATGTCGCGCCCCCGGATTTGAACGGGTTCCGCGTCTATTTCCAGGCGACGAACTTCAACTCCACGGTCGGGGTTCCCATCTACACCGGTCTGGCCGCCGGCACGACCACTTACCAGTTCAACGGGCTCAGCCTTGACACCCCTTATTACGTCGCGGTGCAGGCCTTCGACAAGGCAGGCAACGCCATCTCCACCGTCGCGCCCCTGCGCTTTGTGCTCCCCAGCACGGTGCCGCCGCCCGTGTCCGTCCTGGCTGCCTCTGTGGGAGCGTCCTCCGCCGCGTTGTCCTGGAGCGGTTACAACACTTCGGCGCTGTTTGGCTTCGCCGGTTTCAGGGTGTTCAGCGCCCCGACCAATTTCACCTCCGTCGCCGGGTTGGTGCCGGTTGCCACGCTCGGGCCGTCCGCGGGCAGCTACCAAGTGAACGGTCTGGACCGCACCCACCCGGAGTATTTTGCGGTGGTCGGATACAACGGAACCAACGGGTTCAACCCGGCGGTGTCCACCGCCCGGTGGAGTGACCCCTACGCGGGGAACATCGGCGTGAACACCACCATCGGTGGCACCAGCCCCAGCGTGGTGAACATCTATCAGAACATCGTGGTGGTCAGCAACGCCACCCTGACGATCCAGCCTGGCACAGCGCTCTTGTTCGCCCCGGGGACGGGGTTGACCGTCGAGCAGGGCACGCTGACCGCGCTTGGCACGGCGCTGGCGCCCATCGTTCTTGATTCGGCGAATGACACCACGAACGGGACCCCCGCGCCGGGTGACTGGGCCGGTGTCCTGCTGGGGCCGGGCGCGGGGTTCTCGACGCTGCGGTTCGTCGAGATCTTCTATGGAGCGGGGTTGACGTTGAACGGCTGCACGCCGGTGGTGGATGCCTTCACCGCCAGCTTCAACCTGCCCTGGGGCCTTGGGCTTTCGCAGGGCGCCACGCTGATGACCACCAATGCGCTCCTCACGTTTGACACCATCGGCGTCCGGCAGGATGATACTGCGGCCCTCACCCTGTGGAACTCGGTCTTGCTGAACAACCCGACCAATGCGCTGGCGGCGGGCATTGCGCCCTTGAACGCGATTTCCAATTGGTGGGGCACGACGGTGGCCACCAACATCTCCGCCAAGCTGGGGGGCAACGTGGCGTTCAGTCCGTTTTATGGATACGAGCCCCTCCTTACCCCCGCGGCGGGGACGGTGGGCGGTGTCACCCAAGTCGGGACTTCCGCCGTTGGCTTGATCCTGGCTTGTCGCACCGCCGACACCATGAGGTTGAGCGAGGACTATAACTTCAGCGGTGTCTTCTTCAAGCCGTTCACCAATTTGACCAGTTTTGCGCTCTCACCGGGAGGGGGACTCAAGCGGATCTACGCCCAGTTCAAGAGCATCACCGGTCAGACCAACACCCCGGTGGAGGTGGACGTCAACTACATCACCGGCGGCCCCGTCATCCAGTCCTTCAGCCTCTCCCAAGGGCAGACCTTGCACCGCCCGGTCACGGTCACCGGTTCGGCCACGGCGGTGCTTGGCGTGGCGGACGTCGAGTTTTACGTGGACGGCACGTTGTGGGGGACGAATGCCGGCGGCACGTTGTCGCAGTACTTTGATGTTCGCACCCTCGCCAATGCGGTGCACGAGGTGGAAATCCTGGCCCGCGACACCGCTGGCAACGTGGCAACCCTGCAGAATAACGTCATCGTTGCGGTCACCCCGCCGCCGGCACCGGTGATTGCCCAGCCTGCGGCCGGATTGATCCTGGCCACCAATGTGGCCACCATCAGCGGCACCGCGGAGCCGGGGATCGGCCTGGAGATTACCGACAACGGACAGGTGCTGCTGCTGACCAACGCGGCCGCCAACGGCAGCTTCTCCCTGCCCAACGCCCTGCTTGGTGAAGGGGACAACCTGCTGCTGGCCATCGCGTCGGACAGCACGGGCACGACCCCCTCGGCCGCGGTGCACGTGACGGTGGAGACCATCCCGCCCGCGCAACTGACACTGAGCCAGCCGTTCTACATCCCCGGCAACGGCCTGAGCATGACTTGGTCGGTCCCCGTCGGAGGCAAGCCATCCACCTCCTACCAGGTTTTCTGGAGCACCAACAGCTTCACTTCGGTCAAGCAGACCACTGGGAACTCGCCGGTTCTCACCAGCCCCTACTACAACCTCCAAGGGCTGGCGGACGGCACCTATTACTTTGCGGTGGTTGGTTACGACGCCGCGGCGAACGTCAGCCCGCTCTCCGCCCTCGCCCAGGTCGTTTACGACGCCACCCCGCCCGTCATGACGGTCGCTTACACTCCCGCTTCGCCCATCGGGGTGGTGCAGGTGACGGTCGTGCTTTCGGCCAGCGAGGCGCTCGCCACCACCCCGACGCTGACCATCCAGCCCTATGGGTCCTACTCGCCCGTGCTGTTGAGCCTGACGAATGCCGCCCTCAACACCTGGCAGACCGCCTTCAAAGTGACCGCCACCACTCCCACCGGCCCCGTAACGGTGAACGTCAGCGCGAAGGACGGCAGCGGGAATGTGTTCACGGGCACGCCCAACGGCCCCGCCCTGAGCTTCGACACGACCCCTCCCGCCGGCCTGATCACCACCCTGCCGCTCCCGCCGGTTCAGACCACCAACAGCACCAACGTGACGGTGAAGCTGGCCCTGACCAAGGCAGCCGCGCCGGGGACGCCGCCGGTCCTCACCTTCACCCCGCCCCAGGGCTCCGTGGTCGCCATAGCGCTGGGTGGTGCCAGCAGCAACTGGAGTGGCACGCTCAGCCTGACGCCGGCCATGGGCTCGGGCTTCGGGCATTTCGCGCTCACCGCGCAGGATTCCGTCGGGAATGTGGGCACCAACATCCCGCAGGGTGGACAGTTGGAACTATACAACACCGGGCTGCCTTCGGCTCCCCTGCCTCCGACCGGCCTGGCTGCCACCAGCCTGCCGGGCGGTTCCGTCCGGCTCAACTGGAACGTGAGCACCAATGCCCAGATCTACCGGCTCTACCGCGAACCTGGCACCAACCCGGCCCCCTTGACCGTGCTCATTACCGATGGGATCACGAACCTCTCCGTGGTGGACCTCCCGCCCGCCGACGGCCCCTACACCTATGGGGTGACTGCCAGCCGGCTCGGCTCCGAGAGCGCCATGACCAATGTGGTCATCGGGATTTCCGGTCGCACCCCGCCTCCAGCGCCGACGAACGTTGTCGTCGCACTGGCCTCCAGCGGGGTGCAAATCACTTGGCAAGAGCCGCCGGGCGCGACCCCTGACCACTACCTGGTTTATCGGAACGGAAGCTTGATCTCCTCGGTTCCGACGATCACGCCCGTGGTGGATTTTCCGCCCCAGGGCACCAACACCTACATCGTGGCCTCCGCCGACGCGGTGGGGAACCAGAACCCGAGCGCGCCTGCCACCCTCGCCATCCTGGTCGGGCCGGTCAACAACCTCGCCGTGGTGGTCGTGCCTTCCCAGCCGGTGGTGCTCAGATGGACCTCCACGGACCCCCAGACGACCGGGTTCAACCTCTATCGCAACGGGGTGAAGCAGAATGCCTCCCTGTTGGCCACCAACACGTTCACAGATCCCCTCGCGTTGTCGGACGCCACCCAGTACGCGGTCACGGCGGCGAACGGGGCCGGCCAGGAGAGCCCGCCGCGCCTTGTGACGGTCTTCCCGCTGAAACTCGGCCTGCTTGTGGATTCCGCCGGGAGTGGGGCCAACAACCTGGTGCTGGCGGACTACTTCGACCAGTACCAGGCCGCGATCACCAATGGCAGCACCGCCGCCGCGTTCCCTCTGGGCTCGGTGCAGATCACCCGGTCCGTCGCCGGCGCGGGCAGCGCGAGCACAGCGAATGCCGCAACCGCCACCCTGCCCGCCGGGACCGGCCTGACCGAGTCCTTCACTCTGGCGGAGCCCGCGCTGCTGGTGGACCAAAGCGTCAGCCTCTCGATCGTGCAACAGACGGATAGCGACGGGAGCCAGGTTGTTTACCAGCAGTCGTTCGCTTTCCCCGCGGCCGTGCTGCGTCAGACGGAGATAGTTGTTTCGGCGAACCAATTGCCCCTGGCGGGCGGGCTCTCCACCTTCCAGGTGCAGGTCCGCAATCCCAGCACCATGGACATTGAGTTCATCGTCTCCCGGGGGTTGGGAGCGGAGCCGGGCGACGTTTATCTCTCGGTCCAGAACAATCTGGGCCAGGAGCTTTCGCGCTCCGCCTACCAGGGTGGCCCGGCCGGCACCGTATTTCTGCCGGACGGCCGCGGCTATGCCACGGTCAAGGCCGGCGGGGTGCTCAACTTCCCCATCCCGAACGTTCTCGTCCCGGCCGCCCTCACGGGAGCGACCAACGTCATCTTCCAAGCCGTGGTCAGCAACATCTACAGCCAGTTCAACACGTCGACCCAGGTGGTCTCCGGGCCGTTGACGGGGAGCATGATCTCGTCCGGTCTGGCCAGCCCGCCGTATGTGGGGACCGCGCAGCCTGACAAGGCGAGTTACGCCAACAACCCGACCATCCTGATCCAGGGGCAGGCCCTGAGCACCACGACCTCCCAGCCCGTGCCCAATGTGCCGCTGAACATCGGGTTTGCCGCCCGGGGGCACAAGTGGTACGTCCCCGTCACCACGGACACCAACGGCAACTACCAACTCTCCTACCTGCCTCCCCCGGGCTTTTCGGGCGTGCTCACCCTCTGGGCGGCGAATCCGGCCATTGTCGATCAGCTCGACCAGGCCTCGGTCACGATCTACGAGCTCTATTCCAGCCCCGCTTCGGCGGACATCACCTCCTCGAAGAACGACACCTTGAACTTCCAGCTCCAGCTCATCAACCCCGGCGACCTGCCGATGACGGCTTTTTCCTACGGGTTCCGGGCCTACACCATGTCGGGGACCAACGAAGTCCCCGTCACCACCGTCACGGGCACAAATCTCACGGACCCCGCCTTCGTGTTGCCCCCGAACACCCGGCAGAACGTGAATTTGCAGCTCACCGCGGCCGTCAACGCGCCCGGTTCCCTGATCGTGGAATACACCTTCCTGTCGGCGGAGGGGGCGGCTTTGACTTTCACGGGGAATG
>Ga0182030_10005359_pt1 | contig 27251 bp, 20 predicted proteins | sample 812S3MmetaG_FD_121299 | JGI IMG/M metagenome (GOLD analysis project Ga0182030, IMG submission 121299) | Permafrost microbial communities from Stordalen Mire, Sweden - 812S3M metaG (Illumina Assembly) | ecosystem: Environmental > Terrestrial > Soil > Wetlands > Permafrost | place: Sweden... | reverse complement strand
GGTGATCGCCTCGTACGCTGACTCCCTATGGCACGCGACGAATCTCTTGAAAACGAGGTGGGACTTGGTGATCGTAGACGAGGCGCATCATCTTCTCACGCTTCCTGGTCTTTACAGTCTAACTCAGCAGTTATCTAAAGTGGCGCCGGGTTTTCTTCTCCTGAGCGCAATTCCGGCACAACACCGAGAGGAAGAATATTTGCGGTTGCTCGCATTGCTTGAGCCAGGACGTTACGAACCGGACATTCCTGGAGCAAAGAAACACTTCAAGCAGCTTTACGATAGGCAGATAGAACTGGGAAGAAAGCTCAGTTACATCGGTCGACGCCTTGACGAATTCGCGACTGGAACTGAAAGCGCTGACCGTATCTTACAAAAAGTTGCAGAAATGGTCTCGCTTCCCGTGCTCGCTCAAGATGAATCGCTGGTGGCTTCCTCAAGGATGCTTAATCCTAATGACCCCAAAAATTTCATTCAAGGTACTCAGGCATTGCTACATCATGTTGGAGATCGCTATCGAATTAGCCGTCGCATCTTAAGGAATCGTCGTAGCCAATTGATGGACGTTGAACCCGATCTGAACATAAACAGACTTCTTACGCGCCTTCCTTACACGCCTGACCAACTAGAACTGGAAGCGATTAACGCAGTTCAGCGATTGATACAAAGGCTAGCTGAGCTTGGCGTGAAATCTGATTTATTGTTGCCCCTTGCTAGGTATTTGTACCACTCGCTTGCTGATGCAACGTGTCTCAGCGAATTTGTAGCTTTTGCGAACGCATCGGAACGAACAAGCCCTGACATCTTGGAATTCGATGGTCAAGTTGGTTACGCGGCTTGGTCTCCATTTGCTTCGAGTCTTTGGAGTAAAGTGAACGCACTTTCTGCCGAAGAGGCCCTAAATGACCTTCAACTCGCCTCATCGAACTGGGAATTTAACGATGTTGTTCCAGCCCGAATGGATGTCTTAATTACTTTTCTTAAAAAGCGTCATAAAAAGGAACCGAGGCAGAAATTTTTGATCTTTGCTGGCTTTTTCGGCTTAGCAGAGCGAATGGCAAAGCATTTGGTCGATGCTTTTGGGAAAGGCAGCGTATCCCGATTTATTTGGGACATGGACACCAAATCTAAGGAAAAAGAAGTCCTCCGATTTCAGCGTGACTCACAGTGTTGGTTAATGATTTCAGATGAGACTGGCGGGGAAGGGCGCAATTTTCAGTTTGTCGATGAGTTGATACATTTCGATATCCCTTGGAATGTTTCCAAGATCGAACAGAGAATAGGAAGATTAGATCGGCTAGGACGCCAATTGCCCGAGGTTTGTTCCAACTCGATTTTCGCGGTCGGTCACGGAGAAGAAGGTTTTTTAGATTGCTTGGAAAATGGTTTCGAAATCTTCAAGCGTTCGATTAGTGGATTGGAGTTTGCGCTTAGCAACCTCGAGTCTCGTATCACGCAAACCGCGATTACCAACGGGTACGAAGGACTGTTCAACCTGACTACCGAAGTTAAAAAGGATGTCGAGACTGAGCGTGCAGAGGACGAGGTCCAAGGTATGCTCGATTCGGCTTCGCTTGAGCGCACTAGCGCAGAGGTTTTTCGGAAAGCGCAGTCCACTCCAGAGAGAGACGTTGCACTAGAAACAGCATTTTCCGACTGGTTCAGATTTCTAGCAGGCAATGGATCTCTTGGGTTTCCCTCTTCTGGTGATGCTCCTGAGAAAAGCGTGATTGAGTTTCGCCCCAATCTGCTCCCGCAAGGCTTCTTAGCTTTGGACTCAGGATCCGACGGTGTTATCCGGGATCGGTTGGGTACTTTTCGGCGTAAAATTGCACAGGAACGACCCGATCTTGAATTTTTTAGTGTGGGAAACGAACTCTTTGACGCTCTCTGCTCTTCACTGCATGAATCACCAAAGGGTCGTACGTATGCATTGGAGTGCCAAGCAAGTCACGTGCCCTGGCGAGGATTCGAGTTCTCCTATCGCCTCACAGGGGGGCGTGAACTTTTGCGAAGTCATCCCGGACTTTTGAAGCATCTTGACCGCGTACTTGCTGTTCGTACGGAATGTTGCTTCATCCGAGAAGATTTAACGCCCGCGCCTGATACACAAGAGTTACTAGGCATTCGCAAGTCCCTTGGAATCAAAGGGCACAACGATACTTGGAGGAATTTTACGCTCAGCAATGGGAGAACACAATTGTTGTTGGACTTCTACTCCAACATCGGTTGGGAAGCGTTAATAAACCGTGCTGAGGCGGTAGCGCGCACTCAAGTTGCAGCACATTATGCGTTGTCTCTGGTTCCCGTCTTGAAACTAGAAGAGGCCCGAATACGAGAACAAATTCGTCAGGCGAAGGATGCCCTGTCAGATGGCTGGAAAGATGAAATCGCCGGATTAGAAGCGTTACTTCATGCGATCAACAATTGGAATCTCGATCTGGACACTGTCGGTTTCTTCTCGGTGAATGGAGGGTTAATTCCATGATTGATCCTCTCGGAGAGTTAAGGGAGGCCCTCCGCCGCGGTACGCCACCAGAGTCGGCATCGATAAACCTGCCCGATGTTCCCAGTATTTCCTACGCTGTTAGCCGTTTTTTCCTTTCTTGGTCTCATACCGGAAGACTAGGAGCGGATGAGGCGGTCCTTCTTCGGCAAGTATTGCGCTGGTCGATGATTCCTTCGTTGTTTATTGGTTCATCGCCTGTTTTTGTCTCCCCTTTTATCGAGCACCTAAATTTAGCAGGAGTATCTTGGAGTGCTCCTGGCCAATTGATCGCACATCCTTTCGTTGCCGGGTGGTCGACCGAGGCCTCGAAGTGCGATCAACCTCCCACTAAGAGGTGTCCTGATGAGGGTTTCTTGGCTGAAGCTTACTTGGAATCAATCGGCTACAAAAGGTGGAGGTCGCACGCACAGAAGGAAGCGGCATGGGCAACTATCAACGCTCCGGCAGGAGCGACTCGAGTAGTAGTCTTGCCTACTGGTGCTGGCAAAAGTTTGTGCTTCCAACTCTTACCACGCTTTTTGCCTGGTCTCACTGTTGTGGTGGTTCCGACAGTCGCTTTAGCCATCGATCAGCAAATCAACGCCGCAAGACTGTTCGCAGACTTGGGTGATGTGAACCCACTCTTTTTTGCTTCGGACGATGATTCTGAAGCGACAATTGCTGCGGTAAGAGAAAAAAGAACACGACTGCTTTTCACGTCTCCAGAGTCATGTGTTTCTGGTCGCTTGCGCCCCATTCTAGATAATTTTGCCAGTGCTCATTCGGGGTGGCTGACCAACTTAGTTGTCGATGAGGCCCATCTAATTGAAACCTGGGGGGCGCAGTTCAGGGTCGAGTTTCAAGTTCTAAGTGCAGCGCGTCGCGTGTGGAAAGCGTCGTCGGAAGGAAAGCTCCGAACATTTCTGTTCTCCGCAACCATGTCGCCTAATTGTCGTCAACTATTACAAAAGCTTTTTTCCGATGAAGAAGAACCGCACGAGTTCATCTCGCAACGAATCCGCCCCGAGATTCAATACTTCTCGCACAAGTTCTCGGATAAAACGGAGCGCGATCAAGCAGCCTTCGAGTCGGTATGGCATCTGTCGCGGCCTGCAATTCTTTATGTGACGGAAAAGGACGAAGCGACCTCTCTCGTAACCGAACTCCGGACCCGAGGCTTCCAGCGAATCGAATCATTCCATGGAGATACGGGGAGAAAGAGTCGAAGGGACATACTTCGGCGTTGGAAGGAAAATGAAATCGATCTAGTCGTGGCCACCTCCGCATTCGGCGTTGGCGTGGACAAATCGGACGTCCGCGCGGTTGTCCACGCGTGCTATCCGGAGAATTTGGACCGCTATTATCAAGAGGTAGGCCGAGGAGGGCGAGATGGGTGGAGTTCCGTTAGTCTTCTAATGACTTGTCCCGAGGATCGAACTGTTGCCGAGGGAATAACCGTTAAACTTATGAGCCCTGAGCTAATCCAGGAGAGATGGGAGGCAATGTTCCAAAAAGGAGAGGAACGAGAAACGCACGTCTATGCATTGCCCGTTGCAAGTCGCCGGATTGGGCTCCTGGGAACACGAACTTTCAAGGAGAATGTTCGATGGAATAAGCGTCTGCTTTTGCAACTGGAGCGCGCGGGGTTGCTAGAATTCAATGGACTCGAGTTTCGAGCGGCAAAGGCTTCCGAGGACGACTCCGAAGAGTGGGCTGTCGTTAAATTAAAATTTCCTCCTTTAAATCCCCATTTGGGAGAAGATATCGAAACCCAGAGAAATACCGAGCTAGCTCATTTTAAAAAGGGGTTAGATAAACTGGATGATTTTCTAACCCAGACCAGGTGTGCCGCGAGAGTTATTGGACAATTATACCAAATTCACCAACCTGGATGTCCCGGCTGTCCGTTTTGTCGAAGCCAATCGCGCCCGCCTTCGGATTGCGAGCCGTTAAAGTTTCCCGTCACTCCCCCTTACCCGCAAAAATTCATCTCAGAACTTATTTCGGAATTTCCGACTCTATCAGGATACGATGAGCGCGCCCGGTTTATTGACGGTATTTCTCGATGCGTTACAAGCAAAGGCGTTCGCCAGTTCTTTTGCTCGCCCTCACGTTTTGAATCCGTACTGAACTGTTTTGAAGATGCCTTTCCAAAAAACACGGCAGAGAAGCATCGAATCGATCCTATGCTTCATAGTGCATGCCTGAGTACGTCTACTAGCCTGCCCATTGCCTTTCTTCACTTCGATACTCTTGATGAAACGGCGCTTGTTGTTGGGCGGAATCACCCCTCTATTCACTTGCTTTGTGGTGTAACTAGCCTGCACGATGATAATGGGCGTCACGTTTCCGTGAACGAACACATGCGCCATTGGCCTTCGTTCGAAGCTTGGATCTCCCAACCTCCTGAAACTTCCTTACCATGTTTACCGATGATGCTGTAACTCCAGTGAGGCTTGAGATTTTGGTAGATCTACTCTGCCGGAGAAGTCTTGGGCGAGAAGAGTTGTACAGTCTGCTTCAACCAAAAGCTCTGGAACCGAATGCCCAGTCCATCCCTGCTAAGGCAACCCTTCGAGCCGCTTTAGAGTTAGGACTTGCCGTGGAGGAAGGTGATTCGGTTTCTGTTGCGGTTCCGACTAAGCGAGAGAAAAACACGCAAGTCGCTATTCTTAAGGCTTTTGATGAGAATGTGTTATCTCATTCTGGCGTTGAGAAATATTTCGCGCTCTTTTACGCCTACTTTCTCCACGTTGGGAAAGGTGTCTACACCCGATCCGGTAAATATGACGATTGGGCTGCGCAATTTAATAAGGATGTTTTTGCTGACGAACCGCAGGCAAATCCGTTCAACGCTGAAAAACTAACCGGACTCCATCGTTGGTTTAGTTACGTTGGACTTGGTTGGTACGATCCGGCCGAAAACTTCCAAGCCAACCCATACCAGCGCATCCTTCGTGTTCTCCCAAAGATTTTCGGAAAGCATCGCAAACTAAAATCCGAGGATTTCATGCAATCCATTGGCACCATATGCCCCGAACTCGATGGTGGACAGATTTTTCAGCAGGCAAATCGGAATTGGAAAATAGAGGATAAACAATGCTCTCTCGGCCTCAGTCATGCCTTAATAGAGTTACATGAGGATAATGTCTTGCGATTGGACTGTCCCGCTGATTGCCAAGATTGGAGCTTGAGGGAAGCAGAACCGCCTCGCGACGATTCCTTTAAAGGTGATCGTTTTGCTTTAGTAGAATGGAGGAAGGATTAGTTATGCCCTATCCTGAAAAACTTGGCCAACCCTGTTGGCCGCCTGAACAGGTTCGCAAGGTGATCTCGTTGACTGCACACACCAGTGCAGAATCGGCACCCTATTTCTTGGCAGCTCATTCACCCTTTGAGCGAATCATTGATGCGAAGTCAAGTGAGCGTCAACTCACGGAGGAGCAGGTTTTCCGAGATCTTTTCTCGCCTGCCCGTGGCGAAATACAAGCCTTTGTTAAAGGGGAACCCGGAACCGGTAAATCTCACCTTATTCGATGGCTTAAGCTCCGTGCCGAACATGCTAGAACACATGATGACGCGGAGTTAAAAGACTTCACTATTGTTCTCGTATCAAGAGGTAATGGCAGTCTTAAAGACGCCTTAGGCCAGGTGGTAAGTCAGCTTGGGAAAAAGTTCGGTCACCACATCGCTCGCATCAGTGGCGCCATTGAAAGGTTGTCCGACCACGCGGCACGTGACACATTATTGTCCGCCCTCGCGTTGGAAGTGGGAACCCATTGGTCTTCGCGTCATCCCGAAATGCCACTGCCCAATGCGCTCCAGCATTTAGCTGCTGCTCTTGGTCCAACAACCGGTTTTGGGTCATGGATCAAGCGCGACGGAGGCGTGATTCACCGTGTAATCAAGCGACTTACCGAAGACAGTTCAGTGGAGGACAGGGAGGAGTTTCCCGAATTCATTTCGGCGGACTTTATCGTGGACACTACCTATCTTAGACCGAACACAACGCCCTTGAATGTCACAATGCTGGCCGAGGATCTTGAAGAGGAAGAAGATCGACGTGAGCTTGCGGCAAACATATTGAACCTGGCATTGAAGGATGCCGTGCGGGGCCTCACTGGGTTGAAAAGCTCTGATCTTTTTGAGATATTCACGGAGATTCGCCGAGAATTGGGTCCTAAGAAGGAACTGGCGGTGTTTATTGAAGATGTTTCCGTCACGGGCATCGATCAGGATATTATTAATGCGTTTGAACCGCGCGCCGTTGATGGCCTCAGTCGCATGGTTGCCATATTAGGCATTACCAACCGCGCATGGGAGGGGTTCCCGGACAATCAAAAGCAGCGTGCTAGCTTTGTTTATGAGGTTGGTGGACAAGTGGCGGAACGCTGGGCAAACGACACACGATCCGTAAACACATTTACCGCGCGGTATCTTAACGCTGTTCGCATGGAGGATGATGAGATTGAAGCTGTAGCTGTGAGTCGTTTTTCCGGCGACATCCTGCGCTCTAAATGTGAGGCCTGTCCGCATCAGGTGAAATGTTTTGCCACTTTTGGCACTGCTAAGTTGGACAACGGAGTAACAATAGGACTCTTTCCGCTTAATCCAAATGCGCCTAAGGCACTACTGGCCGCTCTTATCGAAATTTATTATAAGTCCCAGCGAGGTTTGCTTGATCGTGTCTTGCTACCGGCATTAGATCAGTCGTACTCGTCGCTTCTGACAAAGGCTTACCCTCAGCAGAATCAGTTTAGTGTTCGCGCTCCTTCGCCAAAATTTGATTGGAGCGCATTTACAGCGCGCTATTTGGGGGGAGTCCGATGGAACAATGCCGAGAAGGCAAGGTTGCGCTTCCTGGTTGGCTATTGGACGGATGCGTCAACAGTTGATGAAGCGGGGTCCAAAATAGGGCCTTTCCTAGGACCTCTTGGTTTTCCTATCTTTTCAAGTGAAGTAGCCCCGATACTGGATGCTCCTACTAAAGAAGAACCAAATGCTCCTGTGGTAGTTTTGCCAGTGGCAGAAGACGCTGTACTCACCGGTTTGTTGAACAGTTTAGACGATTGGTCAAGCGGTTCAAAGCTTTCTCAAGACACGGAATTCCGAACTCTGCTTGGGAAATTTCTCCGCAATTCAATCGCTTGGAACGACCAACGGGGGACGCCTATAAGCGTGACCAAAAGATCTCCTGAACAACTCGTCACCGGATACGCCTTTGTGCGGATTCAGGAACAAGTTTCGAGGCCGGTGGCGCAGGCATTCTTTATCGATTTTGCCCGTAACAGCGAAACCAAGGAACTGCTCGAAGCACTCGCGAGTTTCGAGCGACGGGGTCGCAACTGGAACTTTGCGCATAGCGAAATTCACAAACGAAAATTATCGAGATGGTTAAAGACCAATCAGTCGAGAATTGTTGCAAGTCTTCAGCCAAGCCCCGTCGCTCTAGTCGAAAAGTCACGCAATTGCGCTATACAAATCCTAGCCCTTACTGCTTGCCTTCGAGAACGAAGCAAAATTCCTACCAACGCGGCAGAGCGTGTCGAAACCCTGTTTGCACCACTTTGGAATGAGGAGTCTAAGCCGACAGTCCTCTCTACCTCGATGAAACAAATAATGGCTGACCTGGAGGCCAAACACGCCTCCATTCGCAGCTTTGTTATCCGAGAATTCGGAGCAGGACAAGGCGACGCCGAACCCAAGGATTTTATCGACCCATCCCCAATGCTCAGCGAACTGGAGGATTTTTCTGACTCGTTCAAGGTAGAACCTCCTCCAGCGGAGGTCTCAGGGAGCTTTTGGAAAAGTCGGTTTAGTTCCGTGAGTCGATTGGAGTCGTATGCTTCGCTAGATGAACGATTTCAAAAGGAAAGATTGACCATTCAAGAAGCAGTAGACGAGGTTCGGAAATTTGTTGTTGAAGCGGGTTTTAAAGCGGACAACATCCGCGAAGACCTTCAACTTTGTTTAAATGATCTGGTGGAAGTTATTGGATTGCAACGTGGCGGGCAGCACAAGAAAAAGGCAATTTTGGTTTTACCTAACGAGGAGTTCGATCAACTCTGGGTAAGAAAGCTTCTTCAAAGCTCTGACACTCGCAGTTCGTGGGCAGTGGCGGTCGGAAAGGGAACCGAGGTTTCTTCCGACAACGACACATCCAACTTGCTCTCGTTTGACCCGGCAAAGCTGAAAGAATGTCTCGATTCTTTGGTGATCGTGAAAAAATTCCTCGAGTTAATCGACAAAAATATGAGTTACGAGGAGGGGGTCGAAGAATCTGAAGGAGACAGTAGGAAACAACTGCTAGACCGGTTGAAACAAATCGAAGAACTCTCCGCCAGTGAAGCGAACGAAAAAGGAACTGAATGATGAAGGCGCTACCGAATTTAAAAAACCGTTTGTTAGCACTCGATGGAATCCGCGAAGCGAAAAATCATCAAGCGCTCTACTCAGAATTTCTGAAGAGAACAGGTTCTGCTCTAGAAAATCTGAAAAAAGCCGCATTGGTGTCCACCAACGCCGCGTTGGTTTTGCCTGGATCTGGTTACCAGGAAGCTATGAAAACGGTCAGATCCTCTGGCAAAATTGCGTCTCGGCTAAGAGAGAAAATGAACGCCGACCCTGCAGCAATCGCGGAGAAAGCGACCGAGGTCAGCTTTACCCGATTATTTGACTACGGAACCGGAGCTTTCAAAAGCTGCCAGTTAACGTGGGAAAATCAGTTGCAGGCAAAGCTCAAAGATTGGCAAACAATTGCTGATGTCGTTTCGAGACTAGGCGAAGGAACTGAAGCCAAACCAATAAAGGCACAAGCGAAGAAGTTGAAGGCCGCAATCGATTCGTTGGTTGTGGCTAAATCTAAGATGCCAGTGACCGAGAAAGAAGTTTCAAAGGTTCAATCTGACCTGAATGATCTAAATGAGTCAGTTTCCCAACTTGGACTCAACACTCCGTTTGGCAAATTTCTTCAAGATGCAGCATCACCTTTGGGGGCAGATTTAGCTGCGGTGGAGATCGAAGAAGTATCCAAACAGATTGCCGAGTTGAAATTGTCAAAGGTTTTTCGAGTCCGTCTTTCCTCCTGAAAATGAATCTACAGCACTTTGTCAGCGAGTTCATGACGTTCCTCGAGATGCGCGAGGAACGTCTGATCTCATGGGGGTTTTACAACGTGAGTTGGAGTATCGCCGACATCGAAGCCGCTTTTCCTGTTGAGGCTCCAGAAAGTTTACGATCGGCTTGGGAGGAGTTTGCCGAGCAAGGCCGCACTTTAGCCTCAGTCATTCATCAAATGCGCCAGCGTCAGTTGGTTTATCTCGTTCCCGATAGGTCCCCTGACGCATATCGTAGCCGTTTCGCGGAAGGAGTTCGGTTATTGGCCAACCTTCGGCAAATGTTCAAAGAAGCCGACTGGGCAACAGGACCGCGGTTAGTCTCAGACATAAAGGTAAATATTGCTCCGCGACAATACCCACGCAGAGACCAAAGTGCGACGGTTGTATGGGAGAAGCTAAAACCCCATCTCCCTGTAGAAACACTTGAGTTGTCGCGCCAATGTTTTTTTGCACTCGCAGTCCGAGAGGACTTGCTCTTGAATTTTGCCGGATTTCAAGTAAGGACATTTGAGCACATTCTTCGAAACTTTGATTCAACGGGTTTTAGTGGTTCCATGGTCTGTGCCGGAACAGGATCAGGTAAAACGAAGGCGTTTTATGTGCCCGCCTTTTTGCGGATTGTGCCAGAACTGGACCAACCTGCATTCACAAAAATTATCGCGATTTATCCTCGTAACGTGCTGTTGGCCGATCAACTTCGCGAAGCCATCGCAGAAGCGGAGAAATTGCGCCCGTTTCTGTGTCAAACTGGGAAACGCCCCATTCGGTTTGGCGCTTTACTGGGAAATACCCCGTACGAAGGATGGTTCTCTGCGGCCACTCCTAAGCGATTTCATTGGAAGAGAAGGGGAGATGGCTTCGTCATTCCTTACCTAAAATCCCCCGTCGACGGAGGCAGGAGCGATTTGATTTGGCGTGACGAGGATAGACTTGCGGGTCGTACTTGCCTCTACCGACAAGGAATGACGGAACCAGATGTTCCCTCGGGCGTACTCGCTCTAACCCGAGAGGAATTAGCTAGTTCTCCTCCTGATGTTTTATTCCTATCGTTAGAAATGTTGAATCGGGAAATGTGTAATCCCCGATGGGAGCATACTTTTGGAATCCGGCGAGGACCTACAAAGTCGCCTCGCCTGCTCCTTCTCGACGAAGTTCATGCGTACGAGGGTCTAGCTGGTGCTCAAGCTGCCTGGGTTCTACGCCGATGGCGTCACTGGGCTCAGCTAAGTTCCCTTCACGTAGTCGGATTGTCAGCTACCCTTCGAGACGCAGCACAACATTTGGCCAACGTCGCTGGTCTCACACCATCTCAGGTTTTGGAGTTCAGGCCAAATCAGGGCTTGCACGGTATTGGCGAAATGGAGGCGGAGGGCGCCGAGTACAACCTAGCAATAAAGGGAGACCCCGCCGCCGGCGCGTCTTTGCTCGGCTCATCAATTCAGGCCGGAATGCTCTTGGCTCGGCTTTTAACTCCAAGGGCACAAGGTCCCAGCGGCAACAACGCTGAACTTCGTCCAGAAGAGTTCTTTCGCAAAAAAGTGTTCGGATTCAGCGATAATCTGGATTCCGTAAATCGCTGGTTCAGCGACATGACAGATGCAGAATCATCTACTTGGCGTCATCCCTTGCTTGCTTCCTTGCGGCAAATCCCTCCTGGAACGACGGACGCCTTGCGCCGTCGTCGCATCCAAGAAGGTCAGGTTTGGGAACTGCCCAAGTTAATCGGACATAATTTGGACCATCCGTTAAAGGTTACCCGCTGCAGTTCTCAAGATCCCGGTGCGGACGCGGATGCTGATCTGATAATTGCAACAAGTTCTCTTGAGGTTGGATTCGACGATCCCTTCGTAGGAATTGTCCTGCATCATAAACGCCCCGGATCAATGTCATCCTTTATACAAAGAAAAGGTCGCGCAGGTCGGACCAGGGGCTCTCGACCATGGACTGTTGTAATTCTTTCAGATTACGGAGCGGACCGTTGGGCATTCCATTCAGCAGAGAAACTTTTCCAGCCTGAAGTGGATTCACTTGTACTTCCCGTGCTTAACCCTTTCGTGTTGAGAGTGCAGCTCGCCCAGTTTCTTCTCGACTGGATTGGGCGTCGACTCGGTGGCCTTACAAGCACCTATCGTTACCTCCAGGGACCAACCAAGGATCACTCGGAAATAAAACTTCAAAATCGGGCTCGCGAACTACTTAGAAGCTTGCTGGATCAAGGACAAACATTGAAGGAATTTGAACGCGATTTGTTTCATTTCTTTCGATTCGCTAGTTCACTTGGAAATGAAGAGGCACGTAAATTGTTGGACAACCTTCTTTGGCACAATCCTAGGCCCTTACTAATGGAGGTTATTCCCTCCCTCCTGCGAAAACTTGAAGCCAATTGGGCATACGCGTATCCAGCGTCCACAAACTCAGGCAAAGAAGACGCTGGCACTAAGCGTCCCATTCCGCAGTACATATCGAAGGCGACTTTCGCCGAATTGGAGGTGGGCGAAGCCACAATGGAATTAGAGGCCTATCGGCAGTCTCCGCGCGAACCAGAAACAATGCCGATTGCGAGGTTACTATTGGAAACCTGTCCTGGGCGGATTTCCAAACGCTTCGCAACGGTTCCTGGTGAGTCGGGTTACTGGCATCCAAGTTCCAACTCTTTAGTGGTGGGCGACAATTGGCTATCGGTGGACGAGCTTTATCCAAGAAATACGTTCTTAGAGGCGGTTAACGGAATTTCTGTATTTCAGCCTGATGCAACAAATGTTGTTCATCGTCCAAACGAATTTAACGATTCCAGTAACGCGTCGTGGTCATGGCAGACAATCGCTCGGTTCCAAGGCACCGGGGAACCCCTTCCAATTAGGGAAGCCAATCCCTGGAAAAATATCTTCAGCAAGGCAGTTGCTTACCTTCACTCTAACTTGGAATGGATCGAAATATTACGCTATTCCGAAGAGAGTCGTTTTGAGATGCGGCGTCAAAAGCTCAGCATCTCCGGAAAACTTAGATTAAGGAGAGATGAAGGCGACAGTGGTTTACGATTAGAGGCGGTGGGCTTTCGTCTCAGAGTAGATGGTGTTTGCTTCGTGTTGAGTGCTGAGCATCTTAACTCCCGGTCGCCCGTCTCGACGGAGGCAATAAGCCGCTTCCGAGCCGACTATTTCAAATATTGCGTTGCTCGATCTCCGATCCTTAGCGGGTTGCTAAACACTTTTCAAGCGAACTGGGTAGCAGATATGTCCCTCGCGATGCTTTCAGCGACTGCTTTGTTACAAAAATGCGATTTAAGGCATGCTCAAATTACACTAGAAGGCAAGCGTCAGCAATCGGCCGCGCGCGTGCTTGATGTCATCTTTCAAATGCGCGGGGTTAACGCTGCTGGCGTAGAAGAAGATGCCCGATTGCGAGCAACTCTTCTTGATCTTTGGAATATGGAGGTCCTTCGGAGTGAGGTTGCGAAACTTGAAAGCCTTTTGTGGGACAACCCGAACGACGATTTTAAAGCGTGGGTGCGTAAGAACTACGCTGGTACTGTCGCCCAGGCCCTTTGCGCTGCAATGATCAGCATGGTTCCTCAAGTAAGTGAGGATGAGTTGACGGTCGATGTGCTGCCTCGAAATGACGGCGGTTTCGATCTTGCATTATCCGAATCCTCGCCAGGCGGTCTTGGACAAATCGAGACTATAGTTCGAGAAATTCAGCGCCAACCGCGACGGTTTCTTGACGGACTAGAATTTGCGTTGGAGCATTGTCCACGCGAACAAATGGCAACCGATCTTAACTCCGTGGCTAGGGTTGCAACTCAAAAACGGGACTCAGGGATTGCGAATGCATTTGATCAAATCAGGAATGTTGCAGGTTTCAATGAGTTAGACGCGGCGAAGGAGTCTCTGAAGCACCATCTTCAGTCGCGAGGTTTCTCAGGTCAACGGAGACTTATCGTTTCGATAGTAAATAAACTTCTCCGGCCAGGAACCAATGCTTCCAGCGACAGTCTTGTTTTTCGATTGAATCGGCTTTGGACTCGATGTTCTCGAAAGTTAGGGATATCCGTGCCTCTCCGCACTTTCGCTTACACTTGCACGGGCCACCTGCAGATTAGGAAGTTTCTTTCCAATTATTTTGAGGGGATTGGAGGCGAACCGCCGACAGACCCGCAGTTGTTCGCGCAGATACAGCAACTTCTTTTCGAGGGTTGCAAGGACAGTTGCCCAGAATGCTTGAACCAACGGGGGCGGTTTCAGGATTTGGGAATTCCCTCTCGATCTCTTGCTCGAGAATGGCTAGGCGTCGAAATTCAATCTGTTTCATTGAAGGAACATCCCTACGACTGGCAAGAGCATGCTCGCAAGATTCTCCGAGACGAGGGTCGAGTCCGGATAATTATGGCCGTTTCAGAGAAAAACGCTGTGGCTGATTCGTTGCCTAGATTATGCGTTGAGGAGATTGATTTGGAGAGTTTGCGAGTGCCAACCTCCGTCGCGAAAATAGAACAAGTAGGCGATGAACTTTTCATTGTACTGCACATCCAGGATTACGTTTGTGGCTAGTCGAGATATTTGGTCGCGTTCAGGTAGCTTGCAGGTGCGAGATTTGCTCGCCTCGCTAATGGCATCGCGTCTTTTGGTCACTTCAAGTGCTGAGCCTTTTTACGTTTGTTCTCCTTACCTAACAGATTTTCCGGTCTTCGATAACGCCTTCGGACAATTCCAGCCATTGTTTCTCCAAGAACCCCAGTTTGGAGAACAAAAGGAGATTATGTTTAGTCAGGCGTTGATTGAATTGTCTAGCCGTATGCCTGTTAGGTTGATTGGAGTTTCCGGAAAATATGCTGATTCATTTCTTCGAAGCACCGTCAAGGTTAGCTATTCCAATATTTTTGGTCGATACGCTTCTGAGCTCCATCATGAAAAGGGCCTGCTTTGTTCTGCCTTCTACCTCGAAGGTTCGATGAACTTTACTTATAGCGGAGTTTATCGCCGAGATGAAAAAATCACGGCCCACTCGCCTGAGACAGAGGAAGGACAGCGAAAGATTTCAGCAGCTACGCTTGAATTCAATCGCCTATGGGAAGCCCGAAAAACATCCGAAATCAAAAGAACAAGATGAACACTGGTCCTTTCGCGAATCTGATTTTTGAATTTGATAAGAATTGGCGCGTGCACGCGCCAGATTTAGCGATGTCGATTAGGGATGATGAATTGGACCTTTGGGAGAACCATCCGCTCAAAGGTGAAATGGCGTGTCTTTGTAGTGGTCGATCAGCGTCGCTCCCCTTTTTTAGAAACAATGAACCTGTCATATGGTGCACACTAGCCCCAGACAACGATTCGCTGAGGCAAGCCGTTGGATCGCTCAACGCGTGGGTCATTCCTAGCTTTGGTGGAACTACCGACGAAGACGGTTATGTTCACCCTGATGCCGCTAGAGGGGCACTCGCTTCTCTGATAAAGACGGCAGCCCCGGAGGGATATTTTCGCTGGCGTTGTCCTCGTGAGAATTTTTCCGAAGTAATAGAAAAACTTCGTCTTTTCCGTAGCCTTGAGTCTATACGTCCCAGGCGCTCGCGTGCTCCCCGCCCCTCTCTTTACGAACTCCGCGCAAGGTTCGCAACCGCTTTACTCGTGGGAGATCGGGATCGGGCAGAGGAAATCATTCAACTCTTGGATTCCCTGCAACTGGAGACTGCGGTCAATACCCAGTTCATGCGAATTCGCCTTTGGTACCATTTTCGCGAGTTCGACAAAATACGATTTCACCCTGATTTACCTCACCTTTTGGACCAGACGGTTCCCGCGAAAGTACGCTTCTGGATCGACGAAGCCCTAGGGAATGTTGAGCGTCCTTCCATCCCTTCAACACAAGCGGCAGAAATTTCGGTCTCGTCTCCGGTATCGCCTCCCTTAGAAACACCCTCGCTGGACTCCGCACAGACTTCAGGCGATTGGGTTGAGTGGTTTGCCCATGTAAAGCAAGGGAACAGAGAAGGAGCGGAAGTTTTCATTCAGGAACGCCCTAGCGAGACGACTCTTGATATCCCCTTTTCCGCCGTAAGTAAGCTGGCGGAGTGTATCGAAGATTTGTACCTAGACGAAACCGTGCGCAGTCGTGAGCACGGTATAATTCTGGAGGGAATCGCCAACCTGTTACAGGAGTTTGTCCTGGAACCGCAGTTTCCTCGGCCAGCTTTGGGAAGCGTGTACTTCGCCCTTTTGCAACTCTGGAGTTCGCTACACGCGGGAATTTCGGGTCAAGAGCATGGAAGCGTGCTTCTTGAGTTGGCTAGCGCAGTTCTTAGGTTGAACCGTGACCAGAAAGCAGTATGTGACCTGCTAGAAGCTTGGTGGAAAGCGCGCCCCGTTCCAAGCCAGTTGCCTTACGTCCTTGACGCCATCGAATTACTAGACCGTGAGACAACGGATCAGGAAGCGACTGCCAACCTTTGGCTTAGTGCGGCGAACACAATCTTGCGGTCTCGAGACCTACTTTCTCCCTCCGATAAAGAACTCTGGCGCAGGACCGGGATGCATCTTGGATTTTCTGAAGCTGACATTGCCCAATATCTTCCGCCGGAAGTCGTGGCAGCGCATGAAGATCTGTTGTCGGCGGCGAATCTATCTCACATTGCCATTGTGTGCCTTCGCGAGCAGCAGGCCAATGAGGCGGCAAAGGCGATAAGGGAGCGAACAAATGCAAGGGTGACCACCGTTACATCCGAAAACGCGAGTGGTGAAACAAAGTTAGCTTTGAATGCCGATGTGGTTCTTTTTGTCTGGATGGCATCAACTCACGCCGTCTTCCGAGCATTTGATAACTACGAAAGGAAGCGATTTTGTTACGTCCAGGGAACTGGTGCTTCCAGCATTGTCCGCACGTTAGAACGGTGGGTTATGGCGAACTATTCTTGTTTGAATGCTTGAATTTGTGCTTTCGCCATCCAATCCCAAGCCTTAAACCGAGTTTGATTTTATTTCAAACGATGATGTGCAGATTCCGCCTGGTAGCGCAAAAGCAGATAATGTGCTAATAACTCGATGTCTCGCGGGATGTTTTGCAAATCATTCCACTTTCGAGACATACCAGATCCGAAATTCCATTGACCGCTTGTCCACGCGCAGAAGGGAATCAATCTTTGCAATTCTACCGCAAACTGCTTGGTCTCCGGCACTCTGGTTTTCGCAAGACGGTCGCATATGGTATCCATAATCAAACCAAGGCTAATTATTCCAGCACCATGCGTCAGGCGTGATTTAGTTGGAGGTAACTCCCAGGCCTCCCCAAATGTTAGGTGAACAGCTTTCCAGTAATTAGTTAGAATCGTAAGCATCGTTGCAACGTCGTCTGAGGCGACACGGCGATGTCGAAACAAAACTCCATTACTTAGGCTGTTATCTAACATCTTCACGACTGAAGAACTCGCGATATATCCCGCTGGCACAGTGGGGGTGCGAATACGGCCGAAAAAGGGAGAGTTACCATCTTGATTGAGTTGATTACGCAATTTAAGTGGGAATTTTCTCTTCTCCTTTACAGTATCAAGAAGGGCATCTGTCTCCGGTATAAGTTCGTCAATCAGATCCTTCGGTAGCGGCTTTGCAGAGTTAACTCTAATAAAATGCTCTCTTTGAGTTCGCTCATCATTGGCGATGAATCCAACGATACACATGGGGAACGAAGCTATATCGGCCTCTTGAATGGCGGTCATTCGCTGTTGTCCATCAACGATCCACCCGGACTTAGATCTGTTCTCGGTATCGGCATCGACTGGAACCTTGAGATGCCCTAAGCAACTCTCGCTTTCAGTATTGCTAGTCGAGTTTGGCATGAAGCTCACTCGGTCATCAAAAGCTATTACAATTGCGTTTGGAATCATAGAGTGCCCTGACTCCAGATACCTGCGAATCTCTGAAATGTGGCTGATAACTTGAGGTCTTTGGTAGCCTACAAGCGCTTGTTCATCACCTCTCTTGATTCGAGAAATAGACGCAAAAAGCGGAATTTTCTTTCCATTAATGACAAAACTGAAGAGTTGATTCCCATTTTGGTAAAACTTGATGGCAGGAATTGTTATAAAGGGCATATTTGTTCAAGGTAATGAGGCCAATAATTTGCGATTCTTAGCGTTTAACCGCCTGACCTTACGGTAAAAAACGTGCAGGTTATGAAAACCTCTCCGACGATTTCGCTCGGATCCGCGAAAAAGGATGACGTGGATCCCTAGGGTTTTGCAGATTTCGCATTTACATTTCCGCCAGGGTTTGTCTTCAAGTACCGCTTGATACGAATCGCGGTGAGTCATCTTTCCGGCATACAGTTCTTCGTAGGCCATTAGCCTATCGAGGACGATCGATAGGTCTTCTTTTCCCTGGTCAAAGGCGACAAGTAAACGCAGGCATTCCCGTTCGAGTTTGCGAGCAGTTTCCTGATGGATTTGTCCCGAAAGAATGGCTCCTTTCAGCTTCGCGTTACCTTCGATTTGCGGCACACGCAAAGCAAGATAATGGTCTTTATCCGTATGGTAGTTGTCTCGATCAGATTTGAAGGCCTGCAGAAAAGCGGACGTGCTATCAAAACTGATCACCCCATATTCCTTAAAGGCGGCAAAATTCTCACATCGTGTGACCCCTAAAAGATGTAATTTTGTACTGGTCTTAAGCACCGTTTTTACAGCAGCCAAGGCCATTAAAATGTCAGGGGTCTTCATTGGAACCAAACCACCTATGGCAATATAAGAATAGCCCATCTTTTGAAGTTCGTTCACGGCGTGAGCGTACGATCGAGGACTCCAACCTTGCGCCACCCCTACCGACTGGAAGCAAGTCCGACGCTTGGTGGTTTTGCGAATAAAATCCCGTGCATACTCGAGAGTCAGATTCTGTCTATCTACCATTTGACTTGGGACTCGTTTCAAGTCCAATGCTACATCAAAGGCCAAAATCACATGATCGACGGAAATGCCGAGATCGAATCCACATCGTTCGTAGAAATCGACTACATCATCAACTGTAAATGGGGGAATGTCAGCGTCCTTGTAACTGAAAGCTCCGCAATCCCCCATAATTTTCAGGTGCGAAAGGCGCTTGTCGGCAATACGTAAAAATTCACGTGCCCCAAGGCGCAGTAATCGGTGTTTTTGAGCAAGAGTATAACGCTCTTCCACGATAGCTCGCGAAATCAGCATGCCGTCGTAAGGAGGATTCAAAAACATCTCATGAGGATAGCAGTCGTCCCTTTGACGAAGACGCGTAATGCCACGCGTCTCTTCAACAAAATCGAAAGACGGATCGACTAGATCCTGAGAATCGGGAAAATAGTACTGCATTAGAGATGGGATTTAGCACTCAAGTAGCTTCGAACTAGAAGATTGCTCAGACTGCTAACGTGCCGGGGAGTATTCTGTAAGTCATTCCAGCGAAGACCGCCGAGGTCTGTCCAGAATCCATCTGTCCATCGACAGATTGGGGCGATTAGCTTCAACTCCTTCTCCACTTGTTTCGGACTGAGTCCGTCTTCAGCGGACAAATGACCCATAATTCGGTCCATCAGTTTGCCCATGGCTATTAATCCTGCGCTGTGCATTAAACGACTTTGAGTCGGGGGTTTTCCCCAAGCGTCCGGAAAGGTCGCCTTTACAGCAGACCAATACGTTATAAGCAGATTCCAAATTCGGTCCACATCTGTCTCGCCCGTGGTAAAGTTGCGAAACGGAAAAAGACACCCTGACTGGCCCAAATTATCTCGAAGCACTCCTTCAAAGGCCGTGTCGCTAATAACCGCTTTCTTTTTGGCTTCTATAGAAAGAGATTCTCTTCGGATTAAACCCATAAACGGTGAATTCTCACGGAAAGCCAGTAGATTTATAAGTTCGGAAGGTAATTTCCGGGGCTTTGTTTTCGCTGAAATGGGTATCGAAACCTCCGCCAGCAACTCGCTAATGATTCCCTGCCTTAAAGGCCGGGAGTTGTTTATGCGCATAAACTGCTCTCGTTGAATCTCGATGTCATCCGTTATAAAAGCGCATACCGGTACGGGGAAGTCCTGTCGTCGCGATCGCGCCAATGCCAGGGCTCTTTGTTGGCCGTCTACTATCCAACCGGGTTTCTTTCCGTCTCCATTGGGCAGCGGAATAGAGATCATTCCAGCAGTCGACACTCCATCATGCACCCGCGTACCCCGAGAGTTTGTAAATTCAACTTGCGACGAGAAGGCAATGATCAAGGGGTGCGGAAATAACGGAGCATCCGAATCAAGATACTCTGTAATATCCGCTACGTGCTTCTTAACCTCTGGTCGTTGGTAACCGAGAAGTTTTCCATTATCATCCCGCGAAAGGCGGGATATGTCTGCTACCGCTGAAATTTCAGCGCCTGTAAGAGCAAATTGGTATAGGGGCATCATTTCGTTCTGAGCAAGTTTAGTCGCTCGCCGTTCGAGAAGTGCTTTGCGAACCAGACGGGGACGTCCCCGTTTTTGAGGTGCTTTAAGATTGTTCATAAGGGATTGGTAACTGTTTGGAATAGCCGTTTAAAACGCTTCATTTCACAGGCATGTCCTGAATCTCGCAGTTCTCTCAGTAGTCCAGTGTATGACGGGTTTGAAAGGTCCTTAATAGAGCGAACGATATTGCGAATAATAGCGGAATCCGTCAGTTGTATTCTTTGTGGAATCTTCCGGGGTTTCGACCCTGAAAGCAAAGAAGAAACGACAGTCGAAGCGCTTGAGTGGTTCAGGTTTTCGACTGGAATGCCGTTTAGGATTGCCGTGGCGACTCTGACATTCAGAGATCCTAACGCCCCGCCAAGCGTGGTCTGAAGTCGAGACGATGGTTGAATAACGTTCCGATTTAGATCGCCATGGCGCCTTTTTCCGGCAGAGATAATCACAAGCCTTTCTGGTTTAGACAGGGCAGTAAGAGCGACCGCTAAGTCTTCGGATATCGCATCAAAGTAGAACGGCGAGAGAGCGAATATATGGACTCCGTCAGGGCACCGTTTGAATGCCTCACGAAGAGAACGAGGTCCAGAGATGCCAATCGGTCTCCATTGGCAAAGTTCTTGCCACCATTCTGCGTTTTGAACGGGGCCTTTATTGCCTCTACCTTTTATGACCGAATCCTCGTGTCCGAGTCCAAATGTGGCAGCGTAGGGGGCGATGGATGAATCGATTTTAACCAGGCCATAACCCGCTGAAATAACGTAACATTTTAGCTCATGGCCTCCAGTTCTCTCTGCTGTCGCTAGTTTGCGAACCGCGCTCCAATTTCCGCCACTGTAAAGTTGGTGAGCCAAAAGGCGCTCACCTTTCCATGAGTCGATTCGTGCGCGCCACTGGAGAAATCTTCCTTTCACTGAGTGGGTTCTCAGTTTCTGAGCCATCAAAATCTCCGGCGTGGCCACGCTTTTCGTCATCGTGCAGGAGGTATAAAAGTTAACTGCGGTCATGACTGGTTCTAAATAGAAAGTGCCAAAATGCACTTTAGGTGACAAGCAAAAACGCGGAAAGTGCAAAAAGTAGCTCTGGATGCGGAGTACACTTCTCGCCGTCTGATCCGACGGCGTTGTTCTGCGAGTTTCGCGCGGGCATTTTCGCACTGCCGAATGAAGGCGTTGCCTCTCGCTCCTCCTTTATCGGTCCCGCGTCTAACCACGACTGACATTCTTCGCTATGGGAGTAGTGGGTGCAACAGTTTATGCATGGGACTACCCTTGTCCCTGCCAACAGTGTAGTTTTGAATCGTGAAAGCCCCCACTCTATCCAAAAGTAGCTTCGGCTCCGGCCTCCAATGCTACAAACGTCTTTGGATTGAAAAGAAGAATCCCGAACTCGTATCGAAGCCGTCATCTTCCCAGCAGGCCATCTTTGACCAGGGGCATGAAGTTGGGAGTTGGTCGCACTGTCTCTTTCCTGAGGGGATTCTCCTCAGTGGTGAGCTTGAATTTAAAACCCATCTCGAAGCAAGCCGGGATGCGTTAGCCAAGAGAAAACCGTTGTTTGAGCCGGCCTTCAGCATCCCCGGTGCTTATGCGCGGGCCGACATTCTGGTGCCTGTCGAATCCAGCGGATGGGCCCTGCTGGAAGTCAAAAGTTCGTCCAACGTTTGGGAAGATGATGCCAGAACCGAGATCAAGGCAGTCTATCTTCAGGACATTGCCTTCCAGCTTTACGTCTACCGGAAGGCTGGACTGGATATTCGCAAGGCCTACCTCGTCTTTCTAAACCGCGATTACGTCCGTCAGGGCGACATCGATCCCCAACAGCTCTTTCGTCGCGAAGATGTGACCAGTCAGGTCGAGGCCCTACTACCATCGATTCCAGACCAATTAGCCAAACTATCTGAAATACTGCAAAGTCCCACCGCTCCTGAAGTGAGGATAGGCCCCCAATGTTTTGATCCATACGATTGCAATCTGACGGCCCTCTGCTGGAAAGATGTGCCAGCCGATAGTGTTTTCACCCTCTCACACGCCGGTGCACGTGCTTGGACGTGGTGGAACGAAGGCATCATCCGCGTAGCTGATTTGCCATCTTCAGAAAAGTTTTCGACCCTTCAATCGATCCAGATTGCCGTCGAACGCACCCAGCAGCCTCATGTGGATGCCTCTGCTGTTCGGAAATTTGTGGAGGGGCTGGTCTACCCCCTGTATTTTCTCGATTTCGAGACCATCATGCCTGCTGTGCCGATGTTTGACGGTTGTCGCCCCTATGCCCAAGTGCCGTTTCAATTCTCACTTCATGTCCAAGAGTCACCGGGTGGCGAAGTGAGACACCTGGAATATCTCGCAGATGGATCAGGCGATCCTCGTCCCTGTTTTCTACAGGCCCTCCAAGGCAGCCTCGATCCTGAAGGTTCCATCGTGAGTTACAATTCCTCCTTTGAAGCTGGTCGGTTGCGTGAGTTGGCGACTCAATTCCCCGACCGTGCAGCCTGGATCAATCAAGCCCTGGTTCGGTTCGAGAACGCCGACTTGCTCCAACCCTTCCGTTCGTTCGCCCTCTACCACCCGGAACAGCATGGTAGCGCCTCGATCAAGTCGGTTTTGCCTGCTTTTACCGATCTGGGCTACGACGACCTGGCTATCCAAGAGGGAGGAGCCGCCAGCAACCAGTTTCTTCGTTTGCTTAAGGGACTCGTTTCGGCCTCGGAAATCCCCCGTCTTCGTCAAAACCTACTGGATTACTGTGAGAGAGACACCTTTGCCATGGTCACGTTGATCGAAAAACTTCAAACTTTGGTCTGAGTCGGTCGGTTAGTCGATTTCAATTCCTTGTTCCGCACATTTATCCCAAAAACTCATCATGAAAGTCTGGCCTAACGGGCTATATCCAATACAAGGATGTCAGAAATTAATTATAATGGAAACGGGAAGGCGGTACAAAATGCCAATCCGACCTTTGACCGTTGTTTGCAATGAGGGGGTCAAAGATCAAAACACCGCACAGGCATGGTACGAGTTTGCTTACCACAACGAGTTGTTATCGAAATCTGAGGTCGTAGCTTGTCTTCAGCGTTCGGTAATTCTGGATCAGCATAATGCCGGATTGTGGTACACGCTCGGCTGCCATTATGAACTGGAGGGTACGGACTGGTATGGAGCCACGAATGCATTTAACCATGTGATCTACCTGAATCCCGATAATGAAGCACCCTGGTACAGCTTAGCCAGCTTGTGGCACAATCGGGGCTTTCATGAAAAGGCCCAAGAGTACTATGATCGTTTCGAGGAACTTTACACCAAAAGAGTTGGGGAGAGGCCACCACAACGTTAATCCCGGCAAGTTCGGTATAAACAAGTGGCTTACAGTAAACCGACATTGGGATGCTTGTCAGCGTATTCATCTGTGGTGATGGTGATCAGTCGTATCCGGCTGAGCGGCGACGTCTAGTTTCCGGTGCTGGTTTATGAAATCATGGTGGGATGGATTCATCAAAATCTAGATCAGGACGGAGGCGTTGGACTTCTAAGCAGCGGCAACGCCATCAAGCTTTTGAGTGGATTAGTTGCCGGGCAAAGGCCATGCTGCAAACAGGATGAAGACCGATCAATGGAGCGTTCATGCTGCCTAGCGGCAAGCCGTGGAGGCTTGGTTGAGTGATTTCCGAAAAAAGGCTAAGGCCAAGAAGAAAAAATAACTTTATTATTCAAAGTATGAGTACTGGACGAGATAACAAAATAACTGGACAGATAGGCGAGTATTTGGTCTGTGCGGAACTCGGTAGACGCGGTTTAATAGCCACGCCGTTTTCGGGCAATGTCCCCACTTTCGATGTTTTGGCAACCGATGATCTTTGCCGCACGGTTCCGATTCAGGTCAAATCAACCAATGGGCATAAGTGGCTGACTGACGCCCGAAAGTGGTTAAAGATCGAATTGGACGAAAAAACGGGTATCCAGAAAAACTTGGGTAAAGAAAACATTAAACATCCTGATTTGATTTACGTTTTTGTCGCCATTGCACCTTTACCTAATAAAGAGGTTAAAGACCGCTTTTTCATTTTAACCGAGTCAGAATTACAGGTTACTTGCATCAAGAGTTATGAAAAGTGGATGGATGGGCATGGTTGGAAGCGCCCACGCTCACCAAGGTCCTATGATTGTCGGTTTGAAATTTGCGATGTAATCAGATACGAAGATAGGTGGAGCCTCATTACCGATAGATGGCAAAAATCAAAGCCCGATAAGTCGCTTGAGCCAGCTAGCGCATAAAGAAGCAAAATAAGCCGCTGATTTACTGTTTCCAGACGCGAAACGTTAGTAATTTGCGGCTACGCTGCGTACGCATACGTCGCAGGCTTCACTTTTTTCAGCCCTTTGACTTTCTTGCCCGTCGTGGACATCCAAGTCGTAATGTTCAGGGGCTTACTTCCCACTGCGTCAGCGATAGCTTTGACGTGAGCACCCTTCTTGCCCTGGGCAGCAAGGAACTTGAGAATGCCCTCTTTCAAATTCTTCCTACGTTTCCTTCTGGCAGGCTTCCCTGACGATGGCTCTCTCCCACTGAGCAGCATCTTACACTCGAAGTAATTCTGGATGTCCTTGGCAGACTTCCCAGCGGCACTGAGTCGCGTGATGGCCAGTGTCAGCCCTTCAATTTCTCCTTTTCTGATTTCACTCATGGGTTCGTTGTACTACCATCCAGCTCTTGATCACAATCAATAAATCCCTGCCCACTTAATTCTCTTTAGACACCCTGTTATGACCATCCAATCGTTAGCCCACGTCTGCATCAAAACACGCGACCTGGGCAAAACTTCTGACTTCTACTGCGGGGCGCTGGGCATGGATAAGATTTTCAACTTCACCCGAAAAGGAGAGATCATTGGTTTTTACCTCAAGGCAGCGAACGAGACCTTTATTGAAGTGTTTCTCGCGGATAAAGCGGAAAAGATAGACAATCAGATACTCTCCCATTTCTGCCTTCAGACGGACTCCATCGAGGCCCTCAGGAAATCACTCATTGAACGAGGCCATTCTCCCAATCAAATTAAAATGGGTGCGGACAATAGCTTCCAGTTTTGGATGAAAGACCCGAATGGCATGGACATCGAGTTCCATCAATATACGGATCAGAGCACCCAAATTACTGGTAAGGATGTGGAAGTGGACTGGTGAGTTGACACTTGCCATTAGTTCCCATGCTCCCGCTCATCACCCCACACACTGGCGTTTGAGATGCCACAGGATTTACCCATGGGCCATCAGCAACGGGATTTGCTCCAGTACCTCACCACCATTGCCAAGATCGAACAGGATACTGGGATTGGCTTCTTTCCTGAGCTTCCTGCTTCGACGAGAGCCATCGTGGAGAATGACGTGGAAACGAGGATGTGGTAAAGGTAAGGGAGCCTCGCGAAGCTGGAAGGATATACTACTATTCAGGCTGAGTCAGGCTGATACTAAGTTTTAGTCTTCTGCTAAATTAATATAAGGATTGTATCCCTCTACAAATCTAGCAGCCAACGCTGGATTATGTTCCTCTATTTTCTTTGCATACTCCTTAAGACGAGTAACTAGAGTGTGTTTGTATTTCAAAGTAAATGCTGTGCCTGCATCCGGTGACAACACATCTTCTATTGCCTCCTTCATAGCTTCCACCTCCACTTCTATTTTAAGTAATCCGATACGCAGATTATCCATCTCCTCTTTAAGTTTTTCATCTTGCATTAGATAATATTACGCAAGATGCAGGACATGACAAGGAATTCTAATTGATCCTCTCGCTCCTGAGTGATCCTACCCAATGAGTCAACCTACAGATACCCACTCTATCTGCGGCACTTCCTGCTTTTTCCCAACACCCCTCCCGTCACCGCTAAATGACAAACGCGTTGGTATAGTATGAAAAGAGATAATTACGCCTCTTTTAAATCTAAAGGATAACTATGAAAACAACGCTCTATTATAAAGACGGCAGCAGCGATAAAGTCTACCAATGTGAAACTCGACAAGTTAAGGGTGGTTACGTTGTTGATTTTGCCTACGGTCGTAGGGGTTCAACCCTGAAGACCGGGACCAAGACTTCTTCACCAGTTACAGAAGAAGAAGCCAACACGATATACAACAAACTGGTACGCGAGAAAACTGCCAAGGGTTACACCGAAGGTGAGGACGGAAAACGTTATTCGACTCCTGAGTTTGCCGGTAAAGAGTCCGGTTACCCCGTTCAACTTCTCAATTTTATTGAGTTGGATGAAGTCAATCGCTTGATCCTTAACAAGGACTACTGTGCTCAAGAAAAGTTCGATGGTGAACGCATGGTGCTCTCGAAGCAAGGTGGTGAGGTGTTGGCAGGCAACAAGCTGGGGTTACTTCGAGCGTACCCGGAATGCTTGGTGGAAGCCATGACACGTCACGATATTACCTACGATGGGGAAATTGTCGGTGAGGTCTATCACGCCTTCGACGTACTCCATTATCAAGGGGTAGATACCCGTAACAATATCTACCTGGACCGTTTGGCACGATTACCTTCCATGGCCCCAACCGATCAAGGGCCCATCCGAACAGTATATACCGCTTACACAACTAAGGACAAGCAGGTGTTGTTTGACAAGCTGAAGAAAGAAGGACGCGAAGGTATCGTGTTCAAACTCCTCAGCGCCAAATACACTCCTGGCCGTCCTGCAAGCGGTGGGGCACAACTCAAGTTCAAGTTCTATGCCACTGCCAGTTGCATGGTTGTTGGCGTGAATCAGAAACGTAGTGTGTCGCTTGGGTTGACGGACGGCGGTATCTACCCAGTTGAGGTTGGTAACGTCACCATCCCACCTAACAAGGACATCCCTAAGGTGGGTCAAGTCGTCGAAGTTCGCTACCTCTACGCCTACCGTGGCGGATCACTCTTCCAACCCACTTACCTGGGACCTCGTACAGACGTTCTCAAGGACGAATGCACGTTTTCCCAGCTTAAGTACAAAAATCCATAACTTCCCAACCCCAAAAAGAACGGGCAGCAACTCGACAAGAGCCACTGCCCGTTCAGGGGAGGAATGAATGAAACTTCCAAAGGGATACGGAACGAAGAAAAACATCGTCAAACAGCGACGAATATCACTGAATTTATTCTCACTATTATTCTCAATTCAGCGAGCACTTCTCCGTAAGTCATTGACTTACAGGAAGTGAGCGGGTGACGAGACTCGAACTCGC
>Ga0182030_10005358_pt1 | contig 27252 bp, 27 predicted proteins | sample 812S3MmetaG_FD_121299 | JGI IMG/M metagenome (GOLD analysis project Ga0182030, IMG submission 121299) | Permafrost microbial communities from Stordalen Mire, Sweden - 812S3M metaG (Illumina Assembly) | ecosystem: Environmental > Terrestrial > Soil > Wetlands > Permafrost | place: Sweden... | reverse complement strand
TGCCGCCAGCCAGACCTTCCGACCCCTTTTCGGTATAGCGGAACGTCTTGCCAGCGACGGCGAGGCGGTCGATCCAGGCCTTGAGCTGGCTGGGAACGCCAAAATTATACATGGGCGCGCCGACGACCACGATGTCCGCGGCGAGGAATTCGTCGAGCGCGGCCTGTCCCGCCGCTTCCGGCGAAGCGCCATCCCTGGCGGCGATATGCGCGCCGGAAAGATGATCGATCGGATCGGCGGCGAGATCGCGATACGTCACTTCGAGTTGCGGATCGCGCTTTTGCTCCGAGGCGGTGATTTCCGCCGAAAGCTCGCGGCTGACCGAGCCGGCGCCGAGAATGCTGGAATCGACATGGAGAAGTTTCATGCTTTTGGTCCTCTTTAGGAAAGAATCTCGTATGGATTTTTGATTTAGTGGATCCGCTTTTGGCGGAATAGCCGAATAAGACTGAGCAGACTTTTCGAGAAATTCGAAAAGCCGTTCACAATTGCGCGGCGTCGAGAGGTTCCGTCACTTTCGCGCCGCATTCGGCAAATTGCCGAAGCAACCAGGAAGCCGCGGGCCCTGGCGGCGAATCGCGGCGGTAGATCGCGGAGAGTGGAATGATCCCGCCGGGATGGTCCGGCATGATGAGCCGCACCAGCGCTCCCGATGCAAGGTCGGGTTCGACCATCGCCAGGGGCATGTTTCCCCAGCCTATGCCTTCGCGCAGCAGGGCGTGTTTGGAGCCGAGATCGGCAAGACGCCAGGTGCGCGTCGCCATGACGCCGAAATCGCGGCCCTCGGTCAGGGTCGAGCGGTCGGTCAGCACCAGCTGCACATGGTCGCGTCCGGCGCCGGGGGGCAGCGGGTGGATTTTGGCGAGCGGATGGTCGGGCGCCGCGACCGGGACCATTTCAACGGAGCCGACGGCCACGCGCTCGATCTCGTCGCTTTCGAAAGCCAGGGGGCCGCTGATCCCGAGCACGGCGCGGCGCGCCAGCACCAGCCCCATCACCGCGCCCATCGCCTCGACCGACAGGCGCAGCGACACCGTCGGGAAAGCCTCGCTGAAGGCGCGCAGCAGCGCGCCGAGATGGGCGGAAGGCGCCATCACGTCGACGGCGAGATGGACCTCGGCCTCCAGGCCCTCGACCATGCTCTTCACTTTCGCGCGGAGGCCATCGATCCCCTGGGCGACGCTGCGGGCCTCGGCGAGAACGGCGCGTCCGGCCTCAGTCAGCTGCGGACGCCGGGTCGCCTCGCGGTCGAACAATTCGACGCCGAGCAGCGCTTCGAGATTGGAAACGCCATAGGAGATCACCGATGTCGCGCGATTGAGCTTGCGGCCGGCGGCGGCGAAGCTGCCAGTTTCCACGACGGTCAGAAAAATATGCAGCTGGTCGAAGGTCGGGACGCCGGGAAACGACATTTCAATTCTCTCGAACAATTCAGAAGGTTTTATCTCATTGATCAGAAAAGACCAAAACGACTATAGTCCGATCAACATCTTCGCCTTGCCGAAGGCGAGCCTACAGGAGACAAGCTATGATCGAACTACGACCCTTCAAGAGTCTGGGCGGCGCCAACCTTGGCTGGCTCGACGCCAAGCACCACTTCTCATTTGCCAATCATCACGATACCCAGCGCATGGGCTGGGGGTCGCTCCGCGTCTGGAACGACGACACCATTAAACCTGGGACCGGTTTTCCGATCCATCCGCACCGCGATATGGAAATCATCACCTATGTGAGCAAAGGCGCGATCACCCATCGGGATTCTCTCGGCAACGAGGGCCGGACCGAAGCCGGCGACGTGCAGGTGATGTCAGCGGGAACGGGCGTCGCGCATTCCGAATATAATCACGAGGCGGAAGCGACACAGATTTTCCAGATCTGGATCGAGCCGACGCGCTCCGGCGAAAAGCCGAGCTGGGGCACGCGGCCCTTTCCGAAGGGCGAGCGCGGCGCGGGCTTCGTGACGCTCGCCTCCGGCTTTGCCGAAGACGGTGACGCCTTGCCGCTCCGGACGGACGCGCGGGTCGTCGCCGCCACGCTGAAATCAGGGGAAAGCGTCTCCTATCGCTCGGGCAGGGAGCGTCGCCTCTATCTCGTTCCCGCGACGGGCGCGGTGGAGATTGACGGCAAACGTGTCAATGCGCGCGACGGCGCCGCGATCAAGGATGTCGAAACCCTCACCATCACCGCGATCGAGGATAGCGAAATCGTGCTGGTGGACGCGGCATAGGCCTGGAAATCGAGGGGGCGCCGGATAATGCGGCGTCCCCGGTTTAATGGTCCGCCGGGACGGAAAGAATGGAGACCTTGGCGGTGGTGATTTCGGTCGGCCAGAGCAATTCGGTGAGGCCGGTGGCGACCGCAATGCGTTCAGGGCCGCCCGCCTTGTAGGCGATGACGCCGCCGCCGATCGCGCCGCCGATTTTCTGGCCCCACAGCTTATGTCCGGTGTCGGCGTCCAGCGCGTAGAAATTGCCGCCCATGTCGCCGAAAAACACCACGCCGCCGGCGGTCGGCGTGACGCCGCTCTGGACGGGATAATTGGTCTTGGCGCGCCAGCGCCATTGGCCGGTGTCAGCGTCCACCGCGTTCAGCCATCCCGCCCAATGGAAAACCGGGTCGCCCTTGCCCCAGGTGTTGAAGGGATTGATCGAGGCCTCGCCGCCCCAGGGCGCGCCGTCGGCGGTCTTCGTCAGCTGGTTATTATCCTGCAAGGTCACCGTCGTGCACCATTCGACCTCGCCGATCATGATGAGATTATTGGCGGGATCGTAGGCCGGCCCGTTCCATTCGGCGCCGCCCGTCGTCCCCGGACAGAAATGCACGGACTCGCCAGCCGCGAAGGGGGCGTCGGCGTTTTCGACCTTGGTCATCGGCTCCCGGTAGAGCAGGGCCTGGCTCGACAGGTCGAAACCGTAGAGATGCCCATCCTTGGGCGCGACGGACATCAGGGTCTTCCCGCCAGCCGTGTGGAGGAGGGCGGGGGCGCTCGACACATCCCAATCGTGCCAATCCTTGGGGACGATCTTGTAATGCGACTTGTAGGCGCCGGTCTTGGCGTCAAGCACCACGACCGAGCCGGAATAAAGATTGCTTCCCTCGCGCAGGCCGGGGGCGAAATCCGGCGCTGGATTGCCGCCGGGCACATAGAGCAGCCCGGCGTCGGGGTCGAGCGTGTAGGAGGTCCAGGTCGCGCCGCCGGTGATCGGCGAGCCCGAAGGGGTCTTCCACGTCGCGCCATCGAGCGGCGACGTCCCCTCCGGGCCGCGCTCGACATCTCCGGGCGACTTTGGAACGAGATAGAATTCCCAGACGATTTTGCCGGTCTTGGCGTCGAGCGCATACATGCGCCCTTTCACGCCCTTGATGTCGCCTCCGGCGTTGCCGATGAACACCAGGCCATGCCAGGCGATCGGCGCGGCCGGCGCGCTTTCGCCCTTGCCGGGATCGGCGATCCGCGTTTCCCAGACCCGTTTTCCGGTCTTGAAATCATAGGCGAGCACGCGCCCGTCCTGGGCGCCGCGATAAATCAGTCCATCGAGATAGGCCGGACCGCGCGTAACGCCCTGCGGCGTCGCGGGCGTGTAATCCTCGTGCGTCCGCCATTTCAAGCCGCAATCATTGGGGTCGATGGAAATGATATCGTATTCCGTGGTGAAGATCAGCGATCCCTCGACTTCCAGCAGGCCGGTGGAGAAGCCGGTATATTGTCCCGTGTCGAAGGTGCAGGTCACCTGCAGCTTCGGCGCATTCTGCTTGTTGATTTCGTCCACCGAAGCGAAGCGGTTGGAGGTCAGGGTCTTGTTGTAGCTCGGCCAGTCTTCGGACGCGGCGTCCGCCGGCATTGAGACTTTCGTGTTGGGAATGGGCGCGGAGGCGTTGCGCGTTTCGGTCTCGATGGTTCCCTGCGGCGCGCGGGCGTAGCGAACGGCGTTGATGACCATGGCGCCGTAGGGGACGAAATTATCCCATTCGACGGGGAAGAAATTGATCACGCCAGCGACGGCGACGGCGACGAGAGCGACGGCCGCGAGCGATGCCAGAAATAATTTTTTCATAGGCGCAGGACTCCGGTCAATTCGGGCGGCAGGTCGGAACGTCACTTTGCAGACATGGCTCCGCCTATTCGGCCGCGGCCTCCACCTCGGCGGAACGCTGGTTGCGGATGAGCCGGTGGATGAAACCGAGTTTGTCGACGATGGCGTGCGAGAGAACGAAGGGATAGGCGTCGGCCTCTCCGAGTGAGCGATTGAGGCTGTTGATCGCCACTGAAACCGGCGTCCAGGTCGTCAGGATTTCATCGATATCGGTCGATTTGTAAGGGTTGAAACGCACGGCGATTTCGAGCTTCTCAAGCGCGGAATGGCGCGGCTTGAGCGATATGCCGAGGGAATGCGCCATTTCCAGCGTATCGACGATATGCATGTAATGCGCCCAGGTCTCGGCGAAATCCTCCCAGGGGTGCGATGTGGCGTAGGCGCTGATATAGCTGGCCGGCCAGCCCACGGGCGCGCCATTGGCGTAATGGTTCTGCAGCGCTTGCGCGTAATCGGCGCTCTCGTCGCCGAAAATCGAGCGGAACTCCTGAAGGCGCCGCTCGTCGCGCACCAGCAGATCCCAGTAATAATGGCCGATCTCGTGGCGGAAATGCCCGAGCAGGGTGCGGTAGGGCTCGCCCATGGCGATCCGCCGCCTTTCGCGCTCGTCGTCGTCGGCCTCGGCGATGTTCAGCGTGATTTGCCCGTCCTCGTGTCCGGTGAGCACTTTTTGCACATCGACGCCGGTCTGCACGTCGCCGATGAGATTGAAGAACAAGGGCTCCCCGACATCATCGGCAAGCGTCGGCGTGGGAAGCTCCCAAAGCAGCAGCGAATAGAAAAGGTGGCGCTTGGCTTTTTCGATACGCGCCCAACGGCCGATATTGCCGTCGACCGTCAGGTCCGGGGCGAGGCGATTATGGCGGCAGGACCGGCAGAGCTTATGCGTGTCCTCGACGGGAACCAGCCAGTTGCAGACGCCCTGGTCGGCGTTGGCGCAAAAATAGAAGCGCCTGCCGTCCCGTCCGACCGAATGGAAGACCGGACGCTCCTCGGCGGGTGTGTCCAAAGCTTCGACGGCGATCATTTTCTGTTCTTCGGGCGCGTAGCCGAGCCTGCTCCCGCAGGCGACGCAAGCCGAATTTTCAAAATGCACTGCGTTGCCGCATTTTTGGCATTCGAACAGCTTCATGCTGGATTTCCTTGCTGATTTCCTTGGCTGATCTTCCTGGCGGCAATTTATCGGCGGCGTTCAAAAAACCCGCGCGCAAAGGCAGGAATTCGTCGGTTCAATGCGTCGCGCGGACTTCGGTTCCGAAAAATTCGAAGCTTTTCAGGAACTCCAGCCCATCGCAGGCGTTGCGCGACGGCCAAGGCTTGCTCCCCGCAAGAACGGCTCCTCAAGCGGGCGGAGAGCGACAGAGTGAGTTTTGTTTGGCCGCCTCATGGATTGCAGCGAACATTGCGCCCGCGATGGGCGATCCCACTTCTCGTCAGCCTGTTTGCGATGATGTCGCTTTCTGGCTGCTCGCTGGACGTGCTGGAGCCTCGCGGGCCGGTCGGCGAATCCGAGCGGCAGATTTTCTTCAACGCGCTTGCAATCATGCTGTTCATCGCCGTGCCGGTGATCCTTGGCACATTCGCCGTCGCCTTTTTTTTCCGCGCCTCGAACGAAAGCGCGCCCTACTGGCCCGACTGGTGCTATTCGGGCCGACTCGAATTCATCATCTGGTCGGTTCCCGCTTTGGCGGTGATGTTTCTTGGCGCGGTGGCCTGGGTCGGCTCGCACGCGCTCGACCCGCGCAAGCCGCTCGAAGGCCGTCCGGACACGCTTGAAATCGACGTGGTCTCGCTCGACTGGAAATGGCTGTTCATCTATCCTGAAGCGCAGGTCGCCAGCGTCAACGACTTGGCCATGCCCGTCGACCGGCCGGTGAAATTCCGCCTGACCTCCGCGAGCGTGATGAATTCCTTCCTGATCCCAAGACTGGGCTCGCAAATCTATTGCATGGCAGGGATGGAGACCGGCCTCTATCTCAAGGCGTCGCAACCCGGCGACTACGCAGGGATATCGGCGCAATTCAGTGGCGACGGTTTTACAAAAATGCGCTTTACCGCGCATGCGCTCGACGCCACCGCTTTTGACGCCTGGATCGCGCAGGCGAAACGCGGCGAAGGCAGGCTTGACGCGGAGTCCTATCGCGAATTGCTGCGTCCGGGCGTCTCCGGCGTCCGCGCTTATGGCGGGGTGGACAAGGGGTTTTTCGACGCCGTGCTCACGCAATCCGCAGCCCGGCCCGAGCGCCAGGCCGGGGTCGTGGGCGCGCCGATTTGCCAGATAAAGGGGCAATGAATGCTGGGCCGACTGTCCCTCGACGCCATTCCTTACAACCAGCCGATTCCCATGGCGGCGGCGCTGGTCGTGGTGATCCCCATGGCCGCGACCGTCGCCTGGATCGTGCTCATGGGGCATTATCCCTATCTGTGGCGCGAGTGGATCACCAGCGTGGATCACAAGCGCATCGGCGTCATGTATATCGTGCTGGCGCTCGTCATGCTGCTACGCGGCTTCACCGACGCCATCATGATGCGGTCGCAGCTGGCGCTGGCTGCCAATGGCGCGGCCGGCTACCTGCCGCCCGAACATTACAACCAGATCTTCAGCGCCCACGGCGTCATCATGATCTTTTTCGTCGCCATGACCTTCGTGGTCGGGTTGATGAATTTCGTGGTTCCCTTGCAGCTCGGCGCCCGCGACGTGGCCTTTCCCGTGCTCAATTCCGTCAGTTTCTGGCTGACGGCGGCGGGCGCCCTGCTGATCAACCTTTCGCTCGTCGTCGGCAATTTCGCGCGCACCGGCTGGCTCGCCTATCCCCCGCTTTCGGAAACCGCCTATTCGCCCGACGTCGGCGTCGATTACTGGCTGTGGTCGCTGCAGATCGCCGGCGTCGGAACGTTGCTCTCGGGCGTCAATCTCCTCGCCACCATCCTGAAAATGCGCGCCAGGGGCATGCAATACACGCGCATGCCGGTCTTTTGCTGGACGGCGCTCGCCTCGAACCTATTGATCGTCGGCGCCTTTCCCATTCTCACGGCGACGATGGCCATGCTCGCCCTGGACCGTTACCTGGGCATGCATTTCTTCACCAATGACGGCGGTGGAAACGCCATGATGTATGTGAACCTCATCTGGGCCTGGGGACATCCGGAGGTCTACATTCTGATCCTTCCGTGTTTTGGCGTGTTCTCCGAAGTGGTCGCGACCTTTTCCGGCAAGCCGTTGTTCGGCTATCGCTCGATGGTCGTGGCGACCATGGCGATTTGCATCCTGTCCTTCCTGGTCTGGCTGCATCACTTTTTCACCATGGGCGCGGGCGCCGACGTCAACGCCTTCTTCGGCGTGATGACCATGATCATCGCCGTGCCCACCGGCGTGAAAATCTTCAACTGGCTCTTCACTATGTTCGGCGGCCGCGTCCGTTTCACCACGCCCATGCTCTGGGCGATCGCCTTCATGGCGACCTTCGTGATCGGCGGCATGACCGGCGTCCTGCTCGCCATGCCTCCCGTGGATTTTGTCCTGCACAACAGCCTGTTCCTGGTCGCGCATTTCCACAATGTGGTCATCGGCGGCGTGCTGTTCGGCGCCTTCGCCGGCTATAATTACTGGTTCCCGAAAGCCTTCGGCTTCACGCTCGACGAGCGGCTGGGCAAGGCGTCCTTCTGGTGCTGGGTCGTCGGCTTCTATCTCGCCTTCATGCCGCTCTATGTTCTCGGTCTCATGGGCATGACCCGGCGTCTCCAGGCGACCGTCAATCCCGCATGGACGCCCTGGCTGCTCGTCGCGGGCGTCGGCGCCTGCGTCATTCTCGCCGGAATCGTCCTGCAGGTCGCTCAGCTGGTCGTCAGCATCAGGACGCGCAATGAGCGGCGGGTCGGCGCCGATCCCTGGAACGGTCGTACGCTGGAATGGTCGACGCCCTCGCCGCCGCCGCCATGGAATTTCGCGCAAGCGCCCGTCGTTCAATCGCTCGACGATTTCTGGCGGCGGAAAAAATCCGGGGAACCCGTAGCTGACTTGAAAGAAGCGATGATCGAGGTTCCCCGCAATTCCTCCGTCGGCTTTTTTCTCGCCTTTTTTGCGGCGATCTTCGGTTTCGCCATGATCTGGCGCATCTGGCCGCTGGCGGCGGCGGGGCTGCTCGGCGGGCTGGCGGTCGTGCTGATCTTTGCCTGGCGGCTCGATAATGAGGACCATGTCAAGCCCGTCGCGGAGGGAGTGAACCCATGACGGAAGCGCTGGCCCGCGGCGGCTCGGAAATCAACAGCATTGCCGAAACCGGATTTGAGGTCTCGTCCGGTGCGGGGCCGGCGACGCGCGAGGAAACCGTCGGCTTCGGCTTCTGGGTTTTCCTCCTCAGCGACATCGTGGCTTTCGCGACTTTCTTCGCCGCATTCGCGGTGCTGCGCGACGCGACGGACGGAGGGCCGGACGCGCGAAAATTATTCGACTTGCAGACGGTCGCCTGGGAGACGGCGTTCTTGCTGCTGAGCAGTTTCGCCTGCGGCCTCGCCTCGCTCGCGTTGACGCAGCGCAAGACGGTCGCGGCCATCGCGGGTTTCGCCGCAGTGCTGGTGTTCGGCGGCCTGTTCCTGAGTTTGGAGCTGGGCGAGTTTTCGCGGCTGCTGGCGCAGGGCGCCTCGCCGTCGCGCAGCGCCTTCCTGTCAGCGTTCTTTTCGCTGGTCGGGGCGCACGGGCTGCATGTGGCGGCCGGGCTGCTGTGGATGATGGCGCTTGTCGCCCAGCTCTTCACGCAGGGCTATCGCGATCGGCTCGACACACGCTTTTTCTGTTTCGCGCTGTTCTGGCATGCGCTCGATCTTGTCTGGATCGGCGTTTTCACCATCGTTTACCTCATGGGAATGCTGCGATGACCAACAACACCGACGCCCATCCCGAGCGGCGCGCCGAAAAGCCTGGGAATGAGGCGCAATCGCTGTTCATCGGCCTGGGCCTCGCGGCGCTGCTCACCGCGGCGTCCTTCGCGATCGTCGCGACGGACCTCGTCTGGCCGCCGGGCCGCACCGCGGCGCTGCTGGTTCTCGCCGTCGCGCAGATGGGCGTGCATCTGGTGTTTTTCCTGCACCTTTCGACCGCGCCGCGCGACATCAACAATGTTCTGGCCTTGGCCTTCGGACTGTTGATCGTCGTGCTGGTCGTCGGCGGGACGCTCTGGATCATGTCGCATCTCAATACCAATATGGGCGCCACGGACGATCTGCAGAAAATGCAACGTTAACAATTTGCCGCGCCAAAGGGACTAGGTCTTTCGGGCGCCGATGGAGGCGATTCCAAAGGCTGATGTTCCAAAGATCGGTGGATGGAATTTCGGATCCAACGCATTCTCGAATTGCGCGAGCATTCAGCCCCCCTGCATGCCTGGCGCGGGCGGCCCCGGAACAAATTCGCATGCGCTTGTCCGGGGTCCGCTGCCCGCTTTCATCTCTTCATGGAACCACAACATAGGGCTTGCGGCGGCAGTCCTCGCAGGTTTCGCTCCAGACCGGCCTGAGAAGGCCGCTGATCACGCTTCCTTCAGGCCCATAGAGACCGATGGCGCTTTCGCAGGAGGCGGGAAAATTTCCGCCCTTCCACCCCTCGGCGTGGGCTTTGGCATAGGCCGCGCCGTAAATGTCGCGATAGCGGCCATTGACCGCGATTTTCCTTCTGCGCAGGACGTCCGCGACATTGGTGGGATCGACCGCCCAATTGACGCAATATTCGCCGAGCGCATTGGCTTCGGCTATGTGGCGGATCGTCATTTCGGTCGCATGCGATTTCGCCACTGCGAGCGACGATGATAGGGGGCACGACAGCAGAGCCGTCGCGGCGATGAGAGAAGTGATCCAGCGCATGACCTAATGCTCCGTTTCCACACCCAAGCCAACGCATGAATGCCGGAAAGGTTCTTTCAACCCTCGGCGGGGCGTTCGATCACGTAGAGGCCGACGTCGATCACATCTTCGAGAAAGCCCGCCTCGCAATAGCAGAGATAATAATCCCACAATCTGCGGAATTTGGCGTCGAACCCCAGCGCTTCGGCGCTGGGCCAGCGCGCGTGGAAGCGGCGCCGCCATTCCGCCAGGGTGCGGGCGTAGGACAGACCGAAGGTTTGCGAATGGGTGAGCCGCAGGCCGGCGCGGGCGACCTGTTCGGCCAGAAGGGTCTTCGACGGCAGGAAGCCGCCAGGAAATACATGCTTCTGGATGAAGTCCGCGCCGACCCGGTAGGATTCGTAACGGGATTCGGAAATGGTGATGCTTTGCAGCACGGCAACGCCGCCGGGCTTGAGGCGGGCGCGGATGGTATCGAAAAACTGCGGCCAGTAAGCCTCACCCACCGCCTCGATCATTTCAATCGATACGATGCGGTCGAACTGGCCGTCGACGTCGCGATAATCCTGCAGGCGCAGGTCGACGCGGTCCTGCCGGCCGCGCTCGGCAATCATTTGCCGGGCATGGGAAAGCTGCGAGGGGGAGAGGGTCAGGCCGGTCACGCTTGCGCCGTGTTCCGCAAGCCGCTCCGCCAGCGCCCCCCAGCCGCAGCCGATCTCCAATATGCTCTCGCCGCCGTCGAGGCGCAGGAGATCGGCGACGCGGTGGAGTTTTCGCGCCTGCGCCGACTCAAGGTCGTCGCCATCTTCCCACAGCGCCGCGGAGTAGATCATGGCGCTGTCGAGCCAGAGGCGGAAAAAATCATTGCCGAGATCGTAGTGGAATTCGATGTTGCGCCGGCTGCCGCGTTTGGAATTCTCCCGCATCCGGTGGCGAAGCCGATTGAGAAAGGCGATGAAGGCGTGGCCGCGGATGGCCTCGTCCAAGGCGACGAGATTGCGCGCGGCGAGCCGAACGACGGCGGTGAGGTCGGGCGTGGTCCAGTCGCCGTCGAGGTAGCCCTCGGCCATGCCGACATCGCCGCCGCGCGCCGCGCGCGAGACGGCGCTCCAGCGCAGCAGGGTCACCGTGGCGTCAGGCCCCGGCTCGGCGCCGCAGAACTCCGCGCCGCCGCCATCGGGGAAAACCAGCCGCATCCGTCCGTACCTTATGCCGGCGAAAAGCCGCGCGATAAGTCTTTCGCGCAGGCTGACGCAGGTTGCGCTGAATCCCCGTCGAAGGCGGTCCAGTCCCTTCGGAGCCGATTGGATGTCGGTGCGCGTCATTGTCTGTAAGCCTCTTGGTGATCTCTTGCGGCTGAAGCGGGGGCGGAGGGGCGCTTGCGGACGGCGACGCCCTTGAGCCAGAGTTTCATGGCCTCCCAGATTATGCCGCCGACGACCGAAACGGTCTGGAAGGGCAGGGCGAGGAAGGCGCGCAGCAGGGCGGCGTCGGTCAGTTCGAACCGCCGCGCGAATTGCGCGGCGCGCAGCACGAGGCCATCTGCGTCCAGCGCGTCAATGACGATCAGCACGGTTTCACCCGGTGGCTTTACGCGAAAAGCGTAGCGCAACTCCATGTCCATGAAGGGCGAAACGTAAAATGCCTTGGCGCAGGACTGGCGTATTTCCCGGCCCTGATGGTCCGCGACCGGCAGGAGGTAGCCGTGACGCTCGCCAAAGGTATTGTCGACCTCCCACAGGATGGCGAAAATCTCGCCGGTCCGCCTGTAGCAGAAGAACACGCTGAGAGGATTGAAGGACCAGCCAAGAATGCGTGGCATGGTGAGAAGGCGTATCGGGCCGCCGTCCGGCGCGTAGCCCGCCGCTTCGAGCCTGGCTTCGATTTGGGCTTTCAGGGGCGCGACCCCCGTCTTGTCTCCGTTTGAAGGATTGCCCCGGTCGGAGGGATGGAAGGAAAACAGATTGAAGCCGCCGATCGAAAACAGCCTCAGCCGCTGGTGCAGCGCATCGAGTTCATCGAGATCGAGCAGCAGCGAATTCATGCGATAGCGCAACTTGTGCCGCCGTGGACGCAGCCTTGCGTGCGTCACGACGCCGGCATAAAGCCCGCTATGAAAAATTGCGGTCAACCGACGAGCGCTCCATGCAAAAGCGGATGAAGCGGCGTCCGCACGATGCGGCCATCCGCGTCCGGCGCGGTCCAGGGGCGGCGCAAGCCTCCGAGATCCTCGGCGACGGCGAGTCCCGCCTGCAATCCGTCCTCGTGGAAGCCGGCGCCGAAATGCGCGCCGCAGAACCAGGTCCGGCGCTGGCCCTGCAGGCTCCACAATTGCGCCTGCGCCTCGCGCGCCGCGAGGTCGGAGAGCGGATGCGCATAGGTTTCGCTATGGATGATCGTCTCGCGGCGCGGCGGCCGGATGGGGTTGAGGGTCACGAACAGCGGCGGCGTCTCGCCAAGCTGCTGCAACTGGTTCATCCAGTAGGTGACGGCGGGGCCTTGCGCATCGTCGTCGTCGGTCCCCGCATAGTTCCAGGCGGCCCAGGCGGCGCGGCGGCGCGGCATGAAGCTCGCGTCGCGATGGAGCACCGCGCGGTTCTCGGCATAGCGGAAGGCCCCGAGGACGCGCCGTTCCTCATTGGCGGGATCGGCCAGCAAGGCCAGCGCCTGGTCGGCGTGGCAGGCGAGCACGACATGGTCGAAACGATAGGATTTTCCGCGCGCGTCTAAGAGATTTACGCCCTCGGCGTCGCGGCGCAGCGAGACGACCGGCGTGGAGAGCTTGATATTCTGGCGAAAGGAGGCGACGAGCTTTTCGACATAGGCCTTGCTGCCGCCCAGGCAGGAGCGCCACACCGGGCGATCCATCAGGCGCAGCAACCCGTGGTTTTCGCAGAAGCGGACGAAACTGGCGGCTGGCTGTTCTCCGACTTTCATCGCAGGGGTCGACCAGATGGCCGCAGCCATGGGATAGAGATGGTCGCGGCGGAAGGCCTCGCCATAGCGGCGCGTGTCGAGATAGGCGTCCAGCGTCAGCGCGCCCATGTCGGGCAGGTCGCGCGGGGCGTTGCGATAAAAGCGCAACAGGTCTGACAGCATCGACCAGAAGCGCGGTTTCAGCAGGTTCGCCGGCTGCGCCAGCAATCCGCGCAACCCGCCGCCGGAATATTCATAGAGGCCGCCATCGAGCGAGACGGAAAAGGACATGTCGGCCGGCGCCGTGGCCGCGCCGATATGGGCAAAAAGCGCCGTCAGATTGGGATAGGTCGCCTCGTTGTAGACGATGAAGCCGGTGTCCACCGCGATGCGACGCCCCTCGACCAACGCCTCGACCGTATGAATATGGCCGCCGAGCCGATGGGAGGCTTCGAAAACCGTTACATTGTGCCCTTGCGCGAGTAGCCAGGCGCAAGAAAGTCCCGATATTCCGGAACCGACAACGGCTATGTTCGCGCGACCACGCCCCATCCCCCAGCACTCCACCGTAACTTCGCCTTCGCCGTAAACGACGATTGCAAGCGCTTACGAACGAGGAAGCTGAACGGTTTCATGCGCGGTTTGAAAAATTTCGCGGGAGCAGGCGCGGTCGTTCATTTCGCGCCCAGCGTGAACCGGAAACGGCGGCGATGCGTAGAGGCCAAGATGAATGCCAGAATTTACGTCACGCTCCTCGCCGGCCTTTGCGTCGCTATGTCTCTTGCCTGGGCGGTCCAGCGCAAGACCGGTTCGAGCGGCTGGATCGACGCCATCTGGTCGCTCGCGGTCGGCGTGTTCGGCATTGCCGCCGCGCTCTGGCCTGCGGCGGAGGGGCCATCGTCAGATGGGTTTGGAAGCCGCGCTTTGCTTGTCGCAGGCATCGCGGGCTTCTGGTCGCTGCGTCTTGGCGGCCATATCGCCCTGCGCGCCGCCAGGGGAGGCGACGACCCTCGCTACGCCGCGCTGGCGAAGGAATGGGGCGCGGATTTTCCACGCCGGCTGTTCCTGTTCCTGCAGGCTCAGGCGCTGGCGGGCTTTGTCCTGGTTGCGTCCCTGCGGCTTGCGGCGACAAATCCCGCGTCTTTTCCCGGGCCTGCCGACGCGCTGGCGGTCGTCGTGGCCTTGGCCGGAGTCGCGGGCGAGGCCGCTGCGGACGCGCAGCTGAAGGCTTTCGCCAGCGATCCAGGCAATTCCAGGTCGATTTGCGAGCAGGGGCTCTGGCGCTGGTCGCGGCATCCGAACTATTTTTTCGAATGGTTGTTCTGGCTTTTGGCGCCGCTTCTGGCGATCGATCTTACCGGCGGCAACCCCTCGGGCTGGCTGGCGCTGGCCGCGCCGATCCTGATGTATGTCCTGCTCGTTCACGTCTCAGGGGTTCCGCCGCTGGAGCGGCATATGCTGGCCTCGCGTGGCGAGGCCTTTCGCGCGCTGCAAAGCCGGGTCAATGTCTTCTTTCCCGGTCCTCGCCGCACTTTCTCGTCAAAAGCCGCGCCCAATGAGTGAGTCTCAAAGGCGCGAACCGATCGTCGCGGCGATTTCCTGGATCATCTGGGCCAACAAGCCGGTCTATCCGCTCTATGTCTGGCTCCACGTCGGGTCCGGCGTCAAAGAATCCGCCTGGACCATGCTGACCGCGCCGCTTTATGCTGGAATCGCGCTTTGTGCGCGGCGCGCCTCGCTGGCCGCGCGCATCGCGCTTCCCATCGTTGGCGCCGCCGATACGATCTTCGCAACCAAGCTCTTTGGCGCCGGGGCGGGAACGGAGCTTTTTTTCGCGCCCTGCGCCGAGATCGCCGCCCTGTCTTTCGCCGCCTCGGAGCAAAAAATCGCTCGGGCTCTCCTCGCCGGCATAGTCCTCGCTTTTTGCCTGCTGCATGGGCGTTATGGGGCGCCCTGGCATGATTGGAGCGCCGACGAGCAGTCGCGTTTCGTGACCATCAACGCTTACGCGGTCGCGTCGCTTATGGCCTATGTCGGCTGGCGCTTCGCGGCGGTTGGAGAGGCGTAGCGCCCGGCAGGTGGCGGCGGGAGTCCGGAGTCCCTTTGAAATGAGCGCGGTCCGCCGTTCCAGGCGCAAGCTCCGCGATTTTCGTGCGCATTGCGCCCGTCGCGGATGACGATGCGAGCGAGGGCGAGCTGGAGTTGGTCTCGTCAAACGAAGATTTCGTCCAACTACAAATATCATTTTGTTTTTTCTTCGCTTTTTCGCGCTTTGCACGGGCGCGACAGGGGATTTCGCAGCGTAAATTCAGGAAATTCCGGCCGATACAATCGCAAATTGAATGATTGTTTACCCACACGTATTAGGATTTTCTGAAGCATGTCATTTGGTCGCGTTGCGTCTCGCGTCGGCGGAAGGAATTTGAATTGTCGCGCGCCTCTGGTCGTCAGCTTCCTGTCCGCGACTCTCTTTCGGCAAAGGGAAAGCCCAAATCCGATGCCGCCCTCGCCGCGCAGGGAGCGGTTGCGGGGGGCGGCGCCTTCGACGCCGCGACCGCGCTGGCGATCGGCGGTCCACTGCTGATCGGCGATTTCGGCCTCCTGGCCAATTGCGCCGCCTGGGCGCTGGTTGGGACGGCCGCTGCCAAAATCGGCGCCACCCAGAGCATGCGCTTGCGCGTGCAGCCGACGAGCGCCGGTTCCGATCTCTTCTGGCTGCGCGCCCAAGGTTTCGCCAGCGTGCTCATGGCCCTGGCGACGGGCCTGGCGTCTTGCGCCACGCTCGCTTCGAAGGCGCCGTCGAGCCTGGCGCTGGCCGCCGCCATCGTCGCGGCGGCGTCAGTCGCCTTGCTGCCGGCGCGCGACGCCACACGCCCCGGCCTTGTCTATGTTCAGGCAGTTTGCGTCATTCCGCTTCTGTGCCTCGGCCTCTGGATGCGTCCCGATTTTTATACGCCGGCGCCCATCGTCGCCGCCCTTTGCACGGCTTTCGCAGCCATTGCCGCGACGCGCTCGCAGTTTCATTCCAAAGAGGAGTCGCAGGGCGCCGAGCGACAGCTTTCGGCGGCCATGGACAGCCTGACGCAAAGCCTGGCGATGTTCGACATGTCCTCGCGGCTCATCGCCGGCAACCGCCATTTCCAGAAGATGTTCGGGCTGAGTGCGGAGACTGCGGCGGATGCGGTCCTCGACGACCTGCTCAAGCGCAAATTCGCAACTCGGCTCAGGGACGCCTCCGATGTCGGGCGCATCGTCGAGGCCCGCGACGCCATGCTGCGCCGGCGGGCGCGCGACAGTCTCATCGTCGATCTCGACGAGGGGCGTTTTGTCGAACTGACATTCCAGCCGATGCCGGACGGCTTTTCCATGCTTGCCGAAGACATCACGCGCCGTCGCGAGACCGAACAGCGCATCGAGCGCATGGCGCGGCTCGACGAAGTGACGGGGCTGGCCAACCGTTTCTATTACCGCGAGCGGCTGCAGACCGCGACGGCGGGCAGGGATGACGCCTCGGAGCCTTTCGCGGTGTTGGTCGTCGATCTCGACCGGTTCAAGCAGGTGAACGACTCGCTCGGACATCCTGTCGGCGACAAGCTTTTGAAGAAGGTCGCCGAGCGCCTGCAGAAAATCGCCAGGGCGCAGGATATTGTGGCGCGCATCGGCGGCGACGAATTTGTCGTGCTGCGGTTTGGCGACCGCGAGGACGCCGCGCTCTTCGCGGCGCAGGCGGTGGAGGATCTTTGCGCCGCCTATGTGATCGACGGCGATCGTATGGTTGTCGGCGCCTCCATCGGCATCGCCATGATGCCGGAAGACGGCGCCAACGCCGACGAGTTGATGAAGGCCGCCGACATGGCGCTCTATGCGGCGAAGAACGCCGGGCGCGGCACATCGCGCTTCTTCGAGCGCTCCATGGCCGACAAGGCCTTGCGCCGCCAGCAGATCGAAAACGACCTGCGCGTCGGAATCGGCCGCAACGAGCTTGAAGTTCATTACCAGCCGATCGTCAGCATCGCGCGGCGGCGCATTTGCGCCTGCGAGGCGCTGGTGCGCTGGCGGCATCCGACGCGGGGCATGATTTCGCCGCTCGAATTCATCGAGATCGCCGAGGAATCCGGCCTGGTGGCGCCGCTTGGCGAATGGGTTCTGAAACAGGCCTGCATCGACGCCAAATCCTGGCCGCGGGAGGTCAAGCTCGCCGTCAATTTTTCGGTGGTGCAGTTCCGGCGCGGCAATATCGTCGAAATGGTCAAGCGCGTGCTGCGCGAGACGAAATTCCCGCCGTCGCGGCTGGAGATGGAAATCACCGAATCCGTTCTGATGAACGATTCCGACAGCGTGCTGGCCTCGATCGACGAATTGCGCGACCTGGGCATGCAGGTGGCGCTGGACGATTTCGGCACCGGCTATTCGTCGCTGTCCTACCTCAGCCGCTTCCGGCCGAACAAGGTCAAGATCGACCAGTCCTTCGTTCGCGACATGGACAAGAATCCGGCGTCGCTGGCGATCATCAAGGCGGTCAAGACCATTGTCGTGGAACTCGGGATCGACATGCTGGTCGAGGGCGTCGAGACGGTCGAGCAGCTCGAAACCCTGCGCGACGCCGGCGCCGACGAGGCGCAGGGCTATCTGTTCAGCAAGCCGCGTCCGGCCCGTGAAATCGCGCAATTTGTCGCCGACCCCGCGCAACTCGTGCGCGGCCGCAACCTGATCACGCCGCCTTGCGCGCCCTGGGTCAAGAAATATGAGCGCGTGAGCCCTTCCGTCGTACAGCAATTGCATTGAAAGTCATGGCGGCTTGCTCTGCCGGTCGGCGACGGCCACACCCAAGCTTTTCGCAAATGCGATGATCTTTTTCGCGCTTCGCGGGTTGATCACAAAGGGACGGGAAGCATAACTCCAGACAGTTTGGAGGGGCGTCCGTCCGAGGTTTGCCAGGGGGCGTCCTATGAGCACTTTACTGATTATCATCATTTTACTCGTGCTGTTTGGCGGCGGGGGCGGCTTTTACGCCCATAGCCGCTACGGAGGCGCTGGCCTTGGCGGTGTGCTCGGCACCGTTTTGCTGGTGATTGTCGTGCTCTGGCTGGTTGGCGGCCTCCACTAGCGCGCATTCGGTGAACATCTATTCACCGAACGTGCGCTAGATTGCTGTTTTCACGCATTCTCTTCACGCGAACCGGTATCCCCTTCGCTCGAAAATGCTCTAACCCAAGGCGTCGGGCTCGCGCAATTTCGGCGCGGGCCTGAACGGGCGCCGATCGCGTTCACTCCTCCGCAAGCGCATGACGACGGCAATGTTCGAGATAGGCCTTTTCATGCACGGCAAGGAGATCGACAACGCCGCGCCAGAGCCAATTGGGCGCATCGAGATCGTCCGATCTGGTCTTGTTCAATTCGGCAAGCCAGAGGGTCCGATCGGAGGCGGTGAGCTGACGGCTGTGAGCGCGTCCGACCGTCGCTCCCAGATACATCGCGATGCCGGGCGCTTCCTTCGCTTCGATCCGATCCAGATCGAGTTTCAGATCCTGTGGGCATAATTCTCGAACGAAAACCGGCTTGCCGCACAGGCTGGCGACAGCCAGCCGCTCGCCGAGATGGGGGGACAAATTCCTGGCGCCTTCGGCGACGCGCTCCGCCGGATTTGCCGGCATGATCGCGTGTTTCGCCGAGGGCGCGGCGGACTGTGCGGCTTCCTTGAAATCGATCAGGCAATAGGACTTGTCGCCACCGCCGTTCACTTCAAGCACGGCGGCGAAACGCAGCATGCCAAGGGAGCTGCAACCCTTGGCCCAATAAGCGGCGTCGACCAGTTTGACTTTCGCTGCATCGTCGCGCGATTTCAATTGGCGCGCGAGACGCTGGATGGAAGGCTGTTCGCAGGCCTGTTCGATTTCGGCGCGTTCATCATCGGTGAGCGGCCAGAATTTTCGCCCAAGCGGAATTTTCGGCGTAGGGTTTTTTATTCTTTCCCGAGCGAGCGAATTCCAGTTGGCGCTCGCGGAGTCGCGCAGCGAGGCGCGGAGGGTTTTCGGAACTTCCTGTTCCGCGTCGGCATCCAATTCCTTAGCGAAGGCGCTTTCATATCCCGCGATGAGACTTTCCATCATCAGCGGCGTCGCGACGCCGGGGAGATTGGAGCTTCGCGCCGCCGAAGCAAGGGAGAGCGCGAGACGCAGGATGTCGTGCGCGGGATGGCCGATGACGCTCTGGTCGAGATCGCGAATCTGGATCGCTATTTTTCCATTGACGCTGGCGATGGGGCCGAGATTGCCGACATGGCAATCGCCGCAAATCCATATCGAAGGTCCGACGGGAAGATCTCCGGCCGGGCTCCGGTCGAGCCAGTGATAAAATTGCTGTGTGGAGCCCCGGACGAAGCGATGCGCGGATTCGGCCATTTTCAACCGCCGGAGATTTTCCAGCACAGACCGGCGTTCCGCGGGCAGGGCGCACTTCGAAGATTTAGCGGACATGTCTTGAACCCTGCAAGTCTTGAACCCAGCAAGTCTTGAACCCTGCAATCTTGGACCTTGAAAGCCGGGGCGGCGCGACGTGACGAAGCCGCCGTTCCGCATCAGGCGGACGGCGGCTTGTCTTGCGAAATGGGAGTTGCGATGCAGTCAGGCCGCAGCGATGGACTCAAGCCTTGTCGACAACCTTCTTGACGGCGTCCTTGACGTCGCCCTCAGCCTTCTGCGCTTCGCCCTTGGCTTCCTGATCGACGCCATCGGCGCGCAGCTTGTCGTCGCCCAAGGCCTTGCCCGCCGCCTGCCTGGCCTTGCCGGCGATCTCATTGGCGACGCCGGTTATCTTGTCGGTGGTGCTTGACATGATTGTTTCCTCTGTTGCGGCAGCGCTGGATTGCGGCCAATTACGCCTGCAACTTCAGTCTTTTCCGCTCGGAAGGAGAACCTTGAGCACGACGCTTTGTTCCGTGAACGTTTCAATTTAAGCGCCGCGGCCATAGGGCCCAGCGAGGCAACGATACAATCGCCGATATCAAGCGGCGGTGGCGTTTTCCTTGAGCGCCTTGGCGTCAAAGAACAAGGCCTGGCTGACGATCGCGCGAACCATGTCCTCCCCGAAAGGCTTTACGATCAGGAAGGTCGGTTCTGGCCGCTCGCCCGTCAGCAGGCTTTCGGGATAGGCGGTGATGAAGATGACGGGGACGTCGAAGGACTGCAGGATATCGTGCACGGCGTCGAGGCCGGAGCTGCCGTCAGCCAGCTTGATGTCGGCGAGAACCAGTCCCGGCTTCAGCCGGTGCGCCATTTCGACGGCTTCGTCGCGCGTGCGCGCATTGGCCGCCACCGTATGGCCAAGATCCTTCACGAGCGTCTCGAGGTCGAGGGCGATGATCGGTTCGTCTTCGATAATCAGGACGGATGTGGAGAGTTGGGCGCTGATCTCCCGTCCGGCTTCCTCGACCAATTTTGAAAATTCGAAAGGCGTCGTTTCGAGGACTTTCGCGGCCTGTTCGATTGAAAAACCCTCGACCGCCGTGAGCAGGAAGGCCTGCCTCGGCATGGCGGTGATTTCCTCCAGCCTTCGTTCGGCGGATGAACTCATCGACGGAGCCGACGCCTTGGCGTTCAATGGCATCGCATTCCAAATTCGCGAAAAGGCCTGGTAAATGGCGGTCTTGGGCTCCAATGTCCGATCGAAAAGTTTCGGATCCTCGATCAACGCTTCAAGCATAGCGACGACATAGGTGTCGCCACTCGCCTGGTTGCCACTCACCGCTCGCGCGTAACGACGGAGAAAAGGCAGCTGCGGAGCAACAATCGTGGAAAGCGTCATGAGCGCGGTTCTCCGGCTTGCCGGGCGAGTTGGCCTGATGGCGGCAGCACTGCAGTTAACGCTTGGTCTCGAGCTGAGTTCCTTTTTTTTGGGAACCGATCCGATTGCCTCACGTTCAAGGTTGGGGCGGTTCGTGTCTGGCGGCGGCCCAGCGAGCAAAAAACAGCGATGGCGGAAAATGGTTCTGAAAAAAGAGTTTCGAGCGACGAAGCTGCATATTGAAGAAAAAATGCAGTTTCACCTCGGCGCGCAATTCAAGAAGCTTTTCTCGGAAACGGCGAGCCAGGCTATTCCCGAGCGCTTCGCCGCGTTGCTCGATCAACTCGAATTGAGCGAGAGCTCCGATCAATCGAGCCCAGGCAGATCCAGCGTGGTGAAAAGATGAGTTCTTGCGCCGAATTCAAGACGGCCCTTCTCGCAGAAATTCCCCACCTTCGATTTTTCGCTCTTTCCCTGACCAGGATGCCGGATCGCGCCGACGATCTCGTCCAGGACACGCTCATCAAGGCCTGGGCCGCCTCGGATCGTTTCGTGCTCGGCACATCGATGCGCGCCTGGCTTTTCACAATTTTGCGCAACACCTTCTATTCCGGCTATCGGAAGAGGCGCCGTGAAGTGCAGGACACCGACGGCGTGGAAGCCGCGAAGCTCGTATCCCTTCCCACCCAGGCGGCCTCGATGGATCTCGAGGATTTGAAGTCCGCGCTCGACAAGCTGACGCCGGACCAGCGCGAGGCGATCATGCTCGTTGGAGCTTCCGGCTTCAGCTATGAGGAAGCGGCTGAAATCTGCGGTTGCGCCATCGGGACCGTCAAGAGCCGGGTGCATCGCGCGCGGCAAAACCTGATGGCGATCATGGGGATCGAGCCTATGGACGAATTGACGCGCGTCGCGCCCCTTGTCGATGCGTGATGATCTTTTCGTGATCGGGCGCCGGGGAACAATCCGGACTGAAAATTCTTAACCTCGTGCTTCGCAATTTTCGCGAGCGATGATTTCGGGGGGAGAGTGACATGATCGGGAGACTGATTTTCGTTTTCGCGCTGGGGGGCGCCCTCATTATCGCCGCGTCGTGGAACATCAACGGTTTGTCCCGGAAGTCCGGTCCTCGGGCCACGCATGCCGATCAGGTGATCATGACGGTGGCGACGGAATCGGAGCGGGCGCCGCAAAACTCCGCTACGCCCCCGCGTGGCCGGTCCAGCCGGGAACGGTTGATCGCGCAGAACTCATTCCAGTAAATTACTTATGCTCGTCGGAAGCGGCGAGCAGGCGGTTTTTGGCCAGGAAGTCGAGGCCGTGCATCCAGGACTCGTCGGTATTGCCGCGAATATCGACGCTCATCGCCTTGATCGGCGCGTCGTTTTTGGCGTCACGGACGAATATGTTGATGTTGAGGATGAGGTTCGACACCTTTTGCACCGTCCCGGTTATGGCGACGTCCGCGCCGGCCTCGCTCGCCAGCTTCGCGTCGCAACCGCCGCAGGTCTGCATGTTTTCCCGCTTCGCCTTGGCCTCGACCGCGGCCATGTCGACAGGTTCGTAAATATCGGAAGCCGCGAGCTTTTCGCGCAGCGCGGGCGCCAATCGCGCCAGCCGCGCATGTTCGGCGGCGTTCGCGCCTTCCATTTCCCCCTGCAGGCTGGTGTCGATCAGCTCGAAATCGAACACCGCCGCGCGGATCTTGTGGTTTTCCGCGCCAGCGGCGCAGATCGTGAAAAGCGGGAAGGGGACGAAAAGCGCGAAAAGGACGAGGGCGGCGCGGCGCATGAAACTGTTCCCCAATGCCAATGGAACCCGCACAGATTACGGCGAGGAGACGATCAAGCTGGGTTCGCGCCTCCGGCTTGTCAAGCGGCTCGACCTGACGCGCGAGATTACCGGATTTCCACTCTGCCGGCGCCCAGCGACCTGGCGATCCGAGCGACGATCGGATTGTACGCCGCCTTGAGCGCCTGCGGGTAGATCGCGACCATTCCGTGGATAACCTCGGTTTTGAATAGGTATTTCTCGTAGAAAATATCGCCGCCGCGCAGGCCGGACAGCACCAGCCAGCCGTCGCCGCTCGCGCGATAGGTGAGTCCGGCGTATTTGCCGCCGTCGTCCGAGCGGAGGAAAGTCTCGTAGGACGCGGGGGTAGATTCGTCGATATTGTAACGGCCGAAAACGATCAATTCCGCACCGTCCGGCGCCTTGAAACCCTGGCCATCGCCGTTTTCGGGCGGCGGTTGGGGTTTGAAGCGGGCGGACGGATAATCGGCGTGCGTGCCGAAGCGGGGATTGGCGTATTGCGTCCATTGCTGTGAATCGGCGGCGGCCGGGTTCGGCGTCAGCGTGAGCAGGGCGAGCGCAACTAAAATCGGCAAGCGCAACCTCATCGACTCCCTCCGGCGTCAGCGCCGCGGAACCTGACGGCAGGCGGAGACGTTAGCACATCTCAAGCTTGGTCATTGCAGAAATCCAGGCGATGCGCATCGCGGCTGGGCTTTGTCCCGGCTGGGGCAGGAAAATCCAGGATCGTGTCGGGGGCGCCGAAAAGTGCTTGGCGTTTCTCTCCGACGATGCTCTCCTTGCCCGTCCAATGCAGAGGGAAAGCCCCATGGAAGATGAAACATCCCGCGAAGCGCCGCCCTTGCCCCTGACCCATCTCGGCAGCGCCAATGCGCCCATCGTCTATTTCGACGGCGCGCCCACCTTCGGCTTCGACGGCTCGATCGGCAATATTACGCTGGAGGCGGTGATCCATGTCTCGACCGAGGATCGCGTCGCGACCGAACGGCGGGTCGTCGCGCATCTCAGGATGGGCGCGAAGGGACTGGCGAGCCTGAAAAAGGCGATCGAAGTCATTGAACTCATGCAGAGTCCGGCGGGCGGCTCGTCCATGAACTGAACGATGAGTCCGCCTGAAGTCTGGAATCCTTGGGGCCCATGTTCTATTTGCCTGAAACACGCGACACGTCTTTGCTGCCACACGATCCCTTCAAAGCCTTGGTGGCGCCGCGGCCGATCGGCTGGATTTCGACGATCGGCCGCTCTGGCGAAATCAATCTCGCGCCCTATAGTTTCTTCAATGCCTTCTGCGGCGCGCCGCCGATCATCGGCTTTTCAAGCGAAGGTCCGAAGGATTCCGCGACTTTCGCGGGAGACTCGGGTGAATTCGTCTGGAACATGCCGACCTTCGCGCTGCGAGAGGCGATGAACGCCAGTTCCGCGTCCCTGCCGCGCGGCGTCAACGAATTCATCGCCGCCGGACTGGAAATGGCGTCTTGCGTCAATGTCAGGGCGCCGCGTGTCGCGGCGAGCCCTTGCAGTCTCGAATGCCGCGTGACCGAGATCGTCAGGCTCAAGGACGTTGATGGCAACGCGACCGCCAATATTCTGACTCTCGGGCAAGTGGTCGGCGTGCATCTCGATGAGAAATTCATCCGTGACGGACGTTTTGACCTTGCCGCGGCGCAAGTGATCACGCGCTGCGGCTATGCCGCCGATTATGCGCTGATCGATCATTTTTTCGAAATGGCGCGACCGAAATAGTCGCTAGAGCATTCTTGAGCGAAGTGGATACCGGTTCGCGTGAAGACCCGAAGGGCCGCGTAGCGAATATGCGTAAAAACAAAAAACCAGAGCCTTTTCATGTTTCTATGAAACGTGAAAAGGCTCTGGTCAGTTCAGCAGCCAGCGCAGACTGGCGGCAAGGGCGATGGCGATGCCGAGAACCAGGGTCGCGACCGAGGCCCGGCGAAGCCAGAGGCGGCTTTCCGGCCCAAGCGGGCTGATTGCGGCCGGCGCGAGATAGAGCAACAGGGCGACCAGGGCGAGGGCCGGCATCAGCCTGTCGAGATCGGGGCGGAAGATCTGCGGCATGAGATTTGCCATTGGTCAGGCTATCAACAGGAGCGTTGTCGCTGAATAGGACATTCTGCCGATGTTGCGCGCGTTTTTGTCAAGTTCCCCCAAAAAATTCCGCGTGAGTCCATTCGCAAGATCGACATGATCTCGCTTTTATGCTTTCGCGCTGGCGGGGCGGCGAACCACGAAAGACAGCCATGGCGTTTGAAATCATTTCCCTGGAGGGCGAGCCGGTAGGTTCGCCGCCTCTGAAGCTCTGGCCCTTCGTCTGGTATTTCGTGCGTCAGATCAAAGGATTGCTGGTCGTGTTGCTGGCGCTCGAAGCTTGCGTCGCGGCCGGTCAGACCATGATACCGGTGATGATCGGCTGGCTCGTCAACGATATCTCCGCGTCGAGCGTGACGCGCGACGTGCTCAGCCATGCCTGGCTTTGGCGCACCGCCGCGCCGATCCTGATCGCCTGGGGCGTCTGCATGTCGATCATGTGGTACATCTACGACCATGTCTATACGGCGCGCTTCAACAATCTGATTCGCTACCAGCTCAACCGCTACACGCTCGGCCATAGCATGGCCTATTTTTCCAATGATTTCGCCGGGCGCATCGCCAACAAGGTGGTCGATGGCGGCGCGGCGCTGCGCGATCCCCTGCGCAGCGTGATGAGCGCCATCTGGTATTGCGGCTTTTTCGTCGTGGCGTCGGTGGGGACCATGCTGCATTTCGATATCTGGCTCGCCGGGCCGACCCTTGCCTGGCTCGCTTGCTTCATCGCCTCGCTGATTTATTTCGTTCCGAGGGTGCGGGTGCTGCAGCTCGAGCATTCGCGCAACCACACGGATCTCGTAGGCCATGTCAACGACGTCTATGTCAATATCGGCCTGGTGAAGCTGTTCGGCCGCGAGGACGAGGAGACAGCGTCCAATCTCGTGGAATTGGAAGAACACAGTGCGAGCTTCGTCGCAGCCCTGCACAAGATCTGGCTGATGGGCGTGACCCATACGGCGCTCAATGTCGGCCTGCTGCTGGCTTCGCCGACGCTGGCCCTGTGGCAATGGCAGATGGGCCGGGTGTCCTCGGGCGTCGCCATCATGATGGTGCCGATGGCCTGGCAGATGGTCAATATGTCCGGCTGGATCCGCAACGAGGTGACGCTCGTCTTCGAGACGCTGGCGCGCGTCGAGGAATGCATGGAGACCATTTCGCAGCCCTATTCGGTGGTGGACGCGCCAGGCTCGGGCGAGCTGGCGGTCGCGCGCGACGGCGGCGAAATCCTCTATTCCGGCGTCGGCTTCCATTATGGGCGACGGCTCGGCGTTGGCGACGACGGCGTGATCGAAAACCTCAACCTGAAGATTCCGGCGGGGCAGAAGGTCGGGCTGATTGGCCGCAGCGGCGCCGGCAAAAGCACGCTGGTGAGCCTGCTTTTGCGCTTTTACGATCTCGAATCGGGCGCGATCCGCATCGACGGGCAGGATATTTCGCGCGTGACCCAGAGAAGCCTGCGCCGTCGCATCGCCGTGGTCACGCAAGACAATACGCTGCTGCACCGCTCCATCGCCGACAACATTCGCTATGGCCGGCCCGAGGCGACGGACGCGGAAGTGATCGAGGCGGCGCGGCGCGCCCACGCCCTTGATTTCATCATGGCGCTCAGGGACAAGGACGGCCGCTCCGGCCTGTCGGCGCAGGTCGGCGAAAGGGGGGTGAAACTCTCCGGCGGCCAGCGGCAGCGCATCGCCATAGCGCGGGTGATTCTCGAAGACGCGCCGATTCTCGTGCTGGACGAGGCGACGAGCGCGCTCGACAGCGAGGTCGAGGCGGCGATCCAGGAGGAAATGACGCAATTGATGGTCGGGCGGACGACGCTCGCCATCGCCCATCGCCTGTCGACCATCGCCCATATGGACCGTCTTGTGGTGCTGGATCGCGGCCGCATCGTCGAAGACGGGACGCATGAGGAGCTGCTCGCCAAAAACGGGCTTTACGCGCAATTATGGCGACGCCAGAGCGGCGGTTTCCTCGGCGATTGACCTTTTCGGAGCCGCTTGCCAAGCGCGCGGCGGCTTGGCATAAGGAGCGCGCGCGGGTGTAGCTCAATGGTAGAGCAGCAGCCTTCCAAGCTGAATACGAGGGTTCGATTCCCTTCGCCCGCTCCATTTTTGCCATAAATCGCTGAATTTGCTAGAACCGGACGAGTTTCTCGGCCGGTTCTGCGCGATTGGTTGCAATTCCGGTTATAATTCTGGTTATAATTGGACCCGCCCCATGGCCCGCCCGACCTCTTCTGGTCTGCCCTATCTTCATCGCCGCGCCGACAGCGGAAAGCTCGCCTATTGGCGTACTTTGCCGCCCGTAATCGCCGAATATGTCGTGGGTGGGCTCAAGCTCGACTGGTCTCCCTCGGAACATCAACTGACCGGCAAGAAAATCGTCAAGGTGTCCTTGAAGACAGGCGACGAAGCCACGGCTCGCGAACGTTGGGGGCAAGTCCACGCCCAGGTCGAAGCCCTTGTGAAGCGTGCGATCGAAAAAGTGCGCGGCGCGGATTTGAAACGAACAAACCTGAAAAAAATCGACAAACTGTCGTCGGGCGAACTGGCGACGATTGCTGCGCAGGTTCGCCACGACATTCTGGCGGAGCAGGATCAAGCGTGGGTTGATCCCAATTTTCTCCCGGTCATCGCGCGAGCGATCAGCCTTATCGACAAAGAGGATGGGAATAAATTTTCGGCCGAAGAAGCCCGCCAGATCGGTC
>Ga0182030_10005357_pt1 | contig 27255 bp, 30 predicted proteins | sample 812S3MmetaG_FD_121299 | JGI IMG/M metagenome (GOLD analysis project Ga0182030, IMG submission 121299) | Permafrost microbial communities from Stordalen Mire, Sweden - 812S3M metaG (Illumina Assembly) | ecosystem: Environmental > Terrestrial > Soil > Wetlands > Permafrost | place: Sweden... | reverse complement strand
GTTGAATTGGAAAGCAATGGGCGTACTTGTGTTCAGGAAGGCTTGTAATTCATTGATTCTTTGGTGGAGCTAGTCGGGATCGAACCGACGACCTCATCATTGCGAACGATGCGCTCTCCCAGCCTTCTAGCGTTATAAACCAATCACTTACAGCTCGTTTTGTGACAAAAAACGAAAGAGTTTTGGAACGTAATTGGAACGTGATTTGGAACGTTACTTGAAATGTGCGGATGCCGGAGTTCGTCTCGCGAAATTACGGTACAGTCTGACAGGGAAGCAGCAGATGCGGGGGCGGGATAGTGAATCGCTCCGCTGGTCGATGGTCACTGCAATCTCGTCCCCGCTACCCAACCATCTTAGTAGCGAAGCCTCTTGGCGATGTGGTAGCCAATCGACAGGACTCCGTGTCAGACCTAGACGCTTCTCTCTTTTGCGAAATTTTCGGTGGTCTCCTGCCGGAGTATGGTCTCTCGCGCGATAACTTGCGGTCAGCGCGTGCGCTTATAAGAAGCAAGACTGCAGAGTCCCGCAAGCTTATTGAGAGAAAACCCGTTAGTTCTGTCTGGGACTGCCTTGAGCGATATGATGCTGTAAATCAAACGGAATACGCTGCCTGCTATACCACTAGGTATGGCGGGATAGCCCTAGATATGACCTTGATGTTTGCGAGGGCTGAGGGTGGATATCCATCCAACAGGAAGAGGATGCAGGCCGCCATCAGAATTGAGGAGGCGACCTTTCCCTACTCCGGTAGGGCTGCAATCGATTTGGCTCACGACATTGACTTGCTATGTCGAGATTGCCAGAGCGTCATTCCACAGAGCGTTGGCAGCGGCAATTTGAAGCTATTGTTTCTTGTTGAGTTTGCTGAACGCGCTGCTCTCATATGCGCGTCCGCCGATGGCATATCTGTGGAAGACCAAAAGCTGTTTCACGCAATCTTCATTCACCTGCTGCCTAGTCGGAGCAAGTTAGATGACTATGAACGCTACGATGAAAAAGGTAAGGGCGAATCGTGCTTGACTCTGCGGGCGCGTCTTGTTGCCTCCAATCCGGGTCTTCAGTCGAGATTTAACAAATATTTGTCCTTCGCGGATTATTCACCAGCGGAATTAGGTGAAATTATCCGCCACTTCTGCGATCAGAATGATTACCGCCTGACTGAGTCAGCCACGGAGAAGCTACAGACCCTCTTTCAATCAGCGTATGAGACACGCGATAAGACGTTTGGCAATGCCCGGTTCGCTCGGAATATTTTTGAACGGGCGATTGAGAACCAATCCACCCGCATTCTGACCCTGGATATGATGGGCAAGGATGTGCTTACTACGCTTGAAGCCTGTGACATATCGTTACCGAGTGACGCAAGGGGTATGGAAGGTGCTTCGTAAGCATTATCCACTCATCGCCGAGCGACAAACATCCGCTTCCCGCTCACCAGAATCGCCGAGATAAGTGCTTTGAATCTGCACCCGCTGGAAGCCGTGGCAGGGGGGGTTTAGCTCACAACCGGGTGCGGATGGCTCTGTAACCGAACCCCGGGCTCGGTGGTGACATTGAGGAAGCTGAGGAATTATCCCAGAACGCCACCTGACGCCCTGCCGTCCCCTCGCGGGCAAGCCCCCGATACAACAGTCATGAATTCGGGAAATGAGTTTATTGACCACCTGCACGGTGGTTTCTCGGGCATGACCGCACATCGCAATGCGGCTTCGCGCCCCGTTCATGTGTGGAGACCGTCCACTCCTGCAGCCAGAGCGATTACAACGGTCGGCGGACGACGTGTGGAGGGTTGGTGCCAAAAGATGATGTGCGGGGCTGCGCATAACTTTTTGCACCACACTAGCGGTGGTCTGGGGAGCGTAACCGTTACTAACTGTGCCGTCAAACTGTTGCCAGACTGCGATGCCGGGAGGACGGAGTGGTGGTGAGCCCGGCAAATGACATGGCATGGTAGACGATGGCCGGGTCGTCAGAGTGGCCGCACCGAGGCACGACGGCTGAGACCACCACCCTCGGAGACTTCGCGGCAAGGTGATCAGCGGCTATCTGTTTTCAGCTTGCAAATCGGGCAACAAGCAATACAATTCGAACGACTCCCCGCAGGTTAAGAGAAGGACGTGCCACTGATGAAAGCACCTGCTATCGTGATAGGAACCGCCATCCTTGCTGTAGTCTCGCTGGGCGCTTATTGGACGATGTACAAGGGTGCCGTGGATGAGAAGAGTGGTGCAGCAGATAACAAAGCTAGTTCGGCACCCGCGCTTTCCACTGAGGATACTACCAAAGCCAAACTTATCAAGAGGGCTGAGAGCGGAGACTATTCGGCGTGGTCGAAAGTTCGCGATACGTATCCCGATGTTGCCCTGAAAGATTACGCCGAGGTGGTTCGCGGCTTGCCTAAAGTCGCTGCTCAGGGTGACGCGGTGGCTCAGTCCAACCTTGGAAATAGGTATGCAGAGGGAAAGAACTATACCGAGTCCGCACGCTGGTACCGCATGTCTGCTGAGCAGGGAGATGCCCATGGTCAATATAGCATGGGGTGGTCATATGAGTTTGGTAACGGTGTTCCAAAAGATGGTGCCGAGGCCGCCCGCTGGTACCGCAAATCTGCGGAGCAGGGCTACACACATGCTCAGGAGGTTCTCGGCGGGATATATGCCCATGGTGACGGTGTTCTGCAGGATGACGTCGAAGGTTATTTCTGGTGGAACCTCGCAGCGTCGGCTCCGGATATGGAATACGTTCAAAAACTCCGCGACGAAGTAGGTGCGAAGTTGACACCAGAGAAGCGTCTCGAAGTTCAGGAGCGTTGTCGCAAGTGGGCGGAAGCACATCCGCCGAGTTACGACTAGTGGTAAATCGGCTCAGTTGAACAAAAGGTGCTCGCCCCCTGCCATGCCCGGCGGACGCCGGAAGCCGCCTGACGGCGACATCTTAAGGGGGCTATCAGTTCAACTATGCTTCGGCATTCGACGGAACACATCGTGAGACGTATAAGACGTAAGTAGCGCTCATTACGATAACTTTCTTGTTTCTACTAACACCGAGGCTGAAATTATTACTTATGAAAACTTTTATCCGTTTAACAATTGTCGTGTCCATCGCAGTACTTGCCGTATCATCCACTGCAATGGCTTCCTACGCATCAGTCCATCCATTGACGCAGGGGACTGTGGCACGATTACAAACGCTGTCAGAGGGTAAGTATTTCGACGTTCTTACAATTCCCGAGGTGAATCAACGCGTCACGCGATTATTTGGAAATCGTGCGGGCGAATTTAAGAGTTACAACCAGCAAGGCAACAACAAACTCTCGGACGGGCTATTAATAATTGAAGCCTGTATGCACCACTTTTGCGCTAGCAACCAAGGAATGGTAGTTATTAAACTCTCCACAGGTGAAACAGCCGGGGCTCTACAAAAGGAGACTACCGTCTCGACATACCTTGGTGACTACAAAACTCTTACGGAAGCTCCCAGTGTTCTGCGCTCATGGATTAAGGAAAACAAAGAGTTAGATGAGCAAATTAGGAGCCGGACGGCTGCTCGAAATACTGACGAGGCTCATCCAAAGCCAACCTATTCGGATTCACTGATCAACGTGGAGTCGATTACAACGAAGCCCTACTACAACGGTTCGATTCTGGTCGCGACTGTATATAACAAGTCACCATACGCGCTGAATACGACGATCATTAACGTGAACTGCTATGACAAACGCGGGGTTCAAATTGACAATGCGACGTTTGTGTTCAATGATCTGGCTCCTAATAGTAGGGCGGTCAAGAACATGACCGGAGCCCTGAGCACGCGACCTGCAAGGGTTCAGATTGTGCGGGTATCTCACGACTGAAGGGGCTTGGTAACTTGGATTTATCGGATGTCACAATTCCGGAAGCGTCATTATGAGATGCCCTGTTGCGTTACTGGCCATTCTTTTCGATGCTCGGCGGCGCATCCACATAGTCACGACTAAAGGCGACCTCTGCTTGTCTCGCTCTGCACTCCAGACTGGTTGTACGCCAGTGGCCGGGGTCATACCTCGCCTCGGATAGGACCGCTGATAATGTATTCCATAACCCGGTCGGTGAGTTGCTTCACTTCAGCCTCGCAGCATCCGGTAGCCTCGCATAGAGCATTCATTGCCGGGAACCCCCTCTTAAGCAGATACTGCGCAACCTCTTCCCCCTCGATTCGGTCACGGGCTTCAGGCATGAGACAGGGGGAGCAGAAGCAGTACAGGATGAACAGGAGACCGCTGCCGCGCTTTGAAAGGAAGTAGCCCCAGTATGGGAACTCGTCGTCAAGCTTCCGAACAAAATCCCGCACCTCGGGCACATCGTAGAGTTCTCGCGGGTCGTCGTCGTACCCGTACACGGCGATGTCCACCCTTTCGCGGAACTGGATGGCCGATTCCTTGTCCAGTAATCTCAAGAGCGCCGAGAGTACGCTGGTGTCACTGGACTCAACCTCCTGCCGGGAGATACCTATGAATATGAACGGTAGTGCAGTCGTGCTCATCTGGAATCTCCCCGGCTATTTTGCTGCTGCTTCTGCCGCCGTATCTGCTCCGTCTTCATCCTCAAAGAAATCCGAGTCCATGCGCTTCACCAGGTAAGTGCTCTCGGTTTGCACGCCAACGCCATAGTCGAACATCAGCTCCGCCAGTTGCACTCCGTCGATCAGGATAACCTTGGTTTCCAGTCCCTCGGCATACTCGTGGGCGTCCTTGGTGAACGTGGATGTGGTGAGGAAGATGCCCTTCCTCGCTCTCTTACCGTGGAGGGCACCGACGAACTTCTGAATCTCAGGGCGTCCAACGCTGGCGCTGTCCCATCGCTTCGCCTGAAGGTATATAAGGTCGAGGCCGAGCTTATCTTCCTTGATCACGCCATCGACTCCACCATCGCCGGACTTACCGATGGCCTTTCCGGCGTCCACCAGAGAGCCGCCATACCCCATAGCGATGAGGAGGCGAACCACCAGCCGCTCGAAGAACTCTGGCGGCGCGGCCTTCACGCGGCTCAACAGTTCGAACTCAAGCTGCTTGCGGAGCTTGAGGTACCCTGACGCCACCAGTTCCTCAGGGGTCTCGCTCAGTGATTCAGGCGACTCTGGTGGTTCTGGGTCGCCGATTGTTTTCTGGCCGTGGAACTCAAGAAACTCGGGAAACTGTCGCAGGAATGCCACATTGATGACGGGCGGGTTCTTCGCCAGCACGGATTTACCCCGGTCGGTGATTTGGAAGTGCCCACGCTGTGGGTACTGGATAAGCACGGCCTTTTTCAGGTACGTCCGCGCCCAGCCGAAGCGATTATCAAACACCGCTTGGTTGCCACTGGGCAGAAGTTCCTTGCACTCCTCTTCCGTCAGCTCGAAGCGTTGCGACAGTTCCTGCGTGGCATCCCTCTTGGTATGCACCTTGCCGTCAGCGGCAACCTTGAGCAGTGGGAGCATTAGGGATTGGTAATCAGGGATGGGCATATGGACTGTCTCGTCTGCTCCGTTATTCTCGGAAGGCGGGGTGATTTGTCCTCTCGAATCTACTCTGGAAATCCTGAAGAGACTACTGGAAACTGAGTGTCAAAAGAATCCCGCCGACGTGCTCCCGCAATCATCACCCGGCATCATAAGGGGGATTACTCTATTGCTTTCCGTGAAAATGAAAGGTTCGCAGTACTGGCCTTCTGGAGACCGTGCCGAAGGTGTCAACCAAAGATTGAGCCAGAACACCCGGATGGCGTTAAGATGGGGAGTCATCTCACACCCAACGCTTTACCAGGATCTTCTAGCTCATGAGCCTTTCCTCGTTGATATGGTCGGTCGCCGATTTACTGCGCGGTGATTACAGGCAGTCTGAGTACGGCAAAGTGATCCTGCCCTTCACCGTTCTCCGCCGCATGGATTGCGTGCTGGAGGAGACCAAGGAAGCTGTTCTGGCAGAGGAAACCAAACGGCGCAATGCCGGAATCAATCCTGAGCCGTTCCTGCTGCGCAAAGCGAAGCAGAGCTTCTACAACACCTCCCCCATGGACATGAAGGCTCTCATGGGCGACCAGGATCATATCAAGGAGAATCTCTACGCCTACATCCAGGCGTTCTCTCCATCGGTTCGGGACATCTTTGAGCGGTTCGATTTCTACACCCAGATCGACCGCCTCGCGAAGTCGGGCTTGCTATATCTGGTGACGGAGAAGTTTGTAGCCTTCAATCTCCATCCCGATGCGGTTAGTAGCACGGAGATGGGTACGGTTTTTGAGGAGCTGATCCGCAAGTTCGCTGAAATCTCCAATGAGACTGCCGGAGAACACTTCACGCCCCGCGAAGTGATCCGCCTCATGGTGAACCTGATCTTCGTGGAAGATGACGATGTGCTGGCGCGTCCAGGCGTCGTCCGCACCATTTATGACCCAACGGCGGGAACGGGCGGAATGCTATCGGTCGCGGGCGAATATCTGGCGGAGCACAACCCGCAAGCACGCCTCACCATGTACGGGCAGGAACTGAATGATGAGTCCTACGCCATCTGCAAGGCAGACATGCTCATCAAGGGGCAGGATGTAGCCAACATCATTGCCGGAAATACGCTCTCCGACGACGGCCACGCGCACAAGCATTTCGACTATATGCTTTCTAATCCGCCTTTCGGCGTCGAGTGGAAGAAGGTCGAAAAAGCGGTTCGCAAAGAGAACGAGCAGGAAGGTTTCAACGGGCGCTTCGGCCCCGGCCTGCCCCGCGTCAGCGATGGCTCCTTGCTCTTCCTGTTGCACCTCATCAGCAAGATGCGTCCTGCCGTGGACGGCGGCAGCCGTTTCGGTATCGTTCTGAACGGTTCGCCGCTCTTTACCGGAGGCGCGGGAAGCGGGGAAAGCGAAATCCGCCGCTATGTCCTGGAGAACGATCTCGTGGAAGCCGTCATCGGCCTGCCCACCGACATGTTTTACAACACTGGCATCTCCACCTATGTCTGGATACTCTCCAACCGCAAGCCTGAGAACCGCAAGGGTAAGGTGCAGTTGATTGATGCCAGCAGCTACTGGCAGAAGATGCGGAAAAGCCTGGGCAGCAAGCGCAAGGAACTGAGCGACGAACACATTGCCGAGATCACCCGCATCTTCGGGAACTTCCGCAAGGTCACGAAGGATGGCGTCCCCATCAGCCGCATCTTCCGCAACGAAGAATTCGGCTATCGCACCATAACAGTTGAACGGCCTCTAAAAGATGAGGATGGCAACGTGGTGCTCGTCGCCAAGGGCAAGAACAAAGGCGACATTCAGCCGGACAGCGACCTGCGGGATACGGAGAATGTTCCCTTAGCGGAGGATGTAGAGGTTTACTTCGAGCGCGAGGTGCTGCCGCATGTGCCCGATGCCTGGATCGACCAGGAGAAGACCAAGGTCGGCTATGAAATCCCCTTCAATCGGCATTTCTATGTTTTTCAGCCGCCACGTTCACTGGATGAGATCGACGCGGAGTTGAAAGGTGTCACTGACCGCATCCTTGCCATGCTTGGGGGATTGGCGGAATGAGCCTCCCACGGTATCCGAAATACAAGGACAGCGGCGTGGAGTGGCTGGGCGAGGTGCCTGAGCATTGGGAACTTGTACCACTAAAGCACATGGCCGACTTCATAAATGGCGATGCTTTTAAACCTTCCGAGTGGGCAGAATCAGGGATTCCCATCATCCGTATTCAGAATCTCAACGGCAGTGAGGAGTTCAACTACTACCAAGGAGAAGTCGAGCCTCGCTACCTTGTTCATGACGGTGACCTGCTCTTTGGATGGTCAGGCAACCGTGGCACATCATTCGGTCCCTTTCTTTGGCGGCATAAAGAAGTCTGTGCGCTAAATCAACACATTTTTCGGGTGATGCCGAGATCGATCAATAAATACTCCCTGTTCTGGATTCTCAAGGCAGTGACCGCCCATGTTGAAGATCAGGCCCACGGGATCATCGGCATGGTTCACATTACGAAAGGCGACCTCGGGGCCATCAGTGTCCCTACTCCGTCCGTAGCGGAACAGTCTGCCATTGCCGGGTTTCTGGAATACGAGATGTCGAAGATTGACGCGCTGGTGGAGGAACAGCGGCGGCTGATTGAATTGTTGAAAGAGAAGCGGCAGGTCGTCATTTCCCACGCAGTCACCAAAGGACTAAATCCCGATGCCACCATGAAGGATTCAGGGGTATTTTCGCTTGGGTCAATTCCGTCGCACTGGTCAGTACGGTCGGTCAATGCGATTGCCAGAGTGGGTAATGGCTCAACTCCACATCGAGAGCGACTGGAGTATTGGAATCATGGAAGCTACCCCTGGCTTACCAGCACAGTCGTCAATCAGGAAGAAGTGACGGAGGCGGAAGAGTTTGTCACCGAGACCGCGCTTCTGGAGTGCCATCTTCCGCGAGTTTCGGCACCGGCTGTCCTGATTGGAATAACAGGACAGGGACGCACGCGGGGGATGGCCAGCACATTGCGATTTGAGGCGACAATCAACCAGCATATAGCTTATGTTTCCCCACGCGACGCTTGCGTCAGTGTCGATTTCCTGCGCCGGGTGTTCGATAGCTTGTATTCGCTGTTGAGGACGGAGAGCGAAGGCGGAGGCAGCACAAAGGGAGCAATCACATGCGAGCAGATACTTCGATTGAAGGTTGGACTCCCCCCGCTTAACGAACAACTCCAGATTGTGGAATGGCTGACGGCCAGGATTGGTCACTGTGATGAACTTGTGGCCGAAGCCTCCCGTGCCATCGACCTCCTTCAAGAACGCCGTACAGCCCTCATCTCCGCTGCCGTGACCGGCAAGATCGACGTGCGCGGAATGGCAAAGGAACAGACTGCATGACCTACCTGCACCGAGAGATCAGCTTTGAAGATGAGGTTTGCGAATACCTTGCCGCTCATGGCTGGCTCTATGCAGCGGGAGACGCGATCCACTATGACCGCGCACTGGCTCTGTTTCCGGCTGATGTGCTGGCATGGGTGCAGGAGTCTCATTCCAAAGCATGGGAAGCTCTGACCAAGAACCATGGTGCATCAGCGGGCGATGTGCTGCTGGCGAGGTTGCGTGAGCAGGTGAACACTCGTGGCACGCTGGATGTGCTGCGCCATGGCGTGGAGATGATCGGCCTCCGCCAGAAACTGCCGCTTGCGCAATTCAAACCCGCGTTGGCGATGAACCCGGAGATTCTGACTCGGTACGCCTCCAACAGGCTGCGCGTGGTGCGGCAGATTCGCTATTCGCTGCACAACGAGAACTGCATCGATTTGGTGCTATTCCTCAACGGCCTGCCGGTGGCCACGGTTGAGTTGAAGACGGACTTTACGCAGTCGGTAGAGGACGCCGTAGATCAATACCGCTTTGACCGTCTGCCGCGCTCCAAAGGCAATCCCGCTGAGCCGCTGTTGTCCTTTCCTTCCGGCGCATTGGTCCACTTCGCAGTGAGCAACACCGAAGTTCACATGACGACCAAGCTAGCGGGAGCGGCCACGCGCTTCCTTCCTTTCAACAAGGGCAACGATGGCGCAGCGGGCAATCCTCTGAACTGGACTTGCGGTCATCGCACAGCCTATCTCTGGGAAGAGGTGTGGGAGCGCGAAAGCTGGCTGGAGATTTTGGGTCGCTACCTGGTCGCGGAAAAAGACAGCAAGAAGCAGATCACGAACGTGATCTTCCCGCGCTATCACCAGCTTGATGCCACCCGCGAACTACTTGCTGCGGTGTATGTGGACGGCGCGGGCGGCAAATATCTGATCCAGCATTCGGCAGGCTCCGGTAAGACGAACTCGATTGCCTGGTCTGCCCACTTCCTCGCCGACCTGCACGATGCAGAGCAGAAGAAGGTCTTCGACTCTGTGCTCGTGGTGTCAGACCGCAACGTGATAGACAAACAGTTGCAGGATGCCATCTTCGACTTTGAGCGGACGGCTGGTGTGGTGGCGACCATCAAAGGGAAAGATGCCAGTAAAAGTTCGGAACTGCTAGAGGCGCTCGGTGGCGCTAAGAAGATCGTCGTCTGCACCATCCAGACTTTCCCTGCTGCCTTCAGGGCGGTACAGAAACTGGCTACGCAGGGCAAGCACTTTGCCGTGATTGCCGATGAAGCCCACAGTTCACAGACCGGCGAGGCCGCAGCCAAGCTGAAGGCCGTGCTCTCCGCCGAAGAGTTGAAGGACGTGGAGGACGGTGGCGAGGTGAGCACGGAAGACCTGCTGGTGGCGGGCATGACAGCCCGTGCCAGCCAGGCTGGCATTACCTACGTGGCGTTCACCGCAACTCCCAAAGCCAAGACTCTGGAGCTGTTCGGCTGCCGTCCGAATCCTGCCCTGCCAGCGGGGCCGGATAATCTACCGGAACCGTTCCATGTGTACTCGATGCGGCAGGCCATCGAAGAGGGTTTCATCTTGGATGTCTTGCAGAATTACACCTCTTACAAGCTGGCATTCAAGCTGGCTCACGACGGCAAGGAATACGATGACCACGAGGTAGAGCGTTCTGCGGCGATGAAGGGCATCATGCGCTGGGTGCGCTTGCATCCGTACAACATCTCCCAAAAGGTGCAGGTGGTGGTCGAGCACTTCCGAGAGAATGTGCAACCGCTATTAACCGGCCACGCCAAGGCGATGGTTGTGGTGGGCAGCCGCGTGGAGGCCGTTCGGTGGCAGTTCGCAATCGACAAGTACATCAAGGCGAACAATTACAAGATTGCCACGCTCGTCGCCTTCTCCGGCGATGTCTCCGATCCTGAATCCGGCTCCGACAAGTTCACCGAAACCAGCAAGACGCTGAACCCGAACCTGCGCGGACGGGACATTCGCACGGCCTTCAACACGGACGAATATCAGATTCTATTGGCGGCGAATAAATTCCAGACCGGCTTCGATCAGCCTCTGCTGTGTGGCATGTACGTGGACAAGCGGTTGGCAGGCATTCAGGCGGTGCAAACTCTCTCCCGGCTGAACCGCTCGTACACCGGCTCCTTAGGGAAGAAAGAGACGACCTACGTGCTGGATTTCCTGAACGATCCAGCCGAGGTGCTGCTGGCGTTCAAGGCTTATTACGCCACGGCTGAGCTGGAGAACGTCACCGACCCGAACCTTGTGTTCAATCTGCGAAACAAGCTGGACGCCCAAGGACACTACGACGATTTTGAAGTGGATCGAGTGGTGAAGGTGGAACTTGATCCAAAAGCCAAGCAGGGTGATCTCATTGCTGCGCTGGAACCCGTGGTGAATCGGCTGTTGACGCAATACAAACAGGCGCAGGTTCGTCTGCGTGCAGCACAAGCTACAAAGGACGTGAGCGCAAGCAAAGAAGCCAAGGATGAACTGGAATCGCTGATTCTTTTCAAGAGCGATATCACCGCCTTCCAGCATGTATATACATTTCTGTCCCAGATATTCGACTATGGGAATGCTGCCATCGAAGGCCGCTACATCTTCTTCCGGCGTCTGTTACCGCTTCTTGAGTTTGGCCGCGAGCGCGATGACATTGATTTATCGAAGGTTGTGCTGACGCACCACAACCTCAAGGACAAAGGCAAGCAGGCCATGGTGCTCAGCACTGGAGAACAGCCCAAGCTGCCACCCCTTACGGAAGCTGGCTCCGGCTCAGTTCAGGAGAAAGAGAAGGCATTCTTGGCAGAGATCATCGCCAAAGTGAATGACCTGTTCGATGGCGAACTGACGGACGATGACAAGCTCGTCTACGTCAACAACGTCATCAAAGGAAAACTGTTGGAATCGGATGTTCTTGTACAGCAAGCCAGCAACAACACCAAGGAGCAGTTCTCAAATTCGCCTGATCTGGCCAACGGCATCTTGAACGCCATTATGGATGCGTTCGCCGCTCATTCCGCCATGAGCAAGCAGGCTCTGGACTCAGAAAAGGTACGCAGTGGATTGAAGGACGTGCTTCTGGGGCCAGCTCAGTTGTATGAGGCTTTGCGTGCCAGAGGAGACGTTGCGCTCGGGGCGGGGCAAACATAGTCCGGCAAGGTTTTGAAGAAAAGCACATCCTGGGAGAATTCCGAGAAGGATAAGCGACCCTGTGCCGTGGTTCTCTCGCTAGAAAGGAATGAAGCTCATGTCACCGAAAAACCCCATAAGCTCTGACCTTGAGAGAATCACAGAGCGATATTTGAAAAACATCGGACTCACTGGACCCGTCTTTCTGGCCGCAGAGGCCCACGTGCGTACATTGATGCAGACCTTTGCCACGGGTCTTGCTGCGCTGGCCAAGATCGATTGGGTAGCCGCAAAACGACGATTGGATGAGCTGCCAACGAAATCTAAGGAAGCCATGGTTCTAGCTTCATCCAAAGGTTGGTTTTTTGGTTGGCACGAGTCGCTGCCTGAACTGATGGCACTTATTGAAAAATTTGCCGTTATAGAAAAAACTGCCGTAGATGAGTTAATGGGACAGTACTACCGAATCAATCTCCAGCCTTTTACAGATGAACTAGTGCAGAAGTATCCGCATAGAGCATCTGTTATCAACGCAGCAGTGAACGCACATTGCACATTTGCCCCCGGCGGATATTTTTTGTCGATACCCGTCTTCATCGCGCAGGCAGATGGGGTACTGACCGAAATCACCGGAGTGAAATCGGCGATGATGAAGGCCCCGAACGGGCGGTCGGAATTGCAAGCCTCAAAGGTGTTACGCGATAAGTTAGGCACCGATCAAAAGTCATTGGACTTGATATATCCAATATTGATGCTGCACGAAATGGATTTCATGAAAAGCGCAAGCGGGCGCGAAAAATCTGCGCGGTTGTCTGGTGAAAACTTCACTGCTCTAAACAGACATCAAGTACTGCACGGCGAGTCCTGGAACTATGGTACGGAAATCAACAGCCTGAAGGCTTTTTCATTTTTGGCGTTTATTGGCTTGCATTTGCCGAGCATACTGGAATTATCAGAGTTTAAATTATGCCCCTGACAGTGCGTACATTGCGTGGTTAGGTACTTACGTCGTGTGCTCTGGGGTTAGGGGGCCGCAGCGGTACTTCCATAGCCGCAGAGGGTTGCTGACGTTTCGGGTGCGGCAGCACTTCCCACCGCAACCGCGTCCGCTGTCTCCCCCGATTCACCACTCGCGGCTTTCCGGGCAACACGCTCCTACATCTCTGGTGCTAACTTGCACAGCTTCATCAGCGCTCGCTGGTTGTCCGCCAACTCCGTATCGCGCAGCAACTCCTTCGTCTTCGGGTGTCAACATCCGGGCCACAACATCGCGAATGCTCTCGACCAGCGCAGTGATGTCGCCAAGTGGGCGCAGCCTTTTGCCGACCTTGATGGTAGCAATGGCGATGCTGCGGACGTCATGCTGATCTGCGGGCTGAGGCTCCCTGCGAGTTTCAATGTAGCTACGTAAAGGGGAGGAATCGTCAGGAAGATGAGCGCCCACTCCAACATCCCCTGTATCAGACCCTTCACGGCGATAACGCGGGTTCGAATCCCGCCGGGGACGCCAACTGTGTCCCCGATCTGCGCGGAAAAGGTACTCTTAGGAACCTCCGAGGGCGTATCCTGCTCTGGAACAAAAACCAACCCAGTTTTCCGGCAGGAAGGCTACTCATCAATGAAGTGTTTCTGCAGACTTTTCATAATATTAGTTGCAGTTTGGCCCCTCGCCGCAGCTGCGCAGAGGTCAATTCCTGACGACAATCTTGCTTATCCAGTCTCGATAAGCCTCTCTGACTGCAATTCAAATATTGCAAGCTCTCAAGGGTCGGGGTTCTTCTTTCTGCGTGGTGTGGACCTGTATCTTGTCACCGCCAGACATGTTTTGTTCAACATGGCGGAGCGTGTTCAACCAGGTCAACCTCGCCCGTTTGTTTGCAACAAGGCATTGGCAGTGGCGTATTCCAGAAATCCAAAAGAAAGACAGCACACTCGCATGCAGTTGGATTTGCCAGCCTTGCGGGCGGATGGGAGCATCAAGGCGCACGAGACCCATGACGTAGTGGTTGTCCGAATTGGCAAAAGTGCTGCTTCCGCTGAGCTCAAGTCCGGGGAGGAAGCGACGTTTTATTATTCGCCGGGCATAACTGTGATAGAGCATGCCCAGTTGCTAACCACCACTACAACCAGTTCGAAGAAACTGGATGAAGTTCTGACGGCGAATGATGTTTACGTGCTTGGCTATCCATCCTCCATTGGGCTTCAGCAAGTACCACAAATTGACTACAACACCCCATTAGTTCGTAAGGGAATCGTTGCAGGAATAAACTACACCAACAAGACGATAGTGCTGGATTGTCTTATATTCCACGGCAACAGCGGTGGTCCGGTGTTGCAAGTTACGCACCTGCCAAACGGGGTTGTCAGCATTACTACAATTGGACTGATTGTTCAGTATGTACCTGTCGCAGAGACTTGGGTTAATGCGACACAAAACTACTCCAATATGCAGATATACAACTCCGGATATTCAATCGCAGAGCCGATGGACTTCGTGTTTGAGCTCACAGCAAAATAAAACATCATGGCAGCACGTATTTGTCAGAAAGCGAAGTGAAGACAAGTCCCAAGCGTGCGCAACCCGGGAGAGATCCTCCGCAGCAAGAAAAAGCACCCCACCGAGATGGGGTGCGAAGTTGAAGAGCATTCCCGACCTACTTCTTGACAGGTACAGCAGCGGCCTTCTCTTCCTTCGGAGGCTCGGCTGAGATGTCCTTGATCTTCGGGAAGTGGAGGTCCACGTCGTTGATGACTTGGACCTGAATGAGGTCCTTGTATTCAGCGCCGTATGAGTATCCCCTTTGTACCCCTCTCATCTGAACGTACAAAACGTTCAACCGATAGTTGCCTCTGGCGCAATCTGGAACCTGACCTTCAACTGCGTACTCGCCAGGACCAATTTTGCGCAACTGGTTCAGCCCATAGCCCTGCTGGAGGCCGATTTGGTTTTCGGCAGGCGCACCCAACAGCTGGAACACTAGGCTTATAGATTGAAGCTCAGGATCACCGTCGAAAACGATATAGCACTTGAGGTGGTCCCCAGGCTTGTGGTCACCACTGCAAGCGTTCTGCTCGCGTTCGGCGATTATCGGATGGTCTTTGGGAGTGTTGGTGGGCTGCTGCTGAGCGTTCGCCGCAAGGCAAACGCAGGAGAGAAGAAAAAGCAACACCATTATCTTCTTCATATCGTTGGTTCCTTTCGTCCCGTCAGTTGAACGATTTCAGTTGACAGCGCGAAGTCCTCAACGATAAAACTTCATCTGTTCTCTAAAACAGACGCCGCTGAAGACTTCGGCTGCGTTTCGTTTGCGAGGGTCGGTGAGTTGGCGCTCATTCGACCCTAGCTTCTCCCCTCCCCAAGTCCAGAATCTGAGAAACGGGTTAAGGTTCGTCGCTGCATGTCAAACTAGCTCTTTATATTGTGTGAGTCAAGTGCTGAGGCACAAATAGTGCCACTTTATAATTATTATTATTATCAACAGTTTAGAGCATGTTCGACGCGGTTTTTCCACAGCATCCCTCGGCACTAGAATCCCAACTCCTGTGTTCACAAGCACCTAGACGACACGCAAGCGAATTTTTGTTTATTCGCCATATATTCGCCTATACTCGGCTGATGGAATACTCGCCTCGGAACCGGGAGAAGGATGGGCGCACTCTGGTCTTGGCAGCCGCCATCATCGTTGGTCTGCGATTGGCGTGACTACCTGAGAAGAGCGATAAAGTACCTGCGTGATCCCCGCCTCTCCACGTCCCTCACCATGTGTTCTAAGTGCCTTTCAGAGCTAGAGGTCGAAGATCGGAAGAAGCGGGCTGGAAACAATAAGGTCAACGTCCAAACAAAATAAGCGGGCAAATGGGAACTTTGGAAAAGTATGGACTTTACACTTAGAGACTTTGAGGTTATAGCGGTCTGGATACTTCTTCATGATGGAGGGACATGGGTGTGGCGCAAGTACCAGAGCCGCAACATTGAACCCAAGAAACAACATCAGCAATTCCTTCCAAGCAATTGGGATAGCATCCACGTTCAACGGTTGCTTCCAATCCAGCCCAGTATCGCCCAGTTGGCGAGTAGGTCAGCTTGGCCAGCCGGATCAGATGGAATACGGAAGGGTAAACTTCTGTGTGCAGGGCGGTAATGCCTTCAGCATCGGCTCCTGACTTATGGTGACGGACAGCACAACGTCACCTGCTGTAAGTTCGTCCGGATACAAATGCCGGGACACGAATACGGCAAGTGGATAGTCCAGAGGGCGGCGAGATGGGGAATTCAGCATGGTCAATGGCGGCGCACCGCTCTCGGCGCACAATTGCCACTTGGATTCGTCCGAATCATCGACCAGTGTTATGTAAAACGGAGGCTTCGTCAGGCCGAACTTGTTCGCATCGCGAAGGATGTTCTCCAAATGCTTTGCCAGTGCCTCGCCACTGCTGAAAATTGGTATTTGCTCGCTCATAATCCCTCGATGATGAGAGTCTTACCACGAAGCCGGAGAGTGCTCAGTTTGTGGGAGTTACGCTCCAACTCTGTCAAGATATTGCTCCAAGGCTTTGCGGAGAATGTCTTGGTTCGACCGCCGCTGGGTCGCCCCCAGCGTGCACAGGCGGACGTAGGTCTCCGAGTCCACCTTGACTGTAAGTGCGACTGGCTTGGTGTCTACGGCATTGGATTTAGCAGATTTCTTCTTCGCGGAGCCGGGAATCCGCCTGGTTTTACTGGTAGCCATTAAGAATTTCCTCGCAAGGCAGTATACGTTCTCATGCGTATCTACGTAAGTAAAAACTGCGCGGGAGAGAATATGGGAAGCTCCGGCAGGTCGGCTCTGACGCCCCAGTATTCACCCTCTCAAAGGCATAGCACGGGCTTTTAGTACCCGTTGCCCCGACGCCTTCCTCGCGGCTTGAATGCGCTCATTTGCGACATCGCAGTAATCCGGTGAGATATCGATTCCGACCCACCTTCGGTTGCACTTTTCGGCTGCGATAGCGGTTGACCCAGAGCCCATGAAGGGGTCTAGCACCACGTCAGCCGTCGTGGACTCAATACAACGTTGCGCCAATGCAACTGGGAACGGAGCTGGGTGAGGGTTATTGACGTCCGGTGGAATGTGCCACACGTCCCCGATGGCGTTTGCTCCAGGAGCAAGTGTGAAGTCCGTCTTGCAAATCAGGTAGATGACCTCGTAGGTCGGAAGAAAATATCCGGTGTTAAAATTTATGCCGCCATCGCGCTGCCATATGATGACCTGGCGAACCGGAAATCCTTTCACGATGTCAAAGCGGTCTTGAAGCAGACCGTCCTGCACTCTCCACTTGTGGTTGTAAAAAATCCCTCCGTCGTCTCGGAGTACGCGCATCATGGATGCGAGACATTTTCTTTGCCACTTCACGTATTCACCATGTGGCATCGCGTCGTGATGCGAGTCATATCCGTCTGCCAATCGATTATTCTGCCACTTACTGCCGGAAGTGTCCTTCATCCCATTGCCGCTGCTGTTGAGCAGGTTGTACGGCGGACTGGTAACGATAAGGCCAACAGAGCCAGCCTGCATTTTTGCCATCAGCGTGATGCAGTCGCCGCACTGCACGTTGTCCCCGTCCTCCAGCGGCACCACACGCCGTTTTGACTTCAGTTTGTCCCGATGCACTTTGATGATGGCGTCACCAATGTCACGAGACTCGCCATTCGCCGCTTTACGTGCAACCTTCTCCTGCATTTCCGGTGTCAACTTGCAGAGCTTCATCAACGCCCGCTGGTTGTTCTCCCACTCGGTGCCGCGCACCAACTCCTTGGCCTCGGTCGTTAGCAGCTTTGCAATGCGAACCAAGCGCTGCACGGTGGTGGTGGACTGCCGTGTGAGGCTCGCCGCAGTCTGGCAAAACGGCAACTTGCCGTTTTGGCGCTTTCGACCACCGACGTGCTGGTTGCCGTGGTTGCCACCGCGTCGAGTCTCCGGGTGAATCTGCTCGTAAAGCTCCTTGCGTAGGTGTAGGTGTTCGGCGCGTTCCAGCAGGGTGAGGTCGTTCCGTGATAGGTTTTCGTCAATCTCCCTGAGCTGTGCTTCTTCCGGCGTGACCGCAAGGATAACGGCGGGGATTGTGCGCCGTTCCAGCGCCTTGTAAGCTTCCAATCGGTGCAGCCCAGATACGAGCCACCCATCCCGCGTGACGGAAATCGGGTTTATCAGTCCGACCTCTCGAATACTTTCAACCAGCGATGAGATGTCACCGAGGGGGCGCAGTCGCTTGCCCACCTTGATAGACGCGATTTTGATGCTGCGGACAGAGAGTTCTTCCGTGAGATGGTGGTGATTTTGTTTACCAACGGCTGCGGTCGCCATGCAATGCATTTCAGCACACGCAACAGTATTTAGCCAGTGTCATTCCTTTTGAAGAAAAGTGGGATTCTTTCGCGGCGCATCAGGCTGCTACCTCATTCATCCCTGCAGCACGGTACGGGCACTTCACGTCACCACAGAGCACCACGTCTCGGCACCTTGGGAGCGAGTGATTTATGGCCGTCCCAAAAACGCCACTTCTGCCCCCCTACGCAGAATCAACAGCTTACAGACGAATGCAAGGGGTTTCTCAAACATCCCACTAACGGACGTTTATGGGAACTACAAATACGCACGTACGTATATATTGCGTTAATACGTAACAACGTATATACTAATACAATGCGCGTAGCCATTTATTGTCGTGTTTCCACGAGGGACAAGGGTCAGGACAACGCAAACCAGCTTTTGCAGTTGAGAGAGCATGCCGCCCGCCAGGGTTGGACGGTCGTGAAGGTGTATGAGGAAGAAATCTCCGGTCGAAAGAGCGAACGCGACCGTGCGGCGCTCCGGCAAATGTTCGAGGACGCTGCGAAGCACCAGTGGGACTGCCTCCTATTTTGGTCATTGGACAGGCTGACCCGCGAGGGCACGTTTCAAACGTTGAAGTACCTTAACAGGCTCACTGACCTCGGCCTCAAGTTTTGCAGCCTTAACGAGCCGTATATCAACAGCCAGGGAGTGTTTGGCGACGTCGTAGTGAGCCTCCTTTCATGTCTTGCACTCCAGGAGACCCAGAGATTAGGGGCTCGGACACGGGCAGGGCTGGAACGCGCCCGCTCGGAGGGTCGTATCGGTGGCCGACCCCGAGTTGACGTGAAGCAGGACGCAATTTTACGGCTGCACGAAGGCGGGAAGAGCTTGACCGTGATTGCCGAGGAATTGGGAATCGGTAGGAGCACCGCTCACCGCATGCTACAGAATGCGCAGTCTGTCCGGTAAAAGGAGCACCCGAGATGAAGACGGCTGCCATCTACGCCCGCGTTGCCACTCCGGAAGAGCCCATCGACGACCAGCTCCTTGCCCTCCGCTTGGTGGCGGCACAGATGGGATACGCGGTGGTTGAGTACACAGACATCGCCTACGGGAAAGCTCGGCGTCCGGGACTCGACGCCATGCTGAGGGATGCCCGCAAGGGCAAGTTTGATGTCGTCATCATTTTGGGGCTCGACCGTGTGGCTCGCTCAACCAGGCACTTTTTGCAGTTAGTGGTCGAGTTGAGTGAATTGGGTATCGAGTTTGTGGCACTGGAGGAAAGCATACGCACGACGGGCGACTTGGGGGGACAATTCCTCACCCTCACTCGCTCACTGCTGAAGCTCCAGTCCGACCTGAACAAAGAACAGATTCGCGCTGGAATGCGTCGGCGCAAACTGGAGGGCTTCAAACTCGGGCGGCAGCCGTTGGACGTCAATCATGCCGCGCTCGTCCGTGACCGCCTTGCGGGTATGAGCCTGACGGTTACGGCAAAGAAGTATGGGGTGAGCCGGGCGTCCGTCGTCCGGTTCGTCCGCGAGTCCCAAAAGCAGTTTGCCGGAGTCGAGTTCCAGCATGATTCGAACGCAGCCGCTGCCGAATGTGCGGCGTAGGGAGGATATCGATGGGAAGCGACCGAGATGTCACCTTCAAGTTTAGCCGTCCGAGCGGTGCGCCAGCACCGGTGCCCAGCAAGGGCATGACCGAAGCCCTGCGCCAACTCAGCCGGTCGCAGGAGATGGAACCCCTGCTCCGCAGGGCCCAAGAGGCAGGGCGTGAGGTCGTCATCGAGGTGTTCCTGAGCAAAGACGGCCAGCCGCTGCTCATTCACCTGGGGGTAGTACGGCAGGAGGCGGCTTAAGGTTCAAAGCTGTCCGTTGAAATCCCCTAACCTGCCCAACGGGAAAAGGACGAACGAATGCCGACGCCGCAGGAACTGCTCGAAAAGCAAGCGCGTGTTTACGGGGTTCTGGACATCGTCACCAAGCCTATCCAGTGGTTCATCGGCGGACTAAAAGTCCTGGGATTTCTGCTGCTCGCCGCCCTGGTTGCCATCTTCACTCCGGTCTATCACCTCGTCACGACGGGCACCGCGTCCGCAATCGAGATAGAAATTGCACTCTTCGTTATTGGCTTGTTCATTCTGTTTTTCAGCGCTCCCTGGTACACGGTCATCGGTGGTATCGCTCTGCTTGCCACGACGTTTTTCTATGCGGTCTTTAACCCTGATGCGTCAGCCCCCAGCTATGAATTGGTGGAAAAGGTGCTTTGGGGCTTCCAACTTGTGGGTTATCTATGGGTGGCAGTCGAGCATTACCGCAAACGCGGAGTCCGTGGCGACTCCGCTAAGCGCCAGAAGCGCACCGACGCGGGGCGGGTTCACACCTCTCGGCCTCAGCGGCATTCTGCCCCCAAGCGCGACCGCAGAGAAATTACCAGACCTGGTGTGGCTCCTGATGACTACCAGGTTCTCGGCCTACATAACGGTGCAACCAGGGAGGATATCAAGCAAGCGTACAGAGACCTCGTAAAAGTCTGGCACCCCGACAGGTTCAGCGCCGACGACGAGCGGCTACGGCGCAAGGCCGAGACCCAGCTGAAGCAAATTAACGAAGCCTATGCACACCTCACTTCGTCTGCTTCTCCAGGTCGCGACGTTAACGAAATGGATTTGGATGACGCCATCCAGTACGTGACCGCAATCATGAGAAATGCAAACGGTGAATTTCAGGACTTAAATCGTCGTTTCAATGCCGGGGAGTTTGCTGAGCGTGCGGATGCGTTGCGGGCTACCGAGCGCATCATCGCGAGCCTGGAGGGGATTTCCGCGAACTTCAATGACGTCGTGGAGCGAATAAAAAGGGATGCCCCAGACGCTGCGGCTAACGCCAATTTTGTTCAATCGCAAAAGAATATGAAGCAACTGGCGGGAATCATCCACCAGATGAAAGAGTTGCTGGGATGCCAGTGACCAACACATACCGCACGAGGCTCGAAGGTATCCGCTTCGCCAGCAAGAAGTTCCTGCATACGCGAGAGGCACACCTCGTCTTTCCCTCCATGGCGGCTTTTGCCCGCCTGATCGAGGCGACGATTGAGCTTTATAACTCGATTGATCCGGAGGAAAAAGAATCACTGGGAGCGCGGCTCGCCTATCGGATACTCCGGTTGATTCTGACCATGGCTGGCGATGTCACTCTGTTCTGCAAGCGCCTGATACCACGCTAATCTCTCAAGGAGGAACTTTGGCTCACAAACACTTTTGCGATTTTGCTGGGCATGAATGGCAGTGCAGCGAAGACTGCAACTGTATTTGTGGTCTACCAATGGAGGAACATGACCATAGCGGTTGTGCAGTCGAGCTTAAACCGTGCCCAGAGCACAAGGCTGAATTCGACCAATGGTCAGCGAAATTTGTCGCCAGCATGGAAGAGAGCAGCGAAGCATTCGAGAAGATTCCGCACTGCAAATGTGGGTGTGAGGATTTTGATCGCAGGGAAGCGGTCGGCTGGTGCGTGTGGTGTAATCACTTCTACGTCGAATACAACCCTACTACTGAAGACCAACACTTCGCTCATCACTGCCCAGAAGCTCCACAAGAACTAAGGGAATCCGCGAGAAAGAGGCTGGCGGAGGATCACGCGTGAGCAATTGGGGAGATGTGGAAGCGAAGATCGAGCGCCATGAGTGCGGCTGCTGGACGTGGACGGGGGCTCCGCTGGCGTGCAACGTGTTTCGCTACGTCGCTGAGGCATTTGGTACTCCTCTTCCTACCGGACAACTGTACCGCATGCCGGGGTGTGTTTTGGTCAACGAATGCGTGAACCCGAGTCACATTGGCACCAGCGATGACTTCATGCGTGCTGTGCAGCGGCAACTGGAAGATGCATCGGAGCAGCCTAAGACACCTACGGAATTAAAGCTCACATCGCGGGACAGTCGTTTCTTGAAGAGCCTGAGAATAGGTTGGGATTGATCTCGTCCCTATACAGGTTGGCTACCAACAGCTCACGCGCCGAAACCTCGACAATCTCATTTTACTTGACTGTGCGGCATGTAACCTCGCACACCTGCGCTCGTACACACCTTCAGGAACACAGGGTCTTCGCTTGAAACGACCCACAGTCTCTCATCACAAGCAACTTTTCCTACAACTGTTGAGCTAAAGAAAGGCGAGATGTAAACTCCAACTGATTTGTTATCGCCGCCGCACTTGACGTGCACAACGCCGGAATTAGAACCCATGGTACATGCCGCAGGCTTTACAGGTGCGCTAACTTTGGGAGCGATACCACCTTGTGGTTCCAGTGGTGTCGTATCCTTCTGATTTGAGGCGAGCCTGGGCTGCGCTGATTTCGGGAGATACTTGTCTTTTGAGAATGAATAGACCGTGATTGCATCGTTCTCAAATAATTTTCCGTCGACCAGCTTTGTGCCGCTGTTAATGACTTTCACATCGAACAGCTCAGGGTTTGTGCCGGGTTGAAATTCATAACTAGCTCGGCTGGAGTAGCAGGGAGATGCCGGCGTGAATACTGACATGCCACCGCACGCTCCAGAGTTGTCCGCCTCTGTTGGGATGCTAAGCGAAGAAAAACCTCCATTGGACGGCAGTAAGATGGTATCGGCTGCGCTAGTGTAGCCTTGCCCACCGCCGCTCCGAGAAGAGATGACCCCAAATCTGTCTGGGCCTAAGCGTATGATTCTTGCCTGCGGCGGTTGCCCCCACTCAGCACCCAATGACAAGTCCCGCTGATCGTTCTCTACACTCCACTTTCCTACCTTGTTAACAAAAACGAATCCGCTAATCAAGGGACTACACGCGTGACAAGAGAAGGGCGTGCCCATTGGCACAGTTGAGGTAAAGACAATGTGCTTCGTGATGCCCGCTTCTTGAACCGGCGCGTCGAGAATAACGGAAACCGTCCCGGACTTAGCGGAGAGTTGTTGTCCATATTCTGCTAGGTCGTCCCATGAGGATGTTTTGGACTCTGGGCTATAGTTTCCAAATACCAACACCATCGCCTTTCCTATCTCAAATTGACCCACGAAAGATCGCAATCCGGTCGCCACCGCGCAGGCCCTTAATAGTACCGGTCGGAGCTCGGGTACTTTGTCGAGTGACACTGGCGTGGAGTCTCCCGGCACGCTGTTGAGCATTGTGCCATTCCTCATATAGCGGGTCCCGGTCTCCCGAATCGCAATGTTTCTGCAGTCGGTCGCAATTTCCAGAAGCGAGTACTTGCCATCCATTTCCTCAATCAAATAGGAAAGGGACACATGCCCGGAGTAGTCTCGCTGTACCGAATTCTCGTTGAGGTAAAATGTGCGATTACTGGCTCCATCGTGGGAGACTTGGGTATAGCCGTTGAACTTGTTGTTCTTCTTGCAACCACCTATCAAGAGCGCCCCAGCGCACGCGAATGCGAAGGCAAAATACAAAGCCCTTTTCATTTTGCCACCTCATGCTGCGTGTCTCCGACCTTACCCTGTCCCTGTTCCAGACGGGTGTTCCGTTCGATGGCCAACAGCACGAGAATTAAAGAGAACAGCCCAATCAAGCCCAGAATCGAGACGGCTCCCCCGGCAATGTAGAGACGCGTCTGAACCAAGCCGGAATTCTTCGCTGCTGCGCGGGATATCTGTTGCTCTTTTAGACGAATGTAAGAATTAATAGATTCCGGGACATCCAGATGTTCTGATTGCGCGGCCTGTACGATTTCCGAGAGGTTGTCGACATATTCTTGTTTTTCGGACGGACTCAGGTCTTCAAGGTGCCGTAAAAGTATTTGGCGATTTCGCTCTGTGCTGAAGTAGGGTTGGAGAATAAATGGCATCTTAATGCCCGGGAGCGCGTTTGATTGATCCTCGGTTGTTTGCACCGGGAGACGCGGGTGGAGTGGTACTTTGAGCCCGCCCGGGAGCGCGTTTGATTGATCCTCGGTTGTTTGGGGAACAGAGTTATCTATGACCGGCGATGCAGGAGGAGGGCGCAATTCGTTCACAACGGTTTCGGCTTTCACATGAGTGTCCTGCTTGGCCATTAAGGTTCCGGTATAGACCGCAGCACCAACCGCAAAAGCGACGATTAGCCCGCAGACAATGAGCAGCCCTAGAAATCGAGTGAAGCGGAAGAGTCCTTTTCGTTCAAATCCATCAATTAAACCCATCTTTTTGTCCTTTCAGACTGGAATCGGATGCAGAAGACGATCATGGTTTTCTGCGTTGACTCGCATGCTGGTTGTCGTTCACTCATAAGAATGGAACTGTGAACGAAGAATTTGCCCCTGCACCGAAATGACAAGGGCTTTCGATGCAACTGCTGGAGTCGCGGAAATCAAGCTTGGAGCCAGAAGCCATCACAGAGAACGGCCACGGAAACGCATGATGGCACCGCATGGTAGAGCAAGACTGATAAAAGATAAGCACCATTATGCCACTCAATTGCGAGTTGTGGAATTCTTTATCTAGTATGGCTGACGATTATGATGTTGTTGAGCGAAGTACCCGCTGGCAATATTGTGCTATTCCAAAAGTAAACCTAATCGGCCAACACCCGTCTTCTGCGCGGAATTCGCGGTGGCTATCGGTGTTCTCGGCATACCGCCCGGTGGTGGGAGTGTGCCCACGCAATTTCCCTGCGTGCCTAAAATGCACCTTGCAGTTTTGCCACTTCGGCAGTGGCACTGAGGCGAGGGGGGGGATTGCGGAGCCGCACGGATGCGGCGATGAAGAACGAGACCCTATGCAAGATTCTCTGCCACAATCTGGTCGTTCTCATCCACGAGATGCATGAACTTGGCATCGACCCGGAATTTTGGGATGAAAAGAAGGCGGCGTAGGGGTGGTGGGTTACTCATCAGGGACTGCCCACAACCAGCACTGGATGGTATGCTTCGGCTTCTATCATATTAGAGGCGAAACGGCATGATTTCTAAAGAACTCACGCAGTATGTAGACACCCAAATCAAAGAGGCGCTCAAATCCCAACCTGTTGTGGGTGATCCTACAGACCCCGGTCTACAACGTCGGCTAGAATCTGTTGAACTTCTACTGGTAGCTGCGATTCAAGCTCTTCAAGAGCTTCCTCCCGAGTTAGGTTGGAAGGAAAGCTTCTCCAAAATCTATAGCCGCTTAAAAAAGAAGAAAGCTCAGGGTGTTGCCGCTGCCAACGCCGAACTTCACGCTCTGTTGGATAGCAAGCGGCGTATATTTCCGAAGTCATAGGTTCAGGGGCGGTAGGTTTGGGGGTATCAGGCATAAGTGTGCTCCTTACAATGGGGTTCTGTAGTTATTAATACTGACTGTCGCTCTGAATTTTTCCCCATTTACTGAGGATATTGTGATGCGTTTATCGATCTGTGGCATTCGTTACTCCTTGTCTATCACGTTGCTTTTTCTGATTTCCACTTCTCTGGCGGCTCAAGATGCACGTATTGCGGAACTTACCAAGAAGGCGGAAAGCGGTGATGCAAGTGCGCAGTACCAACTTGGCTTGGCCCATGCCACTGGACGAGGGTTTGAATATTCGAGTTTTGTGGATGCGATCAGTTGGTACCGGAAAGCAGCTGAGCAAGGATTGGCGGACGCACAATCCGCCCTTGCTGTGGAGTACACCCTAGGGCGAGCTGTGCCGAAAGACAATGCCGAGGCCATTCGTTGGTACGAAAAAGCTGCAGCGCAAGGAGACTGTGTAGCTCAAGCTATTATTGACAGAGAAGCGGCTAAGAATCATAGAGGTACTGCTGAACTCATCAAGCAAGCTGAGAATGGAAATGTAGAGGCGCAGTACAACCTAGGCATTGCGTATGCTACTGGCGAGGATGGCATCTTCAGAAACGGAGCACAGGCAGTGCACTGGCTACGCTTGGCCGCAGAAAAAGAATGGGCAAGTGCCGAAAAGGCTCTCGGGGAGAAGTATCGCGACGGCGACGGCGTTCCAAAGGACACAGCCGAAGGGTCCCGCTGGCTCCGCAGAGCTACAGAACAGGGATATGCAGATGCCAAGCTCGTGCTTGGCGAGAACTTCGCAAGTTGTTTGTCTTATTGCAAGCTATGGGCTACAGATAGGAAACATTACAGCTCATTTACGCCTGTCCCATCTTCAGGGCATACCGATCCTTTTGGGCTAACCGACTACTGTCCAAGTTATTTGGTTAATTGGGGTTCTAGCGACGGTAATGTTACAGAGCAGGAAGTGCAAGCTGCGCGACAAGAGGTTAAAGAGGATGAAGAGAGAGTTGCGAAATCGAATTACTTGACAGCCAATCGGTGTCGTTCATCCGATCCTCGGACAAGCGAGGAGAGGGAACAAGACCCGATTTGTATACAACAGAAGCTTGATGAAGCCCAAGCTAGAGCTAGCGTCATGAGCACAGAACAGATACGAGAGTCTAACGAGCAGCTGCTATTAAGAAGGAAAGCAGCCATCTCTACTCTCGGCTTGCATCATGGACAGTCTCAGGCAACGGTTAAATCGATTCTTCAGCGTGACGGGTTCAGGATGCCATGGGTTTGCGGTGGGTATTGGGTTGACGGTACATGGTACTCTGCCTGTATCGCACGCCGTGGTTCGGACAGCGTTTGGGTGAAATTTAGCGTATATTCTAGGATTCGATACGTTAATCCCGATACCCAAGTATCGACCATAGTGAACAAGAATTCCGACAAGCTAGCTTTGATCCGATACGGGGACGGTCGATACGTCTGGGGAGAAGATGGCGAAGGTCTGCCATGGGGATTTAATGAGTTAGAAGGCCCATAATTCTCGCCTACAAACTGCTTGTTTCTGCAACTTCCACCCCGGCCATCGACCGGGGTTTTTATTTATCCTCCACCGAAATCAATCTCTGCGAATAGACCTTACCGTCGCTCGGCGTCTATCCCTTGCACCTCGCACGCGGAGACGTGAGGGTTGTAGTTTCATGCGGCGGGGGGGGGCAGCTGCCCCCAGTCCGGATCACCG
>Ga0182030_10005355_pt1 | contig 27264 bp, 22 predicted proteins | sample 812S3MmetaG_FD_121299 | JGI IMG/M metagenome (GOLD analysis project Ga0182030, IMG submission 121299) | Permafrost microbial communities from Stordalen Mire, Sweden - 812S3M metaG (Illumina Assembly) | ecosystem: Environmental > Terrestrial > Soil > Wetlands > Permafrost | place: Sweden... | reverse complement strand
GCGATGCGCGTCACACCGCCCATGTACGGCGCGAGCACAGCCGGCACCGTGATACTGCCGTCCTCATTCTGGTAGTTCTCGAGCACGGCGATCAACGCGCGACCGACCGCGACGCCGGAACCATTGAGCGTATGCAGCGGTTCGGGCTTGCCGCTGGCAGGATTGCGCCAGCGCGCCTGCATGCGGCGCGCCTGAAAGGCCTCGCAGTTGCTGCATGAGGAGATCTCCCGGTACTTGCCCTGGGATGGCAGCCAGACTTCAAGATCGTAAGTCTTGGCGCTGGCGAAGCCGACGTCGCCGCTGCAGAGCGCGACGGTGCGGTAGGGCAGCTCGAGCCGGCGCAACACCTGCTCGGCATGACCCCGCAGCGATTCCAGTGCTTCATAGGAGTCAGCGGGACGCACGATCTGCACCAGCTCGACCTTCTCGAACTGGTGCTGGCGTATCATGCCGCGCGTGTCGCGGCCCGCAGCGCCCGCCTCGGATCGAAAGCAGGGCGTGTGCGCCACGAACTTCAACGGCAGTGCCGCAGCCTCGAGGATCTGCTCGCGCACCAGATTGGTCAGCGGCACTTCGGCAGTTGGAATCAGGTAAAACGACTGCTCGCCTCGGACCGCGAACAGATCCTGCTCGAACTTGGGCAGCTGCCCGGTGCCCGTCAGCGCGTGTGCTCCGACCAGATAGGGCGCGTAGATTTCGGTGTAGCCGTGCTCGCGAGTGTGCAGTTCGAGCATGAACTGCGCCAGTGCGCGCTGCAGCCGCGCGAGGGGTCCCCGCAGGACCGCAAATCGCGCGCCGGAAATCCGGCCGGCGGCCTCGAAGTCCAGCAGCGCAAGCCCTTCACCCAGCGTAACGTGATCGCGCGGCTCGAATCCGAACTGGCGCGGTTCGCCGTGACGCGCCACTTCGAGATTCGCCGATTCATCGGCGCCATCGGGCACTGACTCGTGCAAGAGATTCGGCAGATCGAGCTGCCAGCGTTCCAGCGCCGACTGCACGCTCGAGAGTTCCGCGTCGGCGCCTGTGAGCTGCTGCGCGAGCTCCTCGCCAGCCTGCATGAGCGGCGCGATGTCCTCGCCACGGCCGCGCGCCTGGCCCACGGCTTTGGCGTGACTGTTGCGCGCCGCGCGCAGGCGATCGGTCTCAATCTGCCAGTGTCGTCGACGCTCCTCGAGTTGCTGCAGCGCCTGCACGTCCAGGCGATAGCCGCGCCGCGCGAGATTGAGCGCAACCTCTTGCGCGGATGAGCGCAGTAATTTCGGGTCGATCATGTTCTTCCGTCACTAAGGTCCATCGCTTCCGTCGCCGCGAGGTTTCTCGGGCGAGCCCGACGCGCGCGAACGCAGCCGCTCGAGCGCCTCGCCGATGCGCTGCTCGAGGCCGCGCGGCGCCGGATGATAATAGCGGCGATCGGGCATGTCATCGGGAAAGTAGCGTTCGCCGGCGGCGTAAGCTTCCGGCTCATCGTGCGCGTAGCGGTAGCCGCTGCCGTAGCCGAGGTCCTTCATCAGGCGTGTCGGCGCATTGCGCAGGCGCAGCGGCACCTCGAGCGATCCGAAAGCCTCGACGTCCTTCTGCGCCTGGCTCCAGGCGGCGTAGACGGCGTTGCTCTTGGCGGCCACGGCCAGATACACGACAGCTTCGGCCAAAGCCAGCTCACCCTCGGGGCTGCCCAGGCGTTCGTAGCTCTGCCAGGCATCGAGCGCGATCTGCAGCGCACGCGGGTCGGCAAGCCCGATGTCCTCCGCAGCCATGCGCGTGATGCGGCGGGCCAGGAAGTGTGGATCGCAGCCGCCGTCGAGCATGCGCGCCAGCCAGTAGAGCGCCGCATCGGGATCGGTGCCGCGCACAGCCTTGTGGAGTGCTGAGATCTGGTCGTAGAACTGCTCGCCGCCCTTGTCGAATCGGCGGCGCCCGCCGCTCGCGATTTCCTGCGCGAGGGCCGCGGTGATGTTGCCGCCGCCACTGGCGACGGCAACGCCCGCCGCCAGCTCGAGCATGTTGAGCGCGCGGCGCGCATCGCCATCGCCGGCGCGCGCGAGCAGTTCGAGTGCGGCTGGCTCGATGTTTAGCTCCTGCGCACCCAGACCGCGCTCCCGATCCGAGAGTGCCGCCTGCAGCAACGTCTGCAACTCCTCGACGCTGAGCGACTTGAGCACATAGACGCGCGCCCGGGAGAGCAGCGCGCCGACGATCTCGAAGGAAGGATTCTCGGTGGTCGCGCCGATGAAGGTCAGCGTGCCATCCTCCACGTGCGGCAGGAACGCGTCCTGCTGCGCCTTGTTGAAGCGGTGCACCTCGTCCAGAAACAATATTGTCGCAGCGCCACCGGCCGCGGTCTGCCGCGCCTGCTCGACTGCTTCGCGCACCTCCTTGATACCGGCCTGCACCGCCGACAGCGCAATGAGCTGTGCGTGCGAGCGTTCGGCGATCAGTCGAGCCAGCGTGGTCTTGCCGGTCCCGGGAGGTCCCCAGAGAATCATCGAATGAAGCTGGCCGGCCTGGATCGCCTCGTAGAGCGGCTTCCCCGGCGCAAGAATGTGCGACTGCCCGATGTACTGCGGAAGTTGCATCGGGCGCATCCGGTCCGCGAGCGGCCGCAGCTCCCGACGTCGATCATTGCCGAGGAGCGAGGGCTGCATGGTGTTGCGACGGGCCATGGACGGTATCAGCGGGCCGGGGCGAAGCCCGCTCAGCCTTGCGGCGTGCCGATCACATCGACCCCTGCGGGCGGCTTGAAGCGCAGGGCATCGGCATCGACGTGAGCATTGCGCTGGCTGTGCTGGAAATCCAGCTGCACCGTCTGTCCCAGCCGGTCGTTGACGACCATGCGCATCAGCTTGCCACCGGTGAAACCGAGTTCGGCGTGATTGAAATCCGCCTCCGTGCTGCGTGGCTTGACCTCAACCCAGTCCATGCCATCGTGTGAAGCGGCCGCGGAGATTTCAAATGTGTCATGAAGCTGCGCTACCGTTCCGGACAACAACACGATCGGCGTAGCGGACAAGGCAGCCTCCACCGGCTTGACGGTCACCTGCGCCAGTTCGCGATCGTAGAACCAGAGATTTTTGCCATCTGCCACCAGCAGCTGTCCCTGGTTCTGCGCGCCAGGCTCGCGGGGAGTGTATTCCCAGCGAAATTTGCCGGGGCGTTGAACCAGAAGCCGTCCTGATCCGGCGCCGGCAGCCTCGCCATGACTATCGGTAACGCTCTGCGTGAAGTCTGCGCTCAGGGTATTGAGCCCTGTCAGGAAGCGCTCGAGCGCGTTGGCGCCCGAATCGGCGCCGAGGCAGAGCATAGCCGTGCACAGTACGGCCGCACCGAGGCCGACGCGGCTGCCGCGCACCGTCATTCGCCGGGCGGCGACGGCGCCAGCACTTCGCGCCCGCCGTTGGTCTGGAGCGGTCCGACGATGCCCGCCATCTCCATGGCCTCGAGCATGCGAGCCGCGCGGTTGTAGCCGATCTTCAAGCGTCGCTGCACGTAGGAAATCGACGGCTTGCGCTCAGTAGTGACGATGCGCACGGCTTCGTCGTAGAGCGGGTCCTGTTCGGGATCGCCCGCGCCGACCGCGCCGAACTCCTCCTCCTCGCCCGGTATACCGGCGATCGGCGTCGAGGGACCGCGCAGCACTTCCTCGATGTAATTGGGCGCTGCCGATTTCTTCAACGCTTCGACCACGCGATGCACTTCCGCATCGGAGACGAACGCGCCGTGCACGCGCGTGGGCATGGAAGTGCCCGGCGGCAGGTAGAGCATGTCGCCGTGGCCCAGCAGTGACTCCGCACCCATCTGGTCGAGAATCGTGCGCGAATCGACTTTCGCCGACACCTGGAAGGCGATGCGCGTGGGAATATTGGCCTTGATGAGACCGGTGATCACGTCCACCGAGGGACGCTGCGTCGCCAGCACCAGGTGAATACCCGATGCACGCGCCTTTTGCGCCAGCCGCGCGATCAGCTCCTCGACCTTCTTGCCGACGATCATCATCATGTCGGCGAGTTCGTCGATGATGACGACCACGTAGGGCAGCGGTTCGAGATTCGGGATGGTGCTCTGATCGATGCTGGGATCGTTGGCCGCCCGCTGCAGCATCACCGGATCGCGTATCGGTTTCTTCTCTTCGATCGAATCCTTCACGCGCCGGTTGTAGCCGGCGATGTTGCGCACGCCCAGCGCGGCCATCAGCTGGTAGCGCCGCTCCATCTCTGCGACCGACCAGCGCAGCGCGTTGGCTGCCTGTTTCATATCCGTGACCACTGGCGAGAGCAGATGCGGAATGCCCTCGTACACAGACAGCTCGAGCATCTTCGGATCGATCATGATCAGGCGCACGTGCTCGGCCGTGGACTTGTAGAGCAGGCTCAGGACCATGGCATTGATGGCCACCGACTTGCCTGAACCGGTGGTGCCGGCGATCAGCAGATGCGGCATGCGCGCCAGATCCGCGACCACTGGAAGGCCGCCGATATCCTTGCCGAGAGCCAGCGCCAGCGGCGAGGCGACATCCTCGTATGTCTTGGAGCGGATGATCTCCCCGAGCGTCACTACCTCGCGCTTCTCGTTCGGAATTTCCAGGCCCATGACGGATTTGCCGGGAATGACCTCCACCACACGCACACTGATCGTGGAAAGCGCGCGGGCGAGATCCTTCGACAGCGCCGTGATCTGACTGGCCTTGACGCCGGGGGCCGGACGCATCTCGAATCGCGTGACCACGGGTCCCGGGTGCACGGCCACGACGTCGACGTCGACGCCGAAATCCTTGAGCTTCAGTTCCACCAGCCGCGACATGGCCTCGAGTGCCTCGGACGAATACGAGGGCTCGTAATGGCCGGGATCATCGAGCAGATCGAGCGGCGGCAGCTCGCGGGCCGGCGGCGGGTCGAACAGCGGCACCTGCCGTTCCTTCTCCGCGCGCTCGCTCTTGGGCGGCGCCGGCGCCGGCGCCTCGATTCGCGGTGCGATACGCGGTGTGGCGCGCTTGTGCTCGGCCTGCAGTGCTTCCTTGCGCTCGAGCTTGGCGGTGCGTCCGGTGTTCACCTCGCGCGCGGTGAAGAACCGCTCGCGCAGCAGGTGCACGGCTTGCCACGTCCATTCGCCGACGCGATCCATGACCGCGAACCAGGACACGCCGAAGGCCACCGCGGCGCCGGCGAGCCATGCCGCCAGCAGCAACAGCGTGGCGCCGAGCAACTGCAGACCTCCGGCGAGCGCGCCGCCCGCGGCGCTCCCCACCACCCCGCCCGCGCCCTGGGGCAGAACCCCCGGACTCCAATGCAGTGCGGCCAGTGCACAGCTGGCAACCAGCACGGTCAGGAAGCCGGCGACGCGAACCGCAAGATTCAGATGAGATTCCTGTGCCGATGGGCCTGGCGGGCGCATGACGTGCCAGGAGGCAACGCCAAGAATTGCTGGCAGCAGGTAGGCTGGCCGGCCGAACAGGAAGTACAGGGCGTCGGCAAACCAGGCGCCGACCGGGCCGATGCGGTTGTGGACCCGACCGCCCTCGCCGGTAAAGGAGAAGCCCGGATCGTGCGGATTGAAGCTCAGCAGCGCGACCAGCAGAACCAGCGCGAGAACAACGAGCACAATGGCACCGCTCTCGCGCAGGCCACGCGCGACCGCGGCGGAGAAACGCAGCGAGATCCGGTTCGAAGCGGTGGATTCAGCCATGCGTGCATGATACCGCTCCTCGCCCAAGGATATGACTTGGCCTGTCCCCGAAGCTTAAATAGGATGTGCTATTGCGTGCGATGGAGTTCCGATGAGCGAGCCGATTCACCGTCCCCTGATCATCCTCGGCTCGGGTCCTGCCGGCTATACCGCCGCGGTCTACGCGGCACGTGCCAACCTCAAGCCCATGCTGATCACGGGGCTGGAACAGGGCGGACAGCTCATGACCACGACCGAGGTCGACAACTGGCCGGGCGACATCGAGGGGCTGCACGGTCCGGTACTCATGGAGCGTATGCGCGCGCATGCCGAACGGTTCGCCACCGAGATCGTCAACGATCACATCGAGAACGCCACGCTCGGCGCACGACCCTTCCAGCTGCGCGGCGAACGGTCGCGCTATACCTGCGATGCGCTGATCATCGCCACCGGCGCCTCGGCCCGATACCTTGGATTGCCTTCGGAGGAGAAGTTCCGCGGACGCGGCGTTTCCGCCTGTGCCACCTGCGACGGCTTTTTCTTTCGCGGCCATCGCGTCGCGGTGATCGGGGGCGGCAACACGGCCGTCGAGGAAGCGCTCTACCTGTCGAATATGTGCGCGCACGTCACGCTGGTCCACCGCCGCGACCGGCTGCGCGCGGAGAAGATCCTGCAGGACCGGCTCATGCAGCGCGAGCATGAAGGCAAGATGAGCTTCATCTGGCATCACAGTGTCGATGAAGTACTGGGCGATGACTCCGGTGTCACGGGCCTGCGCCTGCGTTCCACGACGAACGAGGCGCCGCGCGACATTGCGGTCACCGGAGTCTTCATCGCCATCGGCCACACTCCCAATACCGGGCTGTTCCAGGGACAGCTCGACATGCGCGGCGGCTACATCCGCGTCCGCGGCGGCAGCGAGGGCGAGGCCACCGCCGCGAGCGTGCCCGGCGTCTTCGCGGCCGGCGATGTGGCCGATCACATCTACCGCCAGGCGATCACTTCCGCGGGCTCGGGCTGCATGGCGGCGCTGGACGCGGACCGTTATCTCGAGCAGATAAAGACCCACGCGGCATAGAGACTCAGCCCCTGGTGCAGCGCCGCTATCTCACGGGCATTCGCGACGTCACTGCGGCGCAGTGGAACGCGCTGGCTGGCGGCAATCCCTTCCTGCGGCACGAGTTCCTGAGCGCGCTCGAGGAAACCGGCTGCGCGAGCCCCGGGACGGGCTGGAGCGCCCAGCATGTGGCGCTGTTCGATGAGCAGGGCCTGGCCGCGGCAGCTCCGCTCTACCTCAAGACCCATTCCTGGGGCGAGTTCGTATTCGACTTCGCCTGGGCGCGGGCGTTCGAGCAACAAGGCCTGGAGTACTTCCCCAAACTCGTGTGCGCCATTCCATTCACTCCCGCCACCGGCCCGAGGTTCCTGTGCCGTGCGGGGTTGCCAGCGGCGCCGCTGCGCGCGGCGCTGCTCGCAGCCTTAAGCGAGCGCGCACAATACGAGCGGCTCTCATCCGCCCATGCGCTGTTCGTCGACGACGCCGGACGGGGCGCGTGCGCTGCGGCTGGCTGGCTGCTTCGGCGCGATTGCCATTTCCAGTGGCACAACCGCGGCTATCGCGATTTCGCCGACTTCCTCGATGCCTTCTCGGCCGAGAAGCGCAAGAAGGCGCGCCGCGAGCGTCGCCGCGTGCTCGAGCAGGGCATCGACTTTCGCACGCTCGATGGCACGCAGCTCGATGACACATTGCTCGAACGCATTTACACGTTCCATGCGCTGACTTTCATCCGGCATGGACACACCCCTTACCTCAATCGCAGCTTCTTCACCCGGGTGGCACGCGCACTCGGCACCGATTTTTTCGTAAAGCTTGCCGTCTACGGCGGCGAGCCGGTGGCCGCGGCGGTGTTCTTCCGTTCGGCTGATACTCTTTACGGCCGCTATTGGGGCTCGGATGAGGCCTACCACAGCCTGCATTTCGAGACCTGTTACTACCAGGGCATCGACTACTGCATCGAACACGGCCTGCAGCGGTTCGAGCCCGGCACGCAGGGAGAGCACAAGATCGCGCGCGGATTCGAGCCGGCCATCACCTGGTCGGCGCACTGGATCGCCAATGCGCCGCTGCGTCGTGCGATCGGCGCGTACCTGGCGCGCGAGGGCGAGGCCATCGATGCCTACGCCAGCGATGCCGAGGCACACGCGCCGTTCCGCAAGCCATGATCACCTGGCTGGCACCGGACGATCCGCCCGATCGCTTTCCACCCCAGGAGGCGGCGCTGCGCGACCCTTCGGGCCTGCTGGCGGCTGGCGGCGACCTGAAGCCCGAACGGCTCATCGCCGCGTACGCGCGCGGCATCTTCCCCTGGTATTCACCGGGGCAGCCAGTGCTGTGGTGGTCCCCGGACCCGCGCGAGGTGCTGTGGCCGCGCGAATTCCATCACTCACGCAGCCTCAGGCGCGCCCTGCGACAGCGAGGATTCAGCCTGCACGAAGATCGCGATTTCGCAGCGGTGGTCAGCGCCTGCGCGGCGCCGCGTAGCCGCAGCCCCGGCACCTGGATTACCCCGGAGATGAAGGCCGCGTACTGCGCCCTGCATCAGCGCGGGATGGCGCACAGCTACGAAATCCGGCGCGGCGATGCCCTGGTCGGCGGCCTGTATGGTGTGCGGCTCGGCTCGGTGTTCTTCGGCGAATCCATGTTCAGCCTCGAGGCGGACGCCTCCAAGGCGGCCCTGGCCGGCCTGGTCGCCCGGAGCGAGACGCTCGGGATCGAACTGATCGATTGCCAGCTGCCCTCGGCGCACCTGCGCAGCCTGGGCAGCCGCCCGATCCCGCGCAGCGCGTTTCTGGCCTTTCTGGCCGACCATGCGCAACCCCCATAGGCTGCGACACTTGCGCGTTGCATTGCCACGCCCCTTTATGCAGAATTCGCGCCCCAACGGCCGCGCAGCGCAGCATGCCCAAAGAAGACGCCATTCAAATGGAAGGTGAGGTCATCGAGACCCTGCCGAACACGACTTTCCGCGTACAACTCAAGAATGGCCACGTCGTGACCGCACACATCTCCGGCAAGATGCGCAAGAACTACATCCGCATCCTCACGGGCGATCAGGTAACCGTGGAAATGACGCCCTACGACCTGTCCAAGGGGCGCATCGTCTACCGCGGCCGCTGAGTGGATCTGGCCGGATCTGGTCTAGGTCGCTCCAGGCGGTCGCTCTAGGCGGTTACTTCGGGCTGCGTGGCCGGGGTGCATTCCAGCACCAGTGCGCTCTGATCCGCCGCCACCGACACCCGCACCTGGCCGCCGCCCACCAGCTTGCCGAACAGCAGTTCTTCGGCCAGCGGGCGCTTGATGAACTCCTGGATAACGCGCGCCATCGGACGCGCGCCCATCTTCGGGTCGTAGCCCTTCTGAGCAATCCAGTGCCGCGCGGCCTCATCGATGGTCACGCCGACACCCTTGGGCTCCAGCTGCGCCTCGACCTCGATCAGAAGCTTGTCGACCACGCGCTCGATGGTCGCGGCATCGAGCGGCGCGAACTGAATCGTGGCGTCGAGCCGATTGCGAAACTCGGGTGAAAACAGGCGCCGCACCGCCTCCATGCCGTCAGTGGCGTTATCGGCGGGCCGGAAGCCGATCGAGGGACGGTTCATCTCCTGCGCACCGGCGTTGGTCGTCATGACGATGATGACGTGACGGAAGTCGGCCTTGCGGCCGTTGTTGTCGGTCAGCGTGCCATGGTCCATGACCTGCAGCAGCAGATTGAACACATCCGGATGCGCCTTCTCGATCTCATCGAGCAACAGCACGCAATGCGGGTGCTTGGCGATGGCCTCGGTCAGCAGGCCACCCTGGTCGAACCCCACGTAGCCCGGCGGCGCGCCGATCAGGCGCGAGACCGTGTGACGCTCCATGTACTCGGACATATCGAACCGGATGAACTCGATGCCCATGGCCAGAGCGAGCTGTCGGGTGACTTCGGTCTTGCCGACACCTGTGGGTCCCGCGAACAGCAGGCTACCCACCGGCTTACGCTGATCTCCCAGGCCCGAACGCGCCATCTTGATGGCCGAGGCCAGGGTCTCGATGGCCTGGTTCTGGCCGAAAATCACGAGCTTGAGATTGCGTTCGAGATTCTTGAGCAGGTCGCGGTCCGATGCGGAGACGTTCTTGGCCGGGATCCGCGCCATGCGCGCGACCACATCTTCGATGTGCGAGACCTCGACGCGCGACTCGCGCTCACCGGCCGGCCTCAGGCGCAGGCGCGCCCCGGCCTCATCGACCACATCGATGGCCTTGTCGGGCAGGTGCCGCTCATTGATGTGCCGATCGGCGAGTTCGGCCGCGGCTCGCAACGCATCGTCCGAATATTCGACGCCATGATGCTCTTCGAACTTGGGCTTGAGTCCCAGCAGGATCTCGACCGTCTCAGACACCGATGGCTCGGCGACGTCAATCTTCTGGAAGCGACGGGCCAGCGCATGGTCCTTCTCGAAAATGCCGCGATATTCCTGGTAGGTGGTCGAGCCGATGCAGCGGATTTCGCCATTGGCGAGCACGGGCTTGATGAGGTTCGAGGCGTCCATGACGCCGCCCGAGGCCGCGCCCGCACCGATAACAGTGTGGATCTCATCGATGAATAGGATGGCGCCTGGCTGCTTCTTGAGCTCCACCACCACCGATTTCAGGCGTTTTTCGAAGTCGCCGCGGTACTTGGTGCCCGCGATCAGCGCACCCATGTCGAGCGCGTAGATGGTACTGTCCGCCAGTACTTCCGGGACGCGTCCTTCGACGATCAGGCGCGCGAGGCCCTCGGCGATGGCGGTCTTGCCGACACCGGCTTCACCGACGTACAGCGGATTGTTCTTGCGACGGCGACAGAGAATCTCGATGGTGCGCTCCACCTCGAGCTTGCGGCCGATCAGCGGGTCGATGCGGCCTTCCTGCGCCTGGGCATTGAGATTGACCGCGAACTTCTCGAGCGCGCTGCCGGATTCGGTATCACGTTCGCTCTCGATGGCCGTGTCGTCCCGATCCTTCTCGGCCTTGGGCTCGCCGGTACGCGAGAGACCGTGCGAGATGAAATTGACCACATCGAGCCGCGTCACCTGGGCACGTGCCAGCAAAAACACGGCGTGGCTCTGCTTTTCGCTGAAGATGGCCACCAGCACGTTGACCACGCCGACTTCCTTCTTGCCGCTGGATTGGACGTGGAACACGGCGCGTTGCAGGACGCGCTGGAAACCCAGCGTCGGCTGCACCTCGCGCTCCTCGCTCAATGCCAGGCGCGGGGTATTGGTCTCAACATGCTGCTTGAGATCCGCGCCCAATCGCTCCAGGTCGGCACCGCAGCCCTCGAGAACTTCGCGCACCTTCGGTGCGTCGAGGATGGCCAGCAACAGATGCTCGACCGTCAGAAATTCATGGCGCGCGCTGCGAGCCTGATGAAAGGCTTGATTAAGGCAAAACTCCAGTTCGCTCGACAACACTGCTCCATCTCTCCAGCGGACGCTTCAGGCCTCCTCGAGCGTGCACAGCAACGGGTGCTGATGCTCGCGCGAGTAACTGGTCACCTGTGACACTTTGGTCTCCGCGATTTCGTATGTAAAGACCCCGCAGACTCCTTTCCCCCGAGTATGCACTTCCAGCATTACCCGGGTGGCTGTTTGCCGATCCATGGCGAAAAAACGTTCCAGCACCTCGACCACGAACTCCATGGGGGTGTAGTCGTCATTTAGCAAGACGACCTGGAAGAGCGGCGGCTGAGCAGTCTGTGGCGGAGCCTCTTCGACGATGACGCCACTATCGGGGCGATTAGATTCTCTGTGCTCCGTCACGCCAAAGCTGCCCCGTCACAAAATAACAGTGCCGCCGCAGCACTTCTGTCACGGAAGTCTAATCCACCGGACGTGAGGTGGGTACCGGTCAACCCGGCAACGGGAACTGTCGTTAATGGGAGACGCATGGAACTAAAAGAATTTAGCCGAAACAAATACTTGAGAGCGCCAACGACCGCGCCGTATCATGTCCTACTAGATCGCTCCTGGGAGCCGGTGCATCGGTGAATGTAGCCACTTGGGTTCAAGAACTGAAGTCCGGACCGGAATGGACCCGATTGCTGCAGCAGCGCGGGGCACAGTTGCTGGTCGCCGTCCTGCTCATGGCGCTCGCCATCAATGGAGCGCTGATCCTGACGCGCGCCCTGAGCCACAATCTCCTGCCTCCTCCCGCCAGGAACTCGGGGCAAGCCCCGATTCGCGCGCCTGTCAACCCCACCGTGGAACTTGCCAGCATTGTCAATGCGCACCTCTTCGGCGTGGCTGGTGTACAGGCGGGCGGCAATGCGCCACAAACGACGATACCCCTGATTCTCGCCGGAGTCATTGCCGAGAAGGATCCGGCCAAAGGGCAGGCCATCATCGGCGACACTGCTTCCGCCGGCAAATTGTTCGCGGTTGGCGCGATGATCCCCGGCGGCGCACGGCTGAACGCCGTCTACGGCGATCATGTGCTCATCGAGCGCGGCGGGCGTCTGGAAACGCTGCCGCTGCCGCGCAACCCGATGAAGAGCGCTGCGCTCAACACCACCGCCCCGCCCGGCCCGAGTGCACAGAACCGGCTTCAGGACAATTCCACTGTGCTCGCAGGTCTGGTGCGGGTACAGCCTGTGTTCAACCAGGGCAAGCTTGGCGGCTATCGGATTTTTCCCGGCGGCACGCGCGGCACCGTCGCTTTCAGCCAGCTCGGGTTGCGGGCCGGAGACCTGATCGTGGCAATCAATGGAACGTCACTGGATGACGCGGCGCGCGCCATGGAGATCCTGCAGACGTTATCCTCATCGGCGAGTGCCAGCATCACCGTCTCGCGCAATGGCGCTTCGCAAGAGGTAAACCTCAATCTTGCGACCCTGAACACCGAAACTGAAGCGCCGGCAGCGGACAATTCGGCGAGCGCGACCGCCCCGGGGCCCAATCAGATGCGTGGACGAGGCGGATTTCCAGCGGCGGCCGCGCCGCCGGCGCCGTCAACCGCCGGCGCGGTGCCCGGTGACCAGCCTGCTCCGGCGGCGACACCGGCGCCGGCGCCCGCCGAAGGCGCCAGTGCGGCCAATTAGTCGAGGATACTGCCCATAATGTCCTACCGCATATCGATCCGCCTGGCATCTGCACCAGGACGTCGTTTGGCCGTGACCCTGGCGGCGCTGGCGCTGAGTGCGATGGCGCTCGCAGAGCAGCCGAACTCCCAGCGCATCACGCCGAATTTCAAGGACGCGGACATCACGCAGATCATTGAAGCGGTCGGCATGGCAACGGGTAAGAATTTCATCATCGACCCGCGCGTGCGCGCCCAGGTCACGATGCTCTCCTCGACGCCAATGACGCCGGACCAGTTCTACCAGGCGTTCCTGGCCATCCTCCAGGTGCATGGCTTCGTGGCCATACCGACAGGCAACGTGGTCAAGATCGTGCCGGACGCGAACATGCGCCAGTACGCGGCCAACGACCTCCCCGACCACGTCAGCTCCACCTCCGATGAGATGGTTACCCAGGTCCTGGCTGTCCAGAATATCAACGCCTCGCAGCTGGTGCCGGTGCTGCGGCCGCTGATGCCACAGAACGCGCAGCTCTCGGCCGTCACGGGCGCCAACATACTCATCCTCTCGGATCATGCCAGCAACGTGAACCGGATGTTGCGCATCATCGCGCGTATCGATCAGGTCGGCAGCTCCGACATCGATGTCATACCGCTGCAGAACGCGACCGCGGCCGATACGGCGCGGGCGCTGACCTCGCTACTGGCGCAGACCGGAGAGGCCGCGAGCGGCGTCAAGATCGTGGCCGATGACCGTTCCAACAGCATTCTCGTGAGCGGCGAAGCCACGCTGCGGCTGAAGATCAAGACGCTGATAACGCATCTGGATACGCCGATCGATACCGGCTCGACCACGCAGGTGCGTTATCTGCGATTTTCCGACGCGGAGGATCTGGCCGGAAGACTCAAGGAGCAGCTCTCGGGCAGCAGCACCAGTTCGAGCTCGTCCATGAGCAAACTGCTCGAACGCAACCAGAGTTCGCAGCCCACGCCCAACGCCCAGGGCACTACGCCGAAAGCCGGCGAGAACGCGGGCAATGCCGGCGCCTCCGGCGGTGCCGCAACGCTCTCGCTGGCCGGCGGCACGGCCACCATCTGGGCGGACAAGGCCACCAATTCGCTGGTCATTACCGCCGGACAGCGCACGCTGCGTGCGGTCAACGCAGTCATCGACAAGCTCGACATCCGCCGCGCACAGGTCCTGGTTCAGGCCATCATCGTCTCGGTGTCGGTCGATAAGACCGCCGACCTGGGCGTCAACTGGGTCGTCGATGCCACTAATACGGCCGCGGCGCTCGGGGGCTTCATCGCGCCGATCGGCGGTGTGTCGGGTATCGATCTCTACAACGACATCGCCAACCCCAGCAACCTGGCCTCGAATCAGCCGACCGGCACGACGATCGGCATCGGCAAGCTCACCGCGAGCGGTGTTAATTTTGCTGCGATCCTTCGCGCGCTGCAGAGCGATACGCGCACCAATATCATCGCCACGCCGCAAGTAGTTACGCGCGACAATCAGGAAGCCAAGATGGAGGTGGCGCAGGAGGTGCCGTTCCTCACCGGACAGTACTCCACTACCAACGGCACCGGCAGCGCCTTCCAGACCATCGAGCGCGAAGAAGTCGGCACCATTCTGACCGTGACGCCCACCATCAACGAAGGCGACGCGGTGCTGCTGAAGCTGCAGATCGAAAGCTCCAGTCTTGCGGGTGCGACCGCGGGGGCGGTCGATCTGGTCACCAACAAGAATGTGATCACCACCAGCGTGCTGATCAAGGACGGCAACACGCTCGTGCTCGGCGGATTGATCCAGGACACGGTGAGCAACTCTGACAACCACGTGCCGCTGCTCGGAAGCATACCTCTGATCGGCGAATTGTTTCGCGTGCGAAATACCTCCAAGAGCAAGCAGGATTTTCTGATCTTTCTGCAACCTCACATCCTGCGCAGCGACAACCAGGCGGCGCTCGAAACCGAGGCCAAGTACAATTACATGCGCGACGAGCAGCGCCAGCTGAACAAGGACCAGGACGCCAAGCTGCCGCTGTTGCCCTTCGAGCCCGCCGATGTACTGCCCGACATTCACAATGGCGAGACTCAGAGTGGCGTGCTCGGCGCAGGGGATATCGGCACAGCCGGCTACCAGGATAAGGCCCGTGCGAAATCGGGCGACGCAGGCGCACCGACGACGCCGCTCGCACCCAGCCCGCCGTCCGCGCCCTCGGAAGCCACGACGGGAGCGACCCCGTGAGCGAGGCGGCCGAGAAGATTCCCGAGCGCATTCAGAGCGACACCCGGCTGCCCTTCACGTTCGCCCGCCGACACGGCGTGCTGGTGCGCGGGATCGTCGAGGGTATCGCCGACTGCGTCTACCGGGTTCCGGCCTCGGCGATGGCGCTGGCTGAAGCGCGTCGCCACCTGCAGATGCCCCTGACGCTCACCGCGGTCGACAGCGAAGCATTCGATGAACTGCTGCGCAAAACCTACGAGGGCGGCGGGGAATCGATGCAGATGGGGCTCGACGACTCCACGGATCTGGCGCATCTGGCCCAGGAATTGCCCGAGCAGGCCGATCTGCTCGAGAGCAACGATGACGCCCCCATCATCCGTCTCATCAATGCCGTGCTGACGCAGGCGATTCGCGAGAACGCCTCGGACATCCATGTCGAGCCGTTCGAGAATCGCCTGGTGGTGCGCTTCCGCGTCGATGGCATTCTGCGCGAAGTGTTGCAGTCCAAGCGCGGCGTGGCACCGCTCGTGGTCTCGCGCATCAAGGTCATGTCGAAGCTCGATATCGCCGAGAAACGCCTGCCGCAGGACGGACGCATCAGTCTGCGCATCGCCGGCCGCGCGGTCGATGTGCGCGTTTCGACCATCCCCTCGGGGCACGGGGAGCGCGTGGTGCTGCGTCTGCTCGACAAGCAGGCCGGGCGACTCGAGCTGGACTCGCTCGGCATGGGCGCATCGACGCAGCGGCACATGGACGAATTGATCCACAAGCCGCACGGGATTCTGCTGGTCACGGGGCCTACCGGCTCGGGCAAGACCACGACGCTCTACGCGGCGCTCGAGCAGCTCAACGACAACACGCGGAACATCATGACGGTCGAGGATCCGATCGAGTACTACATCGATGGTATCGGTCAGACCCAGGTCAATACCAAGGTGGAGATGACCTTTGCGCGCGGACTTCGCGCCATTCTGCGCCAGGACCCCGACGTGGTGCTGGTCGGCGAAATTCGCGATCTGGAGACCGCGCAGATCGCCGTGCAGGCCAGTCTCACCGGCCATCTGGTGCTCTCGACGCTGCACACCAATACCGCCGCGGGCGCACTCACACGCCTGCGCGATATGGGTATCGAGCCTTTCCTGCTCTCCTCGAGCCTGATTGGCGTGCTGGCGCAGCGGCTCGTGCGCGTGCTCAATCCCGACACCCGCCAGGCGTTCCAGGCCGGCGAATACGAGCGTCGGCTGCTCGGATTAAAGCCCGACGAAGCCTCGCCGACGCTCTATCGGCCGGGGCGCGATCCGGCCGGCGGCTATCGCGGCCGCACCGGTATCTATGAGTTGATCCTGATCGACGATCAGCTGCGCACCATGATTCACGATGGCGTCGGGGAGCACGATCTGGAACGCTACGCGCGCAAATTCACGCCCTCGATCCGGGATGACGGCCTCGCGCGCGTGCTCAAGGGCGAGACCACGATCGAAGAAGTCCTGCGCGTCACGCGCGAAGACTGACGCCCCGGCGCGCGATCAGGATCGATGGGAGCCTTCGAATACACCGCCCTCGACAGCGCCGGACGCTCGCGCAAGGGCGTCATCGAAGGCGATACCGCGCGCCACGTGCGCTCGCTGCTGCGCGAAAAGCAGCTGCTGCCGGTAACGATCGCGGCGGTCGCCGACGAGGCCTCGCGCAGGAAAAGCGGCGCCCGGTTCTCGCTGCGGCGCGGCGTCTCGGCTGCCGATCTGTCGCTGATGACACGCCAGCTCGCAACGCTGGCGCGCGCGGGCCTGCCGCTCGAGGAGGCGTTGCTGGCGGTGTCGGAGCAGACCGAGCGGCCACGCATTCAGAGCATCGTGCTCGGGGTGCGCGCCAAGGTGATCGAGGGCCACACGCTCGCGGCCGGACTGGACGAATTTCCGAGTGTCTTCCCCGAAATCTATCGGGCCACGGTCGCCTCCGGCGAGCAGTCCGGGCATCTGGATGCGGTGCTCGAGCGACTCGCGGACTACACCGAATCGCGCGAGCAGATGCGGCAACAGATCATGGGCGCGATGCTCTATCCGATCGTGCTCACGGTCATGTGCTTTGCGATCGTGTCGATTCTGCTGACCTATGTGGTGCCGAAGGTCGTGGAGGTATTCGAGGCCAATCGCGCAAAACTCCCGCTCGCGACACAGGTGCTGGTCGGGGTCAGCGGCTTTCTGCGCAACTATGGCATCTGGCTGGTATTGGCCATCGGCTTGGCCTCCTTCCTGGTCTGGCGCGCACTGCAGCACCGCGCCACGCGCTGGCGCTTTCACCGCGCGCTGCTGCGCCTGCCGATCGTGGGTCGCATCGTGCGCGGCTTCAACACGTCAGCATTCACGCGCACCCTCAGCATCCTCACCGCCAGCGCCGTGCCGGTGCTCGACTCGTTGCGCATCGCGAGCGAAGTGGTCATCAACCTGCCGATGCGCGATGCGGTCCGTGAAGCCGCCGAGCGCGTCCGTGAGGGGGCGCCGATCGGCAAATCCCTGGCGCAGAGCCGGCTGTTTCCGCCCATGACGATCCATCTGATCTCCAGCGGGGAAGCCAGCGGCCAACTGCAGGCCATGCTCGAGCGGGCGGCGCTGAATCAGGAGCGGGAACTGGAGGGACTGCTGGCGGCATTGGTCGGCCTGCTCGGGCCGGTACTCATCGTCGGCATGGGCCTGGTCGTCATGGGCATCGTATTTGCGATGCTGTTACCGATTTTTGAAATGAATCAGCTGATTCGCTAAGCGTGACGTTGCATCGGCTTTTGATTCGCATTATTTTCGGCGCCAATCGTAGGCTCCTAACCGAAGACCATCGCCATGGGTGGAAAGCCGGATTCTGACGAGTACGAGGAAGATGACGCGACCGAGATCACGGGAGACGATGATCTCGATCTTGATCGCGCCATCAAGGATATGGAGATCGCCAAGCGCCGTACCGTCAAGGTCGGCGAACCGGCCTGGCGGCGGCTGGAGCAGCGCCTGGAGCAGAAGCGCACCGCCGAATTGATCAGCGACCTGGAAGACTACGATTTAGGCGTCGATGAACCCGCGGCGCAGAGCGGCAACGCCAAGATCCGGCGCCGGTAGGAGCCTGACTCCTAACGTGTGGCCTTGGGCTTGCCCGATGGCGGGCTGGGGGTGCGCCGCACCACTCCAACCACGACACCTTCGATCAGCAGCCCTTCCTGTTTGAGATCGACCCGCAGCGGTTCGAAGTCCGAATTCTCCGGCATCAGCCAGACCGTAGTGCCTTCCTGCCGGTAGCGTTTGACCGTGACTTCATTCTCAAGTCGGGCGACGACGATCTGGCGCTGGCGCACTTCGCTGGTGCGATGCACAGCCACGAGATCACCGTCCAGAATGCCCGCATCGCGCATGCTCATGCCGACCACTTTGAGCAGGTAGTGCGGCCTGGGCTGGAACGTGGCCGGATCGATCTGCAGGTGCTCGACGATGTTCTCCTCCGCCAGGATCGGGCGACCGGCGGCAACGGATCCCACCAGCGGCAGCCCCATCTGCTCACGCAGCGTGTCCTGCAGCTGAATGCCCCTCGAGGCGCCCGGCAGCAGCTGGATGACGCCCTTGCGCGCCAGCGTGCGCAGATGTTCCTCCGCGGCGTTGGGTGAGCGAAAGCCGAGCTCGGCGGCAATCTCAGCGCGGGTGGGCGGCATACCGGTTTCCGACAGGCTGCGCTGGATGAAACGCAGTACCCGGACTTGGCGTGGCGTCAGATCACTCATACTGTAATTATATACAGTAAATGTCGTCACGGCACAATCTGCTCGATTTCAGCCCAATTTCGACGCCGTTTGTGGGCCTTCGCTGACACCGGAATGCGAAATCCCTATTGCATTAATAGGTTAAATTTGGTCAAGTTGGCAGCCGCAAAATCGCCCCGGGACGGATGCGTTCGGCGCGATGCGGTTTTTATCCTGAGAGTCTAAAGGGGACTGACATGAACAAGAGTATTGTTGTGAAGCTGGCCGCGGCCGCTGCGGTCGTTGCGCTCGCCGGCTGCACTGACATCAAGCCGCTGCAAGCTGATGTCGACAGCTTGAAGCAGCAGGTGAGCAAGCTGCAGACCGAAGTCGAAGCATCGAAGGCGTCGGCTGATTCCGCTTCGCGTGCCGCCAGCGCGGCTCAGAGCTCCGCCAACCAGGCCGCCACGGCTGCCCAGGGCGCGCAGAGCACTGCCAACCAGGCGCTGTCGGCGGCTCAAGCTGCTCAGTCCTCGGTTGACGCCACCAACGAGAAGATCGACCGCATGTTCAAGAAGTCGGTTTCGAAGTAATTCGACCGACCTGTTGGACTTGAAAACGCCGCGTTGCGCGGCGTTTTCGTTGATATCGATGTGTCACGGCGCATCCGGCTGACGATCCGTCAGTCGGATGCGTTTGTGCTGCAACATCGAAACGTCGCTCAGCCGCCGGCCAGCGCTCGGATCAATCCGTACATTCCGATTCCCAGCGCCGCGATCGCATCTCCCGCAATCAGACCGCCGCCCAGCAGCGACACCAAGCTCATATCGCTGGGCAGCTCGCCTTTCCGGGCCGCGCCGCGCCGCCTGAGCGTCCAATCAAGCGCATCGCCGAACACCGAACCTCCGGCGAACCACGCCGATATGGGCAGGTTCACGAAGCCGCCGAACGATGAGGCATAGGGCGAGGGCAGCAGCACCGCAAAGATCGTAAAGTCCACCGTCCGGGCAGCACTGCCGCTGGCCCGCCATTCACGGTAGCGGCGGTTTGCGGCGATGAGCTTTCGCAGCAATTCGGTCCCGAATCCGAGCGCCACACCGACCACGATCGCTGTGCGCTGATAGGGTTTGTCGTCGGTGAGGCTTCGCAGCGCGCCGACGAATTTATAGGTCATGGCCGAGGTCCACTGGACAGGCTGCTCCGAGGCACTCATGACGGTCTGGTCCTGGAGCAGCACCGGGTAGGCCGCCATGAAGACTTTGGCGAACGCCACGGCACTGATCGCGCCCATGACGATTCCGGCCACCTGGTAGCGAAACTGGATGGTGCGGCTGGTGCCGAGCCTGCGGCCCGTGGATCTGTCCTGCTGCATATCAGAACCCACGCTGATCGCCACAAGCAGCGCGGTCCCGGCCATGAGTCCAACTGTGGCGTCCTTCAGGCCGAGCATGGCCATGAGGATCACGGTAACCACGAAGGCTGAAGAAATCGGATTCCAGTCGGTCAGGCCCTGCGAGATACCGTTGATCAGGGCGAACACGAACACCAGGGCCAGTGCAAAGATCAGGAAGCCTGCCGGCTGACCCAGCAGCTGTGTGCCCGCCCACACCGTGGCGATGCCCCAGAAGATTACCCACACGATGAGCCGTCCAATCTGGGTCTTCTTCCAGGGTTCGACGTCCTGTGGCACCTGTGGCATAGAGTCGGCACTGAGCCGGCGGGCACGCTGCAAGGCATCCTTGAGGATGAGCGTCATGTCGATGATGGAAGCGCCGAGAATCATGCCGAGCGCGATCAGGAAGGTGATCTTGCGAAAGGGCTCACCCGCCTGCAGCCAGCCGATGCTGACGAAATGGGGAACCAGGGCCTGCCAGAGGAGGGCTGCCACCAGTGCTGGCACGCCCACGCGCGCGCCCACCACCATGCCCGCGCCCACAGTGGACATCGATAGCCCCGTGGCGCCGAGCCAGGCACTGCGTGCCGTGGCGAGACCTGAGACAACGCCTCCGAGGATGCCGCCTCCGAGAGTCGCCACCGAACGCCTGAGCAGCTCCGGATCGGTCAGGGCGCGCAGAATGTTCGCCACCGCGAGGCCGCTCGGATATACCAGGTTGAGCCGATCGACCAGCACCGGCGTATAGAGCATGCCGACCCCCGCGCCGTACATGCCGATGCAGAGCATGTAGAGCACCAGGTGCAGCACGGGCGGCTGCGGCAATCCCATCCAGACCATGGCCTGAATCACGACCGCCATCGCACTCATGCCCGCCACCGAGGCGGCGGTCGTCTGGATATAGTTGGCGCCGTGCTTGCCCTCGGCGCCGTAGCCGTAGGTAACCGTCGATCCGAGAATGCCGGCCAGCACCTGCCCGCCGACGAAGAAGCCCAGCGAAAAATTCATGTAGGAGGCGGTGACACCACCGAGCGGCCCCAGGATCAGGATGCCGATGGCTCCGAGCAGCAGGTGGTACTTCCAGGAATCGATGGCGGGCAGCCATCGCCAGCGCGGCGCCTCCACTAGAACCGCATCAGCGCCGAGCCCCAGGTGATGCCGCCGCCGAGCGCCTCGAGCAGCAACAGATCTCCGGACTTGATACGCCCGTCGCGCACGCCGACATCCAGCGCCATCGGCACCGAAGCGGTCGAGGTGTTGCCGTGCTCCTGCACCGTGACGATGACGCGCTCCATGGGCATCGAGAGCTTCCTGGCCACCGCCTGGATGATGCGTAAATTCGCCTGATGGGGCACCAGCCAGTCGATGGCGGACTTTTCGATGCCATTGGCCGCCAGCGTCTCATCGACGATGCGGCCGAGCAGGGTGACCGCGACCTTGAACACCTCGCTGCCCGCCATGCGGATGTGATTGCCGGGCGCCATCGTGCCGGGTGCCGGGCCGCGACTGGGTCCACCGGTGCAGTAGAGCAGGTGCTGATAGCTGCCATCGGAATGCAGGTGCGTCGAAATGATCCCGGGCTGCGCCGAAGGGGTGAGCACCACGGCACCCGCGCCGTCGCCGAACAGGATCGCCGTGCCGCGGTCGGTGTAGTCGGTGATGCGCGAGAGCACTTCCGATCCCACCACCAGCGCGCGCTTCGCCTCCCCCGCCCGCACAAACTTGTCGGCCACGCCGAGCGCATACATGAAGCCGCTGCAGGCGGCCTCCATGCTGAAGGCCGGAGCACCGCGACAGCCAAGCCGAGCCTGCAGCAACGAGCCGCAATTCGGGAATATCAGGTCGGGCGTAGTGGTCCCGTAGGAAATCAGATCGATGTCTTCGGGCCTCAGGCCGGCCGCGGCAATTGCCTTGCGCGCGGCCTGCTCGGCCATATCGACGTTGGATTCATCATCGCCAATGATGTGCCGGCGCTCGATGCCCGTGCGTTCGCGGATCCAGGCGTCGCTGGTATCCAGGCGCTGCTCGAGCTCGAAGTTCGTGAGAATCTTCGCCGGCAGATAGCTGCCGGTGCCGACAATCTTGGAATACACGCCGGTGCTGCCGGTGCGCGGCGCCGTGCTATTCCTGGCTTTCCGGCTCCGCCTTCTGCTCGATCACGCGACGCCCGCGATAGAAACCATCGGGCGTGATGCAATGACGAAGATGCTGCTCACCCGATTGCGCATCGACCGACAGCGCGGGCGTTGCGAGCCCGTCGTGGGAACGATGCATGCCGCGTCTGGACGGCGTCTTGCGGCTTTTTTGTACGGCCATGATCCAATCTCTCCTCGAACAAATACGTAATTACCGGTCATCCTTGCCGCCGCGCTCGAGCAGCGCCTTGAGGTCGGCGAAAGGCCGCACGGTGGCGCCCTGCCCGACCGCTGCGCCCTTTGGGCCCGCTGGCGCTGCAACCGCCGCATCCGGCGTCGCCGCGGCACAACCTAAGCCCGCATCATGCAGCGGCACGATCGGGATCGCGAGCAGCACCTCTTCGGCCACGAGCGCCGCAAGGCTCAGGCGGCCTTCCGGTGCGAGAAACGTCTCCCAACCGGCGGGCGCTTCCTCGGCTTCCCGTTCCGTTTCGACCACCAGCACCGGTGAGCGCGCCTGCACGGTCAGCTGCATGGGCGCCATGCAGCGCTGGCAGATCACCTGCAACTGCGCGCGCAGCTCCACGTCGGCCACCGCAAATCCCTGTTCCCGGCCAAAGCGCACCTGTGCCTGCACCTTACCGTCCCCGGCGCCGAACTCCCGCGGCACGCCCGGCAACTCCGCAACGGGGATCTCAAATTCGAACGCCGCTCGCGAGTCCGCCAGCTTCCTGACCTCACGTAGCTTCAAGGCGCCGCCCGACATGGGTCGCGTATAATAATTCCAGTGTCGCGGCGAGTCAAAACTTCCAAGACTTTCAAGCCTTTGAGATCGCTTCAGTGCTGATCCTGGCGTCTACTTCGCCCTATCGGAGGGAACTGCTCGCACGACTGCGTGTGCCATTCCAGGCCGTGGCACCGGAAACCGACGAAGCCCCGCTCGCGCTCGAGACCCCGCTGGAGCGGGCGCAGCGCCTGGCCCTTGCCAAGGCCGCAGCAGTCAGCCGCAAGTGGCGCGATGCTACCGTGATTGGCAGCGATCAGGTGGCCGTCTGCAAAGGCGAGCTGCTGGGCAAGCCCGGCGAGGCCGGGCGGTGCCGCCAGCAGCTGCAGTGGCTGTCCGCCTCGGCCGCACTGTTTCACACGGCCGTGGCCGTGCTGCAGCCGGCCAGCGGCGCGAACATCCAGCTGGTGGATACCACCACGGTCTACTTTCGGGCCCTTGCGGCTTCGGAGATCGAGCGCTACATCGAAGCCGAGCAGCCCTTTGACTGCGCCGGCGGCTTTCGCTGCGAATCGCTCGGAATCAGCCTGTTTGCGCGCGTCGTGAGCGAGGATCCCACAGCGCTCATCGGCCTGCCGCTGATCGCGGTGGGTCGCGCCTTGCGCCAGCTCGGATACGAGATTCCCTAGGAGCCTGTCTGAGCATTCCACGTGAGCCGCGCGGAATGCTCAGATAGGCTCCTACAGGCGGTCGAGCACCGCGTGCAGTTCGGCCGGCAGGGGCGCGCTGAAGCTCTCTGCGCCGCCGCCCGGCCATGAGAAGGCGAGACTGTGCGCGTGGAGGAACATTCGATGCAGACCGAGCGATGCGAGCTCGGCGTTCGCGGCCTCGGCGCCATACTTTTCGTCGCCCAGCACCGGATGGCCGCACCAGGCCGCGTGCACGCGGATCTGGTGCGTGCGTCCGGTTCGCAGAGTCACCTCCATCAGAGTGGCGCGCGAACCGTAGTGCTGCACGGGCTTGAATTCGGTCAGTGCTTCCTTGCCGCGTTCGTCGACCTTGACGGTGCGCTCGCCTCCGACGCGCAGATCCGTGCGCAGCGGCGCATCGACGCGCTTGCGCCCGAGCTTCCATCGACCCGACAGTAGCGTCAGGTATTTCTTCTGCACCGACCCCTGGCGCAGTAGCGCATGCAGCGTGCGCAGCGCAGCGCCGCGCCTGGCAATGAGCAGGCAGCCGCTGGTATCCCGGTCAAGCCGGTGACAAAGCTCCAGGGTCTCGGCAGGCCGCGATGCCCGAAGCGCTTCGATCACCCCGAATGAAAGGCCGCTGCCCCCGTGCACAGCCAGACCGGCGGGCTTGTCGAGCACCAGCAGGCGCTCGTCCTCGTGGATGATCGCGCGCTCGACGGCGCGGATCAGGCCCGGCGGCACGCGCGGCGGCGCGCCAGGGACCACGGGCTCGGCTTCCCGCACCGGCGGCACCCGCACCGAGTCCCCCAGAATGAGCCGCTGCTCGGGTCCCGCGCGCCGTCCATTGACGCGAACCTCGCCACGCCGTATCAGGCGAAAAATACGGGTCCGCGGCACTCCCACGAGCAGCTGCCCGAGCAGCTTGTCGAGCCGCAGGCCCTGTGTCTCCGCGTCGATTTCGACGTGCCGGATGGCGCTGCGCGAGCTCTTCGGGGGGCTCTCTTCTGGCTCGGACAAATGTCACTCCCGTCACAGCCAACGCTTAAGTGTTTGTTTTTCAGTACCGTCGGCGGCTATAATCCGACCGTTGTCAACAGCTTAAGTGCCACGACAACAAGACTGCGGCCTGAACGCCGCATGGTAGTTGGTCCTCGATATCGAGGCCATCGCGCATGAGTCGGCCGACCCGGTCCGCGCTCGCCGTCGTTGCTCCTCCGCAAGTTCGAGCCCACGAGCGCGCCGCTGGTCAGTGGACCTCAAGAGTTTTCCGGCGCGCCGCCAGTCATGGCGGCCACGAGTCAATGAAACATAGTCGATGACACAAAATCGATGACCATCACGACGCGCCAACCAACCTTCGAGCGCTCCGCTGTCCGAGGCGGCTTCGCAAATCTGCCCCCACACGTGCAGGTTTCGAAACCATCGGCCTCTCATACAATTCTGGCAGAGGCAAATGAAAAGAATGTTAGTGAACGCGACCCAGCAGGAAGAACTGCGGGTCGCCATGGTGGATGGACAGAAGCTCTATGACCTGAGCATCGAGATACCGTCGAGGGAACAGAAAAAAGCCAATATCTACAAAGCGCGCATCTCCCGGGTCGAGCCTTCGCTCGAGGCGGCTTTCGTCGATTACGGCGGGCAACGGCATGGCTTCCTGCCGCTCAAGGAGATTTCCAAGGAGTACTTCCGCAGCCAGCCCCAGGGCGGGCGGCTGAATATCCGCGAGCTCGTCTCCGAGGGCCAGGAACTGCTGGTCCAGGTCGAGAAGGAAGAGCGCGGCAACAAAGGCGCCGCGCTGACGACCTTCGTGAGCCTGGCAGGCCGCTTCCTGGTGCTGATGCCCAACAATCCCCGTGCCGGCGGCGTGTCGCGCCGCATCGAGGGCGAAGAGCGCGACCAGATGCGGGAGGTCATGAACCAGCTCGTGGTGCCCGATAGCATGGGCGCCATCGTCCGCACGGCCGGCGTGGGTCGCTCCGCGCCCGAGTTGCAGTGGGATCTGGACAACCTCAAGACGCAGTGGGAAGCGATCGATGAGGCGGCCAAGACCCGCGGTGCCCCATTCCTGGTCTACCAGGAGAGCGATGCGGTTACGCGCGCGCTGCGCGACTACCTGGCCGACGACATCGGCGAGATCCTGGTCGACGATGAGGGCGCGTTTCAGAAGGCGCAGGAGTACATGCAGCGCTTCATGCCCAATGACGCGCATCGCAAGCTCAAGCTCTACACGGACGACATCGCGCTGTTCACGCGCTACCAGATCGAGAGCCAGATCGAGTCGGCCTATGCGCACAAGGTGCAGCTGCCCTCGGGCGGCAGCATCGTCATCGACTACACCGAGGCGCTGGTATCGATCGACATCAACTCCGCGCGTGCGACGCGCGGCGGCGACATCGAAACCACCGCCTGCAACACCAACCTCGAAGCGGCCGAAGAGATTGCGCGCCAACTGCGCATCCGCGACATCGGCGGCCTGATCGTCATCGACTTCATCGATATGGAGTCGACCAAGAATCAACGCGACGTCGAGGACCGATTGCGCGACGCCATGAAAATGGACCGCGCGCGTATCCAGATCGGGCGCCTCTCGCGCTTCGGCCTGCTCGAAATGTCGCGCCAGCGGCTGCGGCCCAGCCTTGGCGAATCGAGCCACCTGGTGTGCCCGCGCTGCAACGGCATCGGCAGCATCCGCAGCGTCGAATCCATGGCGCTGTCGATCCTGCGCCTGGTCAGCGAAGACGCGCGCAAGGAGCGCACCTCGCGCATCATCGTGCAGCTGCCGGTGGACGTCGCCACCTATCTGATCAATGAGAAGCACGACGCGCTGCGGGCACTCGAGGACAAGGGTCACGCACAGCTCGTGATCGTGCCCAACCCGCACATCCAGACGCCTGAGTACTCGATCCGCCGCGTGCGCGAGGATGAGGCCCAGTTGCCTGAGAACTCGCAGTTCAGCTATCAGATCCCGGTGGCTCCGCCGAGCGTCGATCCCATCGCCGAGCGCGCGCGTCCGCCTGCCGAGCTGCCAGCCGTGGCGGCCCTGTTGCCAAAGACGGCAGCACCGCTGCTGCCCGCGCCTGTGGCAGCACCCAGTCCGGACGCCGCCACGGAAGTGGAGGAAACCCAGGGCTCCGGCTTCTGGGGGCGTGTCAAACGTTGGTTCGGCAACGATGAAATCGGCAGCGAGCCGCGAGCCCCTGAGGCGAGTGCGAGCGCTCCCAGTGAACCCCGACGTGAACCGCGCCGCAGCAACGGTGGCGGCAGCTCGCGCCGCGATGGCGGCGGCCGAGGCCGCGGCCGAGGCCCTGACCGGCGGCCGGACGGCCCGCGGCGCGACGCGCCGCGACGTGAGAGCCGCGATGGTCGTGACAACCGCGACGGTCGCAACGGTGGCATGCGTGATGATTCGAAGCGCGCCGAAGGCGGCCGCGGTCCCGATCAGCCCCGAGACGAGGCGCGCCGTGAGCCGCCGCGCACGAACGTCGAGGGCGAGGTAGTGGCCGAAGCGGTCGATCAGCAGCATGGCCCCCTGGCGGGTCAGCCGGCCATGGACCGCCCGCGCAGCGGGCGTTCACGCCGTGGTGGTCGCCGACGCAGACGTGGCGGTGGCGGTGGCGGTGGCGG
>Ga0182030_10005354_pt1 | contig 27264 bp, 16 predicted proteins | sample 812S3MmetaG_FD_121299 | JGI IMG/M metagenome (GOLD analysis project Ga0182030, IMG submission 121299) | Permafrost microbial communities from Stordalen Mire, Sweden - 812S3M metaG (Illumina Assembly) | ecosystem: Environmental > Terrestrial > Soil > Wetlands > Permafrost | place: Sweden... | reverse complement strand
CCGGCCCCTGAGTCGGCGCTCGGGTTGCGTCGCCGCAGAGCCCTACCCTCCGCTCAGGTCCGTTCAGTCTACCAGGGATGAAGAATTAGCGTGGCCATTTACACAAAAAACTTGACGCACCCACCCGGTCACATTTTAGGAACCGTATGGCATTCGGATATCGATATTGGATGGTGTTTCTACCGGAGATCGAACCCCGCTCGTTTCTTCTCTTCGTGCATAGCCCCAGCGGCTCCACCAATCTTCGGAACTATGCGTCAGGGAGAGAACAGGTTCTCGAGGCGCCGCTGCCCTTAGACGTCGTGTTTCGCAACACGGAGGTCGGAAAGACTCGCCACGAGTGTGACCCTCACAAGACGGACGACCATAGTCACTGGTATCAGAGAACCCAGGAATTCAATCGCCGATACTTGAGCGTTGCTAGCGGGGAATCGTCGCCCCCGGCGTTTGATGCGTTGCACGCAGGTTCACCTCGTCCTGCCCGCGTCCGCGAAATTCAGGGACGAGCGCGAAGGGGCAGCCAAAGGCAGTTGCAGGACTACGTAAACGAGCGTCCTGATGAGCTGTCCCAAGCGATTCTCGATCAACTGCCTGCCCGAGTAAGAGAATGGAGGGCAAAAATACGTTGGATTTCTCCGTTAGCGCGGGACGCCTATCGCGAATACCGCGACGCCGATTTTCTAAGGGCGGTTGGGCTGGGCGATTACGTGAAAGAACTCGGGGGGTTTTGGCCGAGCATGGGTCCGTCCTGGGATGCGCTCGGCCTGATTTCTGATTCCCTTGGACGGATGAAGCCAGGCGTCATTCTTGTCGAAGCCAAGAGTCATATTCCTGAGATTTATGGGAGCGGCTGTCAGGCGAGTCCTAAATCTCTGGTTAGAATTCAGGCGGCGATCGATCACACCCGGGCTTGGTGCGGTGTTTCGGCTGGCGAGAATTGGCTCGGGCCGCTCTATCAGTCCGCCAACCGTATCGCGCACCTATATTGGCTGTACGAGCGGATTCGCACTCCAGTCTGGCTGGTGAACCTTTACTTCACGGGTGACCCAATTGGGCCCGCAAGCCGTCCGGAATGGGAACGCGAGATTGCGATGGTAAAGGCCCAACTGCGCTTGAAGCGCCCCGTACCGAATCTGATTGAAGTCTATCTCCCCGCGCTCGGCCACAGGGAGGCGCCTGATCTTGGAAGTTCGGAGCAACAGGAACTCAACCATGCGCCGAGTTCACCGCCCACTGTTACTGATCCTTTTGGACTGTGGGGGAGGCGCTGGTTGGACCTGGCAAGATTCACCGGTGGACATCTCGCGGAGCCCGAACAGAGGATCCAGGAGATCCTGGAACTGTGGGACGCACCGATCCCCGGTTCATGGGAGCGGTCGATCGACGACCAACATCTTGGGGCACGCTACAGGAGAGGAGACATCGACAGCCCTCGCGCTGGTGAACACTCAATCGAACGCGAGATCTTAAGCCAGATTGAAGCAATTCGTTGTCTTGACGGAACCCTCGTGGACGGAATCAATGCCATGCCGCTAACGCGGGACGAAACCCGAGGCCGCCGCGGCAACGTGGAAGCGGACCTCTTCCTGCTGATGGCGAGGGCCGGTGACTACCGCCTCGTCATGTGCGAAGTGAAGCATTGCGCCAACAACTGCTGGTACGCTGCGGTCGAGAGCCTGCGTCAACTAAGGCTTCTTCAATGGAGTGTGGCTGCCCGCCGACTCTTCCACAGCCGAAATCCGCGTCTCTCGCTGCCTACAGAGATTCCGATCATCGGGTTGGTCGTAGCACCGGAGGAATATTACACCCAATCTGGACAGAAGGCTAACGCGTTGCCCGCGACAATCGGGCTACTCCGGGAATTCAGAGACAAGACTAGAATGGAAGCGCATCTGGCAGTTTGGGACGCGAGGAAGAAGGAAATCAGGAAATTCTCCTGAGCCTGCCAGATCTAGATTCGTCCGGATCCACTCTTCAGCCTTTAGCAAGTTATGTTATTGCGCACGAAAAATACCAGAACACACAGGACAACTCACCGCGCCGGTTCGGCCTTTCGGCAGGCGAAGCTGAGCATGGCATCGTTCGCACATTACGATAACGCGGTCTTCCATGGACGATTCGAGCCGCGCAGGTGGGGGATCGTCGACCGGTGGCGCAGGAATAAACAGCTGTTCGCCTCGAAGCTCCAACGCGCCTTCGCGGGTGAGCTTTCTCACCACAGCAAGCGTCGCGGTTCGTATGTGGTCACTTATGCGCGAATATCCCAGAACTCGGGCGGCTTCGGCCGCCAACTCGGTTTCCGTGATTCCTCGAGTCAATCGCACCACAAGCAGTGATGCCGCTTCCAGTTCTTCGGGAGGCACGTGATCGATTTCACGCAGCTTAGCACCCGGGGCGGGTCGACGTGGCATGACGCCGTTCTTGTCTTGGCCCCAGACAAACTGTCCCCGACGGCGTAGCCTGCCTTTACGACAGGCGGCTTCGATTTGTGAGATGATTCGGCTCTCAACCAACTGACCAGCACGCATCAACTGAAATGTGCGCGCCACACGGCGCACAAGCAACTGGACCATCCCGATCGACAACACGTAAAATGTCATCTTCCACAAGTAGGCCCTCGAGTAAAAGTCTTCCTTGCGCCGAAGATCCCGTATTGTCTCATGAAAAACGTCGATCTCTGGATGGCCATCGTAAGGATCGTCCTCTGGATAAATGGGGTCGGCTGCCTGTTGGGGCTCTGTGGTTTTGTTCTGGATTCGGGTTGTTACGTCGGCGGCCCGAGGGATCGAAACGGGCAAGGCCTTCAAGTCATCGATGCGCTGGACCAGACGAAGCAAGCATCCCTTCGGATCCCTGATCCAATCCGTCGACCAGATGCGATGGAGCTTCCAACCTAGGCCTTCCAAAATTTGCTGCCTCAATCGGTCTCGGTCACGCGCGACCGCTGATGAATGGTAGGTCGCTCCATCACACTCGACCCCAAGAATATATCGACCCGGGTTCTGGGGATCTTTTATCGCGAGATCTATTCGGTACCGGGATGTCCCCACCTGGCGATCAACTTCCATGCCCCGCGCGCGCAACGCGTCCCAAACCGCGCGCTCGAATGGAGATTCCGACTCGCCCGCTGGCGCGGCCGTCCCGATCGGCAATCGGCCATCACGTGCAAATGCCAAATATCGCCGCAAAAGTTTGGGCCCGATGCTCTGCGTGCGAGATTCATCAATATCATGAGCAAGGATCGAAGAAACAATGGTTAGCTCCCAACGAGCTCGGGTGATCGCAACATTTAGTCGCTTTTCGCCCCCTTGCATGTTGATTGGGCCGAAATTCAGGGAAAGGTTCCCAGCTGCGTCTTTTCCATAGCAGATACTTATGATGATCGAGTCACGTTCGTCGCCTTGAACGTTTTCGAGCGGTTTTACGAAAAACGGCTCTTCATTGTTGCGTTGCAGTAGTGGTTCCAGGTCGGGGCGTCGGAGAAGCAATCTTTCGATCTCTTCGTTAATTGCGGCCTCCTGGGCTGTACTTAGCGCGATGACGCCGAGTGAGCGCTTCAGACCCCAATGGTCACAGTGCTGCTCAACTAGCCGCGCGACTTCTTGAGCCTCCCGGCGATTCGTGCGGGAATTCCCCCGATCGTAGACTCCATCTGCTACGTGTTCAAGGCGAACTCCGATACCGACATGCGCTATTGAGGTGGGCGCTGGAAACGTGATCAGGTCTCCGTAAAACTCTGCATTCGAAAATGAGATCAAGCTCTCGTGTTTGCTGCGATAATGCCATAGCAAACGGCACGACTGCATGCCGCTCGCATCGCAGTCTTCAAGGAGACTATCGAGCGGCGCTTGATTCTCATCGTCCTCGTCGCCGTCATCACTGGCACTGCGTTCAAAGAACCGCGTCGGGGGAAGCTGTTTGGCATCTCCTGCTACGACGAGCTGCCTGCCACGAAGGATGGCACCGATCGCTTCCTCGGACGGAACTTGCGACGCTTCATCGAAAATCACCAGGTCGAACTGGATGGCGTCCTTCGGCAGAAACGTCGCCACTGAGAGAGGGCTCATGAGCAGGCAGGGCGTCAGCTCCAGGATGACTGTGCCGGATTCTCGGAAAAGCTTTCGAAGCGGGGCGTGCTTCTTCTGTTTGGCGAGTTCCCTTCGAAGAAATCCGACCTGACCGACGGCCGGCCCATCCAATGTAGGTTGGCGATCTATGACGGCCGCCTGAACAAGGCTGGCGTAGGTCTTCATAAGCTGCCGGTCCAATTCTTGGAATTCCCGAACGAGCTGTTCGTGGTCCCGCCACTGGAACTTTCGCAATCTCGGTAACTGCTCGTAGACCGCATCCAGTTGGATCGCGAGGAGCCGTTTCTTGAGCGCCCGTTCGAGGTGATCGCCAGGCACATTCATCTCGAGTGCCCGCTCCAGGAATTCGTCGATTCCAGCTGCGGAGCAGTCTTCTCGAATTTCACGGAACTGAATCCATTCGCTCAGCTTCCCAATGTTCTCGATCTTAAAATCGAGCCATGTTGTGAGGTCGCTGAGGCTCACCATGGCAATGGCTTTGCCCGCCGTTGAAACCGCAGTGCCGGCGCCAAAAACTTGTTCGTGAAAGGCCGTCTCGCCTGAGAAGCGTGCAACAAGTGACTCTAGCTCGGGTAATATCTGCTGCACGCCTCTAATGCGTTCAGGAGCACAGGCCGCTCCTGAGCAGGGACCCTTCCAGGATTGCCCCTCCAGGTGGGAGAGGAATTGTTGGCTCCACTGCAGAGAAGTGAGTACGTGATTCCAATCCGTTGTCAGACCGCTGTAGAAATGACAGAATGCATCCTGCGAAACGCTGGAAGTCTCGAAGAAGTAGCGCTCGATTTCCTGCGCCTCACGAGCGGCTGCTGCGTCCCGCGCGATGGCATCCGTTTCTCTCGATTGTCCCGTTCGTAGCGCGAATTTTATGGATGCGATAGCATCCTCGTACTTATTGAGCCACGTCTGCGCTTCAGTAAGTCGAGATTCGAGGGAATCGAGCGGACATGAATCCACAGCGTCCGACCCGGTCAGGGCTCGGATGTCAGAACACTCCTCGATCGAGCGCAATGAATTCTCCAGGACTCGCGTGTTGTCTGCGAGAGATTTCCCGACCGCCCCGATTCTCAAGAGAGCGACTCCGCGATTGAGAAGAGCTACTTTCAGCTGTTTAGGTGGTCCTGATCCACGCTCGACCTCCAAAATACTTCGAACAGTTTCAGCGTGTAGCGCGACGTCTTCCCATTTCGTCCCTTGACCGCGATAGTGAAAGCCCAGAAGCTGCGCGTGTTCTTCACGTCGAGTGTTGAACCAGTCGTCACTCTCCACTACCTCCGCGCCCTGGGCCACCTTCTCGCGGGCATCAACATATGTTAAGCGCGACGAGGTTGTCCGAGTGCGATGCAGTTGCTTGCGGCAGCGATGATAGTCCGGCTTGAAAACTCTCCAGATCGTCGCATAACGATTGCCAAAGTCGGTTCTCCATGCGAGCAGCGGCAATCGAAACAAATCAGCCGCAAAGTCCTTGGATAACTCGTCTCTGAGATTTATGAGACGCGCGGATTTGTCATTTGCCTCCTGGGCGAGTTCAAGTATTCTATTGAGCGTCGTCCAATCGAACCAAGTCTCCGTTGGTCGCGGATCGGTCGCCGCGGCAAGCGCGACTCGTGCGATGGTTCGGCATTCATTGAGCGTGCGCGGAGCGGCCATTTCAAGGAGCGAGCCGACTTCCGACGCGGCCCGACGCAGTTCTGCAAGTGCACGGATCGATGTGTCCAGCCAGCCTCGAAGTTGTCCGCCTTTCTCTGCTAAAAATCGCCGCGGCTCAGATGCGCGAATGCTGTCGAAGATCGAGGGCGATGGGGGATTCAGCGAGCAGTCGAGTTCACGGCAGTCGTTCTGGAATAGGGATGGCTCGTAAACTTTATCGAGCGTCGATCGAAGCTCGTGAAATCGACGAGACTTAACATCTAGGTCGCGGGCGCGGCCCGTGAGCTCATGAAGATCAGCATCCTGCATCCAACGTGTCGGCGGCGCCGGCGAGTTACAAAACAGCCTGACCGTCGACAGGATTTCGGCGAATTTGGCGATGCAATCAGGAGGCGGTGCCTGGATTAGCTCGGCGGCGCGCGTCGATAGAGGACCGGCGATGAGGATCGCGGTTCGAACCCCCCCGAAATGAGAGAGGACTGTCGCCTGAAGTTGCATGGACCACGACTTCAGCAGGCACCCATACCACGGGTGGTGGCTGTAAGTTGCGAGGATCCCCGGCAGTTGCGCCAGTTTCCGCGCTAGCTTCATGAGTTCGAAAAAGCGTTCCGGCGTCAGATCGCCGGCCGTTAAATTGAGTTTCGAGATGACGTCTGGGGTATCCGACAACCCTGAAAGTTCCCCGTGAAGATCGAACGCGGACTGGTCGTGCAGGACGGGTTTATGCAGGGATCGAATGTAATCGTTAAGCTCGCGACGATGATTTAGCAGGGAATCGAAACGCAATCTCTCCTGTGACGATATGCTAGGCCGGACCGATGGCCGGGCCCGCTTGATCCGCGCCAACACATCCCGCTTATTCGCCTTGTCGCTATGGACTTCGAGGCAGAACGGGGCGAGTCCGGCTTCCTCAAGCCGCCGATGAACCACCGACAACGCGGCCATTTTTTCGCTCACGAATAGAACCTTGCGTCCTTCGAGGAGACTCTGAGCGATTAGATTAGCGATGGTTTGACTCTTACCCGTGCCCGGCGGGCCTTGAATGATAAGATCTTGTCCCGCGCGGGCGCGTAAAATCGCAGCGAGTTGGGATGAGTCAGCATCCCTTGCAGTGAAAACGTCCGAAGGCCTCACGGCGTCGAAATCGTGTTCAGCTAAGACTTGGCTGGGCTCTAAGAAAGGCGAGAACCCTGCAACGGACGTCAACAAACGATGCGTCGCGGCGTTGATCGAATGCTCTTCAAGATCCTTATACATGGCGAGCTTCTTAAACTGAAACTGGCCCAGCCACGACTCAGGAAGAACTCGCCAGCCCCGTCCTCGGACTCCCTTTTGGAGGGCTTGGAGGAATTTACCAAGGGAATCCTCCTGAGGTTCGGCGTCGAACTCGGGAGTCGCGAATTCAAAGTCCTTCCGCAACATATAGATCAGGCTGGGATTGATCTCGGCATCTTCGTCAAAAGGACTGAGAACGTAGGGGTGCAGGCGAGTTTCGCGTTTAAGCTCAACCGGGACCATCAGCAAAGGTGCACGTTGCACGTCGGCTCCATCGATCGGACGCCACTCGAGCATTCCCAGCGCGACGTAGAGCGTGTTTACACCGCGCTCTTCCAAGCTCACGCGTGCGAGTTGTGCCAGCCGGCCGAGGGCAATATCGAGCTCCGGAGGCGACTTCGAGGTTTCGATATCGCCGGCACGCACCCTCCAACTCGCGGGCGATGGATCGCCGTCATCTTCGGTCGGTGATGATTCGGCCCATCGGGACACTCGAAGCTTGCCTTCGTACAGTGGAAAATTCAGGGATTTCTCTGCAATGACCAACCGCTGAAATAATCCATTCCCGTCCGGCTGCGTGAGCTGGATTGTGGACACCTTGGTCGTACGAAAATTGAGAAGTCGGTTGCTCCCGCTGAGATCGAGGAGCTTTTCTTTCCAGACCTTGTACTTAGCCTCGAATTTTTCGCGAATGGCGGCGTCCATCGATGCGAGTCTACATTATAAGGCGTCAGCTACGTCTACAACCTTTCACACCGGAACCGTACAAAACGCTGGCGCGTTCGATCTGACCCGTTCTCCGCCGCCAGCCCGCTCTCTTCAGCCGAATCACGGGGGAAGCGTCAGGCAGCCCGGAGCGAGGCACAAATCTCAAAGAACCACGCGGGCATTGGATGTTTGAGGTCCCAGTAGATGCTCATCGGACGGCTGCCGGTGTGCGATACGTACTGCAACGGTCCAAGAAAAATGAACGGATCACCTCTCTTAGGTCGCACGAACAGCAGAAACTGGGTGCCATTTTCGCGTTGCTGCACGTATCTTTGCCCAGTCGGTGAATTCTCGGCCGTTGTGCTTTGTGACTGCCAGTGGAAGCGAGTCGGGCTCACCGCGAAATCCTCGTATCGGGTCGAGGGCGAGAATGCCTTCTCCGACTTGTCCAGTGTCACGAAGAAGATTTCGGTATTGATCGCTTCAATCCAGAAACGACCTGTCTGGGTGTGGCGCGCCCCGACGAGTTCCGGCAGCCCCAACCCGACCAGCACTTCGTCCCGCATGTATTGGCGATGCAGAAAGAGTGGGCAACCATCAATGGCGGTGTGTTCGTTGGCATGCAGCTTGATGCGGTCGAACAACGCGTCGCAGAGTTCCTGAAACTCGCTGCCGGCCGAAGCGTTCTCCCTCAGGCGCGTCAACCCTGTTTCCCATTGGCATTCCGGCTGCCGAGCTTCGGTGTGCAGCAGGCGGAACGTGAGCATCTGCACCATACGTTTCTCTAACGGTGAAAGAGCGTCCAGCGATGGTGCTGTCGCGACTAGCAGGTCCCGATAGAGGCTCAAACGCCGTGTCGAGTCCAGGTGCAGCATGAGCTGAAACCGCTTCGAAAGCAAAACGTCGGATTCCGTGGGACGTTCACTCAAGAATTCCGTTTCGCTCAGAAGTGCATGCCAGCCCCCAATGGACGGCTTGTACACGTCGGCGAGATCGTAACCGGTTTCTGAAAGATACTCCAGCAACGTGGGGCGCCGCCCAAACTGCGCGGCGAGCGCTCTCAGCTCCGCGACCATCCTGACGCGGCTCGCCTGCAGTCGCGCTCGCAGGTTCTCCAGAACAAGCTTCCTGGATTCCTTATCGAGCCGAAAATAACAGTTTCCCGGCAGCCTGGTGATCCCCGAGTCGATCTGATTCGCGACTTGCTGGCGCGTGCCGCCGAACAGCGCACGAAATCGTTGGTCGAACCGAAATTCCCGACGCTGGTTGCCCATGAAATCCAACACCAAACAGCTGGTCTTACCGTTATCGAGCCGAAGGCCGCGGCCCAACTGCTGGAGGAAGACAGTCGCGCTTTCCGTTGGCCGCAAAAACAGAACGCAATCCGCCTCCGGAATATCCACGCCTTCGTTGAAGAGATCGACGGTGAACAGCACGTTGACGGTTCGGCTGCGCAGCATCGATACTGCCTGCGCTCGTTCGTCGGCGGGCGATTCACTCGTGATGGCTTGAGCTGGTATTCCGGCGTCGCGAAACGCCTGCGCCATGAATTGCGCGTGCGCGATGCTGACGCAGAAGCCAAGTGCTCGCGCCTGCCGCCAGTCGCCGTAGATTTCGCAGAATTCGGTGATGATTAGGTTGGCTCGGCGGGTATCGCCAACATATCGTTGTTCGAGTTCGCTGATGGCGTAAGATCCGCGCTTCCAGGAGATGCCGCGGAGGTCTGTGCCATCGTGGACGCCGTAATAGTCGAATGGAACCAGATACTGGCGTTCAACTGCGTGCCAAAGACGCATCTCGTCGGCGATTCGATTGTCGAACCAGGGCAGGATGCTCTCTCCGTCCATGCGTTCGGGAGTCGCGGTCAGCCCGAGAAGGACGTGCGGCCGGAGCGAGCCGATGATTTCGCGATAGCCGTCGGCGGGAACATGGTGCGCTTCGTCGAGGACGGCGTAATTCCAATACTCCGCGCCTTGGGACTCCAGCAGCGCCCGGCTTCGGAAGCTCTGAATTGTCGCAAAGAGGTGATCGAAGCTCGCCGGTTCCTCCCCACCGCCAAGAAGGTCGCCGAAGGACTCGTCCCGCAGCACATGACGGAATCTGTCACGTGCCTGGCGAAGTAACTCCTCGCGATGTGCCAGAAACAAAAGCCGGGGCCGCCGCCCCGCGTACGGCTGGCGATCGTAATCGAATGCGGCGATCAGAGTTTTGCCCGTCCCGGTGGGCGCGACTACGAGGTTCCGAAAATAGCCCCTGTCGATCCTTTCGGTTTCTAACTGGTCTAGTGTCGCCTGCTGGTATGGATGCGGACGTAGATCGAAGAAGACTGGCGGCCCGGAGTCCTTGCGGCCGGGGCCCTGTCTCGCGTACTCCAGAGATAGTTGCACTCGCCGGCAAAATTCTTCATCATCCGGTCGGAATTGCTCAAATTCCTCTTCAGCCCAGAGCGAGTCGAAGGCATTTCGAAAGCGGTCAACGACGTGCGGGGCCTCAACCTCGCTCAATTTCACGGTCCACTCGATCCCGTCTTCGAGCGCTGGTCCGGATAGGTTTGCGGAGCCAACGTACACACTGCTGAAGCCGTTGTCACGCTGGAATAGCCACGCCTTTGCATGCAACCGTCGACGTCGGCCATCGAGCGATATTTTCAGCTCGACGTTCGGCAAGCGCGAGAGTTCCTGAATTGCGCGGAAGTCAGTTGCGCCGATGTATGTCGTGGTGAGGAGTCGGATGGGAACTCCGCGATCAACCAGTTCTTGGAAAGCGGCCTTGAGTCGCTGCCAGCCACGCCATTGAATAAAGCTGACCACCATGAAAACGCGGTCGGAGGTCGCCATTTCGCGTTCGAGCTCGAAGCCGAGGCGCGGTTCGTCCAAGGCGTTCATCAGCAGGCTGGATACGCTCACAGGAGTCGATGGCGGCTCTGGCGGCGCGGCTCCGCGGTAGATCGCACGCAAGATTTCGCCGGGCGGGTCGACGGGATCCGGCTCAATGAGAGCGCCCTCTCGGGACTTCACGAAGTCCAAGAGGGAGTTCGCGAGTTCTATCTGCCGCCCCTTCCGATCTTCGGCGGACACGCCGCGCAGGGCAGATCTCAATTGGCGAATCAGGTGGCGGGCGAGGTAATCGGGGCAGTCGTTTTCTTCAAGGGCAGCGACGAGCGATTTCAGGCCAAGCGGCGCCCCTCGGTCCAGAGATTCTCGGACATGCCGTGTGACCAACTGATCATAAAGGCCCGCTTTGAAATCGCTCATCCGCGAATCGAAACTCCCGAAAGGAATGATCGCGCAGTGAACGGGCCAGCAGCAACATCGGAAACACACCGGTGACCCGTTTGGACATTAAGAGACGACAAGCGCCCGCGCTGAGGTCGCACTTTGAATGCACATCGAGCGGCTGGTGGGGAGTCGCGGCAAGAGGACGCGCGTGAATTCGAATAGCCCACTGCGGCGCGTTACAATCCGAATAGCCGCGCCGGTTCTGGCTTCATGAACCGACTATACGGGCGACCTCGCCTTGCGACAGTTCCTTCGTCCGACGGAACAGAATTACTGGTCGAAAGGAGTGTCGATGGATTTGGCATCACTCGATTGGCGCAGATATCAGCGGGAAATAGAACAAGAACGGCTGCGAATCAATTCGCGTCCCATCGAGATAGCGATTGAGGACGTGAAACATACCCTTGAGTTGGAACTGAACTACCTCGCAGGACTACGGGAAGTCGCGACGCCGGAAGAGGCTTGCGAGCTCGATGTGCAGATGGAAAGCCTGCGGGCCCAACTGAGCAAGATAGATGCGGAACTTGCGGCTCGCATAGACAGTGAGAAAGCTGAGCTAAGGCTGGGCCCGCGGGGCGAGGTACCGGAAATCGATCCGGGCGCGACCACGCAAACGAGCGAAGCCATCAATTATGTGCTTTTGTTCAGTCAGGTGCTGGAGAAACGCAGGCGACCGAGCGAATCCAAAACGGCGGTCTTGAAAGATTGGCTGCAAGAACATCGCGATCTCTGTCGCACGCAAGTGACCGACTATCTGGCCGGCAGGACCGATGGCCGCGTCGGCAAAAACAAGTGTAGAGCGATCGAGGTGGCAATCCTGGCCTCTGCGGAAGCACTCGGACTGACAACTCGGATCGACTCGGACTAGCAAAGTATTGCTCCGAGTCAGCTTTTTCGATGAAACTATAGTCGCGACGCGAGAGTGCCGCGTCCCCAGCGCGGGTTCAACGCCCGAGGTTTAACCAATGAAGATCGAAGTCGTAATCGAAAATCCTCCTGTTGGATATCAGAACAAAACCAGCCTGGAACGTGCGCAACGTTATCAGCGCGCTGGACGGGCGATATTTGTCGCGCCGTTGGTGATTCGCTTCTTGGATACGGCTACTCATGCGGCGATCGTTAAGGCGGCGGAGGAGAGGCTGCATAAACGTGTGACTGGTCAAGCGTACGATAGGGTGGACCAATCATTTCATCGCGAGGCGCGTAACCTGCCGGTGATCAACCCGGAGAGAATGATCCGCGAAGAGAAGTCCAGTCGCGATTGGTCGTACACGGCGGGCGTGAGTCGGCGGCCTCGGCCAGACCACACCGCGGCCGAGGTCGCTAGGATTCGCGCTCAACAGCAAAGTGTATGAAGCGGAAGTGAGTGCTAGTGGCAGGCTGACCGCGAAAATGCAATCTCCAACGCCATTCTAAGCTAAAGTCCGAAACGTTCTTCTTGAAAAAGCCGATGAGCCATCGTCGTCGTGAACAGCATCGCCAGGATGCGCTGCATTTGATCGACGCTCAAACTGAGGGCCTCGTCCTCGGCGGCATCTTATTCGGTGGCGAGAGAGCTTTGCGGGATGTGTCCTTTCTGTCCATCGACGATTTCGCCGTCGAACGGCATCGAATCGTATTTAAGGCGATTTCGGATATTGCTCCGGAAGTCGACCTGTCATTGACTGCCGTGTGCGTTCACCTCGATGAGACAGGGAAGCTCAAGGCTGCGGGCGGGCTTTCGGCGTTGATGGACATCCACTCGCAGGCAATACCGGCTCTGTCCCTTCAACACTTCGCGTTAAAGTTGCGAGCTCTCGCGCGCGACAGGCGTGCATGGAGATTAGGCGAGAAGCTGTCAGTCTTGTGCCAACAGGGGTTTACCGCGAACTGCGCCGAGGTGCTGACTGTCACTGAGGAACTGCGAACCATCGCGGAGGCCCCTAGCCGCGAAGTTGCGCGGGGCGTACAGAGTATTCGGGCCGTTCACGAGTACGGCGATGCGAATGTCCAGTGCATTCTCGAAGGTCTGTTGTATGAAGGCACCGTCAACCTGTTGACCGGCGACTCGGGACATGGGAAATCCACCCTGGCGCTGGCGATCGCCGCCGCCGTAGCGACGGGTTCGGATTTTGCTGGCAGGAAAACCTCGCCGCGGAACGTGCTGATCCTGGATCGAGAAAATCCTCAGTGGGTTATCCGAGATCGCATCCGTCGGCTCGGTATCGAAGACGGAGATCGGCTGAAAATATGGGGGCGTTGGTGCCCCGAGCAGCCTCCCGGGCCGGATCACCCGGATATTCTAAATTGGATTCGCACGTGCGAAGTGACGCCGCTGATCTTTTTTGACTCACTCATTGGCTTCTTCGGGGGCCAGAGCGAAAACGATTCTGCGGAGATCCGGCGCTTCATGGAGGGTTTTCGGCGTCTAGCAACGACAGGTTCGACTGTTGTGGGGCTGCATCACTCCGGAAAGGGAGAGGGCACCAAGTACTACCGCGGATCGAGTGACTACAAGGCTGCCTGCGATTGTGGATGGCTTGTTTCAAACAATCATCCGGATCGGTTGGAAAACCTCAAACTGGAACCTTGGAAATCTCGATTCAACACCCCGAGCGAAATCATGCTGCTCTATTCCGACGGCCAATTCTCGGAGCAGCGCCGGTCGCAGACGCCTGTCGTTGGAGTCACCGCACGGCTCACCGAGTTGCTTAAGTCGAATCCAGGGATAAAAGCAGGTGCGTTTGAAAAGCTGGCGGGAGAGAAGCGCCTCGGAAGGGATGCCGCGCGAAAGTTCTTGAACCAGGGCGTGGAAGCCAAAACAATCCGGCGAGACAACGGCGACCACAACTCCCAGGAGCACACCTGGGTGGGTCCTGACGAGGCAATGTAATGAAAGGCATCGGTGGCCCGCGGAAGCGACTTCAGTTTCCGCGCCGGTCCGCGAGCCGCAAGCGAAGATTCTGCGGACTTCCCGAACTGATGGCAGCGCCCGAGCTTGCGAGTTCGCGGCGGATTGTTCGCGCGCTCAGCGAACTTCAGTTCGCGGGGGTCCACACACCCATAAGGGGTGTGACCCCGCGATGCTGGCGCGAGACGACGCCCGAAGGGGGAGGGGGAAGAGTTTGGAGGACAACAAGATGACACAAATGGAGATTCAATTCTGGTCCATCGAGAAGCTGATTCCGTATATTCGAAATCCGCGCAAGAACGACGCTGCGGTCGATCGAATGGCTGCCTCGATGCGGGAGTTTGGCTTCAAGATCCCGGTGCTCGCACGCGCTGACGGCGAGGTGATCGACGGGCATCTTCGCCTCAAGGCCGCGCGCAAGCTCGGGATCAGCGAGATTCCGGTGATCCTGTGCGACGAGTGGACGCCTGCCCAGGTGAAGGCATTCCGGCTGATGGTGAACCGCTCGGTTACCTGGGCGGATTGGGATGAGGAACTACTTGCCCTGGAACTGCAGGACATCCAGGCAGCGGACTTTGATCTCGCCTTGACGGGGTTCGACCCGCGCGAACTTGACGAATTGCTTGCGACCGGCGAGGAGGAGAAGGCTAATGCTGCACCGCCGCTTCCGGAATCGCCAGTCACGCGGCAAGGCGACCTCTGGCTTTTAGGGCAGCATCGGGTACTGTGCGGCGATTCAACCAGCCCGGAAGCGGTGGCGCGACTGCTTGGCGAACGCCAGCCGCGGCTGATGGTCACCGATCCACCCTACGGAATCGAGTTGGATTCGGAATGGCGGGATCGCGCCGGGCTGAATGGCTGCGGGCCGGCGCAGGCGAGCTACATGAAGCAGCGCACTGCCGGGCACACCGAGACGACGATCTCCGGCGACACCCGCGCGGACTGGTCCGACGCGTTCGCGCTCGTGCCGAGCCTCGAGGTCGCCTATGTGTGGCACGCCTCGAAGTTCACCCGCGAAGTACTCGACGGACTCTTGCGGATCGGGTTCCTGCATCACCAGCAAATCATCTGGGACAAGGGTCGCACTGTGCTCACGCGCACGCACTACTGGTTCCAGCATGAACCGTGCTGGTACGTGCGCAAGAAGAACGCTCCGTGGTTCGGGAAGGCCGGCGAGAATTCGACGATCTGGTCGTCGCCGTCGCCGAAGTTCATCATGGGCGGATCGGATGAAGAGAAGTTCGATCATCCTACGCAGAAACCAGTGGAGCTCATGCGTCGCCCGATTCTGAATCACATCCGGCGCGGGGAGCTGGTATATGAACCGTTCCTCGGGAGCGGCACGACGCTCGCGGCGGCAGAACTGACCCAGCGAGTGTGTTATGGGATGGAACTCGATCCGAAGTACATGGACGTGGTCGTCGGGCGTTGGCAAACCTTGAGTGGCAAGACGGCCGTGCTCGACGGCGATGGTCGGACGTTTGAGGACGTGCGGTCGGAACGATGCGAGCCGAGGGCCGCGGACACACAGAAAGCAGTCTAACGTGGGATGTCGAGGTCCAACGCCGAAGCCGACCGCGATGGAAGTTGCGCAGAGTCGTCCACGCAGGCGATCTTCGGCGGTGCACGTTTGCAGCGGATCTGATTCGGGCCGGCCAGGGGGAGGGGTACCTCATTTCCTCCGGCCTCAAGGGTTTTGTGACCACTGCGTAGCTACGTGTGAAACTCCGCGAAATTCAAAACAGATTTTCTGAGAACGGTGGAATCTAGATGGCAGATCGATGGATTGGGAGTCGCAGATGAGAGGCCGAAAACCGAGGCCGACGAAGGTTCAGCTCGCCGAAGGTGATCCGCGCAAGCACGGCGCTCACGTGCTCGAACGGAGGCTCGAAGGTGAACCAAAGGGTTCACAGGGCCTGCCGTCGTGTCCAGCCCACCTGAAAGGGCTGGCGCGAAAGGCGTGGAGGATGTGGTCGGAGGAGCTGGAGCGAATGAATCTCGATTCCAGGCCCGACGGTCCGATGCTTCAAGGCGCCTGCATTGCTTTCGAAACCGCGATTGAATGCTATCTGACGATTCGGAAGCAAGGGCGCGTGATCGCCAAGCGCGTTTTGGACCCGCAGACAAACACGCTCGTAGTGAGCGGGCTCAAGCCTCATCCAGCCGTGGCGCAGATGAATGCGGCGTGGATGGTGTTGCGGGCGTTCTGTTCGGAGTTTGGGCTGTCGCCGGTGTCCCGCACCCGTCTCGCCGTCGACAAGCCAGCTGATGCTGACGATGATCTCATCGCGATTCTTTCGCAGCCGCGCGAGCGGAAGCAACAACCGGTGAATTGATCAAAAACGAATAGCGGATGCCGTTCTCACAAACTCATGCCGATGCCGCCTGCAACTTCTTTGAGCATATTCTCAAACACACGGCGGACGAGTGGTTCGGAAAACCGTTTCTGCTGGTGCCGTGGCAGGAGCAAGCGCTCAGCGCCATCTTCGGAGAGCTCGACGAAGCTGGAAACCGCGTGATCGAGATGGCGTACTTAGAAGTCCCGAAAAAGGCGGGCAAATCGGAGATGGCTGCAGGCCTGGCTCTTTTCGTTCTGTTGACCACGAACACCCCAGGGTGCCAGGTCTACGGTGCGGCGGCCGCAACGCGCCAGGCGCTAAACGTCTTTCGCGCGGCGTGCAAGATGGTGGACCAATCGCACGTGCTGACAAAGCGGCTCCGTGTGCTCCGTGGCACGCATCGCATTATCAAACGCTCGGATCCGGAGTCATTCTACGCCGCCGTCGCCGCCGATGGAGATTTTGGGGACGGCGTGAATCCGGCCGTCGTTATCGCCGACGAAATCCATCGCTGGAAGACGCGGAAGCAGCTCGACAATTGGGACGTGCTCTCCAATGGCGGCATCACGCGGCGGCAGACGCTGACGATCGCGATCACCACGGCTGGCATTCAGAACGAATCTCCGCTGGCATGGCGGCTGCACGAGAAGTCCCGCAAGATCGAAGAGGGAATCGTGTCCGATGCGAAGTTCTACGGCCGGATTTACGGCGCCGCCAAGGAAGATGATCCCTCCGATCCGGCGACCTGGATCAAAGCCAATCCGTCGCTCAAACAGAACGGCGGTTTCCTCGATATCGAAAAGATTCGCGAGAAATATGTTTCCCACGAAGCAGAAGGCGATCTCACATCCTTCAAAAGGTATTACTTGAACATGTGGGACATGAAAGAATCCCGCGCGATCGAGATGGTGAAGTGGGACGCATCCGCCGGTGATTGGCGCGCCTCGGGACTTCTCCCGGGATCCTCCGGAGATAAAGTGCGCTTGTTGCCTGCGGCGCTCATGGAGCGATTTCAGAAGCGGCGCTGTTGGGCGGGCGTCGACCTATCGATGACCACTGATCTCTCCGCCGTTTCGCTGGTGTTTCCCGAAAAGGACGGCGTCTTCGACGTCCTGGCGTTTTTCTGGATGCCGGAACAAGCCGTGCGCCAGCGCGAACGGCGCGACGGGATGCCCTATCAGCGCTGGGCCGATCAGGGATTCATCGAGCTATCGTCGGGCGACGTCATCGACTACCGCGACATCATGGCGCGCCTCGAGTGGGCATCCGACGTGTTCGACCTAGAGGAGATCTGCTTCGACCCCTGGAACTCGCGCCAGATCTCGGTGCCGCTGGTTGCGAAGGGTCACTCCTGCGTCGAGATCCGGCAGGGCGTCGCCACGCTGTCCGAGCCGTCGAAGAAGTTGCTGGAGCTGGTCGCCGGCGGGAAACTTCATCACGGCGGCCATCCGGTGCTGCGGTGGAATGCGAGTTGCCTCGCCACCAAGGAGAACAACGACAACCTGATGTTCACGAAGCCGGAGCGGTCGAGAAGTTCGTCGCGCATCGATGGAATCGCGGCAACGGTCAACGCGCTCTCGCGAGCGATCGCGGTGAAGCCGCGCCAGAGAAGCATTTACGAGACTCGCGGTCTATTGACCATCTCCTTCTGACGTGGACAGAGAAAGTTGTTAGCCACGGACTGGTGGGCAGAGTTGCAGCTGATAGAGACGGAGACGGCGCTGGAAGTAAAAACGCCCGCCGCGGCAGAAGCCGGGCGGGCGGTAGGGACGGAGCAGAGTGCTATTTCTTGAGAGAGTAAACGCGTTCACTGTCCTCACGCTTGGTGGATTCCACGGTGAGTCCCATCTTCTTGCCCACGGTGCCCGAGAGAAAGCCCCGGATCGAATGGTTCTGCCAGCCGGTCAGTTTGGCGAGCTCGGCGAGGGTCGCACCCTTGGTCCGCCGGATCAGCGCCAGAATCTGCGCGCCCTTGCTTTCGGCACGCGGCGCGGCGGCTTTGCGCTCAGGTTCGGCGGCCTTTTTGCTGGCCCCTGCCACCTTCTTGGGCTTCGTGCTCTTGGCGGTTTTCTGGCCCCTGGGCGCGCCCTTTTTCTTGCTGGTAACCTTCTTCGAAGTGCCCTTCTCCGGCGCGACGTGCGCGCCCTGTTCCGCACCGGCGGCGGCTGTGGTCGTTTGTTCGTTGGTCATGTTGGTGTCCATTTCCTTTTTCTGCGCCTGGTTTAGCGCATGACGATTCATCACTCTGCTTCAAACGAATTGCAAGGCCGAAGTGACGCCGGCGAGCGCATTCTTGCGCATGGCGAACACGTGGCGATGCCGTCGGCCGCGCCGGAGGTCGAGCGCTGGTCCCGGCCGGATGAGCTCGATCTCGATGACCTCGTTCGCGCCATCCGCGCGCTCCTGGAGAGCTAACCGGACTTGCTTTCCGCCCCGCCACAGAGCGACTCATGTCGTGGGGCCGCGAGGGGCCGGCCTTACAACGCACGACTATGGCCGTCGCAATTTACTGCCGCGTATCGACCGAAGAACAGCGCGAACGTCAGAGCATCCTGACACAGCGCGAGTTTGGCGACCGGTACACGGCTCTGCACAGCCTGCACGTCTTTAAGAGCTACTCCGATGACGGCGTCTCCGGCACGGTTCCGTTGGAACAGCGGCCAGAGGGAGCCCAGATTCTGCGCGACGCGCGCGCGGGCCGGTTCGATCAGCTGCTCGTCTACCGTCTGGACCGCCTCGGCCGTGACACTCGGCTGATCTTGAACGCCGTCGCGGAACTGGAGAAGCTCGGCGTCCGCGTCCGCTCGATGACCGAGGAGTTCGACACTGCCTCAGCCACTGGACGCCTGATGCTGACCATGCTTTCCGGCTTCGCCACGCACGAGCGCGAGGTGATCAGAGAGCGTTCCGTTGCTGGCACACGCCGCGTTGCCGAAGCGGGCTCCTGGCTGGGCGGCATCGTTCCCTACGGCTACCGCAAGACGGGAGAAAAGCGCCACGCCAGGATCGTCGCTTCCGATGAGCTGATCCCGCATCTCGACATGTCGGAAGCCGACGTCGTGCGCATGATCTTTCACATGGCGGGGGTGGAGAAAAAGTCCTGCCGCCAAATCGCCGAGCACCTGAACGCTCTGCGCATTCCCTGCGCCTACGCGCGCGATGAGCGCCTCGTTCTCAGGAACAAACGCAAGGAGCGCACGCGAGGCATCTGGATGGGCCCGCGCGTCAATCGCATTCTGGCAAGCACAACATACTATGGTGTCCACGCCTGGGGCAAGCGAACGGCAAGCAAGCGGCAGCCAGTGGCGCGCGCGGTTCCGGCGATCGTGACCGAGGACATTTCGAAGAAGGCGCAAGCGACCATCAAATCTCACCTGCTGTTCAGCGTGCGGGGCGCTCGGCACAAGTTCCTGTTGCGCGGCCTGATCAAATGCAAGCTGTGCGGGCTCACCTACATCGGAATGAAGGCGGACCGGAAAAGGGGCAAGGGCGAATTCTACTACAGGTGCAACGGTGCGAACACACCCCGCCTTCTCGCCGCCAAATGCACTGCGAAGAACATCCGCGGCGATGATCTGGAGCGGCAGGTGTGGGTGGACATCGAGAGCTTCCTCCGCAATCCCGGGCCGGTGCTGGCGCAGCTTCAGGCCAAGATGGAGGCCGAGGTCCAGGACACCGGTAAGGTTCGCGAACGTCTGAAGCGACTCGAAGCGGCGCTGGAGGAGAAGGCTGCGGAGCGCAATCGAGTGGTGGCGTTGTACCGTCGCGGCAGGCTGACCGACGCCGGGCTCGACGGGCAGATGGACGACATTGCCAAAGAAGAGGCCGCGCTGCACGATCAGATTGGCGGCCTGCAACGCCAGCTTCGCGGCGTGGACTCTGTCGCCAATGCGGTCGACTCGGCGGAAGCTCTGCTGACAAAGCTGCGGACGCGGCTCGACCAGCCAGTGTCCTGGGAGCTGAAGCGGCAGCTCGTCGAGACTCTGGTGGCCGGGATTCAAGTGGAAACAGTGGAGACCTGTGGCGTCAAGCAGGCACGAACGACAGTGACGTACCGCTTCGGCCTGGCCTCTCTACCAACCTCGTACGTGGCCAGCCATGTCGTGCGTATCCCCGCCGAGCCGAAGACCATCGGAGACCATATCCGCCGCAAGCGCCTCGCGATGAAACTTCGGCAGAAGGACGTGGCGAAGCAGATCGGCGTCACCGCCTGCAGCGTCTACAACTGGGAAGCGAATCACGGCATCCCGGACCTTCGCTTTATACCGGCGATCATTAACTTCCTCTGCTACAACCCGCTCCCGCCGGCAACCACAATCGCGGAGGAGCTCATTCGGCGCAGGACCGAGCTCGGCATGAGCCAGAAAGAAGCCGCCCAGCAGTTGGGCGTCGATCCCTCAACTCTAGCCCAGTGGGAGCGCAGCGAACGCAAACCAGACGACACGTTCGCCAAACGCATCGCGCGCTTCCTCGCTCAACCAACGCCGCTCCGCCGGGCGAGTTGAAGGAGGGACGCAGGGGCGTGTGGGGACACGCATCGGGTAGAAGCACTTACGGAAGTCACCGACATGACCACGAGTGGGCGCAAGGCGTCATTTTGTCAGTCCGCCGATTCCATCTCAACAGCTGGATACAAGATACTATGCAGAGTAGCGATCAAAGATTATAGATTAGAGTGTTGGCTGGCGAGAACGGCCTCTTTTGCCGATTCGTTGCTGAGGATCACCGATGGGGACGACGGACAACCCGCATGGGGCCGCTGCCTCGGCTCTGGGCTACCTTTTCCAGTGCCGCTACGCGCTGCTGGAGGGGTTGCGCGCCGTGCCTGATACGCCGCAGTTGCTGATCTCGATTGAGAAATTCGATGACGTCGCGTTCGAAGCGAACGGTGAGCCGACCGATCTCATACAGACAAAGCACCACATCGACAAGGGTGATTTGTCGGACGCCAGTATTGATCTCTGGAAAACAATCGGCATATGGCTCAAGAGGGTTGCCGAAGACATCGAGGCCCCCTTTCGTACAAAATTCGTGCTACTGACCACGGCGAGTGCCCCCGACGAATCCGCCGCATCGTTTCTACGGATGCGCGACAGGGATGAAGCGGCTGCCGACAAACTGCTGATGGCCGCGGCAAAGAGCTCGAAAAACAAGAAAATCGTCGATACTTGCGCATCGTACGCGGCTCTGCCCGAAAATATCCGGCAGAGCCTGCTACGCGCGGTCATGATCCTTGACGGGTCACCGAATATCATCGATGTCCGCGAAGAGATCGCGCGTGAATTGCATCATGCCGCCCCGCGCGATCATCTCGACAAGTTGGTCGAACGTTTGGAGGGCTGGTGGTTCGGCGCTGTGATTAGAGCGCTGAGCGGCGCTGCGCCGTCTGCTATCCCGGTTCTAGCGATCGAGCAGCGTGTCGACGAACTTCGGGAAGAGTTCAAGCGCGATGCCCTGCCAGTTCATTTCAAGGGTGTGGACCCGTCACCAACCGTGATCGCCGATCTGGACAAGCGGCCCTTCGTCCGGCAATTGCGCAAGATCGAGATCGGGCCAAAGCGCATTGAGTACGCCATTCGCGACTATTACCGCGCCTCTGAGCAACGGTCGCGTTGGGCGCGTGAAGACCTTCTGATCGACGGAGAATTGGGGTATTACGAGCGCGAACTGACCGAGGCCTGGGAGCCGCGCCACGCCGCTGTGGTTGAGCAATGTGAATCCGGTTCCCCGGAACAGAAGATCGCGCTTGGCCAGTCGCTGTTCAAATGGGCCGAACAGGACGCGAATTTCCCGCTGCGCTCTGTGCGCGAGCGTTTCTTGACCCACGGCAGTTATCACATTCTGGCAAACCGCTACGAGGTAGGATGGCATCCCGATTTCAAGGCGGATTCGGATCAGACGGATGAAGGAGACAAGTAACATGCAGGCGTGGTCAAAGCGTGTCATCGAGGAGGCGAACCTATTCAACCCGGCGTTCTGCGCGGTTCTCCTTGCGAAGGCATCCGAGGAATTCACGAAAAAAAAGAACCAGCAGCCGTTTCCGTTCGCACTCGCCTTTCTCGTCTTACCTGTTGTTCTCCATCGCGGCACGAGAACGTCCCTTCCCGGCTCGACGATCACGGCGCTACTCCCATGGATACAGGACAATCGAGAGCAACTCGTGAACTTCTCCGGGCGCGTCCAGTCGTTGCGCGCGATCACCCGCGAGGCAATCCTCTTCGGCACACAGCACGAAACACTCGCCATTGCGGACTCCGGAGGCATCGCCGTTGGCGCGCGCAGACTGTCAGCGACCGACAGAAGAACCGGCCTGTTCACCGACGAGGCGCGTGAGTGCGTCGAGCGCGCCGGTTTTCTCGGGCGTTGGCTTGCCGCCGCCGGCACACCGGCAACAATTTATTCCGCCTGGGGGATCGCTCCGTGAGCCTGCAGATAGCAAAGATCATTCTTTACAGCCGCAAGGGCGAGGTGCGGGAACTCGCATTCAGGCCCGGTCGGCTCAATGTCCTGACGGGAGCCTCCAAGACCGGCAAATCCGCCATTATCGACATCATTGACTACTGTACGGGGCGGACCGATTGCAACGTGGCGGACGGCGTCATCCGCCGCCATGTGGGCTGGTATGCGGTGCTTTTTCAGCTCAACGGCTCGCAAATATTCGTCGCCCGCCGCAACCCGCCCGTCGGGGACCGCACGAATCCCGATGTGTTCCTCGATCGCGGCACCGTCGTAGCGACGCCTGAGGCGTCCGCCCTTGTCAAAAATACGACCGTCGACGCGCTCGAAAGATTTCTGGGGGCGGCCATCGGTATCAGCGAGAACGAACATCGTCCGCCGCAGCCCACGCGCGACCCACTGGAGGCAAACTTCCGCCATGCGTTGTTGTTCTCCTATCAGGATCAGAACGACATCGACAGCAAACAGCGATTGTTCCACCGGCAGGGCGAAGACTTTATCAGCCAGGCGATTAAGGACACCCTGCCGTATTTCCTCGGCGCGATAGATGAAGACCGTCTACTCAAGCAGGCGCTGCTCGATCAGGCGCGCCGTCTGCTCCGACAGCTTGAGCGCCAACTCCGCGAGGCCGAAGTCGTCGACAGCAGCAGCTACCCGAGGGCTCAGGCGCTTCTTGACGAGGCGAAACAAGTGGGACTGGTCGATGAGAGGACCATCGCGACGACTTACGAAGCAGTCATCGCGATCCTGCAGGGCATAACGCGCGAGTCGGAGATTAAAGGTGACGCCGTCATGGGTGATGGAGAGGATCTCCTTGCGTCGCTGCGCGCCGAGAGGCAGGGCCTGCGGAACGAACTCGAACGGGTCAATGCGGAAGTCCGTTCCACCAGAACCTTCACGCTTGAAAGCAGCGGATACGAGCGCGAAGCGAAGGAACAGCGTGCGAGGCTAAGTGCAGTTGGCCTGATCCGGTCAAACGGCCACGATTTTTCCGTTTGCCCGGTATGCGAGAGCCATCTGGAGGCGCCTACGCCGACCGTTGCTCAGATCGAGCGGTCGTTGAGGGATCTCAGCGAGCAACTGGAAACGGTTGAGGCCGAGAACCCCCGCCTGCAGGTCCGGCTCGCCTCCTTGCTAGCGGAAGAATCGGCGCTCCAGGAGCGGCTGCGCGATAACCAACTTCGCATCAACGCGCGCACGCGAGAGAACGAAATCCTTCAGGTGCAGCAGGAGAATTTCATTCTTCAGGCGCGCGCGCTCGGCAAGATTAGTCAATATATCGAGACGGCCAGTACAGGCGACGCAGGTTCGAGCCTGCGCAAGCAGATCGAGGTCGCGCGTTCGCGCGTCGCCATACTTGAAAGCGAACTCGATGCCGACACGATCCGCGAAAAGCTGAACGCGTTCACGAACATCATCGGCCGTTACATGAACGATTACTCGGACAAGCTGGAGCTGGAGCATCGCGGAAGCCAGCTTCGTCTCGATATTCGAAATCTGACCGTTGTGGCGGATACCCTTGATGGCCCTGTCTCGCTGTTCCGCATGGGAAGTGCGGAAAACTGGGTTGGCTACCATGTGCTTGCGCATCTCGCTTTGCACAAGTGGTTTAGGCAGAAGAACAGGCCTGTTCCGGGATTCATCCTGTTCGATCAGCCTTCTCAGGCACACTATCCCGCCGACAGGGACTCGGAGGGGTCGATCGATGTTCTCGGCGATGAGGACCAGAGAGCGGTGCGCCTGTTGTTCAAGCTGATATCCGATGCGGCAACTGAACTTGCCCCGGAGCTGCAGGTCATCGTCATGGATCATGCAGACCTGAAGGACGATTGGTTCCGGGATGCCGTCATAGAGCGTTGGCGCAAGGGCGTAAAACTGGTCCCGGAGTCTTGGCAAACGCCTTAATCGACGGCCTTCTGGGAAACCGCCAGGTGGCTGTCGCTGTGCAATTTAGAAACTGCGACGCCGCCCGGCCGGAACTGGGAACGGTAAACGCGCCTGCCTCTGCCACGGCCCTGAGCGGACTGTCGGGGGGAATCCCCGGGTCGCGCTTTCTCTGAGTGGCCGACCATCTGCCCGGAGAGCCGCACTAATGCCATCCCCGGGTGCGGCCATTTTACGTCAAAATCCACGTAGCGCGGCGGTCTCTGCGCACCCTGTCACCGAGCAGCCAGGACGGGCGAGGGTTCTCTCACTCATGCCGTTCGCAGTATATGCTGCTGGAGGCTTGATGGGGGTTTGGTACCCACTTACGCTCTGCCAGCTACAAGGTCTCAACGATGCTAATCCTGTATGTCAAGAATACACTGCTAGACGGTCTTGATGGTGCGTGTTCGCGATGGCTTTCGTGGGAGCTGGCGGATAAGGTTGCTGGCGAGTGCCTCTGTGTCGGCAAGGGTGGGTATGGTCTTGATGGGGATCGTTAGTTCTTCGGGTTCGGGTAGATTTGTTGCGGAGAGCCGACAAGTGATGAGGCCAGCGCTCTCCCGTCCGTGTTGTGCCACGACCGTAATCTCTAATTCCTGCGGCTCGTCCTGGTGGCGAAACTCTTCGCAGGACAAGCGAAGTAAGGTTGTAGCCGTGTGACTCCTCTCGTCCCAGTAGAAGGCGTTGCGATCGCGCGTCCAACCAGCGAGACTGACAGGCGGAGGCTGGAGCGCATCTAGGTTATAGCGCGAGCTGATATCTGGATAACCGGCTACCGTCACTGTTTCGGTGAGTTGGCCGCTGGGCGGGTCGGGTGGCGTTGGCAAGTGGAGCGTTACTGGCCCTTCTTCCTTAGCCTCTTTCGCAGGCGCGGCGATGTAAACGTCGCCCTTCACTCGTACTTCCAGTATGGCGTTGTTCGCGGGGACGTTACCGCTATTGGTGATCTGGAATGTTACGGGGAAGTAGTGCGCGCGATCATTCAGGTCGGTCGCTGCTTGCGTCAGTGCTGCTTTCACGCTGGCGAGCCATGCGGGATAACGTTCCTCCCGGTACTTTGTAATCTCGTCGTTGGTTGGTTCAACGTAGGTCAAGCGTCTCCCCCGCGCGGCAGCGGACATGCGAAGCATCGTCAATTCCGTATCCGAGATGCGAAACTCGTCCGGCATAGGGTATTGGAGGGCTGCCTTGGTTGTCAGGTGCTCAATCGTGGAGGTCGACAAGGCTTCATACTTAAGGACGTTCTCCTCGACCCGAGTGACCTGCTGATTTTGTAGGAGGGCGGTGATCGCGACGAGTGGTCGCGTTTGCTGCAGCACCACCACTTGTCGTTCCAGTGTATGGATCTTTTTGTCGCGTTCGTCGGGTTCTGGGTCGAGCAACCAATCCTCAGGGACTGCGACGCAGGGAAGGTTATGGTGTCGCGCGGTGAGCATTGGGCCGGTGTCAGCGGTCAGCAAGGATACGTTGTCCGCTTGACAGGTTGATTGGAACGCGAGCGCTTCCGCGACAATCTGGTCGTCGTTGCGCGTCAAGTCCAGACTCGGGAGTGGCGTTATTGTCATCCCGCCAGGAGAGAACCCTACGACGACGCGTGGTCCACTCTTACGGATGACACGAGTAAGTTCAGGGGCCGCACAAACGCTTCTCAGAAATGAGGAGGCTTTGCGTGCTCGCTTCGACCGTCTGCTGTTCCCGTCCTGCTTGAGCCTGTCAATTTCCGTCTGAACGATCCGAGGAACAATCAAGAGTACTTCCGAATCCCCGAGCTCCGCCCACGGCAACGATTCCGGGTCTTTGAGTTGGAGGAAGAAGTTCGTGTCCACGAACAAAACATTCGCCATCGGTAGTTATTATTGTCGCGCAGGCAGGTCGGTCAGGACGTCTCCTACCCTCCATGAGCCGTTCGAGCATTGCCTTCGAGCGCTCCAGTATTGGCCCGCCGTTCGGGTCTTGTTTCGCCCATTCGACGAGGTGGCCAGATGCGACCGATGTGCACAATAGCTCCGAGAGGAGGAGTCCTGCGAGCGCCAACCTCCTCGCTGATGACCGTTAGTATGCGGCCGCAGCACTCCTGCAACAGATGCCACTACCGGTTTCAGCAAGAACCCTGCGGCATGGCCCAGCCAACGGATAGCATTGAAATGGATGGGTACACGATGACTGAATCGACTTCGACCGAAGCAGGGTTGCGGGACGAGCTCTCGAAACGTCTCGACATCCTGGAGCAAGGACTAGCCTTGCGAAGCACGGAATATCGATTGGTGAACCAGCATGGATCGCATGGGCGTATCGATATTCTCGCAACGGATGGCTATGGGGCGACCGTGATAATTGAGATCAAGAAGAGCAATCAAACGGCACGCCAGGCGCTCCACGAACTCCATAAATATGTCGGGCTTCTTAAGTACGACCACGGTCTGCGCGAAAGCCAGATCCGTTGCATGCTCGTGTCCACCGAGTGGCATGAACTTTTGGTGCCGTTTTCCGAGTTTTCGCGCACGGCCCCTTGGATCGTCGACGGTTATCGCATTTATTTGACAGATGCTGGCCTCCCGGATCGAGCTGAAAAAATCGTGCTGGTCGCGCCCCCCGCCGAGTTGCGCCTGTGTCCCGAACACAAAGTGTATTTCTTCGCCGACCAAGCTCGCCGCAAT
>Ga0182030_10005353_pt1 | contig 27269 bp, 24 predicted proteins | sample 812S3MmetaG_FD_121299 | JGI IMG/M metagenome (GOLD analysis project Ga0182030, IMG submission 121299) | Permafrost microbial communities from Stordalen Mire, Sweden - 812S3M metaG (Illumina Assembly) | ecosystem: Environmental > Terrestrial > Soil > Wetlands > Permafrost | place: Sweden... | reverse complement strand
GAGACAGATACACGAAGAGACGGCCTGGACACCAGGTGGTGACCTCGCGGCTCGTGCGTGCGCTCCGCAAATTGCCCCGAAATGGGTCGCCCCCGACGGTAAGTCTTTCTGGCTGGTGTGGACGGACATACAGAAGACAACAACCGAAGACGTCGACACGGCCCTTTTCGATTTCACGCCGCGGACAGTTGACGAATGGAGGCGGGTGAGACGGCGTTGGGGCCATTTTCACCCCTATTTCGGGTTCAACTGCCAGCGAGTCGACCTGACTCTTGCGTGATGCGCGGCGAGAGTGTGAGCGGCGATCTGCACCAAGGAGGCGATACATGAGTGGCGATAACATCTCGACGGCTGACTGGTTGCCCCGAATAGATATCTTGCTCGATTTCTCCGTCGAGGATGTTTGGCCGCTGGTGATTCATTGGGAGAAATGGATCAGAACCTATCATTGCGAGAATGTATCGGGCCGGCCGGATGAAGTGGGGGAGATCAAAAAGATAAGTAAGTTGGACCCTGCAGGCAAAAGCGCGCGGCACTTCTTCGTCGAGGTCGTGAGACTCGAACCGGAAGAGCGCTTGGTCTACCGCATTCTTCCTCCTGAGGAAGGCGCTCTCGAAGCCGCGCGCGGCTATGAGATCTTCAATTTGTTCGATCTCGGCGGACGAACCCTGGTCAGTTACGAAACAGTCGCGCAACTGGTGACGTCGAAGGTGGATCAGGCGGCGCTGGATGCGCGTGTTCACCGCGATCATGCGGCGGCGCAAAATGATTGGGCCTACAAGTACATTCCGGAGCTACATCGGTTGCTCAGAAACTAAGAGGTGGATCTCGTGTCTGTCAACGGTAACGATCGAATCGCATCGCGTTGGACTTCATCGGCGACGAACGTCAATTGGAACGTCCAGCCTTTCATCGACGGGCGTTACAAGGCATCGACGGCTACGCAGCTATTCGACAACGTCAATCCGGCCACGGAGAGGACTTTATGCCGCGTCCCCGTGGGGAGCCTCGCCGACATCGACGAGGCGGTGCGCGTGGCGCGCCGCCGCTTCGAGGACGGCTGCTGGTCGGAGTTGCCGCCCACACGACGCGTCGAGGTTTTGTTGAAGCTTGCGGATCTGATCGTTCGGCACAAAGCGGAACTTGCCTTACTCGATACGCTGGAAATGGGCAAACCGATTCGCGAGGCTCTCTACGACGCAGCGACCTTGGCGCCGACGTACCTTCGCTCCTGGGTGGGATTTGCCGACAAACTCGTGGGATCCGCTTCGCCCATGACCTCCGGGACGCTCTATATAAATGTCTTCGAGCCTCGTGGAGTGGTCGGTGCGATCACGCCTTGGAATTTTCCGGCGCTTTGTGCCGTATGGAAGTTTGCTCCGGCACTCGCGGCGGGGAATACGGTAGTACTCAAGCCGTCGGAACTCGCTGCGAGCTCGGCACTAAGATTGGCAGAACTCGCGCTGGAGGCGGGATTGCCCGAAGGAGTTTTGAACGTCGTGCCGGGCGTGGGTTCAACCGTGGGCGCAGCTTTGGCAGGGCATCCCGATGTCGACATGGTGTCTTTCACGGGCTCGACGGTAACGGGCAGAAAAGTGATGGAGCTGTGTGGACGCTCGAACGGCAAGCCCGTCCTGCTGGAGTGCGGGGGTAAATCTCCCCAAGTCGTGTTCGGCGACATCGAGGATCTGGATGCAGTGGCGGAGGCGATAGTTTACGGTGTTCTTTGGAATCAGGGGCAGGTGTGTGGGGCGTTTACGCGACTCCTCGTGCATGAAGACATCAAAGAGTCTCTCCTAGAAAAAATTATCTGTCGAGCACGCAAGTACCGGCCCGGCGATCCGTTGAGCGAGGAAACCGTCTTCGGACCCTTGGCGAGCGCCGCTCAACGTAACCGGGTGAAATCTTATATCGAACTGGGTATCGAAGCGGGCGCCAATCCGGCTCTCCTCGGTGATATACAGGAAAGCGGCGGCTGCTTCGTCTCTCCCACCATATTCGACCGTGTAAACGACACCATGTCCATCGTGCGGGAGGAGATTTTTGGTCCGGTTCTTTGCGTACAAAGTTTCCGGACGGAGGAAGAGGCGATTTCGTCGTCCAATTCTACCGAGTATGGATTGGAAACCGCTGTCTGGACACGCGATATGGGACGCGCCAAACGCATGGCGCGCGCCTTAAAGGTCGGGCAAGTCACCATCCGCACATCCGGCAAAGAAGGACCCTCGTCCGGCTGCATGCTAAGTCACGAGCCACAGAAAGCATCGGGTTTCGGCTCCGAACTGGGCCTGCGAGGATTGCAGTCTTATTCCACCTTGAAGCTCGTCAGTTTCAGCGGCGCCTGAGCATCACAGCGAGAGCGGCCGTCTTGTCTAACGAACAATTACCACTTCTGTTGCTCGGGCGACGGATCGATGGCTGCGCCTCGGCCCGAATTACCATCGACGGTAGCGAGTACATTAACTTCTTTGGCAGCGGGTATCTGGCCCTTGCACGAGTCCCGGAGATTCGGGCGGCGGTTCGAGACGCACTCTCGCAGGGTGTCGCGTTCACTCGGCAGGTTTCGGCGGCCCTCGGAGCCACTGATTCATCATTCGAAAGCGTCGAACGGGCCGGTGCGATCGCTTGTGCGACCGAGAGCAGCGTCTATTTCGCTTCGGGCTATTTGATTGGCACGGTAGGGCTCGCGAGTCTGCACGGGTCATTCGATTTGTGCTTCCTTGATGAGTTCGCCCACTACAGCCTCACGGATGCAGCCAAATTAACGGGGCTGCCCAGCTTTACCTTCGCTCACTGTGACCCCGACTCCCTGCGGAGCGTCTTGAAACGGGAGGTGCGTGCCGGGCAGCGGCCGCTCGTGATAACCGATGGCGTATTCGCAACGTGGGGCCGCGTACCTCCGCTGCGCGAATACGCCGAGATTCTGGGCGACTACGCCGGCCGATTGTTCATCGACGAGTCGCACGCGTTTGGGGTGGTGGGCGAGAAGGGCCGTGGAGCTGCCGAATATTGCGGCGTCGAAGCGCTCGCGACAACCGGTTCCACCCTGAGCAAAGCGTATTGCTCGCACGGGGCCATAATGGGTTGTTCCGCAGGCGTCGCGGAGCGGCTACAAACGCTGCCGCCACTTCGCGGCGCGTCCTCAGGATCGCCTCTATCCGCCGCGGCCTGTGTCGCAAGCCTGACCTATGTCGCGGATCATCCGGAGCTGCGCAGCAACATGAGGACAACGATCAACTATTTCAGGATGCAGCTACGAAAGCTTGGTTTGAGCGTCGTTGAGTCACCCAGCCCCATTGTAGCGTTTCGATGGGGGAATCGCGTAGACATGCAGGTTTTGCAGCGTAGGCTGTTCGCTCGTGGAATTCACATCTATCACTCATCCTATTTAGGCGCCGGCTCAGAGGGAGTGATTCGCTGTTCGGTATTTCGAGATCACTCGTTACAAGACATCGATGAACTCTGTAGCGCCCTACGGTGATTAACCGTGCAGCCTAGGGAGCACGTGGGCGGACCCATCGACACCGCGCTCGGCATCGCCGATGACGCGTGGAACGAGTTGCAACGCAGTCCTTACATACGGCAGCAAGTTGGAATAGCGCCAGTCCGAATGCCCGATATCTCCTTAGAGGAGGTGCGTCGGCACAGCGCGGTCGGCCGAGAGCTCGTCCGCCGCGTGGACGATGTAAACTTGAGTGAGTTGCCACGCGAGATCAAGCTCACCCTACGATTGGTACGGTTCCGGGCCTTGACGTGGTCGAAGGAAGCCGATTGGTATTGGACGGTGCTCGATCCCCTGGGAGTGGGGTTTTTCGGCATGTTCCTTCCTTCCGCTTACTGCGGTGGATTCTTATTGAATACGGTTAACGGACTGCTGGCGTCTTTTCGCTTTCTCGAATCAGGCGACATCGACGGCTATTTGGCTCTCGTCACGGACTATGGACGACTGGTCGAACAGTTCGCGGCGCGAACCATCGCCCAGGCGGAGCGAGGGATGCGCATGCCCAAGGCACAAGTGGAGCCGGCCCGCTCGCTCCTCAGCGGCTTCAAATCTGGCTTGAGAGACGCGCTTGGCGTTACGCCCGAACGCCTCGGCGATCTGATGGAGGCGGGCGTTACCGCCGAGCTCGAGCGACGCATCGTCAAGGATATTGAACCCGCCTATGATCGGGCAATCGGCGCGCTTTCGGATGACTACTTTGGGCGCGCGCCGGAAGATGTGGGGCTCCGGCAATATCCGGGCGGCGGCCAAATCTATGCCGACCTCGTAAAGATCCACACGACACTCGATGCTTCCCCCGAGGAGGTGCATGCGCGCGGACACCGGCGGATGTCTGAAATTGCCGCCTCGATGTCGGCCATTCGTAACGAACTCGGTTTAGATGACAACGACGAAGCATTCTCCAACCATCTGAATCAACAGGCGAGCTGGCGAGCGCACACGACAGAGGGTGTCGCAGCTTTCTTTCAACGCTATATCGATCGCCTCAAGCCACGGATCGCCGAGTATTTCGAGCTCCTACCGAGCGCACCCTATGGTGTGGCACCGCTGCCGCGGGCGCTCGAAGGGTCGATGACCTATGGTTACTACGCAGTACCCCGAGGAGAACACCCCGAAGGGCGGTATCTCTTCAATTCCGCGAACCTGACCAAACAACCACTGCATACCTTGGGTTCGCTGACCTATCACGAGCTCGCGCCGGGACATCATCTCCATCTGGCAACCCAGCAGGAGAACACCTCTTTGCACCCGTTCAATCGGTACAGCTTCGTCAACGCCTACAGCGAAGGATGGGCCGAATACGCGGCTACGTTGGCCGGCGAGATGGGTATGTACGAGCAGCCAGAGGAGCGCTACGGTCGCCTGGTGTTCGACGCGCTTCTCACTTGCCGGCTGGTTGTCGACACCGGGATGAATAGTTTGGGATGGTCACTCGAGCGTGCGCGCGAGTACATGCGCAAGCATACCGCGATGACCGAAGCCGAGATTCGTTCGGAGTCATTGCGGTACTCCTGCGATATTCCAGGACAGTCGCTGGCCTATAAGCTCGGCGAAACGCATATTCTTATGCTGCGCGCGCGGATGATGCGGGCGCGCGGAGAGGATTTCAGCATCAAGGATTTTCACGCCGCTATTCTCGGCCCGGGGGCACTCCCGTTGCAAGACTTGGAGTGGCACATAGAGAACGAGATCGACCGGCTCGCGGCATCGCCAAAGCGATGATGGAGCAAAATAAAATGTCAGGCACCTTGTTCGAAAATGTAACATTGTTCGACGGCGTGAACCCGGAGACCCCGGAAGCGTACAAAAATTCTTACGGCACACTCTTTCGTGTAGGTTCACTTCGGTGTGCGACGTTGCCGGAGGCGACCATGGCGTGGCAATGGCGTTGCGCGACGGATTCTTGGACGGTCCGCGCTTCTTTTATGGTGGCCTTCGTCTCACCCAAACCGGCGGCCACGGTGATTTCCAACTAATGCACCAGCCGACGGACTTTTGTGCATGCGGAGCCGAGCGCAACAGTCCACGCGGACGGCAGCGATGAATGCATAAAGGCGACGCGCGAGGAACTGCGAAAGGGCGCCAATCACATCAAGATCATGGGCTCCGGCGGGGTGATGACACCGACGGACCCGCTCGACCGCGGCCAGTATTCGGAAGCCGAAATCCGCGCGATTGTCGAGGAATCCCAGCGTCACGGTGCCTGTGTGTGCGCACACTGCCATCCGGCAGAGGCCATTAGGCGTTGCGTCGAATACGGCGTGCGCTCGATCGAACATGGCACGCTCATCGACGGGGAGACCGCAGCATTCGTTTAGGGGACGAGGGGCTTATATTGTGCCCACGATGGGCCGTTATCTTTGCACTTTCCGATGAAAGGTCCCGCTTGCCCGACGCGACATTGAAGAAACTTCGGATGGTGCAAGATCGAGCCCTCGATGGTCTTCGAATCATGAAGCAAGCCGGCGTCAAGACGGGATTCGTGACGGATCTTTTAGGCGCACAACATGTCCGGCGGGGGACGGAATTTACGCTGAGGAGTCAAGTGCTTACACCATTTGATATTCTACATTCCGGCACTGCTGTCGACGCAGAGATTCTGCGGATGGAAGGAAAAATTGGTGTCATCAACCGCGTAACCATGTCGCTCTGCGCGCTCGCGACTCTTTCGATTGACTGATAGAGGCCCGCATCGAATAATTGCCAAGCACAGGGCTGGTAGGAGCGGAGCAGATCGGAACGCTGAGGCCCTGCCGGGAGACTACTACGAAAAATTCGCGCTGATTTGTCCTCCCCGTCGGATCGAGATTGAAGGTAAGCCGGACGGAATCGCGATCTCCGGGAGATCTGCAGGCTCACGAGCGCCGTAAGTAACCGAATTCACGTCGGGGGAAGCATGCTTTTCTTACATATAATCTATACAGCCGCTGGCGCGGTAGCCGCGCTTCCTCGGTCATGAACGCCATGCCAACATCTTCTTTGGACGCGCTCGACCTCCGAATCATCGCCGAGCTTCAAAATGACGGTCGCCGCGCCTTTCGCGACATCTCTCGAGCGTTGGATATCCCTGAGGCGACGATTCGAACCCGTGTCAAGAAGCTCCAGGATCAGGGAATTCTTCAGATCCTCGCTTTCACCGATCCTTCGAAGCTGGGATCGGCGAAGCTTGCGCTGATTTTTGCAAAGGTCGATCCGCACGCTCACGAGCACGTCGTATCCACACTTCACGGCTGGAATGAAGTGAGCTATCTCTCCACGACCCTGGGCGTTTTCGATCTATGCGTACAGGTGCTCTGTCGCGACGAGGACCACTTATGGCAAATTCAGCAAAAGATGCGAGGCGTCTCGGGCATCCTGGACGTTCGCATGATGCAGGAAATCAAGGTTCACAAGATTCGGTTTACGATTCCCCCCGTCAATCCGGACGCTTAGCGAAGCCGCTCGAGCAGCTGGTAATACCACATCCCGATGGTCAGCAGCGGATTGCCGAGCACGCGACCAAAGGGGATGCGAATCATGTCGCAGCCCGACAGCACATCGAATCGACCGAGAGCACCCAAGAGCGCTTCGCCCAGAATTTCGGCGAGCACGTGACTCGTCGCGATACCGTGGCCCGAATATCCTTGACAGTACCAAACGTTTGGCGATAGGCGTCCGATTTGCGGGATCCGATTGATGACGATGCCCATGGCGCATGTCCAGGCGAAGTCGAGTCCCACGCCCTTAAGTGAGGGGAACGTGCGCTCTATCGAGGGCCTAAGCTCCGCGGCGACGTCGCGCGACTCGCGTCCCGAGTAATTGGCACCTCCGCCGAACAACAGTCTCCCGTCCGCAGTGAGCCGATAGTAGTCGAGGACGAAGCGGCAGTCGTAGACGGCGAGGTCCTTGGGGTTGATATCTGCGGCGCGGGCCCCGAGCCGTTCGGTCGCGACGATGCCGCCGATCGCCGGGAAGATCGTCCCGCCGAGGCGGCGCTGCTCGAGCCGGTGGTAGACATCGCCCGCGACTATCACATGCTTGGCTTCGACCTGCCCATGCGCCGTGAACACCGCCGGCCGTGGGCCATGCACGATGCGCTCGACCGGCGAGCGCTCGAAGATCATTGCGCCGAGACTTTCGGCCGCGAACGCTTCGCCGATACAGAGATTCAAGGGATGCAGGTGCAGGTTGCGGCGATTCTTGAGACCGCCAACGTACTGATCGCTCCCGATCAGTGCGCGCACGCCCGCCTCGTCGAGCCACTCAACGTCTGCTCCAATGCCTCGCGTGTGAGCCTCATCGTGCATCGCTCGCAGTTCGCGCAAGTGCGCCGCCTTCATGGCGGCCTGGAGGTGGCCGTGTTTCAAGTCGCAGTTGATGTCGTAGCGGGCAATTCGCTCCTCGATGATCGCCTGTCCGCGCCAGCGCAGGCCCCAGATGAAGTCGTCCGCTTCCGTCCCGATCGTGCGGCGCAGCTGCTTGCGCATCGCGGTGTCGCCCGAGAGACTCCCGGTGACTTGGCCCCCGTTTCGTCCGCTCGCGCCCCAGCCAATCTGTCGCTCCTCGAGCAGAACCACCTTGAGTCCGCGCTCGGCAAGCTCTATAGCGCTCGCGACGCCGGTGAAGCCGCCGCCGATAATTGCGACATCGGTCTCGACGAGCCCTTGAAGTATCGGAAAGTTCGTTTCGCGATGGAGCGATGCACTGTAATAGGTCTTGGGTCTCGCCCCGGCATCACGTGCGGTCTGGATCGATGATGAGTCCACGCTCTTGTCACGCCTGGTGCAGATACCAGCGCCAGTCCTGTTCGGACACCTCGCCCGAGAACGCGCGATGCTCAGCCCGCTTGATCGCGAGGTATACGTTCAAGAATTCTCCTCCGAAGGCGTCCTTCGCCCACTTCGAATTCGCTAGGGACTCGAGCGCGTTGAACCAATCGGTGGGCAGTTTGCGACAGGATTGGGCGTAGCCATTACCTTCGACGGGCGGCCCCGGATCCATCTCGTCACGGATGCCAAGATGCGCAGCGGCGAGGATGGCGGCAGCCGCGAGATAGGGATTGGCATCTGCCCCGCAGATCCGATGCTCGATGTGGCGGCTGCTCGGTGGGCCACCGGGTACGCGCAAGCTCACCGTCCGGTTGTCGATGCCCCAAGTGATCCCGACCGGTGCGTAGCTCTTGTCTTGAAAGCGACGGTAGGAATTTGCGTTCGGACAAAAGAGTAGCTGCGAGGGCAGCAGGCACTCGACCATCCCACCGATCGCGTGGCGCAATTGCGCGGTCCCGGCGCGGTCTTCCGCGGCGAACAAGTTGGCGCCGCCCGCATCCGCGAAGCTCACGTGCATGTGCATTCCTGAGCCCGACAGGTGGGAGAATGGTTTTGCCATGAAACACGCGCACATGCCGTGGCGGTTCGCGACCCCTTTGACGATCCGCTTGTAGCGAATCGCCTGATCCATGGCTTCGAGGGCGGGGCCGTGTTGCAACGTGATCTCGACCTGCCCGGGCGCGTATTCGGAGATTGCGGTGCGTGCGGGAACGCCGTGCTCGCGGCAGGCCGCATATAGATCCGCCAGAAAGGGCTCGATCTGCTCGAGCTCGCGCAGTCCGTACACCTGCGTCTGCCGTGGACGGCGTCCGTCGGTGTCGAGTGCAAGCTGGGGCCGTGCCGCGCCGTCCGGTTTCGCATCAAGCAAGAAGAACTCGAGCTCGCACGCCATGACGGGATGGAGACCATCGGACGCGATCTCAGCGACCAGGCGCTCGAGCAGCCCACGAGGATCGGCGACCGCGGCCGGCAGTCCTTCCGTCGGGTGCATCTGCAGCTGCACAGCGCCGGTCGGCATGCAGCGCCAGGGTAGTCGCACAAGGCTTCCGGTCAACGGGTACGCGCGGCAGTCGATGTCGCCGACGTCCCAGACGAGACCCGTCTCTTCCACGTCATCGCCGCCAAGGGTGAGGTTCAAGATCGTGCTCGGCATCGGCCGGCCGCTTTGGTAGACGGCGATGAGCTCTTCGCGGTGCAGAAGTTTTCCGCGTGGCACGCCATTGGCATCGACGATATAGATCTCGATGAGCTCTATGTCGGGGTGTCCGGCAAGAAATGCTTCGGCCTCATCGGGGTGGGCGAAGGGCATTGCTGGTTACGCATTCGCGGCGTACGTGGCGGCGGCGCGCCCTTTCGCTCGCTCCATCAACTCGCGAAACGCGCGCCGGTACGTGAGGGTAAACAGGTCCGCCGGGACTGAGTACTCGACGGCGACGTCGTCCCAATCGATCTCCCGCGGCTGAATCCGTGCGACCACCGGCAAGTCCTCTCGGTAGAGAAGATCCTCGACGCGCAAACACTCCGCGAGGCCCTCGCCGCGGTAGTCGTGGGCATTGGCAACGCCCCAGAAGATTTTAACGTGCTCGTAGTCGATGGGCGAAGGAAAACCGGCCACGATGCGTTCGCCCAGCCGTTCGTAGTCGTACGTGATAGCAATGAACCCGGGGGCGATGATGTGGTAGTGCATCATGCAGTGCCCGTCCTTGGCCCATTCGCCATTGCAGGCATCGAGTGCGCGATCCATCCACACCTCGAGGCCTTCGCGCCGCACGATGAGTGGCTCAATGGTCGGGTGCGTTTCCCCCATCATGCCCACGTGGACAAAGGCGAAATGCGCGACGTCGGCAAAGTTTTCGATCGCGACGCCGACGCCGGTCGGCGAATCGATCGGGTCCGCGGGCTGCCAGCGAAAATCCTTCCCCTGCCAGTGCTTCGGATCGTACATCTCGGTTAGCGGTTGCTCGAGGACTGTCCATACGTGTCCAAAGCGCTCGACGGCCGGCAACGTGCGGATCGCGGCCTTAGGCGGAACTTTCCCCTGATCCTCGAGCGATGGGACGTACCTACAGCGGCCGTTCTCGGCGCTGAAACGCCAGCCGTGGTACGGGCAGGCGATGGTCTCGCCATGTACCTTGCCGAGCGCCAGGTCCCCGCCGCGATGCAGGCAGCGCGCTTCTTGGACAGTCGCTTTGCCGGACGCCGTCCGATAGACGACCAGCCGCTCGCCGAGCAGCGTCGCCGAGTGCGGCGTCGTGAGATCGACACTGCGCGCGACAGGAAACCAGGACTTGCGCAGCGTCTGTTGGGCCAGTGTTCTCGTGGGATATGGAATAGACATGCAAGCTACCTCGATCGAATAGAAAATCTTACGTGCCGATCATGAGCGCGCCGCCGTTCACGGCGATGACCTGGCCGGCGATGAATGCGGCGTCGTCGGACGCCAGAAACCCGACGCTTGCCGCGATTTCCTCGGGATGTGCCAGTCGTCCTAGAGGTATGACCGCTCGCTCCGCTTCGATGTATTCCACAGGCACCATCCGTGTGAGGATGGCGCCGGGGGCGATGGCGTTGACGAGGATCCCTTCCCGCGTGAATTCCTTCGCCAACGTTCTCATCAGCCCGAGTTGGGCTGCCTTGGCCACCATGTAGCCGTACGAGTGACCGTCCGGGACCTGACCCCACTGCGAGTTGATGAAGATCACGCGCGGCGCGCGGCTCTTGCGCAAACACGGAAGCGCAGCGCGCGTGAGGTAAAGCGGCGCGCGGACGTTGACCGCAAGCAGTCGCTCGAAGTCCGCGTCGTCCGTCTCGGCGAGGCCACGCATCGAGTACATGAGGCCCGCGTTGTGCACCAGGATGTCGAGACCGCCGAGCGAATCCGCCACGGACCCAATCGTCGCTTCCGCCGTGCTCTTATCCGTGATGTCGGCGCGCCATGCGATTGCGCGGCCGCCTTCGCGAACGATCTCGGCGGCGGTCGCGGCCGCTTGCTCCTCATCAACATCTATGACCGCGACGGCGGCGCCGCGTGAGGCGAGGAGCCGCGCATGCGCTCGCCCTGCACCGCGGGCCGCGCCCGTCACAAGAGCCACACGGCCCGTTAGCGAGCGCGCCTGTGGCGACAAGGCGAGCACCGAGGCCGGCGCGCTCGGCGATTCTTTTGAGTGATCCTTGGGCTCGTTCATGGGTTCCGATGCACCTTGTGCGGCTCGGTGACATAAAGCATGTTGCCATCAGGATCGAACATCGGCCGATAGCGGTAGTGCGTTCCGCTAGGGTGCCGCCATTCGATAGGCTCCTCGACCACCCACTCTACTTTTCCGTCGAGCGCGCGCATCGCCGCCTCGAGGTCGTCGACCTCGAACGCAAAAGAATCGAAGCCCGGGCGATCCTTGAGGTTCACGGCGCTTCGCCGATGAACGGGCGTCGTATCTTCGGTGTGGAAGAGATAGATCGTGAGGTTGCCCGCCTCGATTGCCGCCCACCGCTCTTCAGGCTGGTACGGAAAGAAAAACGGCAGCCCGAGCGTCCCGTGATAGAAATCGACGAGCCGCGATACGTTCGGGGTCAGGATATCCATGTTGTCGATGCGCTTGAGATGGAGCACGGGTCTGTCCTCGCTGGATCGGGAAACAAAGGGTCAGTGGGGCGGCGAGCGCCGCGCGTGACGGCACGGACCGCCCGGTAGCGCTTGCAACTCGCCGGCGGCAACATCGAGAATGATCGTGGCCAGTGTGGCGTACTGCGCGGTGGCGACTTTGCTTGTGTCGGGGTGGCAGCAAATCGCACCGGTCGTTCCGAGATGGCTGTTCATGAGATCCGCCGCGCTCGACGGAACCAGGTCGACGCGCCCACCGAAACGACGCGTGAGAAGGTCGTGGCGGACCAACGTGTCCGGAAATGCTCGCGGCTCGGTGTCCTCGTCGCGTGCGAGCGCCGAGAGAAAGTGATTGGTGCGGACTAACAGTCCGGTCGCGTCTGGAAACACAAAGCCAGGTCCGCCCGGATAAACCTCCGCCGACACGGCAGCGCTGCAGCCTTCCACGGCAGTCACGAGTGTGAGTGCGCTCGACGCGGACACGGACGCGGACGCTATGATCTGAAGGGCCTGAGGTAGATCTCCGGTCGAGTCGAGCACGTGGCGTGACAGCACGTGGACCGGAACGCCGATGTCGCGGCCATCGGCGCGGTGATGAAGGATGTTGAAATGCACGCCTAGCCCCCGGCTGTTTACACCGATCTTGCCCACAATCCCGAATTCCGTGACTGTCGTCGTTCGCGCGCCGTCGCTGTGCGGAATGCTCCAGACCAGCCAATCTTCGGAGAACTCGCTGAACCAATCCCAGGTCTGGATCGAGAGCGCTGAGCTAGAGAACGGGTCGATGCGAACGACGGTCGAACATTCCCCCCGCAGCGGCGCGCCGAGCATCGCGAGAATCTCCGTGCGTGCGTTGAGTGCACCGATGAGCTCGGGGGCCAGCTCAGCGCCGGTCGCGATGCCGAGCATCTCGGCGTGCAACGGGCCGGAGAATTCCGCGGTCCGCTCGAGCGCCCTCGCGCCGAGTCCTTTCAAATCGAAAGGGCGTGTGGCGACTCGCTCGAACAGTGTCTGATAGCGCTCGAGTACGCGGCGAATCTGCGGCGCATGACGTTGCCCGAAGTCCTGGCCCCGTATCGAGGGGTCGGTCGCCAAAGATTGATACTCGGTGGTCACGCCGCGGCTCGGAAGAGCTGCGGCCTCACGTGCTCCGCCACGGTGTCGAGCCGCGCGAACCACACGGCGCCGTCATGCGCGAGTTGTTCGACGAATCGCTCAAGTTGCGCAAAGCGGGCGGCCCGGCCGATGACCTCCGGGTGCATCGTATACGTCGTATGCCGGCCGTCCGCACGGGCGGAGGCGAACTCGGCGCTCCACGTGTCGAACAGGGTCGCCGGTCTGGTGTAGTTGCCGCCGTTGTCGATCCCCCATCCGAACATCGGCCAGTCATCGAGTGACCAATGCACCGGCAGTTCGAGAATCGACTGGCCGTTACAGTGTTCGACATACGGACGGTCATCGCCCATGCAACTCGAGTCGTACGCGAAGCCGTTAGAAACGACGAGCCCGAACGTCTCGGGCGTAATCTCCCAGGACGAAGAGCGGTAGCCGGGCGGCTTCGGCGCGCCGGCGCGTGCGAGCGCTTCGAGACCACGGACCATTTCCTCCTCCTGCTCGGCGAGCGAGACTTTGTCGCTGCGCAGGTGCATGTGGCCGTGATGGCCGATTTCGTGCCCGGCTTTGAGCAGCGTTTCGACGAGCCCCGGATGGCTGTCAGCCGTGTGGCCCGGCACGAAGAACGTTGCCGGGATGGTGAATTTGCTGAGCAAATCGAGAATCCGGGGGACGCCGCGCGCGACGCCGAATCGCCCCTCCGAGAGACTGGTGAGTCGCCTCGCAAAGGACGGACTGTCGCCTAGCAGACCCGCCTCGGCGTCGACGTCGAATGTGAGCGAGACCGCGACCTTGCGGCCGGTGGGCCAGGAAAGAGGCATGGATCGGTGATTGAAAGTCATGGGTGCTCCCGTGGGTCAAGGGGTCAGGTCCCGGTGATGGGCGCGGGTGAATATCGGGCGGCCGCTCGGTTCTGGGCACGGCGGATCCGATAGAGGATCTGGGAGAACCCGAGCACGGCAATCGCGATGCCGATCTCCTTGTAGCCGCCGTAGCCGGTGATCTGTGCGCTCGTTAGACCGACGAGGAGGATCGCGGCGTCGAATACTGCGAGTCCGGCCGCCACCTTCACCCAGAACCGCGCCAGGCGGATTGGGCGCTCGGCGGCGGGGCGATCGATGCGCAGTGCCACGAAGCCCGATACCGCGAGGAGATGCGCAAGGATGTAGCCCACGTTTCCGGCCACGATCACCGCGAGCGGATTGCCGACGAAAAGTACCAGTGCGAGATTGATCGCAAACTGCACCGTGATGGCGCGCGCGGGCACACCGGCACCGTTCAGCACACCGAATTGGCGGATCGTCAGGCCGTCCCGCGAGCTCTGATACAGCGCCCGGCCGGCGTCCGCGGTCCCCATCACGGAGAGCACGAGAACACCAGCGATTAACACCAGCGTTATCAGGGTCGCGCCGCCATGGAAAAGGAGCGTGATGCCGATCTGCAAAAAGCCGTTTGGATCATCAGCCATGCGCGGCTCGCCGACCAGACCCGCGAGCCCGAGCGGTGTCAGCAGAAAGACGGCGAGCAGTATGAGTGCCGAGACGCGCAGGGCTTTGCGCGTATCCGCCACGGTGTCGCGGAATTCCGGAATGAACGAAGCCGCCGCCTCGACGGCATACGACGACCACGCCATCACGAAGAGCCACGCGAAAACGGTACGCACGGCCGGCAATCCCGATCCGACCTGCCACGTGAAAGTGGTGGTGGACCAGCCATGCGCCGTCAGCATGCAGGTTCCGAATATCAACACCGGGATCATAAGCAAGACGCCGGCGGCGGTGATCAGGATCATCGTGAACCGGAGCTGGACCATGCTAAACGCCCAGGACACCAATGCAACTGCGAGCGCGACGCACTGCGATGCATCGAGGTGAAGCGGGCCTAAGTGGAGTGCGAAGGTCGCCGTTGGCCAAAACTGCGCCGTCAGCAATTGAGCAATCGCGAGGCCCCAGATGGCGGGCGCCGTCGCCCACGCAAACCAGTAAGCGTAGGTCGCGAGCGGGCCGAGGCTCGGCGCACGCGCCGCCCAAGCCTCGTTCGCGTAGAGGGCGATTCCACCCGACTTATCCGCAAACATGGCGCCCATCTCTGAATAGACCCAGTTGTGTAGTGCCGCGGCGGCCGCGATCACACCCCAAAGCACGATCGCGGCCCAGGCGCCGAGGGATCTGATGGAGGGTCCGAGACTCACGAATAGCGCCGCGGGCAGGCTCAAGGTGATGGCGACGCCGTCCCACCATCGGAGCGATTTCGCAAGTACATGAGGAGTATCAGTGTGAGGAGTATCAGTGTCCGCGGGAGCTTTCGTCATGAGAGCCTCAGTGGAATCGAACTCAGAACTTCACGCTGCCCGAGAGGCCGAACGTGCGGGGCTCGGCCGGATTGGTGTAGTCGAGCCCAAGACCGCCCTCCGCCGGCGTCTGAGTCGGCAGAGCATAAGCGTTGTACGCGCGATCTGCGAGGTTCTTGCCCCAGATCGTGATGGCGTAGCGCTGCGACGGGCCAAGCGTAAGCGTCGAGCGCGCATTGACTAAGAAATAAGCGCCCTGGGCAATGCGCTGCGTGTTCTCCGGGTCCCAGTAGTCCTTGCTCTGGTAGCTGCCATCAACGGAAATCAGCAGGGATCCGTCCAATACCGGACCGACGGTCCAGTCGATTCCGCCCGATGAGGTGAACCTCGGGGAGAGAGCCAGCTGATTGCCGGAGACGTTTACCCCGTCATAGGTGAAATCGAGGTACTTCCCGTCCTGGTAGCCGAGATTCCAGTGCAGCTCGAGACCGGTCGCAGCCTTCACACGCGTTTCAACCTCTCCGCCCTCGACGCGTGATTTCGGAGCATTCACTTCCTGGTAGAGGAGCACGCCGCTCTCGGAGGAGGAGACAAGAAACTGCTGGTCCTTATAGTTGTAATAGAAAATAGCAGCATTGAGCTGCAGACGCCGATCGAGAAGCTCGGACTTGAGGCCAATCTCGTACGCCATCAACCGCTCGGGCTTCGCAAAGTTCACCTCTACCGGTGCGTTGAATGCCTGGCTATTCAATGCCGCGCCGCGATAACCCGTGCTGACGCTCAGGTAGGTGAGCATCCCGGGCGCGGGCTTCCAGTCAATGCCGGTTTTATAGGTTACATTGTTGTTGTCGGTGCTCCTCTCCGGCAGCGTCGGGCTCCGCGGGTAGATACCGGGGGCAAAGTCAACGTACGTGCCTGGAATCAGCGGAATCGTCTGCGTCCAGAGCGTCGGCTGATTGATGCATACGCAGGTCGGGGCGTTGAGTAATCCCCCTTCTAGCGCGAGGTAGTTCTTCACCGCGAGGTCGTCCATGGTCAAGCGAACGCCGCCGCGTACGGTCACCTCCGGGGTAATATCAAAGCTCGCATTGGCGAAGGCGGACTTGGACTCGCGGATCTGATCGTAGTTATTTGCCTGATCGAAGCCATACAGCGGCGTGGTCGAACCCGGCAAGAAAATCGTGCCGGGATAGGCATCAAAATAATGGTATTGATTCCAGCCGTGGAGAGCGTCGTGATCGAAGTAAAGGCCACCCAGCCACGTCCAGCGGCCGGCGTCTAAGGACGCCAGACGCAACTCCTCTGAGGTCGTATTGATGCTCGAGGCATAAGTGTCGGGGCCCCAGATCTGAGTTCCGACGCTGGCGTCGTCGCCCGTCTCGACCCAACGACCATAATCGTACGCAGTTACAGAGGTAAGCACGGCATGCTCGGCGACCTTCCAATCGACCTTGAGCGTCACATTCTCATTGTCAAGGACCTTGTCATAGGCATACAGGGCCGCGTTCTCGAAAGGTCCGAGCTGTGGATCCGCACCGGTGATACTAGGAATGATGTTGATTGGGCGGTCCCCATAAGGTGTACCGCCGGAGCGGCTCGCCGACATTTTTAGCTGCACTGTGACTTCATCCGCGGGCTTTGCGAAGAACGTGAGCCGACCCGCCAGTGCGTCGATACCATTCTCCGGGCGAACGCCCGGGATGATGCTCCGTAGCCAGCCCTCTCGATCATCGTAATACACCGCCCCACGCCAGCCGAGGACACCGTCGCTGATCGGTCCGCCTATTGCACCTTCCAACGTTCGGGCGTTGTAGTTACCTATGCCGGCGGTGAGATACCCGTCGTAGTTTTCGAGGTCCGGATTGCGTGTGTAAAAGCTCACCGCGCCGCCCGTCGCGTTCTTGCCGTAGAGGGTGCCCTGAGGTCCGCGTAGCACCTCGACGCGGTCGAGATCATAGGTCTGCAGCGCTTGCAATGCGCCGACCGCTTTGTAAGCCTCGTCGACGTACATCGCTACCGGCGCGCTCTGATTCTGGCTGAAGTCGTCCGTGGTCACCCCGCGGAGCGAGAACACCGGTTGGGCCTCGGTCCCATAGGGCGAGACCACCACGAGGTTTGGGACCATGGCCGCAATATCGCCCGCCTGGCGTACGCCGGCGCGCTCGAGATCGGCTGCGCTAAAGGCAGAAATGGCGACGGGGACGTCCTGGCTGTTTTCGGCGCGGCGCTGTGCCGTCACAATGATTTCTTCAAGTCCACCTTCCGCGGAATCCGCAAGGGCGGAAGATACGGCGAGGCTGAGCAGCGCCCCGTATGCGAGTTTTACGCCCCCCGCGCGTGACGCGGATCTTCTGACCAGCGCTTTCGGGAAGCGTGTCTTGGTCCTGAGCTCACCGCCCCGTGGCTTTCGCATGCTTTCATCCCCTGCGCAATATAAACTGCCATAATTTGCGTTATCCATAGTATTAATAGCCCAACATAGCTCTTTGCGCAACCTTTACGTTCGAAAATGCGCTTACGGCGGTGGCGTCACCCCCCGCGACTGCAGGAGTTCTGCGAGGCAACTGAACTCTGCCGCGACCGATGCCGTGGTCGGTCGGGTGGATGCGTGCGTTTCGCGTGGTAAAAGGGCACGAGCACCGGTCCGCGCTTTTGCGCACGGCCAATCTGCGCGTGCAGGTGAGGATCGGAGAATAACGACTATTGCGAGGCGAAGATCACCCGGCTACGTCAAGCGAACGTTCTAGGCGAACTCTCTCAATGCTGGCTCTTGACGTAAGTTGCTACTTGCTCGAGGGTCGCGAACCAGACATCTGGCTTTGATTTGATGTGGCTTAGAATACGGTCGAGAACGACGATGCGCGAGCGGTGGCCACTGACGTGCGGATGCAGCGTCAGAACGAAAAGGCCACCCTCGTTATACGCGCCGTCGAATTCTCCCTTATAAACCTCGTAGACTGCGCTAGGAGAGGGCATAGAGCCGGTCGCGTCGGGCTCGTAGTACGGCCAATCATCAAGAATGTAATTTACGGGCAGCTCAACTACACCCGATGGCTTTCCGTGAGCGAGCAGTTCGTACGGTGAGTCCATTGCGCTTAGGCTGCTGTCGTATAGGAAGCCAGCCTTCTGCACGAGGTCGAGAGTGTAGCGGCTGAAGTCCCAGGATGGGGCCCGATAACCAACCGGACGCTTGCCGATTTCATGTGTGAGGTAGGCGATGGCGTCGTTGAGGGCTTTCTCTTCCTTGGCGCGGTCGCCCACAGAGGACGGCTCCTCGTGCACCCAACCGTGTACGCCGATCTCGTGGCGCTTGCGCTGGAGAATATCTTTGATCATCTGCGGATGCAGGGCGGCGCTCATCGCCGGAATGTAGAAGGTCGCCGGAATCTCGTAGCGATCGAGCATCGTAAGGATTCGAGGCAGAGCTTCCATGGCGCCGTATTCGCCCTCCGACAGTAACGCAGGAATCGGATTCGTCCGCCATAGGGTCTCGTTGTCGATGTCGAAGGAGATGCAGACCGCGACTCGCGCCCCGCCCGGCCAGGTCTTGGGCTGCATCCGCCGCCCTGCGCGTACATCCGCGACTGCGGCCTGCATCTGCTCGATCGTCGCGTCGATCTCGATGGGATCGACGCCCGGCGCGTGGGGGCCGTCGGCGAGTGCGATCGAAGCGGTGAGTGCCGTCGCGAGTACAGCGAGAAAAGCAAGGAGATAGGTGGCTCGCATTAGGGTAATCCTTAGGTAGGCAAGGGGTCAGGGGGTGTGCAACCGCTGGGCGACGGCAGCAAAGAAGTCCATGTCGTCGATGATGTCCCGACCTTCCGGCTTTGAGCGCGCACTCCAGAGGACGATGACAATGTGTTCTTTAGGGTTCAAATACAGGAACTGCCCAAAGATTCCGATGCCGGAGAAGGCACCCTCGGGATCCGGATGCGCCTCGGTGGCCCAGGCTGGCCACCAGAAGTAGCCGTAGTCAAGCTTCTGCCCACCCTTCAGCACCTTAGGGGAGCCGGCCTCCGCCACCCAACCCTCTGGTAAGATCGCCTCCCCCCCGGCCACGCCGCCGTTCAAGATGAAGAGGCCAAAGCGCCCATAGTCGCGCAACCGCGCGCTGAATCCGCTGCCGGCGATCTCGCGCCCGTCTGGCGAGTCAAGCCACCAAGTGGCGTCCGCTTCCATCCCGAAACGCGCCCAGATCCGCTCCGAAAGATAATCCGCGAGCGGTCGATGAATCGCCGTGTGCAGGGCCTCACCGGCGATCTGCGTCTCGCCGGTCGAGTAGTTATTAACGGTACCGGGTGGTGCAGCCCGGGGCAGCGAACCCATGAATGCGATCGCTGCGTCCGGCTTTTGAGCGATCTGAATATCCAGGAGGTGACGGCGGTCCGACTTGGGGTCGGTGTATGTCTCGTTCCAGCGAACGCCGGAGGACATCATGAGAATGTCGCGAACGGATACGCCCTCGTACGCGCTGCCGATGAGCTGCGGCACGTACTGTGTGATTGGGTCCTGGATGCTTCGAATGAGTCCCTGTTTGACCGCTGCGCCGATGAGGGTGGAAGTGATCGACTTCGCGACGGACATCGACATCCAGCGGGTCCGTTCGCTGTTTCCATACTGGTAGGTTTCGAGAGCGACGGCTCCATCCTTGAGGACAAGAAGACCCGCGACGCGATTCACCGCCAAGTAATCGACGAGATCCCAGATTTTGCCTTTCGATGTGAACTCGAGCTCGCTTAGAGGACCGGGCGCCTTTCGCAGCGGATAGACGTACAGACCGCGCTTGACGGTCCGTGTTGGAAACAGACGGTCGATGTTGCGGAACGTGTTCACGGCAATGTCCGGCGTGAGGGCGCCGTCATACATGTGGCGAACTGTGCCGATTGGTTCATCCGCATGGGGATATTCGACTTCCGCCGCACGCATGGGTCTTCCCGCTAGGGTTAGCAGCAGCGCTGCGGTTGAGGTAAGGGCCTTGAGTTCTCTTGACCTAATGGAACGCATTAGAATTTATAGTTGACCTGTATGCCCACGGTCCGCGGCTGGTTCACCGAGTAACGCACGAGTGCGGGAATATTGAGCGAGAAGCTCGTGTTGTTCGAAGTGATGAGCGCAATTTTGTCGGCCAGATTGTCGGCAAAGAGGCTTGCCGACCAGCGGTCATGGTCGATAGTCATGCGTGCGTTGGCGATGCTGTAGGACGGAAGGTGAATCCCGTAGTAATACGCCTCATCGAGTGCGGACCCCGTGATGGTATCGTCCAACAATGCCGTCAAACGATAGCCTGCCGCCACGTCGGCGGCGTACTTGACCGCGAGTGCGCCGGTCGCGTGCGGAATGTTCGGCAGCTGGATCGAGCAGGGGTTGCCGCCCGGGCAATAATACTGCCCGTTTGTGCCGTAGAGCGAACTCGAGTAGGCGTACGTGGGGTGGGTTAGCTTGGCGTCTGTGTAGCTACCGCTCGCCGAGACCGTCCAACTGTCCGTGACGCGGGCAACCACCTCGAGTTCCGGACCGAACGAGCGAGCGGTGCCAGCGTTCCCCGTGTAGTCGAAACCACACTGCAGCAAAATGATCTGCTGCACGTTATTCCATTTAAGATAGTAGAAATCTCCGTTGATCGAGAGTCGATTATCAAGGAGCTTACTCTTCTCTCCGAGCTCGTAGTTCCACACGGTGTCCGGACCGAAGGATTGCGGTACGCCGGCGGGGCAGTAGGGCGACACGTTGGGCGGCGGTAGCGCCACATTGGCGCCCCCCAGTCTAAATCCCTTCGCTGCGGTCACGTAGGTATTGAGGTTATCGTTCGGCTGGTAAGAAAGATTGAAGCGAGGGTTGAAACCGTGGTTCGAGGCCGTGGTGACGAGCGGTGTCGCCGGCGGCGTCGGATTCGATGAGTAATAACCCCACTCTGATACGTCGACGTGGGTCTGGTAGTCGTACCAGCGCAGGCCGGTTGAAAACGTCCATTGATCGGTGATTTTGTATGATCCATCAACAAACAGGGCGGCTTGTTTGATGCCGTACGGATTGTCGGACGCGAAGGCAATCCCGTTGGGTGCCGCGGGCTCGGCGTTCGTATTCTTCTGCAACTCGTTCCACGACGTGGTGAGGTTCTCGTAGAAGCCTCCTGCGACCCAGTGAAGACGACCGGTGTCCCTCGACAAACGGATCTCCTGCGTGACCTGCCGGGCTGGATCACTTTCTGATATCGCCCAAGGAACGAACGGCAGCGGGCTCACGCCGGGGCCTCCGAGGATGAGGTAGTTGGCCTCGGAAATGTCCTGGGTCTGCTTGAAATCCCGACCGTAGTACGAGGTGACCGACGTCAGATCCGCGAATGGCAGCCGGGCATTCAAAGTCAGACTGAAGACCCGGAGCTCATCGTCGACGGGCTCGGCAACCGGGAACGGTTGGTAGTGAGCGAGGTAGCTGGAACCAGGGGGGCTGTCGACCAAATCGTTGCCGCCCATGTTCATGCGCTGCACGAGTCCGGTGAGCAACACGGAGAGATCATCGCTCGGTTTGTAGAGGAGGCTCAGGCGCCCGCCATACAGACTCTCGTCATTGACGTCCTTCGCCACGCTCTGCACCGGGGCGGCGAGAACATTGCCTCGCTGAGCATACGTGCCGAGCGGGAAGGGGTTCAATACCACACGGTTGATCCACCCGCTTTGGTAGGTGTCGGTCACGACGAGCCGCAGGGCCATCACGTCGCCCAGTGGGACGTTGAGCATGAAATTGCCGCCCCCATTGGCGCCGCCGTGATGCGTATCGGACACCGTCCCCTGTACGCTGCCTTCGTATTCGCCCAGTTTCGGCTGGTTGGTGATGACCTTGATCGTTCCTCCCATGGAACCTGAACCGTAAAGAGTGCCTTGCGGCCCGCGAAGCACCTCCACGCGTTCGATATCATAGAGATTCGGGTCAGATATGAATTTGCCCGAGCCCGATACCCCGGGGGGCGACAGCGGTACTTCATCGATATAAAATCCTACAGTCCCGGTCGCGCCCCCGCTGGAGGATAGGCCGCGTGCCTCATACTCGGTGATGCCGGGGCCCGCGGAGCGCATCGACAACCCGGGCACCTCGCGAGCAACATCCTCGACGTTCGTAATGCCGGCTGCTTGCAGCTGATCCCCGCTCAGTGCCGAGACGCTAAACGGCGTATCGAACACAGTCGATTTGTACTTTTGGGCAGTAACCTCGATCTCCCCAAGCTCTACTCTTTGAGGATCGCGGCTTGGAATCGCGCTGGGCGGGGGGTCCCCTCGATCCGAGCCAGTCGAGTCTTTCGAGTTAACAATGAGCAACGATCCGTTGGAGGTTCGTGACGCCACCAATCCGGTGTGGGAGAGTAGCTGTGCCAGCGCCAAAGCCGGAGTAAGCGAACCTCGCACGCCGGAGGCGGACTTGCCCCTGACGACGTCCGTTGAGAATAGGATCTCTTGGTTGCTCTGCCGGCCGAAATCCCTCAACGCGGTTCCTAGATCCTCCGGAGGGATATCAAAGTTCAGTACGGGTTCCGCTGCAATCGCCGAGATCGGCATTCCGCCGCCCGCGACCATCGCGCATAGCAAGAACCAGGTTGGACTGATTCGCCAAGTCATCATCCCCTCGCGCTCGACGTCGCATTGGACCTTTTAAGGTATGACGAGCAGCGCGGCGAATCCCGCCAACCCTTTCAGAAATTCAATTGTGTGCGGACGTCGTTCGCGGGACGAGCACGATACGTCCATTGGCGGCGTTACGAGCCTCGATGGGAAAGTAAGCGGTCAAGGCGTTGACGAAGCTCTCCTGATTTCCGACACGGAACAGCCCGTTGATCCGATATAGGGCAAGTTGTGGATCGGCCACGATCTGCTGTGCACTAGACTGGTTCATCTTCGCCACCGCATTGAGCAGCGGTTCATCGACGAATATCACCTTTCCATCCGCCCAAGCGGTTTCGATGGCTGTGTCGACCGACCCAATCTTTTCCGGGCCATCGCCTACTGCGACCAATTGTTGACTGGGGCGAAGTTCAATCTCCGGCCGTCTCGCGGCAGGAAGCGCCCTCACAGTCACATGACCCTCGACGAGGGTGACCGAGATCATGCTACCCTCCAAGCTAACGTCAAAGACCGTGCCGAGCGCGGTAACCGCCCGCTCGCCCGCAGTCACCACGAACGGTCGCTTCGGATCGCCCGCGACCCGGAATAGCGCTTGACCCGCTATTAGGTGCACCCGCCGCTCGTGGGGCAGCCATTCTGTATCGAGTTGTGTCGAGGCATTGAGAGTCAGCAACGAACCATCGGCAAGTGCAACGGACCTTCGCTCTCGCGGTCCCGTGCCCCAATGGGACACAGAAACAAAGCCGCCTGCGGGGCGCTGACCTGTCAACTCGAACCAGCTTGTGGCGGCAAAGAGAGCCACAACCGCGACCGTCGCGCAGCGCTGCCACCAACGGCGGCGTATGCTTCGGCGCTGTACCAGGCTCGCTGTCTCCCTGAGAGCACGAAGATGGGGATGCTCGACCGAGCCGCGCAGAGCTCTGAGCGCTGCCTGCAACCGATCGAATGCCTCGCGGTTTCGCGGATCCCTCTGTATCCAAGTATCGAACCGTTTGCGCTCTTCCGCCGAGCAATGAGGCAGGCGGGCGTCCCACTCAGCAGCAAGCGCTTCCGCGTCTTGGTTCGAATCGTCACTCACGTCGGCGTCTCCAACCGCCTCAGCAAATGAACATTCGCACGTCTCATATGCTTTTCCAACGTACTTAGCGACATACTGAGTTTGTAAGCAATGTCGACCTGCGAAACTCCGTCAAAGTGATACAGACAAAAGATCGCTTTTGTCATCTGCGGCAACTCGCACAGTGCCGCGATCAGCCGCTCTATTGCCTCTTCACCGAGCAAAATCCGCTCCGGAGTGATCCCTCCCTCGATTTCCACCTCGTCTAGCTGTTCGTGCAGAACTTCATTTGCCCGAATCGACCATCGGCGCAGGTGATCGCGAAGCACGTTGGCAGCCACCCGAAAGACAAAGCCATCCAAATGCCGAATGCTCTCAACCTTGCCGTAGCGGATCAGACGCACGAATACCTCTTGGACCAGATCTTCCGGATCTGGATTGGCTCGCAGACGTCGCTCGAAAAACCGACGCAAAGGTCCTCGGTATCGTCCAGCCAGATGATCAAGCCGCACTGGTTCTGTTAGCGGCGTTTCTTGGTCACTCGCACCGCCGTCATCCAGTTCTGGAATGCGAACGCTCATGACTCAGCCCCATCCAATCACTTCTTCAAGGCAAGTGGTCACTCTAAAGTCTGCGCCAATCCATATCAATTTCCATACTACCCGAGCGAATATCGGGGTGCTCTCGAATTCGATTTCTCGTCATTTCGCCACATTAGCGGAGTCACCCCGGTAGGCTCAGGCCCTTGGGGATCGCTAGCTCCCCCGGCGTGCTGAAATCGCTCAGATTGGCTTAAAATGCAACAAGCGAGCCGAGCAGAGGTATTTTCGTGCACAACGTCGTCGAGCAGCTCAAGTCCGAAGGCTATGCCATCATCCGCGGCTTCCTCTCGCCTGAAGAGATCGCGGCGGTGTCAGCCGAAGTAGACCGCCTCTATTCGGAAGGCCTCAAGCATCATGCGACATACCGCGATCGAAACCTGCTGTTCGAGGTGCTCAACGACCCCAAGGCGAAGCGCCGCGTGGTACTGCAAGCGCATTGGACCGCTTGGATCAGCCCTCTGATGGAGGAAATGCGCAGAAGCCCGCATTATTACGCGGTGCTCGAGCCTCTTTTGGGTCGCGACATCAAGCAGATCACTCAGCAGATCCACTGGAAGCCGCCGGGTGCAAAATATACCTCTTATCGCTTTCATCAGGACGCGCGCTTTCGCGAGGGGTCCCTCAAGGCATTCGATTATCTCGCGAGCAGCGTTACCACGGGTCTCGCCATCGATCGGCAAACCGCCGAGAACGGGGCGCTGCGCCTCTTTCCCGGCAGCCAGCGACTCGGGTATTTGGGCCTGTCTGACGATGGGCCCATCATGGTGGGTGAGACCCAGGACGAGGAGCTGCGCACAGCCGGGCTAGATCCGGCAGCCATGATCACATGCGAGATGGAGCCCGGGGATCTGTTGTTCTGGACGCTGTTCACCGTACACGGTTCGGCGCCCAACATGAGCACCTATGACCGGCGCTTCATGATCAACAGCTACGTGCGAGCGGCCGACAGCGATCGAGGTGAGTGGGCCTTCAAGGATGGTCAATCGAAGGCGCTCGGTACCGAGCCCGAAATCTGCAAGTACGAGCAGCTGCGCGAGCGGCCCGGCCCGTTCTACATCGAGTCTGATTGGACCGAGGAAGCGACGGGGACGGTGGTGCCGGCGTAGCGGCGCCTGGTCAAAGTTTTCTCCAACCCGAAGGCGGCTAAACCGTAGTGTCCAACCGCCCATGCGAAGAACCCCACCGTGAGTAGCAAACCGCGCCGGCTACCGAGCGCGAGCGCCGAGCGGCAGGCCTCTTGCACGGTCACCGCCGCGCCAGCGACAGCGATGCCGCCTGGGCAGGCCTCGCGGAACGAGTGTGCGGGACCCGAGGCGGCGAAGCTCGACTCCGCCAAACGATCGATCATCCACCCGACGAAGAGCGGCCCGAGACCCAGGGCCAGCATGCTCAAGCAGATGTACAGAAATGCGGCGGCCGTCGCCCGGCGGCGTGCGTCCACCACGTTTTGCACTACCCCAAACGTCGGACCGAGAGAGGCGTACCAGAAGAATCCAGCCAGGGAGAGCGCCGTGGCGGCACCTTTCCATCCCGGCGCGACCAGCGCCAGCACATAGAGCGGCAGCGAGATCGTCCCGCCGATGGCGGGGACCAGGGCGTACCAGCGAGCGCTCCAGCGTGCCAGGAAATCCGAAAGAGCGCCGCCGACGAGAATCCCGAGCCCCACGGCCAAGCCTCCCGAGACGGCGCTTATGAGCCCGACCGGGGCGGAATCGAGCTCGAATTCGCGGCGAAAATATGCGGGAATGAAGTAATAAAAGCCGTACGCGGCGAAGGCGCCGAGGGTGAGCGCGAGCACCATGTGCAGGATAGGCCGATCGAAAAGCAACGCCGCCGCGACTGCGCGAAGCTCGGCGAACTCGTGACGCATCGAGAATAGCGGAAGTTCGGACGCGGCCGATGGCGCTACCACGCCGGGCGCCTCCGCGCCGCCTCGCGCGGGCTCGCGCACGGCGCCCTTTATGATCAGAGCGGTCAAGATCCCCGGCAGCCCCGCGGCTGCGCAGGCCATCCGCCATCCAACACGCTGCGCGAGATATCCGCCGAGTGCTGCGGCGAGTATGTAGCCGAGCGAGATGCCGCAGGTGTATATCGAGAGTGCGGATGCGCGACGTGGGGGCGCGACATAGTCCGATATCAGGGAATGTGCCGACGGGGAACATCCAGCCTCCGCCACCCCAACCCCTGCTCTGATCAAGAGCAGCTGCCCGAAGCTCGCGGCGAGGGCGCACATCGCCGTGAGGCTCGACCAGGCAATGAGCGCGACGGTCATGATGTTGACTCGGCTCACGCGCTCGGCGAGGCGCGCGATCGGGAGACCTCCAAGGCCATACAATAAAGCGAACGCCGTGCCGCCTAGCAGGCCGAGCTGCGTATCGGTGAGGTGAAGGTCCGCTTTGATCGACGGCGCTAGGATGGAGACGATGCTCCGATCCATCGAATTGAAGGTGTAGGCCGCCGTCAACAACAGCACCACGACTCGTCGATAGCCTGCGGAATAGGGAGTCATGGATGCATCCTCGAGAATGTAAGCATACCTGATGTCGCGCCGTTGCTCGGCCATGCTCCTAGTGTTCTGTCCCACAGATAACTTTACCTAACCGTTCGAGTTTGGCGAGGATAGATTCTGTGGTGGCTGTCCATTTAAAAGGATTCGGATGTTGATTCCAGTCGGTGACAAAACGTT
>Ga0182030_10005352_pt1 | contig 27270 bp, 20 predicted proteins | sample 812S3MmetaG_FD_121299 | JGI IMG/M metagenome (GOLD analysis project Ga0182030, IMG submission 121299) | Permafrost microbial communities from Stordalen Mire, Sweden - 812S3M metaG (Illumina Assembly) | ecosystem: Environmental > Terrestrial > Soil > Wetlands > Permafrost | place: Sweden... | reverse complement strand
GCTGGCTACCCCCGAACCGACGACCACCAGCAGGCAAGCGGCCATGAACAATTCGGTCGATTGCGCTGCGGCGACGAGACGGAACATGGGCCTTAGCAATAGCCGCCCGATGATAAACAAGGCTCCCAGGCCAGCCAGCGCCGGCAGGAAGGTCCAGGCTATGGCGGCGCCCGTCAAGCCGGCCTTCGCATTAGCCAGAACCGAGACGAAGAACAGCAAAGGCGCGACCGTCAGATCCTGCATCAGCAGGACGGAAAAAGCGGCGCGGCCCGGGGCCTTGCCGAGCTGACGGGTCTCCGCGAGCACGGGCATGACAATCGCGGTGGACGACATGGCAAGCGCGGCGCCCATCAAGATCGCCGGCGCGAGTTTGAGCCCAAACCAGAAATAGCCGATCTCCGCCAGTATGGCGGTGGAGATCAGAACTTGCGCGAGGCCAAGTCCGAACACCAGCCGGCGCATGCGCACGAGGCGCTCCCACGACAGCTCCAGGCCGATCATGAAAAGCAGGAAGACGAGACCGAATTCGGCTATCCGCGAGACTCGGTGGACGTCTGAAATGGTTATCGCGACAAGGAAATCATATTTGTTCGCGAGGCGTCCCAGCCCAAACGGGCCGAGCGCCGCGCCCGCCAGCAAAAAGCCCAGCACAGGGCTTACGCGCAAACGATGAAACAGCGGGACGACCAGACTGGCGGTCGCGAGAAACAGCAGCGCCTCGCGATAGTCCCACCATTGAAATGATTCCGCCATTCCACATCCTTCCGCGAACGTCGGTTCGATTCGACGTTCCAGAATAAACGTGGCGTGCGGAGACAAGAAAAGCAAAGCCTTTAGGCGCCTGTATATAGGCGCCTAAATCAGCGTTTTGTCGTCTAGAGTGTCCGACACATGGAGAACGACGGAGACGAACCGTTCTTGTTTGCGGAAACTGCGTCGCTTATTCGGAAGCCGCGATCGCGGGGGAATGCGCCGCCTTGCCGGGAACCGCAGCCGCCGCTGGCGTACCAACTCGCTTCCAGGTCTCGCCACTGCACAAGATTCCCATCAGGCAGCCCTTAAGAGTCAGCTCGCCGTTGGACTTCACGGTAATGAAGCCGTCGTAGGTCTTGCCGTCATCGGCGTTATAGAGTTTGCCCTTCCATTCATTCGCGCTGATTTTCGTCGCGCCGCGTAGGATTACGGTGCCGATGGAGGACTGATCCTCGGCTCTAGCCGCGCCCACGACCTTGGCGCACAGCAGGCCGTCACAATCATAAAAGCTGAAGCGAACGCCGCCTTCGGGCCGAAGCCACAAGCCGTGCGGGTCATTGCCTTCACTGGCGCTGGCAGGATTGCCCAAGGCCAAGGCGCCCGCGAGAAGGGCGAGCGATGTAAATGCCGGCAAACGATGGGAAAGAACCATGGCGAGTACTCCCGATCAATGATGACTTAAAGGAGTGTCGACTGACATCTTGGCGAATCTTCGACGCCAAGGAGTTCATAAAGCGACAACCATGAATTCGATTATCGACCTCATCTATCCTCGATTAACGACTCATAAAGATCGAGGGTCGCATTGCACATGCTTTCAACAGAAAAGCGACTGGATACAAAATCGCGGGCCCGGTTCGTCAGCGCCTCGCGCTCTGACGCCTTGAGAGTCAATGCACTCAGTATGGCTGTCGCTAGCGCCTCGGGGTCATTGGGCGGCACGCGCCATCCGGTCGACAGATGCCGGGGCGCTTGCGGCGGGGCGAGGACAACTTCGCTGGCGGCTCCGATATCCGAAACGATCACGGGCGCGCCCATGGCCTGAGCTTCGACGGCGACGCGGCCAAAGGCTTCCGGCTCGGTCGAGGGAGCCACGATCGCGGTGGCCGCAAGATAGGCGGCGGGCATGTCGTCGCAAAAGCCGGGCGCGCGCACCCAGCCGGAAAGGCCATGGCTCTGTATTTGCTGGTCGATGTGCCGCTTGAACGCCTCGCTGCGGGCGTCGCCGACGAGAATGAAGCGTACATCCGTGGCGCCCTGCGCTATTATGCGTCTGGCGGCGTCGATCAAGATAAAATGTCCCTTGCGCGCTGTGAGTCTCGCCGGTAGCAACACTACCCGGTGATGTGGCTCGAGGCTCCATTCCGCGCGAAGACGCTCCACGCGCGCGGGTTCGACCGCGCTCGGCGAAAACTGTCGCAGATCGACCCCTCGCGGCACCACGGCAATCCGTCCGACCGCTTCCGGATGCAACTCGGCTATGCGCCGCCCGGTGAAATTTGAATTGGCGATGACGATGTCGCCGGCGGCCATGATCGCGTTGTAGCGCAGCTTCATTGGCGAAGCGCCTGAATAGGCGCTGTGATATGTGGTGATGAAGCGGGCCCCTGACTGTCGCGCGGCGTAATAGGCCACCCAAGCTGGCGCGCGTGAGCGGGCGTGTACAATGTCGACGCGTTCGTCGCGAAGTATGCGCGCGAGACGCACGGAGTTCAGCAGCATGGCGAGAGGGTTCTTGGTGGCGGCCGGAAACGGCAGCCAGACGCCCCCTTTGCTTTGCAATTCGCTAACCATGCGGCCGCCCCGCGAGGCGACAAGCGCGCGCGCTCCGGCCTGCGCGAGAGCCTGAGCCATGTCAATCGCGCTACGTTCGGCCCCCCCTGATTGCAAATCAGGGATAATTTGCATGACTGTGCGGCCAGCGATCCGGCGATCGGGCGGGGAAAATGCGGGGCTGTCTCGGTATATCAACATGGTGCGGAGCCATCATTGGCGGAAAAACCACTCGCTTCGGGCGAGCATTTGTCCCCGTTCACCCTTTAAAGACGCCGCCGGGCGCGTCGTCCGGTTAATCGGGATCCGCGCTATACTCCGCACTGGAATTGACGGCTTTTGCGTGGCGGTCTCATTCTCTTACGCGCCCTTTAACCAATTATGATCAATCGTCGCTCGTTCAAGCGGCCTGCTCCGCCAGGCCGGGCCTTCCTGTGAGGAACTCAAAGGAATGCAAAGGCTTTTCGGCGGCCGGCGCTTCCCGATAAATTTGTGAGACAGTCCTGATGGTCGAAGGCGACGTGCTGGATTTCATCGAGGTCGCCCGCCCCGGCGGCGGCCCGCCCTGGCGTATCGCCAGAAGATTGCGCGCGGCGCGGGACGTTGGACGAAACCTGCCGGGGGTGGTCTGGCTTGGCGGTTTCGCATCGGACATGCGTGGCTCCAAGGCCAGTTTTATCGACGCGCACATCGCGGCGGCTGGGCGCGCCTTTTTGCGATTCGATTATTCCGGCCACGGAGAGTCGGCCTTTAACACGCCGGGCGGAAGTTTCGAGGATGGAGCCATCGGCGACTGGCTTGAGCAAAGCCTCGCCGTGTTTGAAGCCTCGACGCAGGCGCCCCAGGTTGTCATAGGCACGTCGATGGGCGCCTGGATTGCGTTGTTACTGGCGCGTCGGCTCAAGGAAATCGGACGGGAAGACAGGCTGCGCGCGCTTCTGTTGCTCGCGCCAGCGGTCGATTTCACGGAGGCGCTGCTATGGAAATCGCTACCCGAGGCCGCGCGGCGGGAGATCATGGAAAAGGGCGTTTACCATCGTCCCTCTTCCTATGCGTCGACGCCGCTGCCCATCACGCGCCGGCTGATCGAAGACGGCCGATCTCATCTGCTTCTGGGCAGCCCGGTTCACGCCCATGCGCCCGTGCATATAATTCAGGGCATGCACGATGAGGATGTTCCGTGGCGGCACGCTCTCGCTCTATCCGAACGTCTGGCGACCGACCCCGTGACCGTATCCCTCGTCGCCGATGGTGATCACAGGCTATCGCGCCCCCAAGATTTGTCGCGGCTCGCCGCGACGCTCTCAGGCCTTTGGTAAGCGCGGTAAGCTTATCGATTCAATCTTTGTTAGGCACACTAACTCGCTAACCATTTCCCGCAGCCTCACGTTAATAGCCGTTCGCGATGTTGACATTGTATTCGAGCAAAGGCGCGCATGAGGCGCGCTCGCTCGGATGGACTCTCCCGCGCCGCGGGCTGATGTCACGAAGCGATGGAATGACAAAAGATGCGCCTGTGTCTGGCTTTTTCCCTGGCGGCTCTCCTGACGATGACGGCGCGCGCGCCGGCTGCGGACTGGTACACGGGCGTGCAGGGCGATGCGTCCGCAAAACCTGCCGCGCCCACCGTCGCGATCGACATGGCGCTCGACGCGACAACGCAGAACGCGCTGGCGGGAGCCTTGATCGGCACAATCGCACCCTTCGCGCCACTTGAGGAAAGCGGCATGCGGCTTCGTGTTTCGGGCATCCTGGGCAAATATGATTACATCGCTTCCGAAGCCGGTCTCGGTCGCATCAACGGAACGCTTGAGCAGGGCTCGTTCATGGTCGGTTACGAATACGTAACCAAACAGGCGACCGTCGCGGGGTATATCGGCGGCGAAGTCTCGCACACCGGCATTACCCCCAATGATCCGAACAACACGGTTAAAGGAACCTATGCCGGGTTAAAGGTTGGCGCGGATCTTTATATTCGTCCCACCGAGGCGACGATGATCGCGGGCGTAGTCGCCTACTCCACAGTCAACAACGCCTATTACGGGCGCCTTAAATTTGGTTTGGCGGTGGTTAACCAAATTTATGTGGGCCCCGAGATCCTTGTGCTCGGCGACAACTTTTTCCATCAGTGGCGCGTTGGCGCACATGTGTCAGGCATCAAGCTTGGCATGGTGCAGCTTGGCGTCTCCGGCGGCTTCCTGAGCGACCAGGTGCGAGGAACTGGCGGCTACGGAATCCTTGAGACCAGGTTCTCATTTTGATACAGGGCCGGCTGCGTGACAGACGCCTATCTCAAGCTGGACCGGACTTTTCGCGCTCGCAGTGCTTGCAAATCACTATCTGGCATTGTTAACGCGACCTTTAAACCTCTCGCGTACATTTGGATTGTTGCGTAAAGAGGTCGTCGAATGTTCGGGTTGCGTGCGTTCATGTGGATCGCGACAGGAATTGTCGCCATTGCGCTGCTGACCCAACCGGTCAGCGTGCAGGCCCAGCTGTCGCTGAGCGTGACCATCATCGGCGTTCTGGTGCTGGTTTGGATATTCGCCCGAGGAAAACTCGCCCGGCAGGTTTTTCTGGCGCTCGCCAGCTTCAACATCATTCGCTACATCTACTGGCGCACCACTTACACGTTGCCGCCCACCTCAGACCCGGTAGGACTTACCCTCGGATCGATTCTGCTGGCCGCGGAACTTTATTGCGTCGTTATCCTGATCGTCAGCTTGATCGTCGGCGCGGATCCCGTCAAGCGCAAGCAGCAACCCCGGCGCCCCGATGAAGAGTTGCCTGTCGTCGATGTGTTCATCCCGACATATAATGAAGACGAGTATATTTTGGCCACGACGATCGCCGCCGCGCGTTCGATGGATTACCCCAAGGACAAGTTGAACGTATGGCTGCTCGACGACGGGGGCTCGGATCAGAAGTGCAACGACAAAGATCCGGTCAAGGCTGAAAGCGCGCGCCATCGGCGCGCCTCCCTGCAGGCCTTGTGCGCGCAAATGGGAGCGATCTACCAGACGCGCGCCCGCAATGAGCACGCAAAAGCCGGCAATATGAACAATGCGCTCGCTCACGCGAAGGGGGACATCGTTCTTGTGTTCGACGCGGATCACGCGCCTTTCCGCGCCTTTCTCCAAGAGACGGTCGGATTCTTCCTGGAGGACCCCAAGCTATTTCTGGTGCAAACGCCGCACGTCTTTCTCAACCCCGACCCGATTGAGAAAAATCTGCGCACCTTTCATCGAATGCCCTCCGAAAACGAGATGTTCTATTCGATCACGCAGCGCGGTCTCGATAAATGGGACGCCTCGTTCTTTTGTGGCTCGGCTGCTCTCCTGCGGCGCTCGGCGCTCTCGGAAACGGGCGGCTTTTCTGGCGTCACCATCACTGAGGACTGCGAAACCGCGTTCGAGTTGCATGCGCGAGGCTATCACAGCGTCTTTGTCGACAAGCCTTTGATCGCAGGTCTGCAGCCGGAGACCTTCGCCTCGTTCATCGGTCAGCGGGTGCGCTGGTGCCAGGGGATGCTTCAGATCATGATGCTGAAGAATCCGGCCTTCAAAAAGGGGCTGAAGCCGATCCAGAAGCTAGGCTACCTGTCGAGCATGACCTTCTGGTTCTTCCCGTTCCCGCGACTGATATTCATGCTGGCTCCGCTCAGCTACATTCTCTTCGACGTGAAGATATTCGTATCGAACGTCGACGAGGCGATCGCCTATACGCTGACCTACATGATCGTCAACGTAATGGTGCAAAACTATCTGTTTGGCGTAGTGCGCTGGCCCTGGGTGTCTGAACTTTACGAATATTGTCAGGGCGTGTTCCTGTCGAAAGCCATTGTTTCCGTCATCCTCAACCCACGCAAACCTACTTTCAATGTGACGGCCAAGGGCCTCACTCTGGACAATGATCATCTGTCTGAACTCGCGTGGCCCTTCTTTGCCATGTACGGGTTGTTGCTGACAGGATCGCTGGTGGCCGGATATCGTTATACGTTCGAGCCCGGCACCGGCAATTTGATGCTTATCGTGGGGCTGTGGAACACTTTCAATCTTATAATGGCGGGGGTAGGCCTAGGGGCCGTGTCCGAGCGCAAGCAACCGGACCGGCATCCTCGACTGACGATCAACCGCGCCGGGACGCTCGACGTAAAGGGCGAACGCGTCCGTTGCACTGTAGTGAACGTTTCGGCGGGTGGATGCGCGCTGCACCTTGAAGGCGATTTGCCGGCCTCCCTGCTCGAAGGCGAAAAGACGACGGCGCGCCTGATCGTGGATCCGATCGGCGACATGGCTGGCGACGCCTCGCTCCCACTCGTCTTCCTGCGCAGTCAGTTCGGTGAACAACGGCTATATGGTTGCGAATTCGAGACCATGCATCCGCATGAGTATTATGTGCTCGCCGACCTGATGTATGGCGATTCCGACGCCTTGCCGAAGTTTCTTGAAAGCCGTCGCAAGCATAAGAGCATCTGGACCGGCACCGGACAGTTCATCTGGTGGGGGCTCATCGAGCCCATTCGGGCGATCGCCTATCTCTTCAAGCGCGCCACCGCTCCTGTCCCGGCCGAAGAAACCGCGCCGGCGCCGGAAGCGTCCACCGTGTGGCTGCATCGTTTGGCGGCGCAGGCCGGCGACACGACGGCGCAACAAGCAACTGAGCCGAAGCAGGCCGCAGCAAGCGTGAAATCCGCATGAAGCACTTCTTCGCCAATCTTCGCATTTACGTCGCGGTCGCGGCCAGCGGAGCGCTGGCCGCTGGCGCGACTCCCGCTCACGCGCAAGCGATCTTCATGACGGCGCCCCCTGATGTTGCGAAGGTCCGCACGAAGGAGGCCGCCCCGAGCATTGCAGCGCCGTCATTCGCGCCATTCCCCTATGTCATCCCGCCTAGATCGCAATCTCAAGCCGTGGCGAAGCCTTCGGTTCCCGCACCGGTTCAGGCCGCCGCGCCTGCGTCATCGCCCGCTGCGACAGCTCCGGCGCCGTCAGTCGACCGCGCTACCCCGTCGGCTCCCGCGCCTGTTCAGTCCGTCGGCAGGGCGCCTGTCGCTGCGATGGAGAGCCAGTCCGTTAGCGCCGACGCCAACACAGGCGTGGTGCTGCGCCATCTGACCAACAACGTCCAGGGCTACCGGCTCGCGGGCGAAATTGGCGCCTCGGAATGGCCCATATATCTCACCGAAGCGCAGGTAAGGCGCAAGCTTCAGTTCCAGCTCGGCTATCTTGCCGCTGTCTCTGTCATGCCCGAAGCCTCGACGCTGACTCTGATGATCAACGATGAGGTCATTGGAGAGACGCCCATCAGGGCTGTTGGCAACGTCAAGACGGTCATTTTTGACATTCCGCCGAATCTGATGCGCCCGGGCTTCAACTCCGTGCGCATTTCGACGGATCAACGCCATCGCGTCGATTGCTCGCTTGACGCGACCTATGAGTTGTGGACGCAGATTGATCCAAGGGTGACAGGCCTGATCCTGAGTGACGCCGACGCGAGCATCGACAATCTCGCGGATCTCGGCGCGTTGTTGCCCGACGAGCAGGGAGCGCTGCCCATTCGCGCGGTTCTGCCGCACAAACCGCAACCCGCCAATGTCGCGCGCATGTTGCGAGCCGCACAGATGATTTCAATCGTCGGGCGCTTTGAGCAGCCGGTAATTGACACAGGTGCGCCCGCGGGAGGCCGCTATGGCGTAAATCTTTTAGTCGGCGTCGCGCATGAACTCATCGGCGAACTCGGCTTCGACGCCTTGGGGTTTGTCGATCGGCCACGCGCCGTCGTGCTGCCCGCGACTGCAACGCGCCGCACGACGATCGTCATCACGGGCGCAACGCCAGCGCAGGTGGACGATGCGCTGAAGTTGTTCATCGTCGCCAAGACTCCCAAGGGAGCGCCCGCCGGTCTGCGCGCGGCGGCAGCCTTCCCCGGCTATCGCCTCGAGGGCGGTCAGCGCGTGAAATTACGCGATCTCGGACTGGTGAGCGAAGAGTTCACCGGGCGCCTGTTTCGCGCGGCCTTCAATATCATCATGCCGTCGGACTTCTATCCCGCCGATTATGGTCGAGCAGCAGTGCGCGTCGCCGGCGGCTATGCGCCAGGCCTCACCACGCGCGCGCAGCTGGTGATGAAAGTCAATGACAGAACGGCTGTGAGCCTGAGCCTGCTCAAATCCTCGGGCGACGTGTTCAAGGACAATCCCTTGCCACTGCCGCTAGGCTTCTTGCGCCCCGGACTTAACCGTATCGAAATCGAAGCTCACGTGCCAACGAAGAGCGACGATAGCTGCGATCCCTTGTCGGCGATAAACGCGAGCAATCGATTCCTGTTCCTCGATCAGACTGAGATTGAAATTCCTCCCATCGCGCGAGTTGGGCGCATGCCCGATCTTGCTGTGACGGCGACGGGAGGCTTCCCCTATGCGGGATCCGCAAAACGGCCGAAGCTGTTCTTGCCGAGTTTCGATGAGAAATCCATCGGCGCCGCGCTGACGCTGGCGGCGCATCTCGGCATTGTCGCCGGGATGCCGGTGGATTTTGACGTTACCACTTTGACGCCAGCGAAGGGGCAGGGACCAACCTTGGCCGTCGCTCCGTTTGACTCGCTGGACCCGTCATTGCTCCAGAACATGGATATGCCTTCCAAGGAGTTACGCGAGGTCTGGAAGTCGCAGATCGGGGCGCCTCCAAGGAATCACGAAGAAGAGGTCTTGACGCTGCGCGAAAGCGCCGCCCGCAACCGTCTTGTTCTTCAGGCGAATTTTCCAATGGCCTGTCACGCGCCGCTCAGTCGCGATGCGAAGCGCGCCGCGCTTGGCCGCGTGCGTTTCGCCAATGTCGATTATAGCGCTGTGGCGAGCATTCTGCGCAAAGCGAGCGATTCGGAGGAGCCGAAGGAGGACGCCGCAACGGCCGTTCCCTCGCGCGATCTCTTCGAGGAGTGGGACGCCAAGATGCACAGCGACAATAGTTGGTCGAATGTCGTTCGCTCCTGGGCTGGGCACGCGGGCGAATGGGGCATATCGAAATTCACCGACGCCGGAAGCTGGGTGCGCAAGAACCTCGAGCAAAATGACACCGAGGAAAGGCTTGTGACTGCGGACGTGTTGCTTGCGGTTGGTCAAAACATCCTGGGAGATAATAGCGAGGACGTTTGGACCGTGGTCACTGGACCCAATGCGGACGCACTCGCGGACGCAGTGAGTTGTCTCGTCGATCCGCGCGTGTCGCGGCAGATCGCAGGGCGCTTGTCCATGCTCGATGTCGTGCAGGCGCGCATCAATGTCGTGCATGTCGAGAATGCGCGCTTTGTCGCCACCCAGCCTCTATCCGTTGGCAATGTTCGTCTCATAGCCGCAGGCTGGCTGTCGCTCCATGCTTTGATCTACGTCCTCGGCGCTCTTGGCGCCGCCCTCGCTCTGGCTGTGACGACCCGCCTGTTTGTCCGCAATGTAGGGAGGAAGTCGGATTGATGAGCGCGCGCGCATTCTTTCTGGCGGCCTTTCTAGTCGCTTTTGCGACCGGAGATCTGCGCGCCGAACCGCCGGCGCCGCAGGCCCCCGCGTCAGTCGCCGCGCCGCAGCCGGCCCCGCGCCTCGGACTTGACGCGCGCAGCATGCCATTGGGCGGTGCGCTCAGGGCGCCAGCGGCGTGGCAGGCCTACAAAGCACGTTTCGTCACTGATCAAGGCCGGGTTGTAGACACCGGGAACAACGAGATCAGCCACAGCGAGGGGCAGGGCTATGGCATGTTGATCGCCGTCGCCGCCGGCGATCGCGCGACATTCGACAGGATCTGGGGCTGGACGCGCGCAAATCTGATGGTGCGTGACGACGAATTGATTGCCTGGCGCTGGGAGCCGCGCAAGCGGCCGGGCGTGGCTGACATGAACGACGCTTCGGATGGCGACATTCTTGTCGCTTGGGCACTCGCCGAGGCGGGAGAGCTTTGGGACGACATGTCCTATCGAACCTCAGGACGACGCATCGCGGTCGAAGTGGCCCGCAAGCTCGTTCTTTTCAAGACCAAGCTTGGCGCGATTCTATTGCCCGCCGTGACCGGCTTTCATTCCGACGATCGTCCAGATGGGCCGGTCGTGAATTTGTCGTACTATGTGTTCCCTGCATTCGCCCGCCTCCCGATTGTCGCCCCCGAGGTGGATTGGGCCGGATTGACGCAGACCGGTCTCGACCTCCTCGACGCGACGCGAACGTCTCCGCAGGGGCTGCCGCCGGACTGGATGTCGCTGAAGGACTGGAAAGTCGCCCCCGCCCAAGGGTTCCCGCCCCAGTTTTCATACAATGCGGTGCGCATCCCGCTTTATCTTGCGTGGGCGGGAATAGGCGAACGCGAACAATACGCGCCTTTCATGGCGATGGTGACGCGCACGCGCGGCGCGATGTCCATCGTCGACGTCGTGACCGGGAAGGATGTTGGTTCTTTCGGAGAGTCGGGCATTGGCGCGATAGGCGCACTCACCGCATGCGCCTTTGAGGGCGCCAAAATTCCGGCTGCGATGTTCGCCAGCCATGCTGAAGAGAATTATTATCCCGCGACTCTGCACATGCTCGCGCTTGTCGCCACGCAGATGAGGTACACTACGTGTCTGCGCAACTGAAATTCATAAGCGGGCGCGCCCTGCTCATCATTCTCGCGACCGCGATGGTTATGGGGCAATCCATAACGCTCGCCGCGAACTCAGTCGGCGCACCGGACGCCCTAGGCAAGGGGAAGGCGCCCGGGGAAGTCGCGCACAGTGACGTGGCGCGCAAGGCTCCGATCGGGCAAGATCCGCCGGCTCCCGACGATTACGCGTTGCGTTACTACGCCTCTCTGAACCAGACGGCGCGGGTCAATCTGGAGATTTCCCGGTTGCAGCGCCTCTATCCAGGTTTCGAGCCACCGCCCGATCTCTACACGAGCCCGGCGGAAGGCGATGTCGACGAAGGTCCGCTGTGGTCGCTCTTCACGGCCAACAAGATCGACGAACTGCGCAAGATGATCGCCGCGCTGCAGAAAGAGAACGCAGGGTGGAAACCTTCCGGGGATCTGACGCAGAAGATCCGTCGCAAGGAAACGCGTGCGCGCATCTCCGCACTCATGCAGGACGGCCGCTGGCAGGACCTTGTCGATTACACCAAGGCGGAGGGAGTGAGCGGCGCGGATCTCGACGTGGACGTGCAATGGATGGTCGCCGAGGCTCTTGCCCGCACAAAGCAAACCAATGAGGCGATCGCTCTCTTCAAGACGATCCTGGGAAGCAATACGGACCATCAGATTGTGCTCGCAACCATTCAAAAGGCAATGGGCGTGCTAAGGATGGCCGAAGTTGAAACGCTTCTTGCCGACATACCTCCTGCCGCCGATGGGAGCCTGCAGTACCAATCCCTCATGATCGACATTACGCGCGGACGCATGGCGGCCTATCTGCATGACGAGCGCGCCGAGGAAGTGCCGCCGGCCGACGCCGCCATGTTCGAAGCATATGCGCGAGACAGCCGCGAACCCAACCAGATCGGGCTTGTGGCCTGGTATGATTACAAGCGGCGTGACTTCCGCAATGCGCTGGAATGGTTCAAGGCCGCGATCGAGAACGGGGGCGACGCCATGATCGCTCACGGCCTCGCCCATACGTTGCGTGCGCTCGACAAGATGCGCGAGGCGGAAGAGGTAGCTTTTGCGTGGCGCGGACCGCTGGTGAACAACGGCATATTGTTCATAGACCTGCTGGAGCGCGATCTGACGCGCGAAGTGCCGCCCTACATCGAAGCGGACCGACTCGCACGCTATGCGCGCGCGACAATGGAGATGTCGTCCGGCGAAGGCGCGCAGGGACTTGCGTGGTACGCCTTCAACAGCTGTCAGTTCGATGTCGCCTTGTTCTGGTTCCAGCGCGCCAACGCATGGTTGCCAAAGGACGCGACCGTATATGGCTACGCGCTGACGCTGCGTCGGCTGAAGCAGGACAAGCCTTTCTACGAACTGGCCAATCGCTATGATGGTCTTGATGCGAAGCTGATCGAGTTGCTGTTTCCTGACGGCTATTATCATCCGCCCACTCCGTGCGACTCGAAGACCGCGGCGAAGCTTCATGGCCCAGCAATCAAGACAGTCGGCTATTTGTCGCCTGGACCGGCGATGATTCCGGGCGCGGCGCCAAACTATGACAAGAACGCCTACTCCTCGCCGATAACGGATCAGAAGAACTCTTCGACTCCTGTCGCTGGCGTTGAGGCCGACGCGGACGCCGCACGGCTGTCAAAGGTCATGCGCGACTTCAAGGGTAAATTCCCTGTTGCGGTCATTTCGGACAATCCGCTGCGCTTCCCTGCGCTGGCGCCGCTCGGGGGACGCATGGTTCCGCCTCTGCCCGGACATGACCCGTCCTTGCGAGCGGACCCGGCTCGCGGCGTAATGCCTCTGGTCGCGCGGCGCGTGCCCGGCGTGGGTCCGATGCCCTATGAGCGCTATGGCTTTAGTCTCTTGCCGGGCTGGAATGGCCAGGAAGCGGCGAGCTGGCCGCCTGCGTCGCAGCAGGTGGCGCCGAGCGGCACGCAATGGGCCAATCAGGAAGCGGATCCCGCGCGCACGGGGGCCTCCTCGTTGGACGCCAGACCGAATTATTACGGTCAGGTCGGCGCCGTTCCCGCCGGGGTTCAGCCTGTCCTGCCGCGCGCGTCAGCCGGGGGGGCGCAGCTGGCCCCGTCCACGCCTCCAGCCGCCGCCTATGGACAATATCCTCAACCTGTGAGTCGGTGACATGAAACTCCCGCCGCTCTTCTCCCTGTCCCTCGTTCTTGCTCTCTCCGCCTGCTCGGCCAGCCAGGGAGATCGCGGATATCTCGCGAGCGCCGATGGCATTTTGTCGGACGCAATTGTCGGCGGACCCCGCTCGAATTCGCCGCAACAGGCGGAAATCTCCTCCAAATTCATGCTGGTGCTGCCGGCGGAAGCGGGAGCCCCCAAACTGCTGACGGAAAAGCCCTACGCGGATGGTTGGCGTCAGAGCGTCTCCCTGGACAATGCGAAGGTCGCGGGCGACTGGAATGATCTCGCCATAGACATGCGCTTCGATGGCGGCGCGCGCGCTGGCGCGAAAATTCCGATGGGCCCCCCTTCTCAGGACGGAATAAAGAGGGAAATCCTCTCGCGCTTCCCCGGAACGCCGATGCACATCGTAGGGCGTTCGATGTCCAACGCGATTGGCCCCTTCGGGCTGGCTGTCGGCGCAGCGGGAAGCGTTCGCTGCGCTTTCGCCTGGCAGTGGGTTGACGATCTGCGCGGCTCGCGCTCCAGTGAGTTTGGCGGGCTGTTGCTGACCAGGGCGACGCCCGCCTCTATCCGAATGCGAATTTGCCGATCCGGCGTTACGGCGGATCAGCTCGCGGGCTGGATTGAACAGCTTACTCTCGCCGACATCAGCAACCTCGATCGGATCATCGCCGAATGGAAGCAGGGCGGAGAAAGCGCCCCGGCTCAGTCCGCGCCAGGCGTCGCGGCGCCGATCGTGGCGCCGGCTGCGTCGCCCGGGGTGGCGGCTACAGAGGTCGTCGGCGGGACGACGTTGGAGAGTTCTCTGGTCGGGAGCCGCGCCGCGCCAGCCGCGCCACCCGCCAAAGTGGCGAGCGCGCCACAGCATCGCCGCCATTACGCCGCCGCGCCGCGCCGGACCGCGAGGCGTGCGCATCAGCAGCAAGAGGCCGCTGAACCGGAAACCGCAGTTGCACCTGCCGCCGCTGTACCTCCACAGGGCGGGCGCCAATATCTCGCGCCAGTCGACTCGTCGACGGCGCAGTATGGCGCGCCGCAAACTGGCGGCGGAGCCGGCTTTGGCCAGGCGCGGCTCGACCCTGGTCTGCCTGCGCAAGCCTACCGCGGGCCGACCGCAGCTCAGACCCGGGCGGCCGTCGTTTCCGGCAATCCGTCGGGGCCGCGCTATCTTGGCGCTGTGGGACAGTAGTTTCAGGGGGGGCGCCGCCTCGACGCGGCGTCTCTTCTTTCAAGGATGACGCTTGACACTCTCCTGTTCGCCACCGATGTTGGCGAACAAATCGTTCGGCATATCGAACGAGAGGAGAAAGTTTGTTCCCTGCGCCGCCGCCAAACGCCAACGCCACAGCATCTCCGAACGGGCGTTCCATAGTCTTCGCGCCTGACCAGCCGCTTGTCACGGACGGCGGGGGAACCATCGCGCCCCTGACCATCGGCTTCGAGACTTACGGGACCCTGAACGCAGCGCGGAGCAACGCGATCCTTCTCTGCCATGCGCTGACTGGCGATCAATATGCCGCTAGCATGCATCCGCTCACGGGAAAGTCCGGGTGGTGGGACGTTCTGGTCGGGCCTGGGCTACCCTTCGATACCGACCGTTATTTCATAATCTGCTCCAATGTCGTCGGCGGCTGCATGGGCTCGACCGGCCCGGCCTCGGTCAATCCGGCGACAGGGCGTGCGTATGGCCTAGATTTCCCGGTCGTCACCATCCGCGACATGGTGCGCGCCCAGGCCATGTTGATTGATCATTTTGGGATCGATACGCTTTTTTGTGTCGCGGGCGGCTCCATGGGCGGCATGCAGGTGTTGCAATGGGCGGCGAGTTATCCCGAGCGCGTCTTCGCCGCCATGCCGATCGCCACGGCGGCGCGCCACTCGTCGCAAAACATCGCCTTTCACGAGGTGGGGCGGCAGGCGATCATGGCCGATCCGGAGTGGCGTGGAGGGCGCTATCTTGACGAGGGCGTTCGACCCGAAAAGGGTCTCGCGGTTGCGCGCATGTCAGCCCACATCACCTATCTCTCGGAGCAGGCGTTGCAACGCAAGTTCGGGCGCAAGCTGCAGGACCGCAGCGCGCCCACTTTCTCCTTCGACGCCGATTTCCAGATCGAAAGTTATCTGCGTCACCAGGGGCTCGCCTTCGTCGAGCGTTTCGACGCCAACTCATATCTCTTCGTCACCCGGGCCTGCGACTATTTTGACCTCGCCGCGGATTATGGGGGGAAGCTCGCCGCGGCCTTCAAGGATGCGAAGACCCGGTTCTGCGTGATTTCCTTCACCTCGGACTGGCTCTATCCGACCTCCGCTTCGCGCGCCATTGTGCATGCGCTGAATGCTGGCGGCGCCTCTGTTTCTTTTGTCGAGATTGCGAGCGACAAAGGGCATGACGCCTTTCTGCTTTACGAGCCCGATTTTTTTGCCACCACGCGCGGCTTTCTGGACGCGGCGGCGGCGGCGCGCGGCCTCCCTCCGGCGGAGGCTCCTCGATGACGCAGCCGAAGATTCTTTCAGGGCGTTTCGATCTGGCGGTCGTCGCCGACATTGTGGAGCCTGGCAGTCGCGTTCTGGACGTCGGCTGTGGCGACGGCTTGTTGCTGCAAATGCTCACGAGCCAGAAAAATGTCGACGGTCGGGGCGTCGAACTGTCGCAGCGCGGCGTCAATGACTGTGTCGCCAAAGGGCTGTCCGTGATCCAGGGCGACGCCGATACCGATCTCAGCGACTACCCTAAAGACGGTTTCGACTATGTGATTCTTTCTCAGACGCTGCAAGCGACGCAGCGCCCGCGCGTGGTGCTGGACAACATGTTGCGCATCGGTCGCCGCGCGATCGTGTCATTTCCCAATTTCGGGCACTGGCGCGTGCGAACGGAATTGCTCCTGCGGGGCCGCATGCCGAAGACGTCAAATCTAGACTACAACTGGTATGACACGCCAAACATCCATCTGTGCACAATCAGGGACTTTGTCGATTTAACGAACGAAATCGGCGCCCATATACAGCGCGGCGTGGCCCTGGATCGCGCCGGAGCCCCATTCAAGCTCAAGGCGCCATGGCCGGTGATGAATCTTCTGGGCGCTCAAGCGATTTTTCTGCTTGAGCGCGGCCATGACGCAAATGCGCGTCGATGAACGCCGGAGTTCCTGGGGATTCGTCGTCGCAGTCTTTGCTGCATTGCGATAAACGAGACGCCCCGAGGCGACGTACTGCGCTGGGATGTCGCCTTTCGCGTCAAGGATATCCGCGTTAACCTAGCGCGTCGACCGAACGTGAGATTTGGCGGCGACTCGCCGAAGCGCCGCGTCTATGCGGGCGGCTAGGCGGGTTAAGGGGAGCCGGTTGTGTTCGCCGAATTCGTTTTGTTGGCGGACAGGCGCTGCAAGGACGCGAAAAATGTCTGAACTACCGTCATTGCGGGATCTGCCGCTGTTTTCGTCGATTGATGAAGCAACGTTGTATCGTCTGACGCTCGACGCCAAGATCGAAAGCTATGCCGACGGAGCTGTGATCTTTCGACAGGGCGACGCAGTTGCAGCGGTCATGCTCATCGTGCAAGGTTTTGTGAAATTGTTGCGCACATCGCCTTGTGGCGACGAGACCCTGGTTTGCATCCGTTCCGATGGCGCGACCATAAATGACGCGCCAACCGCCGCTGGCGAACTCTTTCATATCTCGGCGGAGGCCGTTGGACTCACTTCGATTTTGAAATTGCCCGCTGGCCGATTTATTCGGCTGATGTCGGAGTCGCCGGCGCTCGCCGCCGCGGCGCTTGACGACGCCAAACGAAAGATCGTCGAGTTGATTCGCGAAATCGAATCGCTCAAGGCCCAAAGTGCGGATGAACGACTGGCGCGCTTCATTCTCTCCCTTTGCCCCCCGGATAAGGAGCAATGCCGGTTCCGGCTGCCTTATGACAAGCGCCTGGTAGCGGCGCAACTGGGCGTCACGCAGGAGACGCTGTCGCGGGCGTTCGCGCGCTTGCGAGAATTTGGCGTAAGAACAGAGACGCGCGATGTTTCCGTTGAGAGCATAACGCGCCTGTGTCTGCAATATGATGAAATAGGCCGCCATCGCGGCTTGCCCGCACCCACGGGCGCCCGACGCGTCGAAGAAGGTCGTGACGCTCTGTGATAAGGAAGCTCCGACGCCTCAGGCGTTGCGGTTTGGCGTGATCGGCGCCAAGGGCGTTTTGGCTACGCCCATTGCCCATCCTGAAAGGAAAGACAAACGTGTCTACGGAACAGACGACAATTTCTGTTTGTAAGGTTTGCCGACAGGGGGACGATGCTGACAGCCGCCCCGGCCAGTTGTTCTTCGAGGCGCTTGGAGAGAAACTCTCCAAGGAACCCGGAACTTCGATCAGGCTTGAGGCCGTGGAGTGTCTTGCTGTGTGCAAACGCCCTTGCACTCTGGCGTTCTCGGCCCCCGGCAAATGGACCTATGTGATCGGCGATCTCGACTCGAAGTATCACGTCGACGAGATCATTGTCGCGGCGAAAGGATACGCCGCGACAAAAGATGGCATTGTCGCATGGAAGGAGAGGCCCGCCTGTTTCAGAAAAGGCGTTGTATCGCGCACTCCGCCTCTCGGCTGCGATGCGCCGAAAGACTGAGCACTGAGCGGAAAACTGATTATTTGCTTTTTTGTTTGGCGCGCTCGATCGCCTCGGAGATAAGGCGTCGGGCTTCCTCGGCGTCGCCCCAGCCCGCGACCTCGGACCATTTGCCGGGCTCCAGATCTTTGTAATGAACAAAGAAATGTTCGATGCGCCGCCAGGTCATCTCTTGCAGGTCGGTGTAGTTTTTCACATTCTCGTAGCGATGCGTCAGACGCGACACCGGCACGGCCACGATTTTCTCGTCGCCGCCATGTTCGTCTTTCATTCGCAGCACGCCGATCGGCCGGACTGCGATCACCGCGCCCGGAGCTATGGGGCGCGTGTTGGCGACGAGAACGTCACAAGGATCGCCGTCGTCCGACAGCGTGTGCGGAATGAAGCCATAGTTTCCAGGGTAGCGCATCGCCGTATAGAGGAAGCGATCGACGAACATCGCGCCCGAGGCCTTGTCGAGTTCATATTTTATGGGTTCGCCGCCCAGCGGCACTTCGACGACAACATTGACTTCATGCGGCGGATTAGCGCCGATCGGAATAGCGTCGAGACGCATTTAAAGCTCCAGGGATTCGGGAAAAGTTCAGCCGACAGGCGCGGAGACAAAACCAAACGCGACACGACTCAACATATCGGAACCAAACCGCTCTTCCGCCCGCCGAATCGGCAGACCGCCGAGACGCCGGTAAAAGGCGAGCGCCTTGTCATTATCGGCAAGCGCCCAGACGATGGTCGACAGATAGCCATGTTCCGCCAGTTCACGCCGCGCCGCCGTGAACAGATCTCGGCCAAAACCGAGACCCTGATGTTCTGGCATAAGATATATTTCAAAAATCTCACCAGAGTACGGCATTGAGGGTACGCGGTTGCGGCCATAAGTCGCGTATCCCGCGATCGCCTTGTCAAAATCCAGGACCAACAGCCCCGTCCCCTTCACAATGGCGGAATGCCACCAGCGAGGGCCGCGCCTTGCTATCATGCGTTCGAGTTCACCGCCCGGGATCACGCCGCGGTAGGCGTCGCGCCAAGAGGCGTCATGGACCGCGGCGATCGCTTCCGCGTCGCCGGGCCGCGCATGACGAATGGAAAAGACTGTCTTGACCATAGGCGGATGTTAGGTCTTCCGAGCCCGTTTCGGCAAGTCCTCGATGTGGCGTAATTCGATAAAAATAATTCACGCAAAAAGACGCGGGCGCCAATTTGGGGCGCACACGTCATATCTTGGGCGTTTTTTTAGCTAAGCCAGTGCGTCGCCGCGCCGACAAGCAGCACGACTCCAATCACCGCGCGGTAGACGACAAAAGGCCATGCGGAGAAGCGTTCGAGAATATGCATCAGGCTCCAGATCGCCGCGAAAGCCGATATGGACGCTACAACCAGTCCGACGGCGAGAATCGACCAGCCGTGGCCGTCGAGATGCGCCTTGAACAATTTGAAAAGTTCGTACACGCCTCCGCCCGCGATTGCCGGCAATCCGAGAAGAAAGGAAAAACGGGCCGCTTCTTCGCGCTTCAGGTCCAGAAACAGCGCGGCGGTCAGCGTCGAGCCGGATCGCGAGACGCCGGGGATCAGCGCGCCCACCTGGGCCAGTCCGACGATCATGGCGTCTTTCAGCGTGATATGTTCCAGGGAGCGGGTGTGATTGCAATAAAGTTCCGCCAGCGCCAGCAATGCGGCCATGACGATGCAGGCGATGCCGATCACTGGCAGCGACCGTAACGGCGAGCCACAAGCGTTCAGGGTGTGCGACAGCGCCAGTCCGCCGAGAATCACGGGCAGCGACGCCAGCACGATCCATACCGCGAAACGAAAGGCCCAGTCGTTGTAGTCGCGGCGTTTGACTGCGCCGACAACCCCAAAATACAAGCCCCGCACGTCGCTCCAGAAATAGGTAATGACGGCGGCGAGCGCGGCGAGTTGCATGGCGGCGGAAAAAGCGGATCCGGGGTCATTCCAGCCCAGCAACGCCGGCACGATGCGCATATGCGCGGTGGAGGAAATGGGCAGCAGCTCGGAAATGCCCTGCACGACGCCGAGAACCGCGACTTTCATATAGCCGAGATCGACAAAGCCGGTGTCCAGACCCTGAGTGCAAGCGGTCGCCATATGTCTTTCCTGCGAAGGTTTGAGGCTATCAGCCGTAAGAAATCGCTCAGGAGACTTAACAAAGCCTTGCCTGGAGGCGCTATCCCTTGTTCCGGGAGCGCGTTTTGGCGATCGCGAGGCCGCTTAGTGAAACATTGCCGCCGTTTTCAGCAGAGTGATCCAGACGCCCCAAGCCAAGGGTGCGCCGACCGCCCCCCAGGCGCATATCAGAATGACGAGCGAACTCGTTCCGCCGGAGGCCGGGGGGGGCTCCAGGCGGCCAGGCGCGACCAATTCGGACTCCCGGTCTTCCTCCTCGAAATCCTCGAAATCCGCATGAACTTCAGTTTCTTCCTTGATCACCTGCGCCACGGTCACATGCTTGGAGGCCGCGACTTCTTCATCGGTCATGAAAAACCGCGCTGCGACCGGACGCACGAGCAGGTTGCAAATGAAGCCCAGAACCAGCAAGCCGGCGAGGGTGTACATGGTCTGATTGTAGACGGCCTCGCGCGGGACGCCCGCGCCGAGTTGATGGTCATGAAAATAATTTACCAGCACTGGACCCAGCACGCCCGCCGTCGACCAGGCAGTAAGCAGGCGGCCATGAATGGCCCCGACCATATGAGTGCCGAACATGTCGGCGAGATAGGCGGGAATTGTCGAGAAGCCGCCGCCGTACATGGTCAGGATCACGCAGAAAAGCAGCACGAAGAGAGAGACAATGCCGGCATGCGCCGCGATCGGCGCGAGCGCGTAAAGACAAAAGCCGAGCAGGAAGAACAGGGAGAACGTGACTTTGCGCCCCAGCCGATCCGACATGCTGGCCCAGCCGAGACGCCCAAATATATTGCACAGGCTCAGCAGTCCGGTGAAGCCGGCGGCGATCGCTGCGATTTGCGTTTTCTGATCGGCGTTCAGGCTGTCGAAGCCGATGTCGAGCCCAAGCAGCCGGCCGCCAAACACTTCCTGCAGCATTGGAGAGGAGATGTAGAGCACGCCGATGCCGGCGCTGACATTCAGGGTCAGCACGGCCCATAGCAGCCAGAACTGCGGAGTCTTCCATGCCGTGTCGAGATGCACATGGCGATGGGTCACCATGGACTTCGCCGCCGCGACCGGAGGCGTCCAACCGGTCGGCGCCCATCCGTCGCGCGGCACTCGATAGCCGAGTGCGCCACACACCATGAACACAAAATAGATCGCCGCCAGCGCGACAAAGGTTTGCCAGACCCCAACCGATTCGGCTGTCGCGAAATGGCGCATGAGGCGGTCCGCTAGAGGCGCGCCGATCATCGCGCCGCCGCCAAATCCCATGATCGCGAGGCCCGTCGCGAGCCCCCGTCGGTCCGGAAACCATTTCATCAGTGTCGAGACCGGAGAAATGTAGCCGAGCCCGAGCCCAATTCCGCCGATCACGCCAGAGCCGAGCCAGAGTAGATAAATCTGGTGGAAGTAGACCCCAAACGCCGAAATAAGCAGGCCGCCGCACCAGCAGCAGCCGGATGCCAGTCCGGCCTTGCGTGGGCCCGCCGTCTCCAGCCAATGCCCGAACACGGCGGCGGAGGAGCCAAGGAACACGATGGCGAGACTGAAGGTCCATCCCAGCGCCTTGTTGTCCCAGTCGCAATCAGTCGCAATCAGCGACCGCAGAAGGCCCAAGTCCACCGGGCAAACTTTCGGCGCGGTGACGCCGACGGCGCGCTGCAGTGGCAGCCAGAATACGCTGAATCCGTAAATCATGCCGATGCACAGATGGATCGCCAGCGCGGCTGGCGGAACCATCCACCGGTTGAACCCGGGCGCGGCGATAGTGCGTTCGCGGCTGAAAAAACCTGGTCGGTCCGCAGCAGTGACGGCTATGGAGCTCATGCTCAAGATCCGGGTGTCTGCGATCCCCGATGTCAGCTCACGCTACGCTCGATAATGTGGGCCAGATCGGTCATGATCGCGTTGAGGTCGAAATTCTTGGGCGTGTAGACAGCTGCGACGCCGTTGTCGCGCAGAAGCTTTTCGTCGGCGGGCGGAATAATGCCTCCGACGACCAGCGGCACGTTCTGCAGGCCTTCTTCATTCATGAGCTTGATCACTTCATGCGCCAGCGTGACATGCGAGCCGGAGAGGATCGACAGGCCAACGCAATGCACGCCTTCCTTCTTTGCCGTATCCACAAGCTCCCTGGGCGTTGATCGGATGCCTGCGTAAATCACGTCGAAACCAGCGTCGCGCGCCCGCACGGCGATTTGTTCGGCGCCGTTAGAGTGGCCGTCGAGGCCAGGCTTGCCGACCAGGAATTTGGCGCGCTTGCCGATCTTCGTGGAAACCCTTTGCACCTCGCCGCGCACCTCGTCGAGTGCCCCGCCAACCTGCCGCGCAGTAGAAGAGACGCCGGTCGGCGCGCGATACTCGCCGAAGACGCCGCGCAACACATTGCCCCATTCGCCAGTGGTCACGCCGGCCTTTGCGGCCGCGATCGAGGGCTCGACCATGTTACGCCCTTCCTTGGCCGCCCGAGAAAGCTCATCCAGCGCCGCTTTTGCGGCCTTGGCGTCTCGCTGCTCGCGCCAGGCGTTCAGCCGGGCGATCTGCTCGGCCTCGACATGGGCTGGCACGACCATGATCTGATTGTCGCCCGAAGTAAGAGGCGAAGCTTCGCCGCCGGTGAATTTATTGACGCCGACCACGATCTGCTCGCCGGCTTCAATCGCCTCCAGCCGCGCCGTGTTGGACTCAACCAGTTTCGACTTCATGTAGCCGCTTTCGACAGCCGCCGCCGCGCCGCCGAGCGCGTCGATCTTGGCGAGCTCCGCCAGCGCCTCTTCCTTCAAAGCCGCGACCTTGCGGGAGATTTCCGAGGAGCCGTCGAAGATGTCGCCGTATTCGAGCAGGTCGGTTTCATAGGCCATGATCTGCTGCATGCGGAGCGACCATTGCTGATCGAAGGGGCGCGGCAGGCCGAGCGCCTCGTTCCAGGCCGGCAACTGCACCGCGCGCGCGCGCGCGTTTTTTGATAATACCACGGCGAGCATTTCGATGAGGATGCGCGTGACGTTGTTTTCCGGCTGCTGTTCGGTGAGACCAAGCGAATTGACCTGCACGCCATAGCGGAAACGCCGCAGTTTCTCGTCCTTGACGCCATAACGTTTCAGAACGATCTCGTCCCACAACTCCGTGAAGGCTCGCATTTTGCACAATTCGGTGACAAAGCGCATGCCAGCATTCACGAAGAACGAGATTCTCCCTACAACCTGAGCGAAGTCTTCCTCGGATAGTTCTCCGGATTTCTTGACATTGTCCAGCACGGCGACGGCTGTCGCCAGCGCATAGGCCAGTTCCTGCACGGGCGTCGCGCCCGCCTCCTGCAAGTGATACGAGCAGACATTCATCGGGTTGAATTTTGGCGCCTCCTTGGTGGTGAACAGGATCAGATCCTGTGTCAGTCGCAGCGAGGAAGCGGGCGGAAACACGTAGGAGCCGCGCGAAAGATATTCCTTGATGATGTCGTTTTGCGTCGTGCCCTGCAATTTGGCGCGAGGGACGCCCTGTTCCTCGGCGGCGGCGATGTAAAGCGCCATCAGCCAGACCGCGGTGGCGTTGATGGTCATCGAGGTGTTCATTTCGCCGAGCGGGATGCCCTCGAACAGCGTGCGCATGTCGCCCAGATGCGACACCGGGACGCCGACCTTGCCGACCTCGCCGCGCGAGAGCGGATGATCGCTGTCATAGCCCGTCTGCGTCGGCAAATCGAAAGCGATGGAGAGGCCGGTTTGCCCCTTGGCGAGATTGGAGCGGTAGAGGAGGTTTGACTCCCGCGCCGTCGAATGGCCGGCGTAGGTGCGGAACATCCAGGGCTTATCGCGGCGGGGCATGGCGGCTTCGGTCATTTTCGGTCCTCCCGAATCTGCGATAACACAGGAAAGCGCCAGCGCGAAAGGCGCGACCCCAACTCAAACGTGAGCTTTCTGGCTTTGCGCCACCCTATCGCAGCCAGCCAATCCTCAGGGCATAAAAAAAGCCCGGCGGGAGGCCGGGCTTTCTTCGAGCGGCGTGAAGCCGATCAGTATTTGGCGAGGACCGGAGCCGGAGCGCCCCAGTTGAAGTGGTAGTTCACGCCGGCGCGGACGATATGGCCGTCGAACTTGGTCGTCGTGCCAACCACGTTGGTGAACGCTGACGCACCCGTCGCCGCGACGACGCTGCCCAGCGCGCCGCTGCCATAGGAGACCGTGCCGAGATCGTAATAAAGATATTCGAGCTTGGCCGACCAGTTCGGCATGAACAGCCATTCGACGCCAGCGCCGGCGGTCCAGCCGACCAGAGTGTCGGAGTAGCTGCCAGCCGTGCCCCAAGCCGTCGTGACGCCAGCGGACAGGCCGTTGTAGCCCTGGAATACGCTGGAGCTGGAGTTGGCGCCGCCGTAAGCCAGACCGCCGGTGCCATAAAGCAGCAGGGTCGGGGTCACGAGATAGCCGATGCGGCCACGCACAGTGCCGAGATAGTCGAGGCTCTTGTTCGTCGTGACGCCGCCAGTAACCGTGGCCCCCGCAATACCGGGAACGGCCGCGCCAGTGGCGGAGGTCGCAGTGCTGCTGCCGCCGGCAAGGCCCTGGATGTCGGCTTCGAGGCCAGCCACGAAGTTGTTGTAGAACTGGTAATTGTAGCCGATCTGGCCGCCGCCGATGAAGCCGCCGTTGCTGACCGGGAAATTACCCGTGCCAGCGAGCGCCGAGGCCGACGCGACACCGAGGCTACCCCCGACGGCTGGGTTGAAGTAAAGGCCATAGGTGCCGACATTGACGTCCTGGGTGCCGCCAAACGTGCCGCCCGCGTTCAGACCGACGTAGAAGCCGGTCCATGTCGCGACAGGCGCCGGAGCAATGTAAGTCGGGGGAGCCTTGCGCGAGGGAAGATCAGCTGCATAGGCCGAGCCGGCGGTCAGCGCGAGGCCGAGCGCAGTGGCGGAAAGGAGAAGATTTTTCATTGGACAGTCCCTTCAAGTCTCTTAATCTCTGAACGCTGGCGATATCCCCGATTAGAAATCCGCCAAGGCATCCGCGCATAATCGGGTCATTCTGCCCGCTTTATAGTCGACGACATTTATCCGGTAAAGCCGCTGACGATCAACGTCTGGTGGACAAAAAGACGAGAATTCTGGCCTCTGCGGCGACGTATTTCCGTCGAAGCGACAAATTTGCCACAGCGATCGTTGGCGGTGGAGCGCTTCGCAGGGGCGCTACAACCAAAGTTCATTTATTCATTCGACCTCGAGCAAATCGCCGACAGGAGCCCGGCGCCCTCCGCTAGCGCCGCCGCATCAATGCGCCCCTGCCGCTTGCAAAGGGGACCGCCCTTTGGCATATGTGCCGCGTCGCGTCCTGGCGGGCGCAGGGCTGGAGACGTGGCCGAGAGGCTGAAGGCGACGGTTTGCTAAATCGTTATAGGGGAAACTCTATCGTGGGTTCGAATCCCACCGTCTCCGCCAACTAGTCCAGCATATGATTGATTTTATTAGATTAAAAGCAGGTTGCGCTTTCGGTGGTGCAATCGAACGCGGCTTGCGGCGGGTATATATTGACGAAGGCGGACGGGGCGGCCTTTGTGTCTGACAAATTTCGCTTGTGCGGGCCAAAGCGCAAATTTCTCGCCGTCAAAAGCGGCTGCCAATACCCGCCGAAGCCGACGCATGGATAAAGCGCAAGTCCAAACCTAGCCTGCATCGCCGCAGTGAATCAAATTTACGAAAGTTCGACTCCGAGAATTTGCCTTCTGCCCCTTTCCATCGGCAGATGTGGCTATCGGTCCATTTGGTTGGACTCCCAATACGATTGGCGAGAATTATTCAAACTCCTAATGGACAAAAAACATTCGACTTGTGCGTTCTTCATGGATGACCGCGCTCGCAAGCTTAGAAATCATGGCTTCAGCAATCAGCGCTATCAGGCCGGGTATTTTTGGGGCCGCCAAATCAATGAACGACGTTGTCTTTATCGAAACGCGAGCAACTTAATTTTTGGACGTTGCTGGAGAGTCAGGCGCTAACGGGTTGAAAGCACCTTTACCGCCAGTTCGGTTCGGCTGCGCAAATGCAGCTTGGCCAATATTGTGCTGACGTGGTTTTTCACCGTTCCCTCGGCGAGCTTCAGTTCTTGGGCTATTTCCCGATTTCCTTTGCCGGCGGCGACGCCAGCCAGCACTTCCTTTTCGCGATCGGTCAAGGCGCTCTCCTCAATCGGCGCCTCTGACCGTTCCGGAATTTTGACCCGGCGAAATTCTGAGATGATCTTTTCGGCGATGCGCGGCGATAGGCGGGGCTCGCCACGCACCGCCGCCCGGATCGCGTCCAATATTTCGCTCTCTTCCGCATCCTTGAGCAAATAGGCCTTGGCGCCGGCAAGAATGGCCTCGAACACGAGATCGTCCGTTTCGAAGGTGGTGAGGACGATGACGTGCGTCTCAGGATTTTCCTGCAAAATAGCCCGCGTGGCGGCGATGCCGTCTAGACGCGGCATCTTGATGTCCATCAGCACGACATCGGGCCGCCAGGCTCGCGCCGCACGTATCGCTTCCGTTCCGTCACCGGCCGAGGCGACCACCGTGATGTCCGGCTCCAATTCCAGCAGCGCCATAAACGCCTTGCGGATCATGGCTTGATCTTCCGCGATCAGGAGCCGGATCGGCTGGTTCTCGGTCACTCGGGCCTCCGTCGGGGCGAAATTCTTGCGCGCACGAGCTAGGGTTGTGTCGTCCCGCCCCCATGTTGTCAATCGGATGAATTTGGTGCGGCCTTTTCTGAAGATTGCCGGGTTCCTGTCGGAAAGATGAACAGCGCCTACAGGCTGAGTTCATCCATACGCGCTTAAAACATGCTTTGAGATGAAGCTGGAGGAAACGAATTAAACAAGCTCGGTGACCCGGATAATCGATGGATTCTCGCAGGTTGAGCGATTCCCAACACAGGTCTCAACGCCTTGGGAGCAAAGGGGTCGAAAAAATATTGCGATGAAGCCCGAAAACGGTCGGCATGGAGGAGAAACGAAGCCACTCCGGAGTCGCTCCCTCTGGCTGCGGTCCATCCTGTCGGCGCTATGATTTCACCCTCAAACCGGAGGCGGATGCTTGCTCATATATAGTCCGTTCCAAGACAATTGGCGTTTGCGAGCGACAAGAGGCCAGGACTGACGGCTTCGCAAGTTCGCAACACCCGTCGCCGCCCCTCCCCGCCCTGATGGCGACGGGTTTTGGCCTTCCGGACCTCCCTCCGGAAGGCCATTTGC
>Ga0182030_10005351_pt1 | contig 27276 bp, 26 predicted proteins | sample 812S3MmetaG_FD_121299 | JGI IMG/M metagenome (GOLD analysis project Ga0182030, IMG submission 121299) | Permafrost microbial communities from Stordalen Mire, Sweden - 812S3M metaG (Illumina Assembly) | ecosystem: Environmental > Terrestrial > Soil > Wetlands > Permafrost | place: Sweden... | reverse complement strand
TGCGCGCGCAGTTGAGCTATGTGCAGGGCTTTGGCGGCGATGTGGCTCCGCCGCAGAACCGCTTCTACTCCGGCGGCGAGGGCGAGATACGCGGCTTCGACATTCGCAGCGCCACGCCCTACGGCTACGTTCCAACCCGCACCACCGTCCAGTTGACCAATCCGGACGGCACCTGCGTTTCGCGCGACACGAACCAGCCGCAACTGGGGTGCATCCAGGTTCCGCTGCCGATCTACGGCATCGCATCGATCGGCGGAGATACCAGCCTGGTTACGAATGCCGAGTATCGCATTCCGATCGCCGGACCGGTCACCTTCTCGTTGTTCGACGACTTCGGTATCGATGTTGCCACCAACCACGGACAGTTAAAGCAGAGCCCGGAAGGCTTTGCCTCGCTCACCGCGCCGCTTTATGGATGCCCGGTTTACGACAATACCACGGTTAATGGCGGGTGCCTGAATGGCATCCCCGGGCACCTGGTGGGCTTCAAGCGGGACATTCGGCCCGTCAGTGGAACCAACTTCCTTCCGCGCATGTCTGTCGGCGCCGAGATTTCGGCGATCATGCCGATTATCAACGCGCCGATGCGCATTTTCTGGGCATACAACCCCCTTCGTCTGTATGAGCGGCCCTACTGTAACGATGTGCTGATCGGATCCAACAAGGGGAGCTGCTCGGCAGAGTTGATTACCCGCGATATGTTCCCCACCGGCGGGGCGGGAGACTATACCTATGGCGAGGCGATGCAGGCCTACGGATCGCGCTACCTCTTCCGCGAGCCGCGCAAAACCTTCCGGTTTACAGTCTCCACGACCTTCTAAACCGGTGATTTCATCCGCCAGCCTGTAAGCCCGAAGGGCCGCTCACGAGGAGCGGCCCTTCGGATTTGCAGCCTACGGGAGCCAAATCGGCAAGAATTCACGAGTGGGGCAAACGCATCTAAGTTCGCTCTTGCACGGAAGGAGAAATCACCGAGCGAGAAGGCGATCAGGGAGATTAAGATGGGTTTGCCCTGAATTCACGAGTCTTCGGTTTGACGCTCCTACCTGGCCCACCTATAATTCACTTTAGTTCCCGCTGACGTCTCCGTCCGTGTCTTTTCTTGTCTCAGCGCGATCTGTCGCCGAGATTCTCGTTCCGGGGTCCCCAGCGACAGGTCTTCGTCGCTGGGGTGGTAACCGGGGTCCTTGGTTGCAGATTATTTGCGGCCGAGGTGGTAAAAAGAGACTGTGAGGCAGCTCAGGAGGCACAGGTATGTTTTCGCCCTCGAGCGCTGACAGCCGCACAGGAATTCCGAAGGAGTCTTTCATTCAAATGAAGCGTTCGCTTGTACTTGCCGTTATGCTGGCCTCGGGCCTTGCCTCGAGCCTCGTCCTGAGCGCCGCCGCACAGCCTGCGGCCGCATCCGCCGCGCCTGCCGGGCCGACCAAGATCGCCGTCATAGCCTTTCAGGTGGCCGTGGCCCAAACCAACGAGGGCCAGCGCGAATTCGCCGACCTGCAGAAGAAATACGAGCCCAAGAGAACGCAACTCAAGGCGCTCAGCGATCAGGTCGAGGGCCTCGAAAAGCAGTTGACGGCCCAGGCGGGAAAACTGAGTGAAGCCGAGACCGCCAGCCGCACCACGGCCATCGAAACAAAGAAGAAACAGTTGCAGCGCGAGGCAGAAGACGCGCAGACCGACTTCCAGGCGGAGATGCAGGAGCTTTACAACGGCCTGGCCTCCAAGGTCTACGACGTTCTCTCCAGCTATGCGCAGCAGCAGGGCTACACCCTGGTGCTGGACGTTGCGCAGACGCAGAACCCGGTGCTCTATGCCTCTGAGTCGACCAATATCACCAAGGCGGTCATTGACGCCTACAACGTGAAGTCGGGCGTACCTGCGCCGCCGGCTGCCGCAGCATCCTCGGTGCCCATGATCGCGCCCAAAGCCTCAGGCGCAACCAAGGCTGCTCCTGCAGCGAAATAGAATTCGCTTGACCCGCTTGCAAAGGCCCCCATTTTGGGGGCCTTTGTGCTTGAACGATCGCCCGTAAAAGAAGATAAGAATATTTGAAAAAATATCGAGAATCCATTGCAGAAGCCGGATATCTGTGGAAAAACTTGTGAATCGCTTTCGTTAAATTAGTCGATGGGCATCGTTTTTTTCTCTTGCCAACTCCAGCAGGATTCTGGTAGACGCAGCAAAATCCTTATTTATCAACTACTAAACAGTCTATTTTTTCCACAGGAGAAAGGGTTGACAGACTGTATCGAGCTGATCTCAAAGGTTCGAGCTTTCCACAGCCATATATGAATGTTTAGATTACTAAAGTATCAAGCGGGTATTCATACCGACGCTACTTCTGCGAATCTTCGCCTATGCGCAGAACCGCCAAGAAGGCTTCCTGGGGTATATCGACCTTGCCGATGCGCTTCATGCGCTTCTTGCCTTCCTTCTGCTTTTCCAACAACTTGCGTTTGCGCGAGATGTCGCCTCCGTAGCACTTGGCGATCACATTCTTGCGTAATGGGCTGATCGTCTCGCGGGAGATTACCTTGGCGCCGATGGCCGCCTGAATCGCCACCTCGAACTGCTGGCGGGGGATGAGTTCGCGCATCTTGGAGACCAGCGCGCGGCCGCGCTCGTAGGCAAAGTCCTTGTGAACGATGATGGAGAGCGCATCGACCGGCTCGCCGCTGACGAGAATGTCCAGCTTGACCATAGGCGAAACCCACTCGCCGGCTAACTGATAATCCAAAGAAGCGTAGCCGCGGGAGATCGACTTGAGGCGGTCATAGAAATCCAGCACGATTTCGTTCAGCGGCAGCTCGTAGGTGAGCAGGACGCGGCTGGAGGTGACGTACTCGAAGTTCAATTGCTTGCCGCGCTTCTCTTCCACGAGTTTGAAAATGCCGCCGACATATTCCTCATTGGTGAGAATCTTGGCGGTAATGACCGGCTCGCGAATGGAGTCAATGTTGGTGGGATCGGGCCAGCGCGATGGATTGTCGACCTCGATCACGCTGCCGTCGGTCAGCGTGATGTGGTAGCGCACGCCCGGAGCGGTGGTAATAAGTTCGAGTTCGTACTCGCGCTCCAGCCGCTCCTGAATGATCTCCATATGAAGCAGGCCGAGAAATCCGCAGCGGAAGCCGAATCCCAGGGCGACCGAGCTTTCCGGCTCGAAGAAGAAAGACGAATCGTTGAGGCGCAGTTTTTCGAGGGCGTCGCGCAGCAGCGTGTGCTCGTGCGAGTCTACGGTATAGAGGCCGGCGAAGACCATCGGCTTGATATCTTCAAAGCCGGGCAACTGTTCCGCGGCGGGCCTGGTGTCGTCGGTGACGGTGTCGCCGATCTTGGTATCGCTGACGGTTTTGATGGTGGCGGCAAAAAAGCCGACTTCGCCGGCCCGCAGTTCGCCGATCTCGACAGGCTTGGGCATCAAGACGCCCATGGACTCGACTTCAAAAGATTTCGAATTGGACATCAGCCGGATGCGCTGCCCCTTGCGCATTGTTCCTTGCATGACGCGCACCAAGACGATGACGCCGCGATAGGCATCGAACCAGGAGTCGAAGACCAATGCTTGGAGCGGAGCATCTGGATTTCCAGTCGGAGGGGGGAGGCGATGCACGATAGCCTCCAGCACGTCGGCCACGCCGATGCCGGTCTTGGCGCTCACAGCGATCGCATCCGTCGCGTCCAGCCCGACGGCCTTCTCGATCGCCTCCTGGGTGCGCACGATGTCGGCCGAAGGCAGATCGATCTTGTTAATCACGGGAATGATCTCCAGCCCGTGATTGATCGCCAGGTAAGCATTGGCCAGGGTCTGCGCCTCGACGCCCTGCGTGGCATCGACCACCAGCAGCGCGCCCTCGCAGGAAGCCAGCGAGCGCGAGACCTCGTAGCTGAAGTCGACGTGGCCGGGAGTGTCGATGAGGTTGAGTTGGTAGGTGTTGCCGTCGAGGGCCTTGTACATCATGCGCACGGCGTGGGCTTTGATGGTGATGCCGCGCTCCCGCTCGAGATCCATGTCGTCGAGGATCTGGGCCTGCATCTCGCGGCCGGTCACCGAGCCGGTCAGTTCCAGCAGACGGTCGCTCAACGTCGACTTTCCGTGGTCGATGTGGGCGATGATCGCAAAATTCCGTAGAAAGCGTGAGTCCATGCGGGGAGTGCAAAAGAGGACCGGATTGCGCCGTGCCGCGCGCATGCCTCCATGGCATAGCTTATCATCGGCATAGGTCCTTCCGGGACCTTAATCGATGGTGAGGCGTCGGCAACGCAGATGCGCAATAATTTAAGACGGTTTTGTTCGCTTGGATCGGTCATGATGGCGCTCGCGCTGGCCGGATGCGATCCGTCGAAGCCGGCCAGCGCTCCGGTGGAAGCGAAGCCGCAGGTCACTGCGCCTGCGCTAACGCCCGCCGCCGCGCCGCAAGCCGCCGCGTCCGCTGCACCTACGCTCGAAGAGCAGCGAGTGACCGTGCTGATCCAGCACGTCGAGAGCGCTTATGCCAAGGGCGAAGCCGATTATCGCAAGGGCAATCTGCCCGAGGCCAAGGCGGAGTTCGACCTCGCCGTGGACCTGATGCTGACCAGCAAAATCGAGATCAAGAACGAGGCGCGGTTGCAGGAGGAGTTCGATCGCATATTGGATGCGGTGAACGCGCTGGAGATGGAGGCGCTCAAGCAGGGCAATGGCTTTGTGCCCAAGGAAGAGCCGACGCCAGCCGACGTGGCCAGCGATGTGACCTTCGAGGTGGATCCGAAGATCGTAGCCAAGGCCAAGGCCGAACTGGCTACCACCAAGTCCGATCTGCCGCTGATGGTGAACGACTACGTGGCCGCCTACATCAACTTTTTTGCCAATACCCAGAAGGGCCACAATACGCTGCTGCATTCCTTTCAGCGCGCCGGCCGTTACAAGGCGATGATTCAGCGGATCATGGCCGAGGAAGGCGTGCCACAGGACATGATCTATCTGGCGGTGGCCGAGTCGGGCTTCAATCCGCGGGCGATGAATCCCTCCTCCCACGCGGGCGGCATGTGGCAGTTCATGCCTAGCGGCAACTACGGTCTGACGCGCAACGCGTATGTGGACGAGCGATTCGATCCGGAGAAGTCCACGCGCGCCTCGGCCCGCTACATGAAGTTCATCTACGACGAGCTGGGCGACTGGTATCTGTCCATGGCTGGATACAACTGGGGCACTGGCAATGTGCAGCGCGCGGTGCAGAAGACCGGCTACGCCGACTTCTGGGAACTCTACAAGCGCCACAATCTGCCCGCCGAGACGCAGAACTATGTGCCGGAGATTCTGGCGGCGATCATCATCGCCAATCATCCCACGCAGTATGGCTTCGACGAAGTTACGCTCGATCCGCCGGTGCTGACCGACACGATCACCATCAACTACTCGGTGGATCTGCACCTGGTCTCCGACATCGTCGGCGCGCCGATGGATGAGATGACGGCGCTGAATCCCAGTCTGCTGCGTTCGGTGACGCCGCCGGATACTTCCTTCGATCTGCATCTGCCGGCCGGCACGGCCGCATTGTTCGAGAAGCAGATTGCCTCGATTCCCGAAGGCAAGCGCAACGCCTGGCGCTATCACCGCGTGGTTGCAGGCGATACGCTGGCCTCGGTGGCGCGCGCCTATCGCGTGACGGAGGCGGAACTGGCCTCGGCCAATCGGATTGAGGAAAGCGACGGACTGGATGGAGTCGAGGCGCTGGCGGTTCCAGCGGCGCCGTCTGCCGCGCCATCCACGCGCTCGCTTCTCTATACGGTGCGCAAGGGAGAGACGCTGGTGACCATCGCGGATCGCTTCGGCGTTTCGCTCGACCAGTTGCGGCGGTGGAATAAAATGACCGGCATCAAGGTCGAACCGGGCCGCCGCCTGCATGTAGCCGAGATCGCGAATCAGCCACGCAACGGTCGCAGTCATCAGCGCGGCGCCATCGCTCAGACCCGTGAGGAAAACGGCGCAAGGGCGCGTGAATCGAGCCCCAGAAAGAAATCGAGATCGGGCTCCGGCCCTTCGGCATCGAAAATGAAAAGCGGAGCTAGGGCAGGAAAAGAGCAGTCGCCGGCGGCGAACAAGCCGCGGGTGAAAAGCTCCAGAAGCGCGGCTGGAGCGGAGAAGAGCGATGCCGCGGACGCGAAGAAGCGCGCCGCAACCAAAGCTGCGGGCAAAAGAAAATCTTCCGCGCGAAAAGAAAAATAGGCAGGGACCAAATTACATACTTGTCTTTTCATGCATTTGTGTGCAAGCTATAGTTACAATGGCTTGCGTGAACGGAGCGCATCTGTCCGCCGCGCGAAGTTGAAAACGGAGACAAGGGCAGCGGAGATCCGCTGGAGGCAAAGGATGGAAGAAGTATTCAAGATGTACGCGCAGGACTACGGCGATCCGGATAGGGAGCCGGCAGAGCTGGACCCCGATCTGGAAGAAGACTTCGACGACGAAGATGAAGAAGATGATGAGGTCGAAACCTTCGGCGTGCTCACCTCCTCGGACAGCGATGAGGGAGTGGTTGAGGGTGACGTTATCGTGATTGTGGAAGACCTCGCAGTGAAACCGGCCGGAAGAAAGGCCGCGAAGAAGGCCCCTGCAAAGAAAGCCCCGGCCAAGAAAGCAGCCGCGAAAAAGGCTGCCAAGAAGGTCCCGGCCAAGAAGGCAGCAGCGAAGAAAGTTGCGGTGAAGGCCCCGATCAAGAAGGTCACAGGCAAGAAATCAGCCGCGAAAAAAGTTGCGGTGAAAAAGACCGCAAAGAGATCCGCCGTAAAGAAGACTACACCTGGCGTGAAAGGCGGAAAGGGCGCAGCCAAGAAGGCAGCGGCCGGCAACAGCGCCAGAAAAATCACCAAACGAGGTAACAAGTTGGCCGTTAAAAAAGCAGCAAAGAAGGCGCCCGCCAAGAAAGCAGCAGCGAAAAAGGCGGTAGCGAAGAAGGCACCTGCGAAGAAGGCGCCTGCAAAGAAAGCAGCGGCGAAGAAAGCGGTAGCCAAGAAAGCGGTAGCCAAGAAGGCACCTGCGAAGAAGGCCGCTGCAAAGAAGGCAACCAAGTAGTTTCGGCAACAGGCAACACAAGGCAAGCAAAAGAGCCCGGCGAATGCCGGGCTTTTTTGCGTCCAAAATCGAAGCCGCGGAAATCGATTGAAAAACCCGGAAAAGCAATCTTGCGCCGATAGGTTTTCTAGAGCAAAATCAGAATAAACGTGCCCTTACAAAGAGTCTCAAAAGTGGCTTTTTCTTGAGGAAAAAGCCACTTGGCATAGAGGGGAAAGATATAGCGCGGCCCCGCCAGATAGTCCTGCTCGCTTCCCCGGTGAGGACTCCGGCGGCAATCGTTATCACTTGTGTTCGCCGAATACAACCGCCGTAAAAGCAAAGATGTCCGTACCCTCATCCTTCCAGCAACCGGAATTCATGCCCGCTTTCGCGCAGGTATGCTCCAAGAAGGTCTGCCGATCCCATCCCTGCTCCACTGGAACCTGCGGAAGCAGAAGGCCCTCATGCGCGCCATTCTTCATCAGCAGGCCATGGCGGCCAATCTCGATCTGTTCAATCCTGGCAACGCGCCGCAGAGGGGAAAGAACTGAGATTTCATACTCGAGTTGGGTCAGCTCCTCGGCGGAAACCGGTGGAAAACGCGGATCGCGCAGGGCGGCCATCGTGGCTGTATCCCGCACGGTCAAGTAGAGCGGCTTCACGGCAGATGTAAATCCGATGCACCCGCGCAGCGCTCCCGATTTGTGCAGCGTCACAAACGCGCCGCTCTCCCGGTTGAGCGCCGGGCTGGCGCTAGGGGCCGGCTCATAGGCCTTGTGCTCGATTACCGCATGCTCCACCGACTTGCGCGCCAAGGCAAGCAGTTCGCTTTTCTCCTCCTCACTGAGAAAGAACGGAGTCTCCGTTACAGCTTCGTTTTCCGCTTTCACTATGACCGCCGCCCCATATCCGACCACCTGCGAGCGATCGCCCGCCGTATCGCCGGAGTTTGCATACTTCAGCGCCAGCGCCCGGTTCGCTCCCATGCGCTCGGCGGCAATCATTGCGGCGACGATGGGCGCGCCGCCACAAGCCTCCCAAAGCCGCGTCTGAAAATTTCGCGACATGCTGAAGCAGTCCCATGACTCGAGCGCATGGAGCGTCTTATGGTCTATCTCCACGGCCTCGTCATAAGGGTGATAGTGGGATAAGTCGGAACTGGCCACGATCAGAGTATCGCCAGTCTGAATCAGCTTTGCCAGCGCCACTCCGAGAGCGCGGCTGCTCTCGTAACTCTGATCTCCCATGACGATGGGCACCAGTTGAAAATCGCCCAGCACTCGTTGCAGCCACGGCAACTGCACCTCGATGGCGTGCTCGGCGCCTGCCGGCGTGGGATCGTGCCCTTGGCCGGAAAGCCGCATCGTCGAACTCATCCCGGCCAACTCTGCCGCAAAGGCCCGATCGACCTGAATCGTGCCCAAAGGCGTTGCGTAAGCCTCTCCCTCGTAAATCGAAGTGAAATGAAAGGATTCGAAGTGCGACGGCGCAATCACCACAACGCGCGAAAACTTGCGCCCTTTCAGCGCCGCATAAGCATAGGCGGCCACGGGGCCGGAGTATTGATAACCGGCGTGCGGCGCGACCACGGCGAGGATTCGATCCTGAATCGGATCGAGGATGGCCGGCGAAGAACCCCGCGCCAGCAGTTCGTCGATCATTGCCGAGAGCACCTTGGGGTCGGACGGATAGAAACTGCCCGCCACTCCAGCCTCTCTTGTTTTCATTCGATCCGTTGTACCCAGATGCGGCAATTTCATCTTGTAACTCCTTTTGCCGTTTGCCGGCCAAAAATCCACGGCAAACTTAGAGCATTTTAGCTTTTGCCATAAACTTTCGTGCCCCATCCATTCCGCGTTTTTCTGCGGAATGGATGGGATACCGAAAAAATTCCGGTCTACACAATTTCCGAAAAAGCTCTAAGCCTCCCAGATGCCGGGAATCGGATGCTGGCAGAATGGGCAGCAGCCATCGCGAATCAGCATCCGGGCCGCCGTAAATCCGACGCGTTCCACTAACAGCCCGCGACACTTGGGGCAGATTGTATTTTGCGCCGGATGCCCCGGCACGTTGCCAATATAAACATAGTGCAGCCCCTCGGCATCGGCAATCGCCTTGGCCCGCTCGAGCGTGGCTACCGGAGTCATGGGCAGATTCTTCATCAGGTATTGGGGATGAAACTGCGTGAAGTGCAGGGGCGTATCCACGCCCAGATTCTCATGGATCCAGCGCGCCAGTGCAGTGAATTCCGCATCGCCGTCGTTCAGGCCGGGCGCCACGAGATAGACAATCTCCGTCCACTTGCCCATCTTGCGCAGCGTCACCAGTGAATCCAGCACCGGCTTCAACCGGGCGCCAACCACATCGCGATAGAACTCATCGGAGAAGGCCTTCAGGTCGATCTTGACCGCGTCCATTTTTCCGTAGGCCGTCTTGAGCGCCTCCTCATTCATATAACCGTTGGAAACGACGATGCTGCGAATGCCTGCCTCGTGCCCCGCATCGGCCGTATCCATCAGAAACTCGCTGAAGACAATTGGCTCGCTATAAGTAAAGGCGATCGTCGGACAGCGATGCTGCTTGGCCAGCTCCACAATCTTCAACGGAGGCGCAAATTCGGCGGGAAGCTGCTCCGGACGCGCCTGGGAGATCTCCCAGTTCTGGCAGAATTTGCAGTGGACGTTGCAGCCGGCAGTAGCGACTGAAAAAGCGTTGGTCCCAGGCAGGTAGTGGAAGAGGGGCTTCTTTTCGATCGCATCGACGTGCGCTGTGCAAATCCGCGAATGCACCAGCAGATAGTAAATTCCGCCGCGATTCTCGCGTACGCCGCAATGGCCGCGTTGCCCGTCGCCCACCGTGCATTCGCGCGGACAGAGATTGCACTTGATCTTCCCGTCTGGAAGTTTGCAATAAAACTTTGCTTCGACGATGAATCGCGGATCTTCGCCAGACTGCGCATCGTTCGGCTTCCTTGCCTCGGGTTCTTGAAACATAAGGAGCGCCTCCGTTCAACCCGGTTGCACGACCTCGTTCAAAGATACTCTCAACGGCGCGATCTTTCAGTGACGGCAGGCGCCTCTGGCCGTCCTGCTAAATTCCCTCGCTCCTGCTGCCGGAAGAATCGTTTTTATGCCCCCGGGTCGCGGCGGCTCAAGCTCAGGAATTTTTTGCTGGCTTGCGGAACAGCCAATGCAGCGCTTTTTCAGGTGGCGAAGTCCTTTTCATTCCGCCGGCTAGCTCCGCTTCCTCTGACGGATTCCGGCCCGACAGCAACGTGCGAGGGGCTGTCCTGAGACGGAAGCGCAGGAATCCGAGTACCGGTTCAGCAATGATTTCCGCCGACCTGTCTGTGACGCATACCACAATTATGTGACGCATATCACAATTATTTATTTTGACTATCAATTTTAAATGTGATAAGGCTTGCACTGGAGGATACAAAGTATGTCGCAAGCGAAAGTACTGAGTCTGAGGGTATCAAGCCTCTTGGCTTTGATTCTGATCCCACTTTTCGCAACTGTTCCTGCATTTGGGCAGGTTTTGACCGAGCGATTCGAAATCCCGTACCGCTTTGTCGTTGGCACGAGGTCATTGCCAGCGGGAGGCTATACCTTTTCAGTGGATAAGTCTGGGCTTCTTTTCGTGAAATCGGACAAAGGCGAGGAGGTTCATGGAAACATCATCACTCGCATCGTTGGACCGGCCCAACTTCTTCGGCACGGCTCTCTCATATTTTATACTTCGGAGGCCGGCCGCGTCCTCTCCGAAGTTTGGTTACCGGGAGTCGATGGCTTGCTGTTGAAGAGTGTCCCGAATGACCACGTGCGCGATACCCTATTGGCTTCCGATCTAAGCCCAACGCACGCCGTATCCGGAAAGAAAGCTTACTCGCTGACCTGCGGCAATTGCCATGGACAGGACGGCAAAGGCGATGTGAGCGCGGATAAATTCTTCAATACCACCATTCCCAGGCTCAGCTCGGCAGAGGTGCAAGCCAAATCGGACGCGGAATTAAAAGAGATCATCCGCAAGGGCACCAGTACGATGCCGCCAGTCGAGGTCGACGAGTCCGGGTTCCGGCACAATCTTCCGTCGCAAGACGTGGATGCAGTGATTGCTTACGTGCGCACACTGAAATAGCAATATGACCTCATAACCCGCATGAAAAAACTGGCCGGTTGGGCTTCACTGACAAAAATGGAGATATAGCCGCTGATCGGATGGCGGGGATCTGACCACCCGAAATAATTGAGATTCCCAGGTTCCGTTTTTGCGACCGGGAATCTGTATCTTCGGCTTTTACCGAAAAATCTCCTTTATTCTCCATCGCCCGGTTTGAAGCTCTCCGCCTTTCAGGCGGAGAGCTTCCAGCATCCGTTCCAAGGGATGCAAGAGAGGGGAACTGGTCCATGCGTTGGTTTGCCAACGGAAGTCGAATCCGATGGCGGAATGAAGATGTCAAACGCGAAGCGTTTCGGTCGGCTTTAGCCGCATAGGCGACTTTCAGTCGCAACATCAACCCACCGCCATTCAGGCGGTGGCCGTTTAGTTTGACTATCAAATTTAGATGTGATAATGCTTGCACGGGGGGTACAAAATATGTCGCAAGTGAAAGTTCTGAGTCTGAGTGTGTCAAGCCTATTGGCTTTGATTCTGGTTCCATTTTTCGCAATTGGTCCTGCATTTGGCCAGGTCGGGGCCACGCGATTCGAAATCCCATACAGCTTTGTCATTGGCTCGAAGTCATTGCCAGCGGGAGGCTATACCTTTTCAGTGGATGCGTTAGGGCTTCTCGTGAAACCGGACAGCGGCGTTGCGGTTCATGGAAAAATCATCACAAGCATCGTTGGGCCGTCCGAACTTCTTCGGGATGGCTCTCTCGTATTTGACACTTCTGAGGCCGGCCGCGTCCTCGCCGAAGTTTGGATACCGGGAGCCAATGGCTTGCAGTTGCAGAGTATCCCGAAAGACCACACGCGCAGTATCCTATCGGCTTCCGATCTAAGCCCAACCCGCGCCATATCCGGAAAGACAGCTTACTCGCTGACCTGCGGCAAATGCCATGGACAGGACGGCAATGGCGATGTGAACGCGGATAAATCCTTCAATACCACTATTCCCAGGCTCACCTCGGCGGCGGTGCAAGCCAAAACGGACGCGCAATTCAAAGAGATCATCAGCAAAGGCACCAGCACGATGCCGCAAGTAGAAATCGACGAGTCCGGGTTCCGGCACCGTCTTCCGTCGCAAGACGTGGATGCAGTGATTGCTTACATACGCACACTGAAAAAGTAGTATGACCTCATAACCCGCATGAAAAACTGGCCGGTTGGGCTTCACTGACAAAAACCGGGATATTAACTGGGGATCGGACGGTGCGGGTCTGACCACCCCAATAATGATTGGGATTCCCAAGTCCCGTTTTTGCGACCGGGAATCTGTTGCTTCGGCTTTTGCCGAAAATTATCCTTTGTTGTCGCATGATAAAAGGATGAATATCCGTTTCGCTCCGGCACTTCTTTTATTGAGGGCCGTGTGTGTTGCCGAAGAGGCGCTCAAATTGATTCGGCTTTAGCCGCTGTGGGAATGCAAAGGATGAAAATCCTTTCCCGCAGGGGCTAAAGCCCGCTTTTTTTGCGGCATAGTGGCACGACTGAAGTCGTGCCCTGACACTTCTAGCTACTACAAATGCCTTTTTCCGCAGCCTCTGAGCCTGTACCCTTCAACGATTCAAATGCGATTACCCTGACCTTTTCCATCCCAGCCGTGCCAATCTCGGCCCGGTTCTGCGATACTAAATTCGTCATGCCAATCGAAGATCTGCAACAGGCTGCCCAAAAAATTGCCGGATTCCTTGCCAACCTCAACAAGCTGGGAGGAATGCGGCTCAAGTACCGCATCAGCGCCGGCGACGGTGTGCGTGTCCCCTTGGACGCGCTCGCGGTCGAGCTGGCCGGACCCGACGTGCCACTGGCGACGCAGCACAATGGCGAGTTGCTGCTGGCGCTGGAGACCGTGGCCGCGCAGATTCTCCGTCTCGACCAGCGCGAGCACGGTTTGGTCAGCTTTGACGCAGGCAACTTCAAGGCGCTGCGTGCCGAGGAATTGCGGCTGCAGGCCGAGACGGCCGCAGAGAAAGTGCTGAGGTCCGGGATTCCCTATGCTTTCCCGCCGATGAACAGCCGGGAGCGCCGCCTGCTGCATATTGCCTTCCGCGAGATCGCGGGCGTGGAGACAGCCAGCAATGGCGAGGGCCAGGAGCGCTTTCTGGCCGTTTATCCCGAGGGCAAGACGCATCTGCCCGTCACCGCACCCGTCAAGCCGCGGGGTTATGGACGCCGGTAAAGCAAAATCAGAATAGCTGTACCCCAAAAGCAAGACCGCCAAGTGGCTTTTTCTTCCACCCCAGCGAGCAAAGACCGCTCGCCGGGGACCCCGAACCTCCACCCCACGGACGAAGACCTGTCCGTGGGGACCCCGGACCTGGAGCGCCCGCAGCAAATTCGACCAACGATCAAGCAGAAAAACAGCAGCGGCCGGGGTTATCCCCCAGCCGCTGCTGCCAATTCTGAATTTTTTTCGGAGAGCCGGTGAGGCTGCCTCAGCTAAACCTTGGCCAGAACCAGCGCCTTCAGCCGCGCATTGAGGCGGCTCTTGTAGCGGGAGACGGTATTGTGGTGAAAAACTCCCTTTTGCACGCTTTTATCGAGTGTGGAGACGGTCGATCGGTACTGCTCCTGGGCGACCTTCACGTCGCCCTTGGCGAGAGCCTCGCGCAAAGCCCGCAGGCTGGTGCGCACACTGCTGCGGTTGGCGCGGTTCACTTCGGTGCGGGTGACGGTCTGACGGGCGCGCTTCAGCGACGATACATGATTTGCCATTCTGCTTCCTTGAACTCCATGGGATCTGCGGGCCAGAATGCAACTCAAGCCGCATCCCTCGCAATTTCTTAGTCTACGGGAAACGGAGCCGCGGGTCAATACGCTCAGATTGACTTCGCTTGATGGACTAAGTACACTTAGTCCATGGCATACACCGTCCATCAGGCGAAGACCCACTTCTCGCGGCTGCTCAAAGAAGCGGAGGCCGGCCAAGAGGTCATCGTCATGCGCGGGTCGAAACCGGTGGCGAAAATCGTGGCAATCAACGAGGTGCCTGCGCCCAAGCTGCCCTTCCGTCTCATCGGTGCATTTGAGGGACAGATCCGCTACGATGAGGATGCATTCGATCCGATGACGGACAAAGAGCTGATGGAGTGTGGTTGGGGGTGGATGCTCGACGCGCCTCTGCTTCCCCCACCCGCTGAGTCTAAAGAGAAATGACCTATCTGTTCGATACGCACACGTTTCTATGGATTCTGAACACTCCGAAGGTCATTCCCCCATCGGTTCAACGCATTTGCAAGGATAGCTCTGCGGTCTTGCTGATTTCGATCGTCACACCCTGGGAGATGGCGATCAAGAGCGCTATCGGAAAGCTGGATGCCGCCTATGTTTTGGACAACTTTGAAGCCCTATTGACGCAGGGGGGATACACCATGCTGGAAACCACGATCCAGCATGTGATTCGCGGAGGACGTCTTCCCTCGCATCACCGCGACCCCTTCGACCGGCTGCTTGCGGCCCAGGCACTGGACCTGCGAATTCCAATTGTGAGCCACGACCGTGTCTTCGATTTGTATGGCGTAAAGCGGATTTGGGACTAACGCGGAATTGACCGTTTATGGAAATATCCCGCTTGCCTTCCTCTGAGGTGTGCCGGCGGCGACTGGAGACAAGTTTTGTCGAAGTATCATAGATCGGTTGTGCCCACCAAGTCCCGCGCCGGCGCGGCGCCGCTGGTGGCGATTGTGGGCCGTCCCAACGTGGGCAAATCCACGCTCTTCAACCGGCTCACCAAGAGCCGCCGCTCGATTGTCGGCGATGAGCCGGGCATCACCCGCGACCGCATCTATGGCGAATACGAGTGGCAGGGACGTCAATTCCGCCTTGTGGACACCGGCGGCATGGTGCCCAACGACTCCGAGTTGATTCCCACCGAGATTTACGCCCAGGCCACGGTGGCGCTCGAGGAGGCCGACGCGCTGGTGCTGGTGGTGGACGCCCGCACCGAACTGGCCAGTCCGGATTACGACCTGGCGCGGATGCTGATTCGCGGCGGCAAGCCGCTGTTTCTGGCGGTCAACAAGGTCGAAGGCGAAGCCATGGCCCTCGAGGCGGAGAACTTTCGCCAGTTGGGCATTCGCAATGTCTTTCCCATCAGCTCCGAGCACGGGCTGGGCATTGGCGACCTGGTGGAGGCCATCGCCGAGGTCCTTCCCGCTCCAGCCGCGCCTGACGTTCCCGTCGAAGAAACGCTGCCGCAAGACGCGATCGGGGCCGCGGGCGAAGACTCCATCGCTTCCGACTCGACAACGCTGCCGAAAGACCCGCTGGCCACGAAGCCCCGCACCCACGGCGAATTCGAGCAGTACGAGACCTCGATTGCGATCATCGGACGGCCCAATGTGGGTAAATCCACGCTATTGAATGCGCTGACCGGCACCTCGCGGGCCATCGTATCGCCCATCGCCGGAACCACGCGCGACGCAGTCGATGAGGTCGTCGACTTCGAGGGCCAGCAACTGCGCTTTGTGGATACGGCAGGCATCCGCCGCAAGAGCAAGACCCACCTGATGGCGGAAAAGCTCAGCGTGGTGATGGCCCGCCGCCACCTGGAAGCCGCCGACGTGGCTCTGCTGATGATCGACGCCAACGACGGCGTAACGGCCGCCGACGCCACCATCGGAGGCTATGCCCACGAGAGCGGGCGCAGCGTGATCATCGTCGTCAACAAATGGGATGCCGTAACCACCGGCCGCACCGACGGCAAACCGCCCGCCGACCGCCAGATCTACGAAGAGCAACTGCGCCGCGAGCTGAAATATTTGAATTATGCCCCGGTAATCTTTCTCTCCGCTCTGGAGGGACTGGGCCCCGAAGGCAAGGGAATGGCCCGGGTGATGAATGAAGTCGTATCCGTTGCCGCCGAGCGCCGCAAGCGCGTCACCACCGGCCAGATGAACCGCTTCCTCGACAAGATCGACTTTCAGCGCGCGCCGGTGCCGATGGCCAAGCGCATCCGCATCTTCTATATGACCCAGGCCGCCGTGGCGCCGCCCACGTTTGTGCTCTTCACCGACCGCGATATCAAGCTGCACTTCAGCTTCGAGCGTTTCCTGGAAAACCAGATTCGTGAAGCCTTTGGCTTCAAGGGCACGCCGATCTGGTTCAAGGTGAAGGCGCGGAACGAGAAAAAGGGCGAGTAGAGAAAAGCCGGCTGCGATCTTTCGCTCGAGGCTGCTTGAAACGCATGGAAGCTACGCTCTGCCTGTGCTCTTCTTCGCGGCTTTCTTGGCAACTGCCTTCTTGGGGCGCGGCGAAGCCAGTCGGGCAAGCTGTTTATTGATCTCCTCCACGTCGAAGGCTTCAGGTTCGAACTCGGAACCGAGCCACTCGGTCATCGACTCATACTCGGGATGCTTGGGGTCTTTCAGAATCTCAAGCAAATTGGCGTAACCCCAGGCTCCGCCGCAATCCTCCGGTGGGCTGGAGCGCGCTCCACCCAGGCAGAGGGCAAGGACGGGCTGATCCAACTCCACCAGCTTTTCGAGCACGATCTGGTGATCCCAACCATCGCCAAAGTCATACTCATAGCGGATGGACGACTTCGGCTCGCACAGCACCGACCGGAGGGTCGCCTTCTTCGAGTTTTGCGTCTCCTCTAATTCGAAAAGGGGATCGGCAAAATAGCCATCCGGGGTCTCGAACTGATGCAGATGCGAGTTCGTCCAGCCCATCGCGATTTGCAGAACGTCGTGCAGTTTGTTCAGCGTGATCTCCGGGGCGACCAGGATTCTGCGCCAGATAGGCGGCTTGGTGTCCTTGAGCGTGATTTTGATCTGAAAAAATTGCATGGGTTATTTCTCCGACGAAAGCGTTTGTCCTTTGCGATAGATTACTTTGTCCGATGGAATATCGATAATCCGAAATCGAAATTCTTCTTTGTCCTTTGGTGCCTGCGGATGACAATCCTCCCGCATATTTCGCATGAGCACATTCAACAGAGACTCCGCCTTAAGTGGATCATGTCGTTTATTTGCTTCACCGATTTCATCCTGAAATGCATAAAGCGCAGTCATCAGATTTGGTGGCGCGACAAGGGTCAGACTGTTTGCCGCATCAGCATACCTTCGCTGCGCGGTCGCATCAGAGTCTCGACCAACGACCCTGGATAATGCGAGCAAATATTCCCTGTAATGCTCAAGTTTCATCTTCCGCCAGTCCGCTTCGTGATCGCGTTTCCGGCCAAAATAATGAGTGAGCGCCACTACGCTAAGAGCAACCACGCCTGAGATTAGGGCTGTAAAGACGGCTCCGTCCATGACAATCGCTCCTTCTTATGCCCAGAACAGTCATGCCGATTCGCTGAGGACTGCAATTCTACTGCGGCTGCAAGTTATACATAAACAGGGCGCGCAATTCCAGATATGGCCCGTGGAAGTCCTTGGGCAGCGGCGGGTAGTTCGAGCCGGTCAGCGCGCCCCAAGCGGCGCGATCCAGGGCCACATCGCCGCTTCGGCCTTCCAGCACCATGCTGCCCTCCATCAACCGGCCATTGGGCAGCACTTTGAAATGAATCAGAACCTGCCCCTTCTTCAGAATCGGCGGGTTCACTTCGTCGGGAATCAGCGGGTCCCAGGTGCGCTCGGTCTCATAGTGCCAGCGTTGCAGCCAACTGTTGAAGTCCACGCCTTGCGTGTCCGACAAAACCTCGACCCCACCCGAACCGGCTCCAGGATGCATCGCCAGACCACCCGATCCCGTGCCGCCTGTGCCCTGCCCGTGGTTGCGCGATGCTCCCTTCATAGCCTCGCGCAACTGGTCGGCGGGGTTTTGCGAGCCCATGGCAAAGTTGGGCCGGGCTGGCACAGCCGCCGGAACCGGCGACTCAAGCTGCGACTGCGATTGCTGGACCGGAGGAATCGGCGCCTGTTGCGCCGGCGCTGGAGCGGCGGGCTGCGCGGCGGGTTGCGGCGCAGGCGAAGTCGCCTTCTTCATCGCCTCCAGCGTCTGCTTATCGATCAGGGGATGCTGCGGAACCGGCTTGGGTGCGACCTTGGGCGCCTGCGCGGGCGTATCCAGATAAGTAAAATCTTTGTGCCGATTAAGATCGTTGCTGCGATCGACCACCAGCGGCGCTTTAAAAACGTACTTGGGAATCCAGGTAAGCATGGAGAGCAGCGCCAGATGAACCAGGATGGCAATCCAGATGCCTTCCCGCAGCCTCGCCCAGCGCCGTTCGTCCTCGAGATCGCTGATCATCTGCAGCAGTTCGTGGGTATCGTAGTCAATCCAACGGGAACCGCGAACCACCGGCGAGGCGGACTCAAGCGGGCGCGGTTGCTCGCCCGCAACCGGATTGCCCGCTTCGGGAGGGGTCGCCGCAGGCCTGTTGGGCTCGTTCACTCCGGTGGGTGCTTGGTCGCTGGGCATTCGTTCCAGGGGAGCAACTCCGGGGCACAATCGACCCGCCGCTCCGTTTCGAATCCTTTCTTTCTATTCTCTCATTTCAGCCAAATCCATGCCCATCGCTCCGGCCTCGTACAATGGTTGGTGATTGGTAGACGGATTGCCGGGTGGAAGGGGACCCTGTTTGAAGCAGTTTTTTCTTCGTTGGATGGCCCGGTGGAAGCTCGTGCTGCTGCCATTTCTGGCCAAGTTCGGCATTTGGGGCGTGGGTGCGGTCGCCTTGCTGGACTCCTCGACGATTCCCGTGCCCATGGACCTTATTCTGGCCGGATACGTCTGGGCCGACAAGGACCATTTCTGGCTCTATTGCCTGCTGGCCGCCACGGGTTCGGCTATCGGCGGCCTGCTGCCCTACGGCTTGGGACGGGCCGGCGGCGAACTCTTCCTGCTCAAGCGCGTCAACCGCGAGCGCTACGAGCGAATGCGCGCCCGCTTCGAGCGCCAGGAGTTCCTGGCCATGATGATTCCCTCGATGCTGCCGCCGCCTACGCCCTGGAAGGCTTTCGTCTTTGCTGCCGGCGTCTTCGAGATGAGAGTAGCCCCCTTCATGCTGGCCGTCTTTTGCGGCCGCATGGTCCGCTGGCTGGTGCTCTCCGTGCTGGTGCTCAAGCTGGGACCGGGCGCGGTCGAGGTCGTGGCGCACCACGGAGTGGCCCTGCTGGCCATCGTCGGCGGTCTGGCGGTTCTGGGATTTCTGCGGTGGTGGATGCGCAGAAAACGCGCCGGCAAGCTGCTGGAAGAATAGCGCCTGTTTCAAAAACCGGTTTTGAAAGGGCATGGCTTTAGCCATGACGCAAAATACCCAATAAAACTGGGGCTTTAGCCCCTGAGGGATTGCGGCCGGCATCTGCAAAGCCATTTTTGAAACACGCCTGTCGAAGCGCGGTAGTCTACCTTCCTCATCGCTGCTCGCGTCCGCCCATCGCCTCGCCCGCATCCTCGCGGCCGTCCACGATATAAACCCAGCCGGCCAGCGGCGAGTTGCGGATGACTCCACCATTACCAAGATACGAATAAGCAAAGCGCAGATCGATAAATTCGATCGTGGTCCACTGGCGATTGGCCACCTGCGGTGGGGCCATGCCAGGCGCAGTCACCGGGCCCAGGTCGCGCACCACGGCCCACGAGCCCCAATCCATATAAACCTGGCCCAGCGGGGTGCGCTTGGCGGCTTCGGTGGCCGCGGTCGCCGTCGGCTTGAACAAAACGTCCTGGCGCGCATCGCTCACGATCGTTCCGGCGTGGGTATCGATCTCGGCGGTCTGATAAAAATCATCCGTCTCGAGAATTGCGTGCCAGCGGAAGGGGTTCACCGGATACGGTTCCATCGCCGCGCGCCGGATGGGGGCCGTCGCGATCTGGACATTTTCAACCATCGCCAGCGCCTGCGCATGCTCGGTCCAGCGGCAGCACCAGAGCACGACCATTCCGGCCAGCGCAAAGATCGCCCAGCCCCGTCCGCGAAAGGCCGTGCGCCGCGCGCCGATCTCAGCGTCGGCCAGGCCCAGCAGCCAGGGAACAATCAGCGCCACCAATGGAAAAGCCCACAGCACCGGTTCGGCAATAAAAACAAAACTGCCTGCGTACCAGTGCGAATTGAAGGGAAAAAACGGCCGCAACCCATAATTATTGGTCCAATCCAGCGCGAGATGGCTCAGCGCGGCCAGCAGCGCGGTCAGATAAAGCCATCCCCATCGAACCGGCTGCGGCGGTTGGGGAGCAGGCGCGCCGGGATCGGTGGGCGGCGCGGCCTTCAGCTTGCGCTTTCTCCGCGCCTGCACCCAGCGATCCAGCAGCCAAACCGCCCCCACCGTCACAGCAGCCACCACCGGCACGGCGATAAACGTGTGCGTAATGCCGCGATGATGCTTCAGTTCTTCAACCGGCCCGCGCAAGCCCCACAGCACATCCATGTCGGCAGCTTCGGCGGCCAGCACCGCCGCGAGCGTGGCATAGGCCGTCCTGCGGTTAAGCCCCGCGCGGCCAATGCAAGCTCCGGTAAGAAAGTGGGTGACGGGCTCCATGCGTACAGTTTCCTCTAATCGCCGGGGTTGGTGAAGAGAGAAAGATTCGACTGCCGGGTCGAGGCCTGAGCCTTGGGCGCTTTTTTGAAGGTTGCGTCGCGCGCAAAGCGTGGGAATTTTGGCTGGCTACCGTCCAAAATCTGCTGTATGGTGAGAATTTGCAGCCTCGGATAGGTGGAGCCGTCGGTCGATTTATACAGACCTGCCTCGGCGGCCTCGCGGAGCATCGGCTTGGTCGGAGGCTCAAAGCAAAGGAAGACGCCCATCTCCGCCTCCTCGCGCTCGATGGTGCCACGAAAATCTCGCACCTGAGATACCTGAACCCCGCCGGCCTTCACGGAGTAGAGAACCTGCTTGGTCTGCCCGCCCCGTTCCTCATCGTGAAAATAAATGCGTCCGTCAATGCCGCGATCCGCGCCCTTCTTCTGCTCGGCCGGTCGCGCCCCCACCAGTCCGAGCGCCCACCACTGAAACTGATATTTATCCTCGGCAGCCAACTGCGCTGCCCCGGCATAGTCCGTCGGCTCACCAAGAACCTTATAGGAACTTTTGACAGATTCTCCAAATGAATCCGAGAGACGCTGCTTGATAAGGCCAATCGCCAGGTGAGTAACGTCGATCCCAATCCAGCGCCGATTCAGCCGTTGCGCCACTTGAATTGTGGTGCCACAACCGCAGAAAGGATCGAGAACCACATCGCCCGCATTCGAACTGGCCTTGATGATTCTCTCCAACAGTGCTTCTGGTTTTTGTGTCGGGTAGCCGAGACGCTCCTTCGCATGGGACGACAACGGTCCAATGTCAGCGATCACATCCTGAACCGCTGTGCCCCTGTCACGGCGCAAGTAGCGCTTAAACCGTGGAACACCGCCCAATTGCGGCCATTGGATTGCACCCTCGGCTTCAAGATAATCCAGTCTTTGTTGGACGGAAAGTTCGCTCCAGTTTTCAGGTGCCGGATCGGGCCTGGGAACAGCCCAATGCCGCCCTGTTGTTGTGGGGTCAAAGCCGCGCCATGGAAGCCCCGATTCGCCTTTCCGCTTTCCAGCTCCGGTTAGATCACCCAACCGATATTGGCCGCCATCATCCTCATGGCAATAGAACCTTTGCAGATAATCCTCGGTATAGTCCTGGTAGACACGATTCCAGGTTGGGGTATCACCTTTTGCGTAGAACAGGAGAACGTCGTGAACTGGCCCCCAGCGTTTGGCACTGTTGTGCGCGCTGGTGCGCTTCCAGATGATTTCACTCAGGAACATCTGCGGCCCAAAGACGCCATCCATCAAAATCTTCAGGTAGTGGCTGGCCGTTGGATCACAATGCAGGTAGATCGAGCCCGTTTCTTTCAGCACGCGACGCAGTTCGATTAAACGCGGAGCCATCATCGCCAGGTAAGCCAGCATATCGGAGCCGCTAAGGAAGGTACGGAAGGCACGCAGGGCATCGGCCACGCGGCCCCCCTTTTCGACCGTCTCCAGGTATGCCTGCTCAGCATCAATGTTCCACTCCCACGTGTCCTTGAAGGCGCGAATCTGCGAACTGGATTTGGAGCCGTCCTTCTCGGCAAATAGAACGGCATAGTCCTGCCGCGAATTGAATGGGGGGTCGAGGTAGATCAGGTCCACCGACTCGTCCTTCAGGTAGCGCCGCAGCACATCGAGATTGTCGCCGTAATAGAGTTCGTTCATCTGTTCATTCACTGCTTATCGAAACCGTATCACAGGCGCGGGGCAGGCGTAAGTCCAAGAATGGGTTCCGCGCTCCTATCCTCTCCCGGATGGGCGCCAGGATGCGCCAGGAAACGCCGCGCAGCCCCCGGTTATCCTAGAGAAGGAGCCGGCACAATGATTCGTCAATGGAAAGATCAGTCTTCGAGAATCGCCATCGAGTTCACGTCGATTGCGATGGGCAGCGATCTGTGCGTCGTGATTGCGGGCGGGGATGCTCCCCACCTGGGAGCGGTGGCTGTCGCGCAGGCTCGAGCCAGCCTGCAAGACGGCTCGAAGCGCAGCGCGACGACCTCGGTGATCGCGCTGCTTGGCCACAAGGACGATGAGATTGCGCGCAGCGTGGCGCACGCGCTGGCGGCAAGGCTGAACAAGAACGTGGCCGTCTGCTGCGGCATTCATCTGGACCGGATCACGCGCGGCGAACTGGATTATATCGAGAACGCAGTCAAAAAATATTGTGAGGAATTTCCGCTGGAAAGCGCCTGAAAACGAAAGCCGGCCAAAGCGCATCGATAGAGGACTCGTCCTCATCGATGGCTATAGCAAAATCAGAATAGCTGTACCCCGAAAGCAAGACAGCCAAGTGGCTCTTTGTAAGGGCAGGTTTATTCTGATTTTGCTATAGCCGGCATAGTCAAAACGCTTCCACCTATTACGCCCAACGCGCGATTTCCTCGCTCACGAATATCACGAACCGAATAAGTACTGAGATGGGTTGTTATTCCGCACCCAACTCGCGCACAATGGCCACCGAAGCCGAAGCGCCGATGCGGTTGGCGCCGGCTTCGAGCAGCGCCTTCACGTCGGCCAGGGCGCGGATGCCTCCCGAGGCTTTTACGCCGCATCGCGCGCCGGCTACGCCGCGCAGCAGGGCCACGTCGGCCGGGGTTGCGCCGCCGGGGGCAAAACCGGTTGAGGTCTTGAGGAAGTCCGCGCCGGCCTGGATGGCGATCTCGGCGGCGCGCAGTTTTTCCTCCAAGGTGAGCAGCGTGGTTTCCAGAATCACCTTGAGCAGCGCGCCGCGATGGTGGACGACGGCGGCTACGGCATGAATTGCGTGGTGGACACCCTGATGGTTTCCGCTCTTGAGCATTCCAATGGGAAGGACCATATCCAACTCGCTGGCTCCCAGGCGAATCAGCGCATCCGCTTCCTGGCGCACGGTCGAGACCAGCGAGGCGCCCAGCGGAAAGCCGATCACCACGCCCACCGGAATGCCTGCGCCGGAGAGCACTCCGACCGCTGTCGAGACCCAGATCGGATTCACCATGGCGCAGGCAAAGCGGTAACGAAGGGCCTCATCGCAGAGGTTCTCCACCTGCTTGCGAGTAGCGTCGGGTTTGAGCAAAGTGTGGTCGATGACGGCGGCCAGCGTCTGCCAGCCGGTGAGGGATTGCGCGGCAAACGCCGCTGCATCGAAGCTGCCGTTGTCGAATTCCAGTTCCGCTTCGTCGATCGGGTTGAGTGCAGCCATGAGCCATGCTCCTTGCCGGAAATACGCTGCTCTCGGGCGGCCCGGTCTTTAAAAAGGGCAGTGATGAAGACGCGTAGCAGGCGACACGCCAATCAGCCTAGGGAGATGAGTCGAGTGCTTTTTGGAGCACCGCACACAATGATAGACGAAATGGGAGCCGATGCCGCTTTAGTCATTTTCGGAAATTGTGTAGACCAGAATTTTGTCGGTATCCCACCCATTCCGCAGAAAAACGCGGAATGGGTGGGGCACGGAAGTTTATAGCAAAAGCTAAAAGGCTCCAGAACGGGACTCGGACCGGTTTCAGATTCCGCTTACAGCCTCCCTGCGCAGGTAGCCGGATTGGCTACTCGGGATGATCGGGCGTCATCAGGCAGATGTCGGGAAGATTGCGATAGCGCTCGGCGTAGTCCATTCCGTAGCCGACGACGAAGAGATTGGGAATGGAAAAGCCCACGTAGTCGGCGTCGATCTTCTCCAGGCGGCGCGAGGGCTTGTCGAGCAGCGTGGCGATGCGCAGCGTTTTAGGGCGCTGCTGCTCGAAGAGTTTGCGCAGGTAGGCGAGGGTAAGGCCGGTATCGAGGATGTCCTCGACAATCAGCACGTTTTTGCCCTCGATGGATTCGTCCAGATCCTTGATCAGCTTGACCGCGCCCGAGGAGCGGGTGCCTTTGCCGTAGCTGGAGACGGCCACGAAATCGAAGGTCGTATCGGCCGCGACGGCACGGGCCAGGTCGGACAAAAATAGCGCCGCACCCTTCAGCACACCCACCATCACCAGCTTCTCTCCGTTCAGGTCGTGGGAGATCTGTTCGCCCATCTCGGCGACACGTGAGGCGATCTGTTGACGGGTATAGAGAACTTCAAGGTTCTGATAGCTGGCGGTCGTCATGCTCCCAGTATCGCCTGAGTATGGGGGGACGAAGCAAGAAGACTGTGCAAATCCTGCCGCGCGAGATCCAGAAAAGAATCCAGGTGAGCTCCGAGGATGGCTGGCACGTCTATACTTGAGATGATATGATGCCTTTTTTGCACCTTTGGCGCTTCAATGTGCCAACCTTCGGGCTGATGCTCTGGCTGGCCGCCGTGGCCGCCGCCTTTGTGATGGATCGGGGTTTTCGGCGGGCGCGTATTACAGCCGACGCGGTGGGTATGGTAGCCATTGCCGTTCTGGCGGGCATTGTAGGCGCCAAGTTATGGCACGTAATCGATACGCCCATCGAGTTCCGCGAGGAGGGCTGGCGCGTGCTTTGGGATTCGGCGGGCTTTGCCTGGTTCGGCGGACTGGTCTTCGGCATCTCGGCGCTGATCTTTCAGGGCTGGTGGGCGAAGATCGGCGGCCTGCGAACCCTGGATCTCTCCGCTCCCGCGGCGGCCATCGGTTACGGCATCGGGCGCATCGGCTGCTTTCTCTCCGGGGATGGCTGCTATGGGCTGCCTACAAATCTGCCCTGGGGCATGAGCTTCCCTCACGGCATTGAACCGACCCTGGTCCCGGTTCATCCCACACCGCTTTATGAACTGGCAGCCGGGCTGTTGATCGGCGGCTGGCTGTGGTGGCGGGGCGGCAAACCCAGAGGCACCGGCGCCATTGTGGGCGAGTACCTGCTGCTCAGCGGGATGGCTCGTTTTATGGTTGAATTTGTGCGCCGCAACCCGAAAATTCTGTGGGGATTGTCAAATGCCCAACTGGCCAGCGCCGGATCGGTGATTGCGGGCATCACGCTGATCTGGTGGGCTGCCACCCAAACCGTGCCAGGGCCGGATGAGGCTGCCGCAGCGGTGGAGAAGGCCGCGTAGGGCAACCTCTCTAAGTCCAAGGATTCACCAACGGAATTCCGGCGCCTTCGAAGTCGGAGACGTTGCGAGTCGCCAGAATGGCGCCATGGACCAGCGCCGTGGCGGCGATCAGTGCATCCATTTCGTCGATCGGTCTGCCGATCGTTTTTCTGGTTCTCAGAATGGTTCCATAGGCTCGGGCGGCCTTTTGGCCGAAGGGGAAGATGCGATTGGCGAAGAGCGTCGAGAACATATACTCGGCTTTTTCTCGAAGGATCTCTTGGCGTTTGCCATTCGGCATAAGGTCCAAGCCGGAAAGCACCTCCGCAACGACGATCGTGCAAGTCCAAAGTTCGTCTGGCGCTTGTGAATCGATCCATGCCATGACCGCAGGTTCTGGGCGTAGATTCATGGTCTCGGAAAGTATATTGGTGTCGAGCAGAATCATCATTCAAAAGTAGGAATTTGCCGGTGCGATTTGCGCCGTGGAGGAATCTTAAGCTCAACACCGCCAAGTGGAGCAAAGAGATTATGGATCGCGGTTCCCAGACCCTCTTTGGGCGTGATTTCTCCTGGCCTGTCTTGCGCTGTCTCCTCTACCGGATTCAGTCGCGGCGGAATTTGGAGTTCTACGCCTCCCAAAGCGGCAAATCGCTTACGAATGGCGGTTCCCAGATCTTCTTCAGGCTCAACGGAGGCTGGGCTGCTCACCACAAATTCCGAAAGAGCTTCCCGCGCTTCGGCTTCCATGGAGCGTCCGTTGAGCGCGGCGCGCACTTGCAGCCTGCGCTTGACCGTTTCGTCGAGATTGCGAATGGTGAGGGTTGCCATGCGTTAAGATTAGCACGATTCTGCTAGCAATGACTGCAATGCTAGCAGTTTGTTTGGAACCAGCCTCGAATTTGTCGCTCCTCTGTTCCTGTAAATTGGAAGAGGCATGCACAGTTCGACCATGGCGGCCTTTGTACTCTTTGTCATTTGACGACTTCCTCCAATGCGGATGAGCTGGCCAAACTACTGTGGTCGGTCTTCGGTTTTGCCCGCTTTCGCGCCAATCAGGAGGCGGTTTGCCGCGCCGCCATTGCCGGTCGCGACCTGCTGCTGGTGATGCCGACCGGGGCAGGAAAATCGCTTTGTTATCAGCTGCCGGCGATTGCGCGCGGGGGTACGGCGCTGGTTATCTCTCCGCTGATAGCGCTGATGGACGATCAGGCTCTCAAGCTGGCCTCGCTGGGGCTGCGGGTAGGGCGCATTCACTCGGGACTGGAACGGTCTCAGGCTCGTCAGGCCTGCGTCGAGTACCTGCAAGGATCACTGCAATTTCTGTTTATCGCTCCGGAACGGCTGCGCGTACCGGGATTCCCCGAGATGCTGGCCAAGCAGCAATTGGCTCTGATCGCCATTGATGAGGCGCACTGTATCTCGCAGTGGGGCCATGACTTCCGTCCCGACTACCGCATGCTGGGGCAGTATCTGCCGCGGTTGAGGGGGGGCGAAAACCCCGCCCCGGTGCTGGCTCTGACGGCCACCGCCACGCCCACCGTGCAAGCCGATATTTTGACGCAGCTGGGAATGGAGAAGCCCAAAAAATTCATTCACGGATTTCGGCGCGAGAATCTGGCCATCGAGGTGGCCGAGCTTCCGATGCCGGATCGGCCGG
>Ga0182030_10005350_pt1 | contig 27276 bp, 22 predicted proteins | sample 812S3MmetaG_FD_121299 | JGI IMG/M metagenome (GOLD analysis project Ga0182030, IMG submission 121299) | Permafrost microbial communities from Stordalen Mire, Sweden - 812S3M metaG (Illumina Assembly) | ecosystem: Environmental > Terrestrial > Soil > Wetlands > Permafrost | place: Sweden... | reverse complement strand
CGCCAGGATGCGAAGAAACGCCGGATCGCTGTTTGTTACCCAATGCCCGAACGCAAAACCACCGATGAACACGGCGATACCGGCGAGAATTGAGTTGAAGAGATTGAAGGCCCCCACCGCGCCTACGCAGACGAAGTAAAACAAAGTCCGCTCCACGCCCAGATAGGTGAGGGGCTTATGCAGGCTCTTAAACACCCGGTTTGTGCGATGTTGTCGTGTTTTGTCTGCCATAAGCCCCTCGCCTAACAAAGCGTGTTGGTGAAATGGGTCGTAGGTAGCTGGGAAGGGCGCTAAACGCCCCAGAGCCAACTCAGGACATTCACCGCGAGAACGGCAATGCCCGTTCCGGCGGCAACGCCGGCGAGCGCCTTCTTAGCGCCAGGTTCGCCGTGCGCGAAGCCGTAGCCGCCGATCACGATGGCAACCAAACTGGCAACCTTCGCAATGGTGCCGGTGAACAGGCTTTGGATGGCGGTAAAGCCGGTATCGAACGGTGAGTTCTGTGCCAGCGCGGCCACGGGCGTGACAAGAAGCAGGGTGAGCAGAGCGGTAGTTGAACGCGCCCACTTCGACAAAAGGAAGGTTTGGATTCGGCGGATAAGACGGACTTGGAACCAACGTGATGACATCTGCGCCTCCAGGAGCAGCTAAAATCTGCTGCGCGTGACGCCAAAGTAACCGCACTCAATTTGGCTGTCCAATGAAGTTTCGGAAGTCTGTTATTCCCTGGAGGACTAATAGCTTGTCGTGATTGTGCTTTGGCGGGTGAACTCGCAGTCGAGACAGAGAGAAAGAATTTCTATGCTCCGATGAACAAAAGACATATCCAAGGTCATTTCGTTAACTCTTCGCTCACCCACACCCCGTCTGAATGCCACGCTGGAATGCTCTGAATGGCATTGGAAGCCGCGGAACAGAGCCGAGACAAAGGCCAGGCACCACCGCTGTATCAAGATCCTTTGAAGCTTTCCGGGATTTTTGTCGTTTCCGCAAGTTCCGCTATTTCATCAAGCTACACTTCCCCGAAGCCGCCCGGTCAACGAGAATCTGACGGAACGCACCCGTTTCGAAAAGCTATTAGTCGCAGAAGGAATAACAGACTTCTGAAATTTCATTAGACAGGGCGGCAGAAATGGGTCACGTTGGTCAGTATCGCCGGTCGGGTACAAACGTGACCAGTTGCGGAGGGCAGCGGTCGCCTTCGGATTGCCGTGTCCGGCTTCGAGATTGGATATGTCAGCATCATCGAGGATGCAGAATCTAAGCCGAGCCACTCGCCAAACTCTCTCGGAGGCGGCCTATGCCTGACCTTCTTTCCAAACCAGCCCACCATGCCGCAAACGGTGATGTGCTTTTCGAACAACTCCTAGACACAGATGAGGCAGCAGCTCTCTTGAAAATTCATCCCAAGACTCTCCAACAAATGGCCCGTAGCGGACAGATTGTGGGCGTGCGGATCGGAAAGCTCTGGCGTTTTCGTGCCTCCGTTTTGAACGATTGGCTTGAACGCAAAATGGCCAGCTGAGTCGATGAATTGAATTGAGGCGGTCTCGACAAGAGACCATAGCTGGGCTACTCTCGTTCCAGCCATCCGTGTTGCCTCAACCGAAATGGAGGAAGTGAATGAGGCGCACGAGTTATCAAAAAGGCAGTCTAAGACTGGCGGATCGCAAGAAAGGAAAGGTTTGGGAATTCCTATGGAGAGAGGTTCAGCTGGACGGCACGATCCGGCGAAAACACATCGTCATTGGAACGCAGGAAGACTTGCCGACCGAGTCTTCCGCCCAAGCTACCGTAGATGCAATCCGCTTGGAGATCAACCAACAAACCCCTCAAAGGCTCATCAAAAGCATCAGTTTCGAGACGCTTGTAAATCATTATCGCCAACACGAGTTGCCGGACATTTTCAACAAGACGAAACCGGCACCCGATGCGGCGGACGAAGATCGCAAATCGTACTCGACGCAGGTGACCTACGAGGGCTATTTGAAGAAGTGGATCCTTCCGCGGTGGCGCGCGTGCCGGTTGACGGACGTCAAGGCGACCGAGGTGGAGAAATGGCTCAAGAGTCTCTGTTTTCCGAAAACGGGTGTTCCGTTAGCGCGGGGCAGCAGGGCGAAGATCAGAAACATCATGAGCGCACTCTATTCCCATGCGATCCGATGGGAATGGACGGAGAAGAATCCAATCACGAGCGTTCGCCAGAGCGCGAAACGGCAGAAAGCACCCGATGTTCTGACGCCGGAAGAGATCATGGCATTTCTCAAGGAACTGCCCGATCCACTCCGCACGATGATCGAGTTGGACGCTTTTACCGGGTTGCGCCGAGGAGAACTGATCGGGCTTCGCTGGCAGGACGTGGATTTCGAAAACCTCATCTTGCACATCCGTCGATCGGTAGTGGCGATGGTGGAAGGTGCACCGAAGACGGAAGCTTCTCTGAAGGACGTTCCGCTGGATGCGCAAACGGCCGAGGCGCTTTTGGCCTGGAGACACCTTTCTCCGCACGCAGGTCCAAGCGATTGGGTATTCGCCTCGCCACACATGAAAGGCCGACAGCCCTACTGGCCCGGAACGTTGTGGCGATATTACGGCAAGCCGGCTTTGCAGCGTGCCAAGGTGACGAAGCAAGTTTCGTATCACACCTTTCGGCACACTTTTGGGACGCTGTTGAACGCGAACGGCGAGAATCCCAAGGTCGTACAGGAACTGCTGCGCCATGCGAGTCTGAAAGTCACGACCGACGTTTACATGCAGGCAGTCGGTCCACAGAAGCGCGAGGCGCAGAGCAATTTGGTCAAACTGGTGCGGAAGGGCGCGGTTTTGGAACTCAAGCCGGCCTAAGTGGATCAAATTGGATCATGAAGCAAAACGGCGATTTCGTGGAAGTCTTTCATTTTGTTGGCGTCCCCGGCGGGATTTGAACCCGCGTTACCGCCGTGAAAGGGCGATGTCCTAGGCCGGGCTAGACGACGGGGACATTCCGGCCATCAAGACTGCGATGCCGGCTATTGTAACGAGCAATTCATACTAACAGCCACCTTTTTGGCCTGTCAAAGTTGTGAGTGCTAAATTTGCGTTCCTTCACCGCGGAGACACGGAGGAAAACCTTGAACCTGCTAGGAAGCTCTGATTAGGCTTCTGGTGCCCTCCGTGAAACCCGTGTACCCTGTGGTTTCCGCTTCTTGCCGATACTCAATCGCAGCTTCTAAGCCGACAGGAACGCTCTTGCCACACATTTGGTTTTCTCCGCGCCTCGGTGACGAATCCGGATTATCACGGTGTCAAATTTTCTGCCGATCGCTTTGCCCCCACAAGAATTAAAATGTCCCGATGGCCGATTCGCTTTACCTCAGCCTTTGGTTCCCGTCGTTTGATTTGCCGGATATCCTGTCGCGCTCCGTCAGCGTTCTGCGGCAGATTCCTTTTTCGGCGGCCAAGCCCGGCGTAACCTATCTCGCGATCCACCCAGTCTCATGGAACGAACCAACCATTCTCGAGCGCCGATTTGCCCCGCCCCTTGCGCCCGAGGAGGCGGTGGCCCTGACCACCGAGTTCCTCCACGAGGACTGCGCTTACGTCTACGAAGCTTATTGGGATTTGTGGGGACCTCCCCAAGCTGGGGGAACATGGGTGATCGAGCCTTCTCTGATACGCGTGATTGCGCATGGAACGCAGTTTGAAGAGGACGCTGCCGCGACCGCCGGCCATATCCAAGTCGACTTCGGTTTCGACACGCCTTTTCTTCATGAGGAACTGGCGCTCACCGAGGAGACTGAAACCCGCGTGCGCAGCAACGTGCAACGGCTGGTGGAATTCACAGCAAAGATGGAAAGCAATTCCGGCGCGACCGGCCGCCTGCTCTGGTCGGAATCCGACGAGAACCTCGCGCAAAAGTTGATTTCGAGACTCCAGCGGACGAACTGAAGCTATTTCCGAAGAACTACGCAAGCACTGCGAGCGAACGGGGTGGGGTGAGGTTCGCACGCCGCGTCGTTCTACGCCTCGTCCTGCTTTCGTAACCGTTCGTTATAATCAAGTAAGCACGCATGAATACTGCTTTACAAGCCAGCGCTACTCAAGGCAAAGACGCCTTCGGCGAAGCCCGCGCAGAATTCCGCGCGCTCATCTCCGGCTGCGGCGTTTATGACCTCGGCGCGCGCTCGAAAATCCGGCTTACCGGCGCCGACCGTACGCGTTGGCTGAACGGCATGGTCACGAATAATATCCGCGATCTTGCCCCCAACCACGGCGTTTACGCTTTTCTGCTCAACGCTCAGGGGCACATCCAGAGCGACCTTTATGCCTACAACATGGGCGATTCTCTGTTGCTTGACGTGGACGCGCAACTGCGCGATAAAGTTCTCGCCCATTTCGACAAATTCATCATCATGGACGATGTGGAAGTAGCGGATGTAAGTTCCACGCTCAGCGCTATCGGGATCGCCGGGCCGCAGACAAAGAGCGTGCTCAAAGCGGCCGGAGTTCAAGCGCCAGACCTGGCTCCACTTGAGCTGTGCACGCCCACGTGCGACTGCGCATGCGGATGTCTCCAATGTACGGTTGTGCGCGGCGACGATCCCGCCGGTTCGTCCTACGAGATTTGGCTCTCGCCCGACAAGATGAAGCCTACATGGGCTGCTTTGACAGCCGCGGGCGCCACTGCGGTGGGCACGGATGCCCTGGAGCTGCGACGCATCAGTTGGGGAGTTCCGCGTTATGGCGTCGACATTCGCGAGCGCGATCTGCCACAAGAAACCGGCCAAGCCCGCGCGCTGAATTTCGCCAAGGGTTGCTATCTGGGGCAGGAGATCGTCGAGCGTATCCGCTCGCGTGGCGCTGTGCATCGCCAGTTCGGCGCTTTCACGGTGGAAGGTGCATTGCCCGCGCCCGGCACAAAAATTCAGGCCGACGAGAAAGACGCAGGCGAGATCACCAGCAGCGCCCATTTGCCTCTGCCCGAGGGGGATCGTGCCGTCGCGCTTGGCTATTTGCGGCGTGAGGCCGCCGGCAAGAATTTGCGAGTTGGGACAGCGGCACTCAAACCGGCAACGATTCCTGTGGCTTGACTGTGCCCCACTAGGATGAATGCCTCACGTCTCGCGATTTTCGAGACGGGGAGGTTGGCAACATCGAGATGAAAGACAAGGAAATTTATATGGCTGACAAAAAAAAAGACAGCGAATTTAAAGTAAGCGACCGGCGCCTCTTCACCGCCGATGGAGAACTTCGTACCTCCGTCGAAGATCAAGTTGAAGAGCAACTGGAAGAACAAGCGCAGCGGCCCGAACCTGCCCCTCCTGCAGCCGTGCCCACGCCTCCAGCCGTAACCCAAGGCAGCTCCGCAAGTCCTGCGGCGGCTGCGACCCAGACCCAAGAGGAACAGGTTCCTGAGCCTCCGAGCGATTCCGAGCAACAGGCACAGCACGACGCCTATCGTGAATCGTCGCGCGATCTCGACCGCCGCGTTGAACTCAGCGGCCACTCGGCAAAAGAACTCGAAATCAGCTTTGAGCGTTTCATGGCTTCGCTTTACATGACGGCCATGATGCAACTCGGGCTCATGCACGAACAAGGCGGCCAGCCCGCAATCGACCTCGTCGGCGCTCGCCAAACCGTTGACACACTCGGCATGCTCGCCGAAAAAACCAAAGGCAACCTCACGCCTAAGGAGCAAGGCTTCCTGCAGAACTGCCTCTACGAGCTGCGCATGGCGTATGTGGAAGTCACGAACGCGCTGGCTCGCGCACCGCAGGCTCCCGGCCCAAGCACAGGAACCAACGGCTGATGCATGCAGCGCTGACGGTTCTGGGCAGTGGCACCTCGATGGGAGTTCCAACCATCGGGTGCGATTGCGCCGTGTGCCATTCCGCCGATCCGCACGATCGCCGCACTCGTCCTTCGATCATGCTCAGCTACAACGGTCATCATGTTCTCATCGATACCACACCCGACTTCCGCGAGCAGGCGCTGCGAGAAAATATCACGCAACTCGACGCCGTTTTCTACACGCACACACACGCTGACCACATCCTCGGCATCGACGATCTGCGCCCGCTCACCTATCGTCACAAGCCCGGCAAGCTGCCGCTTTACGCCACTCCGCGCAACTGCGAATTCCTGCGTACCATGTTCCGTTATATTTTCGAGGCCAACTACAAATTTGGGGGCCTGCCGCAGGTTGAACTGAAGCCCATCGAAGGAGTCGTCGAACTGTTCGGCGCGCGTTTTGAGCCGGTCACGGTGATTCACGGTGAAACTCCCATCCTCGGCTTTCGCTTCGGTTCGGGCGCGTATCTTACCGACCATAGTTCCGTGCCGCCGGAGTCGCTCGACAAATTGCGCGATCTCGACATCCTTTTTCTGGATGCGTTGCGTTACCAGCCGCATCCCACGCATTCAACGGTGGAGCAGTCGCTTAAGATCGTGGCTGAAGTGAAACCGAAACGCGCATTTTTCACGCATATTTGCCACGATCTTCCGCACGAGGAGACCAACGCGAAGCTGCCGCAAGATGTGCAATTAGCGTACGACGGAATGAAACTGGAGTTTGAAATTTAGATCTACCGCCGAGACGCCGAGAGCGCCGAGAAAATCTCTAATAGTGGTCTACTCGGCGGCCTCGGCGTCTCGGCGGTAAGAGAACTGCGAATGCAAGTCTTCCACAAACTCGCGGACATCCCAGCCGGCTTCGGCCCAGCGTTCGTCAGTGTCGGCAACTTTGACGGCGTGCATCGCGCGCACCGTGCCGTCATCGACGAGCTCGTCCGCCGCGCCCAGGCCGCCAAAGGCTTCTCCGTCGCCGTCACCTTTGAGCCGCATCCGGTGCGCATTCTTCGCCCCGACCACGCGTTCAAACTGCTCACTCCCACGCCCGAAAAACTCCGCCTGCTCGCCACCACCGGGCTGGATGCCGTCCTTCTTCTTCCCTTCACGCGCGACCTTTCGCTGATGACGCCGCACCAGTTCGCGCACGAGATTCTCAAAAAACATCTTCACGCCCGCGAAGTTCATGAGGGCTACAACTTCCACTTTGGCCATAAAGCGGCGGGGACGATTCAAGTTCTACGCGAGCTTGGAAGTGAGATGGGATTTGTCGTCCATGACTATCCTGAGATGCGTCTGCGCGGCGAGCATGTCTCGAGCAGTCACATTCGCAAGCTGCTTTCCGAAGGGCGAGTCAGCCGTGCCCGCCACTTGCTTGGGCGCCCTTTCAGCATTCTTTCCACGCCGGGCCGCGGACGCGGCTATGGATCCAAATACACCGTGCCGACCATCAACCTCGTGCGCTACGAAGAACTCGCGCCCAAAGATGGCGTCTACATCACGCGCATCCGCATCGGCAGCGGCGATGCCAGCGAGTGTTTCGACGCGGTGACCAACGTCGGCAATCGCCCGACGTTTGGCGCCGATTCCTTCGCCATCGAATCGCATCTACTCAATTTCCATCCGATTGTGCTCACCGCGGATACGCAGGTCGAGCTTCATTTTCTCGAGCGCCTGCGCGACGAAATCCGCTTCCCTTCCATCGACGCTCTTAGAACGCAGATCGGCCTCGACGTGAAGAAAGCCGAGCGCTACTTCCGGAGATTGAGCGCCCAAACGAAAGACTCGCAAACGAAGAACTGAGGACGTACAGAACGCATGCCTTCCGCGATCAAAACAATTTTCTTCGATGTAGGTAATACCCTGCTCTTCCCCAATCGTGCGCGGATTCACGCGCCACTTGTCGAACGCGGCCACGCGCCGGATGCAAGCCACCTGCGCGACCTGGAGCGCCGCATCAAGAAACAGTTCGATGCGCAGATGACGGCAGATGGCAATCACGACCACAGTTTCTGGTGGATGTTCTACACGCAGCTATTCGCGGAAATCGGACTGGAGGACGACGCGCTGCGCGATCGACTTGTAACCAGCATCCGGGATTCCGGCAATTGGGATCAGATTCTCCCTGGCACGCGCGAACAACTGCAGGCGATTGCTAAGCGCTATCGCATCGCTGTGATTTCCAACGCCGATGGCGGGATCGAAGACGTGCTGCGGCGCTGCCATATCGCCGACTGCTTTCTCACCATCACCGACTCAGGTCTTGTCGGCTGCGAAAAACCGCATCCCGAAATCTTTCGGCAAGCGCTCAAAAGCCTCAATGCAAAGCCCGCGGATAGCCTCTACGTCGGCGATGTGTATTCGGTGGATTATCTCGGTGCAACCGGCGCTGGAATGCAAGCCGTGTTAATGGATGTTTCCGGCGCATACGCGGATAAAGGCGTGCCGCGAGTGGAATCGCTCGCGGAATTACAGCGCACACTGGCAATTTAGTGTTTTGGGAAGGGCACGAGTTCCACTCGTGCCGTAACCGCCACCGAATCAAAGGCGGCTTCCAGCCGCTGGGGGAACGGACGGCCAAAATACTCTTTCAGCAAATTGTTTCGCCGCTGAGGTCGGCGTTACCTGATCGAGATCACCTGATGATCGTGACAGTCCGTGTGCATGGAATCGTATAGAGTCGCCAGCAGCCCCGGACCATAGCGAGCTACAAAGCTGACGCCGGCCACTTCGCGCTCCTGTAAAACCTTATGCGGAAATAACGCATTGCACACCGTAGCGGAGTGACGGGAGATCACTTCATTACGTTTCAGCTCCGACCGCCCCGCCTGCCCCTGCAGCCGATTAATTTGGTACCACATGCGCATGCGCGCGCGGTCCGCCGCTCGTATGAGCGTGGAATCGAGCTTACCAATCGCATCGCGCAGAGCGGTCATCGACTGCTCTGCGTTCGAGTAGGCGTCGGCGAATCGCGCCTGCAGATCCGGCGGCAGCGAGCGCGCGGCAATCGTTTCCCGCACGTCGTGATGACCGTGGAATAAGTCGGTCAGTTGGAGCTTGTAGCGGCTCAGGACGCGCTCGACTTTGGGCTCCACGAGCGTCGCTGAAAATCGCGGCAACACCGGAGTCACGCGCCCCAGCAGCTTTTCGTACACCACGCCCACCTGTGCGAAATATGCCACCTCAGCCGCACCGCCCGTGTATGCGAGCGTCGGCAGCAGGTAATCCTGCACCACCGGACGAAACAGCACATTGGGATTGAAATTCTCAGGCGCCGCTTCGATCCGGTCCAGCAACTGTTGCCGCGACAATTTTTCGTGGCCAACCTGAAACTCGCCCGTGTCCGCTCCGTTGGCCTTGCGCCGCACCACCGTGCGCGCCCCGTTAAGCACTTCAAACAGCAACGTGGTCGCTGCCGTCACTTTCACCTGCTGGTGATATCCGGCAGCCTCCAGAGCCTTGCCCCGCTCCAGCAGCGCGTGGTCAAGGTCTGGCGCTTTTTCGATCGCCGTGCGAAACAGCGGCTTGGCCAGATGATGAAATTCCGGGTCGGCCGGATCGAGTAAAACCACGCCCCAATCGGCAAACAACCGCGCAAATAGCCGTGCAAAACCGCTGCCCAGCGTCTCACCCTGCCGATACGATTCGCGCAGCCAGGCTGCAGCTTCCGAATCGCCCAGCAGAGAAACAGCGCGCTCCACAGCCGGATCAATCTCCGGCCCAAACTGAACGGCCCCCACCGGCGCATCCGCAATTCCGCGGCTCTCCACCGCGATCCGTTCCGGAGGGCCATCCGCCGAAAGCAACGATATGTGATTGACCTCGGCCAGGTCGTGGTCCTCGGTCGCCAGCCAGAAAATTGGAACGCAATCGACCCCGGCAGCCGTGGCCTGCTCGGCCAGTTTGACCGCGGTCAGCGCCTTAAAGACTGAAAAAAGAGGACCGCCAAACAATCCGACCTGCTGGCCAGTCACAATCGTGAGCGCGCCCGCGCGAAAGCGCTCCAGATTCGCCAGCGTCTTTGCCGACGCACCCCACGACCGATTTTGCCGCGCAAGAATCTCGCTCACTTTCGCGCGCCGAGCCTGATCGTACCGCACTCGTGCCGCTTCTTCCTTGAGCCACTCGGAGAAATTCGGGGAACGAGGGTAAACGTCGCGAACGGAAGGACTATAGGAAAGGTAATCGAGAAATAGACGAGTGGTATGTGGAATCTGCCGGAATGGCACACACTGTGCGTTCAACGGCAAACCTCCGGACATCGGCACTCATTTTTTGTCAGCATGCGCGTTCTAGATACGCCCTTTGCGGATTCCGTCACCAAGCTGATTCCCGCCTTCACAGTTTGCTGAAAAACTCGCTTACGGGTCGGTTTTGGGAAGGGCACGAGTTCCACTCGTGCCGTAACTGCCGACCAATCAAACGCGGCTTCCAGCCGCTGAGGGAATGCCGAACGGCTAAAACACTTTTTCAGCAAACTGTTAAGCCGCTACTCTGCCATGCCATTAGATCGTGCCCCAACCCACCTACATCAGATGTCGCTGCCCCGTAGAGGTTGCAGACACTAATCTCGATGCCCACCCTGGCGAATACTAATGTAACTTTTTCTCGAAAACGACCGCCTGGTTGTCTTCATACACGACTGGCCATTCCTGAGGCAATTCGCGTAGCAGCGAGGCCAGCGTAGAATCGGCGGGCAACAGAACGGTATGGACCTGTAAATTGTCGAGCACCTGCCTCCACTTCGGCTCGCCTTGCATCAGCACGAGCAACTGCCGTATACGGTCCGATCCGTATAGATCGTGACGGTCGTCAATCACCACCAACCGCCGTGGATAGAGCCGGTAGATAAGATAGCCGCCCCAGGAATCCGTCGAAAACACAGGCTCGGCGCTCGGTTCCTTTTCGAGGAAGTCCACGGCCGCAGCCGGGACCGACTTCGGGTCAAACTGGGCGTGGATCACGTGCCGTGAGCCGAACCATCCACCCTGCAAACACACCAGCAGCGCGCCAATTGTGCTCAGAATCGGCCACAAGTGTCCGCGCAAATGCAATTCCTGAGCGCTCATTCGACTGGAAAAATCGGCGACGCCCACCGCCCGCCGCCGCACCCATTGCCATGCACCCGGCGTTTCTGACAGCGCGACGAACCTCTCCCACAGCATGGGACCAATGATCAGCACCAGAAGCATCGACGACACGGGAAGGTTTCGTGACGATAACAACCCCATGTAGGTCGCGAGCAGCGCAACCAGAACATGACTGCTCGGCACTTTCCTCCGATGGCTCGCAAATGCAAATATCGTCAGCACAAGGATTATGGCAAAGAATCGCGGCGGCCAGAAATGAAAGTTCGGGGAGCGGAATTCGTCGATGCGGTCCATCAGATAGCGGTCGGTAAGATAGCGAAAAATGTGCTCATGGAGCCGCCAGCCATAAGGATTTGCGAATGTCGCCAGCGCCGAAGCTGCCCCAGCCCACATCATGCTTCGAGCGCAATCCGCCAATGCGACCGCAACGAACGCGTCCTGCGCGCTCCAACTTTCTACAAGCGCCGCGAGAATATAAATCGCCAGCAGCGCAAAGCCGAGCACCCATTCACCGTGTAAGTTCACCCACAACAGCGTGGAGACCGGAAAAAACCACGGCAGCCAGCGCAGCCGCCCCAATCCCCGCTCCCATCGCTCCAGCGCGATAAACCACAGCAACACAAATAGCCAGCTTGCGATATGCGGACGCGCGAAAAGGTGAATCGTCGCTGCCGCTTCCGCCAGCAGCATCAGTACAATTGCCAGCAGCAGACCAGTCCCCCGCTTGAGCAACTGACTTAGCAAAATGGTGAACGTGGTTGCCACCAGCACGGCGCAAAGCCAGACGACGCCGTTCAATCCGCAAAAATGATGCAGCGTGCCCAGCGCCAGGTCGTAGAGCCATTCCCACGCAAACCACGGCTGCCCGAGCATGGTAGATGAATACGGATCGGTTCGCGGCAGCATGTGCGTAATCAGAATCTGCTCGCCCGTCCGAATGTGCCACCCGATGTCCGGGTCCGCCAAAGGCCGATTCGATAAAGTTCCGGCCAGCACAGACCAGAACAGAAAAATGAAAATGATGTCGCGAGCTGGCGGCAGCAGCACGCGCCAGCCCGCTTCCCGAAACTTCGCGTAGTCGTAGGTCGTCACCGTGTGAAAAGGCCGTGTGAAAAAGCAGTGTATGCGGAGCCGCTAAACGAAGCCAGCAGAATGATGACTAATGATACTTCGGAGCATCCCGATAAGACCGTCGGACGCTCTTCTACAAAACTCTTCGTCCTAACTTCCAGTCCGTGAATCTATACCTTCAGGGGATCGAAAGCACTAAACGGATGATTCAACGCATGGATAACAAATCCAACCCGCGAGTCGTGATCGTCGGAGCCGGTTTTGGCGGACTCACCGCAGCCCAGCGAATCGCACGGCTCCCGGTGCAGGTGACCGTGATCGACCGCAAGAATCACCACACCTTTCAGCCTCTGCTCTATCAGGTCGCCACCGCCGGTCTTTCGCCCGGCGAGATCGCCGCGCCCATTCGGTGGATTCTCAGGTCCCACGCCAACGTCGAAGTATTACTTGAAGAGGTCGTTGGCTTCGATCTCGAAGCGAAGAACGTTGTAACCAACGCTCACGTCTTGCCCTATGACTATCTCGTCCTCGCCTCTGGCGCCACGCACGCCTACTTTGGCCATGAAGATTGGGAGCCCTTTGCACCGGGTCTGAAGACGATCGAAGATGCTCTTGAAATCCGCCGTCGCGTGCTGCTCGCTTTCGAACTAGCCGAACGGCAAGCGCTCCTGCAGCCCAACTCGCCCAATCTGCAGTTTGTTGTTGTCGGAGGCGGACCAACCGGCGTGGAACTCGCTGGCACCTTGGCCGAGATCGCCCGGCACGCAATGACGCACCAGTTTCGCAATGTAAAGCCCGAACAAACCCGCATCCTTCTGATCGAAGGTGGACCGCGTGTCCTGCCCGCTTACTCGGAGCATCTTTCTCACAAAGCCCAAGAGCAACTGCAACACTTAGGCGTGGAAGTCCGCACTTCCAGTATCGTGACCATGGTCGAAGCGGGTGCGGTATGGATTGGCGACGAGAAAATTCCTGCCGCCGTGATATTGTGGGCCGCGGGCGTCGCCGCTTCGCCGCTTGGCGCCAAATTGCACGTGCCCATAGACCGAGCGGGCCGCGTCTTTGTTGACCCCGACCTCAGCATCCCCGGACATCCCGACGTGTTCGTGATCGGCGACTTGGCCGCTTTTCGCGATCAACACGGCAAACTGCTGCCCGGAGTTGCGCAGGTCGCCATCCAGCAGGGCGACTGGGCGGCAGAAACGATCGCACGCGACCTGGCGCACCAGTCGCGCCGCGCATTTCAATATCGCGACAAAGGCAGCCTCGCCACCATCGGCCGCGCCGCCGCCGTGGCGCAGATAGGCAAGTTTGAATTATCCGGATATTTCGCCTGGCTGGCCTGGCTCTTCGTGCACATTCTTTTTCTGATCGGCTTTCGTAATCGAATCGTCGTGATGGTCAATTGGGCCTGGGCCTATCTTACGTATGAGCGCGGTGCGCGGCTCATCACCGGCAGCGATAACTTGCCGGGATGGAATCAACCTGCCGGCACGCCCGCCTCACCATCCGAGCGCGAAGGCTCGCCTGTCGCCTCCAGCCAGCGCCGCCCTTGAACCGCTCACGGAACGCACCTCCCGATATAATGAACTTGCCTTGAGACGCGGCCTTTGCCTACTAGCTGTTTCGTTGCTGTTCTGCGCGGCTCTTCCCGCCCAGCAGGCATCGGCCTCGGGCCGGACGCTGGTGGTGCTCCCTTTTGAAGACTCTACCCCCTCGCCAGCCCTGGAATGGCTGGGCGAGGGCTTTGCCGAAGCTCTGCGTTGGCAGCTCGATTCTCCCGTCCTCTACGTTGCCACCCGCGAAGAACGCCTCCGCGCCTATGATCGCCAGAGCATTCCTGCGGGGTTACACCCTTCACGCGCCACCATCTACCGCCTGGCCGAGCAAATGGATCTCGACTACGCCGTGCTTGGCTCCTTCCGCTTCGATGGCGACACGCTAACCGCAACCGCTCAACTGCTCGATATGCGTGCGCCCAGGTTGTTGCCCAATATGACGGAAAGTTCTCGCCTCGGCGATTTGGGACAACTGCAATCGTCGCTCGCATGGGATCTTCTCCATCAGATCCGTACAGACTTTACCGTACCGAAAGATAAGTACATCGCCGGCATTTCGCCCATTCCCACGGATGCGCTCGACAATTACATCCACGGCATTCTTGCTTCGGCCCCCAGCGAGAAAACGCAGTTCTTTCTCACCGCGCTGCGCGTCGATCCTTCATTTGCCCAAGCGTCGCTGGAACTGGGAAAGGCTTACTTTGAGCAGAAGTCGTATGACTCCGCCATTGCCACGCTCGAGAAAGTTCCGCCCTCTTTGCCGCTGGCGCGCGAAGCAAATTTCTATCTTGGTCTGAGCAGTTGCGCTCGCGGCAATTACGAGTCGGCCGAAAGAGCATTTGAATTCGTTGCCGCCCGCTTGCCGCTGGCCGAGGTCTACAACAATCTCGGAGTCGTTGCCGCGCGGCTCGGCCAAAAAAAATCCGCTGCCTATTTTGAGAAAGCCATTCACAACGATCCGAGCGAGCCCGATTATCACTTCAATCTCGCCGTTGCGCTCGCCCAGGCCGGCGATAAGTCCGGCGCGTCCCATGAACTGCATCTTGCCTTGGAGCGCCGCCCCGACGACGCGGAGGCCGCAACGCTGTTCGATGAGCTCTCGCCCGCGCACGCCAATGCCTCCAACGCGCCAAAGCTCCCGTCCGAGCGCCTGAAGCGCAACTACCCGGAAAGCGCTTTCCGGCAAATGACCATTCAGATCCAGACCTGGGCCGAGCAGCAATTTGCCCACTCCGATTCGGGGGCACGCGCGCGTTATCACATCGAACTCGGAAAAGAACTGCTTGCGCATGGATTCATGAGCGAGGCGGAAGCCGAGTTCCGCCACGCCGCATCCATCGCACCCGCGAATCCCGCTCCGCTCACCGCGCTCGGCGAACTTGCCGACGCTCGCGGAGATTCGCACGAAGCGCGCACTCAGGCCGAAGCCTCGCTTCGCATGCGCGAATCTGTAGACGCATATTTGCTTCTTGCGCGCCTCGACATGCGCGAAGATCGCATGACTACTGCCGCGCAAAATCTCGACCGCGCCCTGCAATTGGAGCCGGGAAATCGCGCCGCGCAGGATTTGAAGCGCACCTTAGCAGCCAAGTTGGCGGAGAAAGCGCAACCATGAAAACAGTTCTTAGCTCTCGGTTCTCAGTTCCCAGCTACCCGGCCTCACCTGTCAGCTGTCAGCTCTCGGCTGCCGCCAATCTTAATGGCTCTCTGACAAACTCTCTTCCGAATAGTCTTTGGGAAGGGCACGAGTTCCACTCGTGCCGTAACCTCCGGCGAATTGAAAGCGGCTTCCAGCCGCTGGGGGAATGCCGACCGCCCAACACACTTTTTCAGCAAACTGTAAGACACGCGTCATCTATCGCTCGTGTCCGCGCTGCGAATTCGCTCGGCTGCCTTTTCGCCCGCGATCTCATTGGCGCACTGCTCGCGATCTTTCTTTTCGCCGCCACCTGTTCCGCCGACGTATTAAAAATCGTAGTCGACGACGCCATCCAGCCCATCACCGCCGAATACATCGCCCGCGCGCTCGAAACCGCGCAGGCCAATCACAATCAGGCCGTGCTGCTCGAAATCAACACGCCCGGAGGCCTCGTCGATTCCACTCGCGAGATCATCGAGAAGATCGTCGCCTCTCAGGTTCCCGTCATCATCTACGTCACACCCAGCGGAAGCCGCGCCGCTTCGGCCGGGTTCTTCATTCTTGAATCGGCCGATATCGCTGCCATGGCTCCCGGGACCAACACCGGCGCGGCCCATCCCGTCATCATGGGTGGCGAAAAAATGGATGACGTGATGAAGCAAAAACTGGAGAATGACGCGGCCGCTCTCATGCGCTCCGTCGTTGCCAAGCGCGGCCGCAACGTCGAGCTGGCCGAGAGCGCCGTGCGCGAGTCCAAATCGTTCACCGATCAGGAAGCGCTCGACAAAAAGCTGATCGAATATGTCGCGCCCAACGAGCAGGATCTCTTCCGCCAGATCAGCGGAAAAAGTTTCAAACGCTTCAACGGATCGACCGTAACTCTCAACTTAGTCGATCAGCCGGTCGTCGACTATCGCATGACGCTCAAGCAGCGCATCCTCACCTACATCATGGACCCGAACGTCGCGTTCATCCTGCTGGCCATCGGCGCGCTCGCGCTCTACGCGGAGTTCAACCATCCCGGCGCAGTCATCCCCGGCACAGTCGGCGTGGTCTTCATTTTGTTGGCGCTATTCGCGCTCAATCTTCTGCCCGTCCGCTTCGCCGCGCTTGTTCTCATTGTCGGTTCGTTCCTGCTCTTCGCGCTCGAAGCCAAATTCGCCACCCACGGAGTGCTCACCATCGGCGGCATTTCCCTGCTCGTCATAGGAGGCCTGCTCCTGGTCGATGGACCCATCCCCGAAATGCGCGTCCGCTTAGTAACTGCGCTTGCAGTCAGCATCCCGCTCGGCATGATCACGGCCTTCCTGATGAGCATTGCCGTACGCGCCAGGCGCAACAAGGTCGTCACCGGCGAGCAAGGACTGATCGGCGAAATCGGCGTTGCTGAAACGCAGTTGTCTCCAGCAGGAAAGGTGCGAGTCCACGGCGAAATCTGGGATGCAGTCTCCACCCTAAACATCGCCGTAGGCGAGCGAGTAGTAGTAAGGCACGTTGATGGGCTCACCCTGCGAGTCGATCCCGTAGCCGCTCCGAGAACAGTGCTGGCTTAAAGCGCGCTCGGTGCTAGGTTTCGCGCCCGTTTCTTGGGCGCTAACCTGGGTGACGCTAGATGGGTCGGTGGCCCGCGATAAGAACGAAGGCGCTGTCAAGGGCAAGATTGTCCTAGGCGCTGCTGAATCGTCGCTTGCTTTGCCAGAGAGGTTACAAACCAAGACTCCTGTTTCCGAAAAGCATCTTGCGCTTCGAGATGATAACTTTAATCCTCGCGGGGACGAGGAGGAGCCATGTGTTTTTCGGCAACAGCGAATTTTGTGGGAAGTGGGGTTCTGGTCGCGGCTGGTGTCGTCACATTGACGAAAGTAAAGCACCGGCGAGAACTGCTGTTCGCGTCGCTGCCCATGCTCTTTGCCATTCATCAGTTCATCGAGGGATTCGTCTGGCTGGGTTTGGACGGTATTCTTTCGCCAGCGGTGGCCCACGACATGGGTGCGGCGTTCATGCTTTATGCGCAGGGGCTGCTCCCGTGGCTGCTGCCCTTGAGCGTGATGCTCTTCGAGCCGACCCGCAAGAACCGCAGGCGTATGCTGCCGCTCGTCGTGCTCGGCGCAGCAACGACGCTTTATATCTTATGGGCGCTGACGGCATTCCCATTGCAGCTGTACGTCCGGGGAAACAGCATTGTCTACGAGAATCAGGCGACTAACAATCTGGCAGTTGGGGTGCTTTACGTAATCGTAACTTGTGGCTCGCTGTTTTTCTCAAAGATCAAGATGATGGTGGCCTTCGGCGCGGCGAACCTGGCGATCCTCCTGGTTGTAATGGCGATCAAGCGCTACGCGTTCACCTCGCTGTGGTGCGCTTACGCGGCGGTTGCCAGCGCGATGATCCTGGCCTACTTCTGGACAAGCAGCGAGGAACGGCCCTTCGTCTACGGGTAGATCTGGGCCTCTGTAGATCCCGTGATCCGCATCTTTCTCAGCAACTGCGTGGGCGTGCGGTTACCACCGATTGCTGTGGCTTGCGCTACAATCCGCTCATACACTGAATCGCGAATTGCCTGGAGGCATTTATGCCGGATATCGGGTTTCCTGTGGCTGCCATTGCGGTTGTCATCTTCGTCATCTACCTGCTCAGTTCGATCAAGATTCTGGCCGAGTATGAGCGCGGCGTGATCTTCCGGCTCGGACGGCTGATGGGAACCGCGAAAGGTCCGGGCGTGATTCTGGTGTTTGCGCCGATTGATCGCATGGTGCGCGTCTCACTGCGCCAGGAGGCGCTGGAAGTGCCTCCGCAGGACATCATCACCCGCGACAACGTCACGCTGAAGGTCAATGCCGTGATCTTCCTGCGCGTGATCGATCCAAACAAGGCTGTAGTCGAGGTATCCAATTATGTGTACCAGACCTCGCAGTTTGCGCAGACTACGCTGCGCTCCGTGCTGGGCGAACAGGAGCTTGACGAACTGCTGGCTCACCGCGAGAAGATCAACCTGCGCCTGCAAAGCATTCTCGACACGCATACCGCGCCGTGGGGTGTGAAAGTCGCCAACGTGGAAGTAAAGCAAGTTGATATGCCGGAATCGATGCTGCGCGCCATGGCCAAGCAAGCGGAGGCGGAACGCGAGAAGCGGTCGAAGATCATCCACGCCGAGGGCGAGTTCTCCGCCGCGCAGCGCCTGGTGGATGCCGCTCATCTGCTGGCCACCGAGCCGGTTAGCGTGCAGTTGCGCTATTTGCAGACGCTCACCGAGATCGGTGTCGAGAAGAACACCACCGTGGTGTTCCCTGTGCCAGTGGATTTCTTCTCGGGGCTTCAAAAGCTGCTCGGAGGCCAGACGACCGCGGCAGGTTCTGGTACTTAGCAAAAGGTGAATCGACACACATAAAATGCCCTCTTCGGATAAGGATACGGAAATCACGCTCGGCGCAGGCCGGATGCTTGCCCTTTTTTTTGTCTTCGTTCTGGTCTGCGCGGTCTTCTTTGCAATCGGATTCTCGCTCGGCAGAAAAACCACGATGGCTGTCGCTGGCGACGGCATGAACGGCTCCCTTGCGTCTTCGGTGGGCGGTGCGCGGCCGTCGGCTGGCAAGGATGCCACTGCGAAACCTGCGTCCCAAGCCGATCCGTCTGCGGATAAATCCGCTAGCTCCAACGTGGCCAGTTCGGCGGCCGCGCCGACCGATCCGCAGGGACAAACCTTTTCGACAAGCTCGCCTTCGCCCACTGCAACGTCGCCCCCGACTGGATCGGCGACTGTAGGCTCGCTAGCCGCGGGCAGTTATTTCGTGCAGGTAGCCGCGGTCAGCCGGCAGGAAGACGCCGATTCCCTGGTGGAAGCGCTGAAGAAAAAACAGTATCCGGCGTTTGCGCTGAACAACCCTTCGTCGGACAAGTTTTATCACGTGCAAATAGGGCCGTATGCGGACATCAAAGAGGCAGATGCAATGCGCACCCGGCTCATCGCCGACGGCTACAATCCGATTGTGAAAAAGTAAAAAAGGATTTCGGAATTTTGCAATCGGGTAATTCGGTAATTGAAAATCAAATGCAACTGGTTTTTCAGATTACTAAATTACCCGATTACCAAATTACACAATTACCAATTTTGAGCATGTCTCACACCGCGCCCAATCTCGATCGCTTCCTACACGCCATCGCCGATCCTACGCGCCGCCGCATTTTGCATGCGCTCAAGGAAAAAGGCGGAAGCTCGATTGGGAAAGAACGTGGCTTGTGCGCCTTCGATATTGAACAACGGGTGAAATTGGCGCAGCCAACGATTTCTCATCACATGAGAATTCTTCTGAACGCTAACGTGGTTGAGGCACAGCGCGAAGGCCATTGGCGCTGGTATCGGCGGAACGAGAAATTAATTGCGGAAATGACGCGCGCGTTGAAGGGGCAGCTTTAGCGAGCTTGCGGAATTACGCGCCCGCGCCGGCGGAAAGTGATTTCGCTTCGTGGGCGGGCAGTGCTGGCTTGCCTTGCTTTTGGATCGCCGTGCGCACCTGCGCGATCAGATCCGCAACCTCGAAGGGTTTGGCCAGCGACGACACGTTGTGGTCGTGCAAGAATCCGCGAGTCTCCGCGTCCGTTACGCTGGAGAACGTCAGCACCAGGCTTTTTTCCATTCCGGCGTGATCGGCGGCAATCCAGCGATAGATCTCCTGGACGCTGCCGCTCCCCGGGATTCGCCCATTCATCACGACGACATCGAATACATCCTTGCGGAGCCGTTCTTTCATATCTTCCAGGCTGGTTGCGGTTGTCACATCCGCTCCGGCTCCAATCAAAACCTCGCGTTCGAACTCCAGCACCGCTTCCTCGTCTTCGACCAGCAGGATGCGCCCAGCCAGCACGGACTCGCGGCGCGCAGCGGCCACGATCTCCGGGGCTGGCGCCTTTTCACTTGCAGGCAAGCGCACTTCAAGCGACGCTCCACCCTCTTCACGATTGCGGGCTATGATGTCGCCGTTGTGCTCCTTCACGATGCCGTAGCAAATGCTCAAACCCAGGCCAGTCCCTTTGCCAATGGACTTGGTGGTGTAGAACGGATCGAAAATCCGGTTGATGCCTTTGATGCCCGGCCCCGTGTCGGCAAATTCTGCGCAAACGAAGGCTTCTTTCTGCACGATACTTATTTTCAGCACGCGCCTGGCGCTTCCCTCGATCATCGCGTCGAGCGCATTGTTGATGATGTTCAGGAATACCTGCTCCAGTTGATGAGGATCGCCGACTACGGACGGCAGGTCCTCGGGAATTTCGCGCTCGAGCACAATGTTATGAACCTTCATGTCGTATTCGCGCAACGCAAGAGTCTCGTCCAATACGCGGCGCAGATCTACGTTTTGCTTTTCCGGTTTGCGCTGACGGGCGAAAGAGAGCAGGTTCTGAACTACGCGCTGGGTACGCTGTGCCTGCTTGAACAGTTTGCCGACGTAATCGGAGGCACGCTCACTGAGTCCAAGACCTTCCAGAAGCTGCGCATATCCCAGGATGGCGGTCAGCGGATTGTTCAATTCATGGGCGACGCCTGAAATCAACTGGCCTACGGCCGACATCTTCTCACTTTGCAGGAGCTGTTCCTGCGTGCGGCGCAGATCCTCATAAGCGCGGCAGGTTTCCTCGTAGAGCTGTACTTTTTCAATCGTGGTGGCCAGTTGCCGGCTGATCGCGACCAGCAGATTTTCGTCATTGCTCGAGTAATGCCGGTCTTCCCTGCTGGCCACACCCATCATGCCAACCGGCTTGTCCTTGCTCCACAGTACAACCCAGGTCCAATAAGGCAAACGGTCCGCGCAAACGAATTCAACAACCGCCGGCGGCAGATGGGGCAGAAAATCGTGGCCAACCACCTCCGCGCGCGAGCGCATTACCAGATCGCCTAGGCCTTCCGGGAACGTCACCTCTCCCATGCGGCTGCGCGCCTCGCTGCGAGGGCCCCAACTGGCGCGCCTGCGGTAGGTTCCTTCCGGTTCCGCGGCCAGATAAACCGATCCGGTTTCCGCCGCAAACAGAGAGACTACCTGACGCAAAGTCAGGTTCAGGATTTCGTCGAGATCGAACGATTGCGTCGCGATTACCGCCAGCGCATTGAGCGCATTCAGTTCGCGGTTGCGCCGCCGCATCTCGTCTTCCGAGCGCTTCTTCTCCGTGATGTCGAGAACGAAGCCCTGGTACCGCTCGATCCTTCCCGCCGCATCGCGCGTGGCAAAACAACTTTGTGCAACCGTCAGGAGTGTCCCGTCTTTGCGGCGCACCACCATTTCGAAGTTCCGGACGTAGTTGTGGGCGTCGAGCTCCTGGCGAAACCGGTCGCGCTCCTGCGCGTTTGCTCCCAGAACGCTGGCCAGGTCAAGAGCCATCAACTCGTCCCGGCTGCCATAGCCCAGCATGGTTACAAACGCATCGTTGCAGTCGAGCAAATCTCCTTCGAGCGTCGCGACAAAAACCCCTTCCTGAACTTGTTCGAATAGCGTCCGGTATTTCTCTTCGGCCGCCTGGCGATCGGTCGTGTCGTGCACAACATGGATCGTGCCCTTCTGCTGTCCTCCTTGCTCCGTGTAAGACGACGTGGAGACCACCGACTGCCCTCCGAAGCAGGGATCGAGGCCTTCAGTCAGGCCGGAGCCACGGTCGCAATAGGGACAGCCCTGCCAGGCATGCCTTCGCGGCAGGACAGATTCACATAAATTCCCAAGAACATCCGCGGGCGCCTTCTCCAGCCGCAACAGGAGCGACCGGTTCATCTTCAGGACTCTATATTCGGTGTCGTGCGCCAGAATCGAGTCCTGAATGGAATCGAAGGTGTTCATCCACTGCCGTTGAGAACGAATCACCTGCTCCAGCAAGCGGAGATTCTCGGCCGCAATCCCCATCTTCTGCGCGGCGATTTCCAGAAACTCCAGCTCTTCCCGGTTGTGCCGCCGCCATGCCGAACAACCAAACGACAGCGTGCCGATCACGGAAGTCTTCCCGAGTACAGGCACCATGATCGTATGACTAATGCCAAGCTTCCGGAATTGCTCGCGCACCGGCACTGGCGTTTGCCGCGCTTTTATGATGGCGGCACGTTTCCCTTCCAGGACGCCGGTGAGGTTGTGATCCATGCCAGCTTGCCCGAGCGCGCGCAGAAAATCGGAAGTGAGGCCAACGTGCTGCGTCGGCACCAGGTTCTGGTCTTCCATCAATCGGAACCACGCCGCCTTGCTGCCAATCGCGCCATGAAGTTTTTCGAGCGCGACCTGCATCATCGGAGCGTGGCTTTGGCTGCGGGCGATCGTGGCCGAAAGTTCGTTCAGGATTGCCAGCCGCCGCGTTCGCTCACGCGAGTCATCCAGGGCGACCAGCAACATGCTGGAACCGAGCAGGATCTCAACCAGCAGGCTTCCCTCGGCCGGAATGCGGTAGCGGCCTGGCAGTAAATTCAAATTGAGCGTGATCAATCCGGCCGCGAACAGAACTGCCCCAAACCCGATCCCGCCGAGCCGGGAACGAACCAGTTCGAAGCCCGCATAGGCCGCAATCAACCCGCAACCGGCTTCCAACCCCAGCCGTGCGGGGGCGGCATGAGGAAAGTAGAGAGGCCGCATCGCTGCGCAGATCAGCACCACCCAAGAAACGGCAATCAGGCTGGTCATGGCTCGCCACGATTGCGCCGACATCATCGCCGCAGAGGCCAATAGCGCAATCGCCAGCACAAAGTTCGCTTCAGCAAAGGCTGTAATCGAACTCGAAGCAGGGTGTACGTCCGCGGCGCGCGTGAGGAAGAGGAAGGCGCTGTAGGCCATCCAACCTCCGCTCCAGGCCAGCAGATAGCGTTCGCGGAAGGCCTGAAAGAAGAGCAAGCTGACGGCTACCACAATTAAGGCGGCGACTTCCCTTTCCGTCATGGAGAGGACAGATATCGCGCTCACCGAATTCCCAAATGGCAGGGCAGGACTCATAAAGAAGCACACAGCTGCCAAAGTTTTAAATATCACGCTGGGTTCGGCGATTGGCGGATTTCCGTCTCCAACTGGTTACTTTCGGAATGTGCAGTGAAAGCCTAGAATGGCGATACATTCAAGTCAGCCAAGTCAGCCATGCCAAAGGAAAGAATCCTGGTGGTAGACGACGAAGAGACGATCCGCGAGATCGTGTCCTCCATGCTTGGCGGCGCGCAGTACGAAACGCAGCAGGCCGCCAGCGGCGTGGAGGCGTTGTCGGTTCTTGAATCGGGCGTGGAATTCGACCTCGTCCTTTCCGACCTGATGATGGCGGAAATGGATGGAATCGCCCTTTTGGAGCGATCGAAAGAGCGCTTTCCAGATTTGCCTGTAGTCATGGTCACGGCGGTACACGATCTCTCCGTGGCCCTCCAGGCGCTTCGCAATGGCGCCTACGACTACCTGTTGAAGCCGTTCGAGCGCGACCAGTTGCTCGCCACCGTGCGGCGCGCCCTCGAACATCGGCAACTGAAGCGCGAGAACGATGCTTACCGCTCCCGGCTCGAGGGCCTGGTTGAGAGTCGCACCCAGGAACTGCAACATGCTTTGGCGGAATTGGAGCGCTCCTATGACATCACCCTGGCCGCGCTCGGCGACGCCCTTGATGCCAAGGATGCCGAGACCCTCTTGCACACCCGGCGGGTAACGGCATACACCATCGCCATCGCCAAGAAGCTCGGGTTACCCCACGAAAAGATTCGCGTCATCGCCCGCGGCGCCTTTTTGCACGATATCGGCAAGATCGCGATTCCCGATGAAATCCTGCGCAAGCCCGGCAAGCTGACCCCGGCTGAAACGCAAATTATGCGCGAGCATGCGTATTCCGGCTACAAGATGCTTAGCAAAATTCCCTTCCTGAGGGAAGCGGCCGAGATCGTCTACTCCCACCAGGAGTGTTTCGACGGAAGCGGTTATCCCCGATCCTTGAAGGGTGATCAGATCCCACTGGGCGCCCGCATATTCTCGATCGCAGACACGCTCGATGCCATGACCTCCGACCGCCCATATCGTCCGGCCCAGCCATTTCCGGCAGCTCGCAAGGAAATTGAATTGTGGTCGGGACGTCAATTCGATCCGGAAATTGTCAGAGAGTTCCTGGAAATGCCCGACAGCTTCTGGGAGGATCTCCGGAAAGACATCAGTGAGCCGGGAGCGGCATCCACATCGAAGGCAGAACGTCCATTTGCCGTGGTCGAGCCCGCCGCATGGCCCGACCCTCACAATGATCATTCTTCTCCGCTAGCTGCGTTTTCCAAGAAGCAAGGGAAGTGAGCCGGGCAACCCGCGTTTCTGCGCTGTTTTATTCCGACTCACGCTCGCCGCGCAAATTTCATCCCTCCGCACGTTCCTACTGAGAGGTCTATAAAAGGCACTGTAATCATTGATCGCTATACTGGTTGCTGAGGAGAGATTCGATGAAATCCCCCATTTTGATTTTCTGCGGCATCCTCGCCCTCTGTACTGCGCTCTACGCGCAAACTCCCACGGTCACGGCTCTGCCCAACACGATTTACGTTGGAGCCGACGGAAAGTTCGAAACCGCTCCCGACACCGCTCTGATTCAGTTCAACATCTCGGCCCAGGCCGATACCGCCAAAGAAGCCTATGACCTGGCTTCAAAACAGTCTGAGGCCACCCGTCAGGTTTTACGGGCCAACAGCGTCGATCCCAAGTCGGCCGAGATCGGTTTTTTTGCCGTTAATCCGCAATACAACTGGAAAGACGTGAAGCATCGCATCGTCGCCTACCAGGTGACCACCAGCGTCAGCTTAAAGCTCAAGGATTTTTCGAAGATTGGGCCGATTACCCAGCAACTGGCCGACGCCAGCGTGGGGGAGAGCCAGTCGTTGAGCTATATTCTTGAGTCGCCGGAAGAAGCCAAAGGAAAGGCCGTTGCCGATGCCTACCGTCGCGCCCGGGCCTCAGCGCAATCGCTGGCCACCGCCAGCGGACGAACGCTCGGCGAACTCTCCTATGCATCGATCGACACGTTTGAGAACGTGCGCGTCATGGCGCCAATGCCGCGCATGAAAGCGATGACGGCGATGGCGCAGGCTCCCGCGCCAACCGAAGAATTCAGCCCCCAGAACGTGACCGTGACGGCCCACGTCAATGCCATGTTCACGTTGAAATAAGATTTCTATGAGCTTTGTCGTGCTGAGCGAGAATTGAGCTTCGCGAACGCGCAGCTCAATCGCAGTCGAAGCATCTTTACCCCGCAAAAACGGCGGGGCGTCAGCCAAAGTCATCTACTGCGCCGCTTTGGCTTGGCTGGTCTCCGTCGGGATACGGCTCGCATCCACGGTCACGTCGCGCTGAATCTCCATCTCGATGGACGTTCCAGTTTCGAGCCGCACGTCGGAGCCGCGCGACAGCATTGCAATCGCCATGCCTGCTACGCCTCCAATGCCAGCGCCAATGCCAGCTCCCTTGCCGCCGCCGGCGACCGCGCCAATCACCGCTCCCGTCGTGGCCGCGCCCGCCACATCGCGCGCCTTTTTCCCTGCGTCGCTATCCTGCTGGATCGTTCCTTCCGAGTCCTTCGTGGAGGTTTTCTCGGACCCCGGCGCATTCTCGACCGACCCGCCAAGCATCACCGTGTAACCGCTCGGATAGATCATCGAGGTGAAGTGAATGAGGAGTTGCGCGCGCCCCTTGACATGCCCGCCGCGCTCCACGCGCATGATCTTTCCCTGAATATAGGTGCCTGCGGGGATCACGACCCGGTCATTGATGACGAACGGAAACGCCGTCTCGGCATAGACGGGGTCGCCTTCTTTTGCCGTCTTAGTCGAGATCGCCTGCTTCAGCGCGAGAGGAACTTTGGTCCCGGTGGGAATGGTGAGTTGCGGCTTTTGCCCCTCCACCGACGGAACCGACGCGTCCGGCGCGAGAGTCGTTTGTGCAACCGCGATGCTCACCAGCAGCACACTGAACACAAGCGCAACGAGAGCGAAAACAGAGCGTATCTTCATCGAAAGCCCGCCTTCCTGAACAATAAAAACGTGTTTGCGACCTCGGACGCTGAGATTGACGCAGCAGTTAGCCGCGCTGTCCAGTCTGCCAGCAATATCACAATTACTAATGCCGTTTCCGGCTCGCCAGCACGTTGTCCATGAACTGCGACTGCAACTTCTGCGCGCATCCTTCCCCACAAACATGGAGAGCGCCCTCCAACAGTGCCAGTTCTTCATCCCAAGGCGCGATATGCATCACCGGAATCTCACGATCGCCGATTGAACTCCACATCACCCACCAGCGGTCGCTTACGCCTTTCAGCACCCCACAATTGGGTCCAGCACAACGGTAGAACGGATTCAGATTGGAATACGGATCAGCCATCACCAAAAATTGTAGCTGAGCGCCGCGCCTGGGTCACGCGCAGTTTGGAGCCGCGCATCTATGGCTGCATCCCGATTGCGGAGCAAGATGCCCTAGCTATAGCTAAGCTAGCTTCACCGCTGTCATGGTGAGCGGAGCGGGATAAGCGCGAAGCGCGCGTCCCGCGCAGTCGAACCATCCCTGCGCCACCACTTGCACCCAGATCGTGTCAGGGAGTTCTCCTCGAAATGCCAGCCACCCCGGTAGAGCAGCCTGAATTGTTTCAAAGCTAACGAACCCGTCTATCAGAGGGGTCTGCCCGCTGTGCCTGTACGCCGCTAAGAGTAGGGCTAGAAGCATCGAGCATTTGCAGATATGGTGTCCTCGCACTACTGCACTCCCGGTGCGGACCCGCCGTTTCTGTGTTTTCGCTTCCTGTTCCAAGACTGTGGGTGCCCCGTCCCTTCGACCGCGCTCAGGGCAGGCTCTTGCGCTTTTTGCAAGGGCGGGTACGATGCTGCCTGCACCGTGTGGTTTCTGCATCGGCACCATAAGACCGTCACTGCAAGCCTCCGTGGTACCCGCCCTTCGCATAGAACTCGAAGCACGGGGCACCCTTTTTTATTGCCACCGCCAGCGAGTTTAAAAGCCTGGGCCACCTGTGATCTTTCAAGACGTTGTCCATTCGATCGGGACCAGAGAAGCTGATTGTGACGAGCAATCCAGTTTCCGAGGTCAGACCGAATGGACATCCATCAGAATGCCCGACTCACGCTGCG
>Ga0182030_10005349_pt1 | contig 27280 bp, 36 predicted proteins | sample 812S3MmetaG_FD_121299 | JGI IMG/M metagenome (GOLD analysis project Ga0182030, IMG submission 121299) | Permafrost microbial communities from Stordalen Mire, Sweden - 812S3M metaG (Illumina Assembly) | ecosystem: Environmental > Terrestrial > Soil > Wetlands > Permafrost | place: Sweden... | reverse complement strand
GATGGGCCTTCAGGTTGAGCATCGCCAGCACAAAGGCCTGAACAACCCGGGCCGAGAATTCGCATCGGCCGACAAGGCGACGAGAACGGATCATGAAGCGTTTCAACTCGAGAGCGCAGGCGCCGCATCGATCGCGAGACCGACTGGTCAGCGAGCGGAACGCCCTCATCAATCAGCTGCGCGCTATCCTTCTGGAGCGAGGGTACGTCGCGCCACAGGCAAGCGGAAGCTCGCGCGCAGTGGGCCGAGCTTGATCGGCGGATCGCAGCCTTTGACGCCGAGTTCGTCCGCTGGGCGAAAGAGAACGAAGAGGCTCGTCGACTGACAACGATTCCGGGCGTTGGGCCGACGATCGCCTCAGCGCTGGTGGCGGCTGTCGGTCAGGCGGCAAGCCGAAGCTTCTGGGCATCAGCAAACGCAGAGACAAATATCTGCGCAAGCTCCTGGTCCATGGAGCGTGGGCGGCATTGCCTCACGTAGCAGAACGCGACACTCCGCTCGGCCGATGGGCAAAAGGGCTCTTGGGACGCGCCCATCGCAATGTTGCTGTCGTCGCCTTCGCCAACAAGCTGGCGAGGATCGCCTGGGCGGGTGCTGCGGCGGGGCGAGGCTTTCGCCGTTAGGGGGCTCTCTGCAGCCTATGGCTGCGTAAGGGAACTGGTCGGGCGCCCTGGACGGGCAGGACGATCAAGAAAAGAGTTTGCGAGAGGGTGGCGACGAGATGGCCTCACAGTCGAACGGCGCTCCGGAAACCTGGTTTAAAAAATGGCGCTCGACGCCGTGAGTCTTATGAGGACCGGGGCGCGCGTATCTCCATCTTGGCCGGAAGGGAAGCCTTCGAGGCCGGATACGTTGAAGCAAACTGATCAGCCGCCGATCTCAAAACCCTCTTGTAAACGGGGCGGCCCATACGTTTTTAAAAGCGGCCGCGCCATCACGCGCAAGACCAGGCTGCCGCCGCCGCTTGCCGATTCAAATCAATCCAAAACCGCTCTAAATGTATCGTGTCAGCCGTATTTCCTCGAGCTTACTTTGTTGATCAACTCATTCAGGCTGCTCGAATGAGAAACCCGCAATCAGTAGGTCCTTACGCCAAATTGGCTCGAAGATCATTTCCCTGTCCGAGAGCGGAACCCAATTTTACTATTCGGTCAGGATCAACCCGGGCGGCACAGCCTCTCCGTACAAACTTAGCCGTTCCGCACGCTCAACCGGCACGACGTTTCTGAGGCGGCCGGCCTTGACCGGCGCGATTCCGCACTTCTCCAATCTATCGGCGATTTGATTGCGCAGTGATTTGGGCAAATCCAGACGCCGGTCGTCAACGGCGCGAGCGGCGCGCAGGAACAACACCTGCGCCTCGGCGAATTCAGGGTCGTTCCAATCAAACTGGCGAAACGCCTCGTATGCTCCTTCCACAAGCGCCGGCGGCGCGATGCTTTCCATTCCGGCGTAAAATGGCGTCCGGTTGAGAAGCAATCCCAGCGCTGCGAGATAGGACGCGCAGTGCTTTTGCTGAGACGCGAGATTCACGACTGTTTCTATGAAACGCCCAACCAGCTCCGTCTTGAGTTCATGGCCGATCCGCTCGAAAGATCCCGCCATGCGGATCAATTCGGGCGGGACGCTCTTGCGCTGGCGAATCTTGCCGTCTTCCGCCGCAAGCAGGATTTCCTGTCTCTCTCGCGAGAGGCCGCCGGCCAGCCGCCTCCACAAGATGTACTCCTGAAGCTTGGTTCGCTTGCCTGGAAAGCGCAGCCCGTCGCCGCGGACGCGCCACAGGTTGTCGATGCGCAGCTCATCCATCGCGACGCCAAAGCCGGGGCGTAGCAGGAAACCGGCGAAAATCAGCCATGCCTCCTCATGCTCGACCGAAAGCGCGCGGCCGGTTTGGCTCGCCTCCAGGCCCGGCCAGAGGTCACGTAACAGGATCGCGTTCCAATCGCCCTTGGAACGGCCGAGACTCTGCTCCAAGCTCTGAAAGAGCCGCGGCGCAGTCAGCTTCTCGCCCTTGCTGGAAGACTGCGTGAACGCGGCGCTGATCCGCCGCCGGGCGCCAGCGAGCTCGTCCGGCGCGACATTGGGGTCCGCCTGCGTCTGCGATGCAGGCTCTCTAGCCGGCGCGGCAAGATCGCGCTCGTGCGGGCGGAGGTTGAATTCGAGCGGCCAGGACTGCGGGATCTCCGGGGCGAGGCTGCGGCATGACACCTGCAGCAGGCCCAATTCATTCACTCTGGCGTTCAGTGCGACAGGAATCGTTGCGGTCAGTTCGTTGCTCGCCAGCTGGGCGACCGTCGCGACCGTCTCGAGCGGCGGCAGGGCGTGGAACTCCTCCGCGACCAGCGCGACGACGTCGCCGGCTTTTCTCTCGTCGTGGCGGGTCGACGTATAGATTTGGAACCGCACCGGCCTGTTGATGCGCAGGCGCAGGTCGAGGTCCGCAAGTTCGAACGCCTGTTCGGACGAAGCGCCGCGCGGGAGAATGCAGACGAGCGAGCGCCCCGCCGCCTTCCTGTGCGCTTCAAGAAAAACCGCGCGAGCGGCGCCCGCCTCGATGCGGCCGGCACTTCGGCGCAGCAGCTGGCCGGAATAGGCCGCGCCGCGCGCAACCGCGAGATCGAGCTCCGCGTTCTCCAGCGCTTGCGGCGGAGGGCCCTGCTGCCATCTCCCGATCTGCTCGCGCAGTTTCTCGCGCAAGCGGGGGGGATGCAGCGAGCCGCCGTTGAAGAGCACGGCGTCGACGCTGGGACGACCGCGCAGAAACGCGGCAAGATGCCGGGTGATCGCGCCGTCGAAGGCGTAAGGCAGCCCCCATTCCCTTATCCCGCCAAGAGGCCGCATTGGCCGATCGGTCGACGCGCAGTCGGGGAAGAACCCGCCGAGCAGCAGCTCTTCCAGCTCCGCGCGCGTCACCCGCGCAGACAGCGAGCCGGCGAACAGGCCCGAGCCCCGCCCGGGAATCGAAACTGTGAAGACCTCATCCGGCGCGGCTTCGCTGCTCAGCGCCCTTTCCTTGAGAGACCGGCACCGCGCGACCAGGTGGTCCCACTGCCCGGCGGAAAGCCCATTCTCGCCCGTCGCAAGGCGCTTTTCGAGTAGATGCGCGATCGCGAGATCGATATTATCGCCCCCAAGCAGGATGTGGTCGCTGACGGCGACCCGCTTCATCGCAGGATCGCGGCCGCCCTCGCGGCGACTGAGTTCGAGCAGGCTGAAATCCGAAGTGCCGCCTCCGACGTCGATCACCAAAACATGGCGCGCAGCGGTTCGCGGATTTGGCAATGCGCTCCACCAATCGCTGCGGCCGGCCTGCTGCTCCAGCCACCAGTAGAACGCCGCCTGCGGCTCCTCGAGCAATCGCACATGATCCGGGAAGCCGGCCTGTTGCGCAGCGGCGAGCGTCAGCCGCTGCGCCGCCGCGTCAAAGGAAGCCGGAACGGTGATCGTAACGTCTTGGGCGTCAAACGCGAAGTCGGAGTCTTGCCCCGCAAACCTGGCGTTCCATGCCGCGCGAAGATGAACGAGAATGAGCGCCGACGCGAAAACGGGCGAAATTTTCTCCTGCTGCGCAAGCACATCCGATCCCCACGGCAGGAATGGGGCCGAGCGGTCGGCGGCATGATGACACAGCCAGGACTTCGCGGACTGGACGACGCGCCCAGGCGTTTCGCTGGCCTTGCGCTGCGCCAGCTTGCCGACGACCCACTTGCCGGAACAGAGGCCATGGCCCCGGATCTGCGCGGCGATCGCTTCCTCCGGCAAATAGAGGCAAGATGGAACCGTCGCAGACTCCGTCACTGTCGATGGCGTATCCCACTGCGGGATCGCAAGAACTTCCGAACCGCCCTCGCCGGAGAGCGGAGCAACCGCCAAGGCGGAGTTGCTTGTGCCAAGATCGATCCCGATGCTGAATTTGGGCTGCGCCATCAGCTGTCCATGCCGAGCTATGCTTAAAATTGGGCGCCTCGCTGGTCTGGCGGCGCTCTTGCCGGCTATTCCGTCCTGACCTGGAATTCGATTTTCCAGCGGCGATCCGATTGGGTGTGTTTCATCCAGAGCTCGAGATTGCCGAGCTCGGTGACGACCGCGTTGATCTGCACGGGCACTGGCTGTCCCGCCGGAAGGTCCTCGACCGCCGCCAAATCGACTTCGAGAAGGCTGATCTCCAGCAGTTCACGTTCGGCGTCGGGAATGATCTGACCGGGCGCGTCGCCGCTTCTCACCTCCGATGAAAAGAACCTGAATTCCGCCGGTTGGCCAGTGACAAGGGCAAGGTCGCGTCCTTCGATCAGGACCTCGGAGCCTTCCTCCATCCCCTGCGGGACGACGCAGAGCGCTTTCAGAGGCGGATTGAAGCCGGGCACAGCCGGCATCGATGTCTCGAGGCCGATATAATAGGATCGGGAGGCGCCGGCCTTGATGCGGATTCCCTTTCCCGTGATGCGATTGCGTCCGAAGAACGACGCGCCCTTGGCGACAGCCAAATCCGGCTGGTATCCGGCGAGCTCGCGAACGGACTGGCCCTCATTCCAGGCCGCCAGCAGATCGAGCACGCGCCGCCGGATCGGGGCGGCCTTGAAGACGCCGCCGTTGAACAGGACTGCGGTGGGCGCCAGAAACGGCTTGGAACGGACCTCGGCGCCGACCAAAGATCGCAGCGTCTCGCTTGCCTGCACATTCTCGAGGCTGCGCGTGAGAAAGCGGGCGAGATGCTTGCTGATGACAGGATCCGTCGCGTAAGGCAGCCCGAATTCCTGCAAGCCCGCCCGCCGCGCTTTCTGCGGCAGATCCGCGATCCCGGTCCTGGCGAAGAAGCCTTCGAGGACGACCTGTTCGAGCGTTTGCCGGTCGAGTTTCGTCGAGACGGTTCCACCGAGCAGGCTAGACCCGCGCGACGGCACGGCAATTGGGAACTCGGCCAGGGAGTCGTCTTCGAACATCGCCACCTTGGCCTCGCCGGCGGCACGCGTCAGGGCCAGGAACTGCATTTCGCTGATCGATTTGCCGTCCGCCTCCAGCTTGGCGCGGAGCGTATAGGCGAGCGCCAGATCCATATTATCGCCACCCAGCAGGATATGTTCGCCGACGCTGATGCGGTTGAGGTCGAGGGCGCCTTCCTTCTCGGAGATGGCGATGAGGCTGAAGTCGGCCGTTCCGCCGCCGATGTCGCAGACCAGGACTATGTCGCCGGGGCGAACCTGAGCGCGCCAATCCTTTCCGGCCTGAGCCGTCCAGGCATAAAAAGCCGCGACGGGCTCCTCCAGCAAAATCACCTTGCCGAAACCGGCCGCTTCCGCAGCCTCAGCTGTCAGATTTCTCGCAATGTCGTCGAAGGAGGCGGGGACGGTCAGCACCACCAGCAGGTCTGACGGGGCTAGATCCTTGCCCCGATCCCGTTGCACGTAGCAAAAACTTTCTCTGATATGCTCGAGATAGAAACGCGAGCAGTCGAACGCGGACAGTTTCTCTTCCTTGATCTCCGACTTCCATGGTAGGATCCGCTGGCGGGGATCGATCTGCGGGTTTGACAGCCAAGACTTCGCCGACGTGATCAGGCGGTCTGGAACCAGCGCGCCATGCTCGCGCGCGAAATGGCCGATGATCGGGTCGCTCCGATCGGCGGTCCGCCAGGGCAACGGGAAGGCGCCTTCAGGAAATTCGTCGGGATGCGGGATATAAAGGGCAGAGGGCAGCGTCGGCTTTTCACCGATCCGGCTGGGCCCTAGAACCTGGGTGAGTTCGATTATTTCCGTTTGATCGCTCTCGACCTCAGAGAGCGCGAGCGCGCTATTGCTTGTGCCGAGGTCGATGCCGAGACTGAACCGATGGTTCATGGAAAAGCGCTGCCTTGCCGCCGCTGCGGGTGACTATGAAGACCAGGAGTAGCGTGCGGTTAGATGTTGCGCCGCCATCCCGCGACAGGCGGCGCCGGCGGCAACTCGAACTGGCTCAGTCATCCAAGGTCTACCTCGGCTGGAGCAATTGCAGGCGGCCGGTCGACGCTGGTCCTCACCAGGCGCGGCAGCTTGACCCATTCCGCTCTCCAACCATGATGAACGAGCGTTCCAGTGAATGGCGCCTCGCCGCTGATCCTGCCGACCAGACGGTAGTCGTCCGGAGCATATCCGGTTGGGATGGTGACTTTCGATCCTTCGCCCTCTTCGCGCATCGGGCGTATCCCGAAATGCTCCAGCAGGACAGCCTTGCATCCCTCATGCAGAACGCGTCCCGCGGCGCCGACTTCCGCATCGCTGTAGCCGGCAATGTCGTCCATCAGGAAGTCGACAAAGCGGCCCTTTTCCTGAAGGATGGCAAGAAAATTGACAACCTCGGCGTCGGATTGATGCACCGTCAGCTCCGTGGCGGCGGGTCTGACCGCTTCGGCGGCGGTCCGGGCGGTTGAGGCGTTCGGACGATCGGCGAATATGGCGAGGAGAAGCAAAAGCGCCACCCCCGCAATCGCCTTCGGCAAGACGACGCGAGCCTCGTCTGCATAGGGAGTCAGGGCGGCGTCCGGAGCCAGGGCCAAGGCGGCTAGCGCGAGAAGGATGAAGGCGAGAGTGACGCTAAGTTTTCGCATTGCTTTCGAACTTTTTCTCTCTGTCGCGATGCCCATTACGGGCCCTGGAGACCGCGCGTCAACCTTTCGGCTGCGTCAATTTTCATCGCTTTTCGGCGTCCAATCGCCGTCAGCCTTCTGACGCCTCCATGTCGGCTCGAACGCCATCCGTCCGCAGAGACCGTCTCAAACATTAGGGACAGAGATGGGATCCGGGACTTTGTTGAGATGGCGAACGAGATGAAGTGGCCTTTCATAATAAGCGATCAAAGCGCTAGCTTTACAGTGGTGTGATGCGCCAGGCGACCTTGAGGCCTTCCCTTGAAATTTACGTGACATCTATTTCGCGAAGAGCTTTGACTTATCCGCAAAGGTCTTGAACTCGAACGCATTGCCGACCGGATCACAGAAGAACATTGTCGCTTGCTCGCAGATCTGTCCCTTGAAACGGATATAGGGCTCGATGACGAACTTCACGCCCGCAGCTTTCAGCCGCTCCGCCAACGTCTCCCGCTGACCCATCTCCAGTACGACGCCGAAATGCGGCGCTGGAACGTCAAACCCGTCCACAGGGTTGCGATGGAGGTCGGACGCCTTTGGGGAGGGCGCCTTGTAATGAGCTACGATCTGATGGCCGAAAAGATCGAAGTCAATCCAGGTTTCCGCGTCGCGACCTTCGGGGCAACCCACCACGAAGCCGCAGAACGCCCGTGCGGCAGCCAGATCGTCAACAAGGAAGGCGACGTGGGATGGTGTGAGAGTTGTCATATGCCTCCTCCGGCCAGCCACGAGAAAAATGCGCGCCCCTCGGCAAACGATGATGTCGGTCCAAATCGTAAGTGTTTCTCAGGCAGCTGCGCATCCATAGATTTCGCATGCGGCAGCTCATCGCCATACAGAGCTTTGGCCCTGTGGACGGCCTTTAGCTTTGCGCCGGCGTGGAGATCCCTTCTTTTTTATATCTTCACCCTCGTTTTCGATCGTGGTCGCGCAAATTGGTTCGGATCAAGGCCATGAGCACGGGACCGAGCGAGAACTCCCCTACCCTCGCCTTCTCGGTCAGATTGCGCAAATAACCGCCGGGGCTCTTGATCGCGTCGGAGCGCTGCAGGATAGCGGCGACGACGACAGCCGCATCTTCGGCTCCGAGCACAACGTTAGCCTCATCGAAGGCGCTTGGACTGATCCCGAGCATGGATCGAACCAAGGCAGCCGTCGCAACGAAGTCTCGCCAGGAGGCAATGCCCTGCTTTGCGTAATCGACAATATCGGGGCAAGCTTCGAGGACCATACCGAGGGGATAGGACCGTTGTGGCGGTCTCGTGGGCTCCGGACGAGGCTCGAGGATCGCCCCCTGGCTTATTGGTAAGCCATGTTCAGATTCAATTTGGAGGTTTGGATTTGAATTCTGTATGTGACGTCCACTTTGGGACTCATTGGCGTCTGTTTCTGTTAATTTAACATGATCCTCCAAGAGCTTGCGGATCTCCGCCGCGAGCCGTTCCAGTTCATCCGCTAGCGGCTCGAGTTGGGCGACGCTTGCCGTTCGAGGGATGCATGCCGCGACTGCCGCATAGGCCTTATGGAAGCCGGCCCAGTCTCCCGGCGCGCCTTCTTCGACGCCAGCCGCGATCATTTTCACAATGTCGCGCCGGCAAAGGGTGATCCGTTCGCGCACGAGAAGAAGGGCGCGCCTCTCGGCCCTCGTCGCTTCGGCGAGGCGCTCAAATTCGGCCGCACGGGCCACCAGCGGCATGAGATCGAAGCCAAAGGCCGTCTCGATGACGCCCCCCTGCCCTTTCCGGGCGTAGCGCTTGCCATTCGGGCTGTCGCGACGAATGATCAGGCCGCAGTCGACCAGCGCCGCCAGAGAGCGACGGAGCGTCGTCGGCGCCATGCCATGCGCCCGGAGCATCAACTGATCGTTGGAGGGAAAGACCACGACGCCCCCCTCCCCCGTCAGAGTCGTCTCGGGGTGAAAGGTCAGAAGCGCGTTGAGCACGGCGAGCGCACGGTCGGAAACCCCGATCGCCGCTTTTCCCTCGCAAATTGCTCGGAAGACTTGCCATTTGTGCACGGCTGCTTCAGGCGGCATGCTTTCGCCAAGGCCTGGCTCGCCACCATGGCGAGCGTCAACGGCCGCCGCCCAAAGGGCGTCGTTGAAAGATCTGCTTGCATGTTCTTCACCTTGTTTCAGGCAAAGAAAATCTGCTCGCCGAAACGGCGCTAAAGACTCTTGACTATGATTCGCGGAAGTGGGATTCTCTTAGTTGTAACACGACAGAGAAGGGCTTCCGGAGCGGATGTTTCGGGGGCCTTTTTCTTTTGCCTCAGGATCTCCTGATTGGTGGACTGGAATGCGGTTCACTTACTCTCCGCCGCGTTTGAAGGCGGCGTAGATCTCCGGCAGCGCTCTGATCAAATAGGCTCCGAAGTCGGGAGCGACTTTTTGATCGACGACAAGCGTGACGTTACGTTCATCTTGTTTGATTTGAGCGACAGCTTTTCCGTCGTCGCTCGTCCAAACTGTCGGCTGCGATGAGCGCGTCCTTTTTTGCGACACAGCTTCTGACACCTTATTGAATCGCTCATCCGACGTGGCGTCGGCCCGGCTCACCTCATAAAGTGTCTGCTTGGTGATTCCGGCATCTGATACTGCCGTGCTCTTTAGCATCGGATAATTCAGAACATGGTCGCCAAACATGGACCGCATGAAAGACACCATTTGATTCTGCGGTCCGTCGCCTGGTTCGTATCGAGTGACCAGATACCTCATCCAAGAACCGCCGGTTCCCTCGGATCCGGCCGACCCGAACTCTCGTTCTCCCCTATGTCGAATTCCGGCTGATAGCCGTGCAGAGCGGATAAGCTCGCCTGCGGATCAAGATCGATCCGGGCAGCGATGGCTGCCTCCTGGTCGATGCCAGGAGGCCCGGCATGAGCGGACTCGAACTGCTGAAGCGGCTTAAGGCCGCGGGCCATCGCATTCCGGCTATCATGATCACCGGCGATGGCGATGTGCGAACGGCAGTCCGAGCCATGAGAGCCGGCGCCGCAGACTTCATTGAGAAGCCCATCGGCCGAGAAGAGCTTCTGGTCAGTATCGAGCGCGCGCTGAAACGGACGGAGGATTCGGCCACGCTGTCCACTGACCGAGAGGCAGCGGCGGCGCGCATTGCCGCACTGACCAAGCGCGAGTGACAGATCATGGACTTAGTGCTCGCCGGCCATCCAAGCAAGAACATCGCCGCCGACCTCGGCCTCAGTCAGAGGACGATCGAGAACCATCGCGCCTCCATAATGAAAAAGACCGGCGCGAAGTCTTTGCCTGCGCTCATCCGGCTCGCTCTCGCCGCGAACTAAAGGCATAGCGGCGGTCGCGGTCTTCGGAGTTCCCGAGGCGGCGTCTACGGCACGTCAGAGGTAGACTAAGCGACCATCGATCTTGAGCTAAACCTCATCGAGTTGTCGAACGCCAAGCCGCTATCCCGAACGTTGCGGGGATGAATTCCTCAGCCGCTGCGTCCTGGTCGTCCCGGCAACGTTGAGAATGGGGACATTCGAGTGCCCGCTCTTTTCCGCGTGTCTCGTGACCAGGATCGTACGCGGCGGCATAGCAGTTCCCCTCCGTTCCAGGCGTTCGGCGCTAGGCGTCGCGACTTGCGATAGCCCTCATTCCTCTGTGGCCGGCCCACACCAGCCGGGCAGATAATTGGCGTCTTGGCTCTTGGCGAAGGCGAGCGCGTCCCGGAGCGCCGCGTCGAAATCCTCCTCTAGCGTCTTACGTGTCATCAGCCTGCGCAAAGTGTCCGCCCAGAGGAACTCGCTGAAGACTGTGGTGTCCTTCGCGAAGCCGCCAGCTCGCCGTAACTCGCCCGCCAGGCTGCGGAAAGGATCGTCGACAAGATCCTCGACCGATTTCGGAACGGAGTCGAAACCCCGTCGGACACCCTCAGCGTCGTACGGATAAACCCAGCCGCGATGATCGAGAAACACCCAGAACGCATCCCGGTCGAGCTTGCGCAAATCGGCGACCACGCTGACGAGCACTTGTTCTATGCCTTCTTCATGCAGCGCGCGCGCGAGGTGATGGCGATCAACGATATAAGAACGTTCCTTAGGTCCTAAAATGACCGGGATCATGTGTCGACCGAGGTATTCGGCCTTTTCGTCTTTGGGATAGTCGCGCCAACGGAGACGCTTTTCCTTAACTTCGCGTACCCCGACGGTGATTTGCGTAGGGTGCAGGCTATCGATGGAGACGGGCTCAAGTACAGGGCCGGGAGTGGTATCCATAGACGCCTCCTAACCTTTGGCGAGACAAGCCGTACAGAATTCATATTGGTCGCGCATCTGTGCCAAACCATCTCGACGAAGCGGCGCGTTTGCGAACCCTCGCTACCGTTAGACCGAGTTTCTCAGGGAGCAAAGTCCATGCGGCGTCGGACAAGACCGCGCGCCTTTTGCGTCGGCTCGGAAACTGTGTGGCTATAGGCCCAGAGTAATGAAACGTCCAGAATATTTACATGAAACCGTCTCGAAGTTGGGGGCGCTAAGACGCGCAACGTCATAGACAGCGCGTCGATTGGAGGAGAGCGATATGATCATGTTCGAATGTTCCGCTTATGACGGGTCCTAACCTTGAGCATAAAGTGGCTCCTCTCAGCGACCAGTGCATTTGTTGTCTTACCGCCATCCGACGATGCAGCAGCCTAAAGACCGCGCTTTTGGCTGAGGCCATGGAGATTGGCGCGGCCGAACGCCGTGCGGCGGCATAATTGATGATCGAGGAAAATTGCCCGGATACCTAAGTCCCAAGCTCCCACAAGACGCCGCTGAGCTTCTGGAGGTAGGCTGCGGTCGGCTGGATCTGGCGCTTTGGCGTCTCAAGCTCCCGCAAAATCTCGTCCACACCAACAGTCAAGGGCATGACGGCTCGGACCTGGGATGGCGCTCACCGAGAAAGCGTAAGCCTTCTGCTTTGTCGTGCAACACCGTCGCAAGCGTCGTGGGCGTTGCGCCAAGGTCGCACAAGACAGCGCCGAGCTGCTGACGCTGTCGATCCGCCTCAACTAGGACGCTGCTGAACAGCCGCTGCTCCCGTGGGTTGTTACTGGACCAAGCTAACATGACCTCGAAGGATCGCATCTGATCAGTTTTGATCGACTTCATATGGCTCCCGTCGACCGAGTTGGCGATGGATTGGGTCGATGAAGGCGTCTCCAATGGCTTGGTGGGTCAGACTCTGTTGCTCCAATCGCGCGCCAACCTGAAGGGTCCCAACGAGATGCGGTTGCGATTCTTGCAATGACGGCGTTGGAACCCAATGCTGCCTATCCACATTTAGCAAATGCGCAGCCAAATCTGCAGCGGGTGTCACCCACGGAGGCCGAAATGGCTTGGAAGCGCGTCTAAGGAAGCTGGGAGCAATTAAAGGGTAAGATCAAGGCGCACTGGGGCCATCTCACTGCGATGATACCGAGAAGATCGCTGGCAAACGGAAACCGCTCGGAGGCAAGCTCCAAGAGCGTACGACCTCGCTAAGGATGCGGCGCGCAAGGATCTCGGCGCAGCCGAGAAAGCAGTGATCGAGTCCTAGGACGTCTGGCTCTGCCTCTTGATGCATGCTTGGAGCGCTGGCCATGGAAGATCGCTTCGTGTGTTTGACCCAAAGCAATCTTCCATGGTGACTTACGAGCTAGATAGACCAAGATGCCACAACCAAAGTGCGCAGAAGAATGCGACGCGGCCAGGTGATAACTCTAAATATCGCCCCTCGCCGGCGGCCGCGGACCCGTTCGCCGTATTGGAGACTGCGAATGAAAACTCTCTTGATCATAGCGGCCACGTTTATCGCACTGGTTGATGCCCATGCTGAAGTTAGGCGCCCACACGTTTCGCACCGGCATGGCTACGTGCATCGCAAGCTGGCGCCGCAACCACAAGTGCAACAGCCACGAGCGCAGCCGCCCAAACAAGTACAAAGCCCAGAAGACGTTTGGCAGCGCGAAGGCGCACCACATTGACGCTAGCCGCTGATTTGACGTTATCGGCCGACACAGTCCCGCGCAATCTTGCAACAGCTTTGAACAAGCGGCGCGTAGCCTCCCGTACTTCAGCTCATCATCTCCACCACGTCTGACGCAGAAATGGCGGCGCCGATCATTGCCGTCGCGCCTGCCGACACCTGATCAATTTTCGACTTTGCCACCGGGCTGAGTTAGCGCGGAAATTACCTGTAGGTCTTTTGCCTAACGCCCGTGGCGGGAGGGCAAAGTTGAACGATCGCCTCGTCGGAGCTGCTCAAGGCGGCAGCAAGCGCCAATCGAGCTAACGCGGGAAGAGACTTCGAGCCGGTTTTCTTCATGATCGAGGCGCGATGGTTCTCGACAGCCATATCTTCGAGCATGCGCTGCCGCAGCTGACGGGGCGTTCGACAGATGAAACGGACATCGGAAGTTCCTTTCATGATGAAGGGAACTCCATGCTCAAGGCGCCGCCACGCCTCGCTCAAGATCTCATGGAAAACGCGCTACCTTGCCAGCTCTGGCAATCCCGCGAAGTGGGTTCGTGCTTGGGCGCAAATAGGACATTTGCGAGATGAGCGAGAGGTCTAGCTTCTTTCTGTCTGATAATCGGGCCGCAGCCATCTAATAAACCCCTGCGGTTCTTCAGCTACCTTTCTCGTAGAATCCATTCAGTCGACTCTGAAGGTCTCGCGCAACCAACTCACGAGGCGCGCCTGATCGCTGAGGATATCCATTTCGGGTTCCCGGACGCGGCGGAACCCATGTTTTTCAAGCAGATCCGCTATTCGTAGCCCGCGGTTAGCCGGGTTAACGACGGCTATGGTCTTCGTGGCGATTTCGACGGCAAGAGTGCGAGACATCGGCTTGGGAGTCTGTGGCATCTATTGGGGGCCTACTGGTTGAACGCATCTCACAGCGATTCGATTCGGCGATTTTCATCGGCTCAAACTAGCACACTCGAAGGTGTTGGGGGTGACGCCAACAGATGTCGCCAGACGCTGCAGATGGAAGTTCTATAGCATTGGCCTTCCCAGCCATGACTGCCTAAGGCAATATGGTCGACTTTTATGTCCGCTTGTGGGAAACGAACCGCCTTAGCTAAGCGACCGACATGTGTCGAAGAACGAATTTTGTCCTCCTATCCAAACCATTGAACGTCTGCTGCCGCTCCTAATCGTCCGCTGTGACCCAAAGATTTATGGATGTTTTTCAATCCTATGAAATGTAGGCATGACTGAGGTAAACCCTTAAGTGTTGGGGCCTCGACCGTTGGCTATCCGGCCGGTATCGGCAGAACAGGCATTACCTCCACGGATTCGCCCGGAAAAATCATGAAGTGCGGATGGTTTTCGAAGAGCTTGGTGGCAGCTTCGTGCGAATCCGCGCGCACGACCATGTAGCCCCCCATGTCATTCCCTGTATCTTCAATGCCGTGTTGAGTTACCTTTTTTGTCTTACCAAGTGGTCCGCCCATGCCGACAATCGCGGCGTGGTGCTTTTCGATCCACGCTTTCCAAGCCGCCATTCCGTCCCGCCCTCTTGCGCGTTGTTCCGCTTCCGGAAGGGCGTTCCACGCTAACATTTGTGGGCTGGTTTTACTGCCAAGGAAAACAGCGAGAAAGGTATTGTTCGTGCTCATGATATCTCCTATCGTTTTGAGTTTGCGGTGTGAACAAAAGCTCCACAGAGCAATGCGGATAATTGATGCGTTCGCTGACAACGGCACTTCGCCCATGGCCTCATATTTTTCATTCTCCAGGCGAACGACCGACCCGGAAACGGGGAGATCTCGAATTCGATTTTCAGCCGTTAAAGCCATCGATCCGGCCTTTGACATAGTCAATTTTCGGCATTCTGAACGCCATTGCCGCCCAGGCCAGAAGAAGACGCCATACGAAAAGACCGGAATTCCTTTTGTAGGCCGGCATCTGCTTCTCCCTGGGAATAGGGCCCTCTTATAGCGATACCCAATGGCCTTTTGTAAAATCCAAAAACATTGCGGTGTTGCAGCATGTGGCCACCACCCGTCGCGTAGGCGACTTTGGGTCCAGCCGATGCTCGCCAAGAAGAGTTTCACGTCGTAGACAACGCACACGATCCTTTCGGAACAGGATGAAACGCACACGATCCTTTCGGAACAGGATGAAGGGTGTGCCACCATCTTTATTCAAGATAGGCGCCGTACCCGGCAAGGCTTCCAGTTGCCGCGCGGCATCTCGGCAACTTGAACAATGGCAAACTGTGGTGACGATAGGTTCATCTTCTGCTTCAAGTGAAACCTGTCCGCACTGGCAACTCGCGACCCAATAATGTTTCCCGGCTCTGGTCATGCTTGGGCCTCTGTGGTGAAGAAGTTGATTAGGGCCAGCCGTTCGGCCGAGGAGGTCTTCATAGTTGACAAATACGTTGACGTCAATATAATTGGGGAATGACGATGCGCGACGACCTTCCGCTTAAGGTAACTCATGAGGTTCGCGACAGATGCCTGTGCTTACACCTTCAGCGCGCGGCGCGCGCTATAGCTAGGCGTTTTGACGACGCGCTTCGCCCTCACGGTCTGACCAATGGACAGTTTTCACTATTGATGGCCTTGAACCAGCCGCACCCGCCTCGCATCGGCGAAATCGCGTCGTTGCTGGCCATGGACCGCACGACCCTGACGGCCAATTTAAAACCGCTTGAGCGGCGCGGTCTGATTGAGATCATCGTTGACTCGAACGATCATCGTAGTCGGCGGTTAAAGCTTAGAGATGATGGCCGTGACATGCTCGCTTCTGCGTTGCAGGTCTGGCGCGATACTCACGACGAAATCGACATGCTCCTGGGTGAAACAAGGCTCGACAAGATTCGCGTCGATCTTTTGGCGTTGTCGTAAGATTTCCATTGCATATGTTCACCATAAAAATATTTGCATTGCGGCCCGCGCCAAATGTTACGGCCCCGCAATTCTATAGCGTTTTCTGCGGAGCAGCTATCTGGTTTGTTTCAAGCAGGACGAAGAATCGAGTTTCCCAAAGGACCGCTTTGGACTGCTCCGCAGTCGGCGCCCTAACTTCGCGAACGACTGTTTCGGAGAATCGGAACCTAGCCTTGGAACGACGCATATGGGTCCAGACTGTGTAAAAAGGTCTTCGAATTTGCTAGAATCGGTTCGACATCAGAGGGCGGGTCATGGGGTGTTTCGTCGAGGGTGAAGACCGACGCCAGTCGTTGTTATTGCCGGAGACGCTCGACGATTACGTGACCGAGGACAACTCTGTCCGGGTGGTCGAAGTCTTCATTGAAAAGCTTGATCTCGGGACGATTGGCTTTGAGGGCGTTCGCCTGGCGGCGACGGATCGGGGCGCCTATCATCCGTCGACACTGCTGAACATCTACCTCTACGGCTATCTCAATCGAATCCCGTCCGGCCGCCGCCTTGAACGGGAGGCCCAGCGCAATATCGAGCTGATGTGGCTCACCGACGGTTAGCGCCGGACTTCAAGACCATCGCCAACTTCCGTCGCGACAATGGTCCGGCCATCAGAGCGGCGTGCAGTCAGTTCATCGAGCTTTGCCGCCGGCTCAACCTGTTCACCAAGGCGATCGTGGCGATCGACGCCGGCAAGTTCAAAGCGGTCAACAACCGAAACAAGAACTTCACACTGACTAAGGTCGCCAAGCGGATGGAGCAGGTCGACGCCAGCATCGCGCGCTATCTGACGAACCTGGATCGAGCCGACCGCGAAGAGAGCGACATCGCCGAAGCCAAGACCCGCCGCATCAAGGACAAGATCGTCAACCTGCGGCGGCGGATGCAGGCTCTCAAGGCGATGGAACAACAGGTTCAGGACGCGCCTGACAAACAGGTGTCGCTGACCGATCCCGACGCCCGTTCAACGGCTACAAGCGGCCGGGGCACGGGCATGGTCGGCTACAACGTGCAGACCGCGGTCGATGCGGAGCACCACCTGATCGTCGCGCACGAGGTGACCAACCTAGGCCACGACAGAACACAGTTGGAGCCCATGGCGCGGAAGGCGCTGGCAGATCGCGGCTACTTCAATGGCGAGCAGGTGCTGGCCCGTTTCAACAGCTCGAGCGCGGAAAGCAACGCATTCTTGTCCGAGGAAGCTCGAAACGTGAAGCTCTCGAGGAACTTCGGCGCGAACCGACGAACGGTCATGTACCGCTCACATGCCTTGATGAGCGGATCTTCGTCGGCCTTCCGCCCGCTCAATCGCGCGCAAATACGCTAACTGGTCGAGGATCGCCATGAGATTTGACGCGGTTGGAGCTTTCGCCCAATCACAGAGCCAGGGAATTCGGGTTCGCTTCAACACGGGATCCTTGACGAGGAGTTCATCGAGGCGGGCCACCCGTGCGGCGCCCAAGTCGACGATCATGGCGTCAGCGGTGAGCCGGCGCGCGCGAGCGCGGCCGGCCAGACCAATCCGCTCAATGCTTGCCGGCGCCGGTAAAATGATCCGGTGGTCACGCAGATGGTGGAGCAACGCCGCGATGATCGTGGAGCTCTTGTCCGCCGACATCGCCTCATTGGCGGCGCAGACGAGGAGATTACGGCGATCAGGGTCGTGCATGCCCGGAGCCCGAGGCGTTCCGCCGCCTCCCAATTCAGCGGGAAGGCGGCCAGGATGCGGGCTGCATGTTGACCTTGGACGACAAGGAGGCCGGACGCAGCGGCAACAAGGCTTTGCTCGCGCCCGCCTGTCGCGACCAAGGAATTGTGATTTTCGATCCCGTTGGCTGGTGGATCAGCGTCGGCCGCCTCATCCTTACCGCGCGAAAGGGCCACACCACAAACCTCGATCTGCAAGCCGACGGTTCCTGGCTAAAGAACCCCAAGGAAGGCAAGAGCCTCAGCCTGAAAAAGCAGTGAACACCTATCCACGGACTGGCATAGACGGCTTGCGCGGCTGCAACCGCGACAGGCCGGAGCGCCGCCAATGCCCGGCCACCACATCCCGCAGCGCATCTTGTGCGCCGCCTCTTCAGACAAATCGCAAAGATGAACCAGCGGAGATGTCCGCGCTACCGCTGATGCGACAAAATGCTGCGCCACAGCAGGATTCCAAGAAAATAACCAATCACCTTGGGTATAGCGAAGCTAACGTCTTTCTATCTGATTGATTCTATCGGTCGGTGTGTTGGCGCCATAATAACGGCGAATTGAGATCGTCAGCTCCGGTCTCCTTGTAGAGGAACTTCGAGCCCCGTCTGGGCGCCAGCGCGGCGGCATAGACCTAGGCGCACTTGAGCGTGATGCTTAACCTAGAGGCCGTCCCACCTACGACCGGTTTCAAATCACGGCTCTCAGTCGATAGAGACGACACCTTGACCCCGCGATCTATTAATGGAATGTGCTTGTCAAGCGAGCGGCGGCCACTACTTTGGTTTTCTCTAAAGCATAGGAGCGCCTAATATGGCCAAAATTAAAAATTTGCGCCGTGACATTGAGAGAAACGATCCATCTCCATGGGAGGATCTTACGACTCGTAATGTCACCGCCGGCGAACGAGATGAAATTCGTCAGGACATTAGATCGTGTATCGGCGAATTGGAGAAGCTTCTCCACCGGCTCGATAATTTGAAACCAAAATCTGAAAGCTAAAATTCCTTCGAACAGTTTCAGACGATCGCGCCTTCCGTCCGCATTGCTGTGATACGACGTTCGGCTGCAACGGCAAGTCTATCGCCCGCCGTCCCACCCCATGGCCGCAAGGCGCTGGCCGTTGGTCGCAAGTTTATCGTCGGCCATGGTCATCGGCATCGGGAAGCTTCGCAACCGTCGCAGAGGCGGAAATGCTTGCCTCGCTTCGCTTGGCTCTCGATCACTTATTTCCAACTGAAAGAAATAGGTCAGAGCGGGCGGCGATCGCGCGGAGTCCCACGTTCTCACACAGTCAAGGATAGGGCATGGCCGATCCGAACGTCCCGCTATCGCTCCTGCCGCCCCACATCGAAGAGACCGTCCGGTCTATCGCGCGGCTCCACGGCGACCACCACCAGAGCACAACGCCCCTTCAGCGCACCGTCGATCGCATGACAGCCTTAGTCGGTCGCCCTCAATTCATCGGCGTGTTGACCGCCATCGCGGTTGGCTGGGTCAGCCTCAATCTGCTCGCCGCCGCTCTTGGCTTTCGCCCCATTGATCCCCCTCCTTTCTCGGGGCTCGCAAGCGCCGTTTCCCTGGTTTCGCTCTACATAGTCGTCTTGATCCTGGCGACCCAGCGGCGCGAGTATCAACTTGCTCAACTCCGCGAGCAGCTCACTTTGGAGCTGGCGATCTTGAGCGAGCAGAAAACGGCGAAGGTGATACAGCTACTGGAAGAGTCCCGTCGGGATAATCCACTCATTCGCGACCGGGTAGATCAGGAAGCGGACGCCATGTCCCAGCCTGCCGACGCGCAATCGGTGCTCGAAGCAATCAAGGAGAGCCACGCCGAGGCGGAGCACATCAGCGGCCACGGCGAGAATCCCTAGGGGCGAGAGGATCGCTGCCAGCTGTTGAGCCAGCGTTGGGTTCAGGGCTATGTCCGATCGTCAGGGCCACGCCTACGCTCAAGAAACAAACCCGCTCTGGCTTGCGTGAGACATTGCCTCGACCGTCCGCGACATCGCGCTTTGTCGCTCCCGCAGAATGCGGCTTACCTTCGACGACAAGATACCCTCGCGCGGACAATCCTCGACCATTTACGGATCAGAGGCCTCGCCCTAAGCCGCAGTCCGCCCCGCATCATTTTACGAAGATACAGGCGCCGGTCGGCGCCAGGTCCGCCGCCGGGAACTTTTTGAGCCACTTTGGTCTTCTAAGCATGTCGGGCGGCATTGAAGCCCGGCTGCGGAGGACGCCCCGTCAACAAGCAGTGTCAGCGGCGACTCAAAAAGAGGACCGAATCATGGATAATCATGACGTAATTGCAACGTTGAACCACCTAATTGAGATAAGCCACGATGGAGAACAAGGTTTTCGTACCTGTGCCGAAGGAGTTCGAAGCCTTGATCTTAAGACGCTGCTGGAGGCGGCGGCGGCAAGATGCGCGGAGGGCGCGGCCGAACTTGACGCCAAGGTTCGCACCGTCGGCGGTGAGCCCGCACATGGAGGCACGATAGGCGGCTCGATGCATCGAGCCTGGACTAACATAAAGTCCACGATCACCGGTATGAGCGAACACGCAGTTCTCGCCGAGTGCGAGAGTGGCGAAGATGCAGCGGTTGCCGCTTATGAAGCGGCCCTTCAAACGAGCTTGCCGGCCGACGTAAGGACGATCGTCGAACGGCAATACCAGGGCGTCAAGGCAAATCACGATCGGGTCTACGCCTTACGCAACGCCGCAGCCTGACGCTCGGGCAGATATCCTAAGAGCCCACAGCTGCCATGTTCCGGCTTTCCAAGCTAAAACAACGCAAGAGGCAACGCTCCCCATGATTATGATAGCGAAGGCTTTGATCCCCGGATCGATGGCCTTGTTTCTGGTCGCCTGCGGGGACCGTGCGAGATTGTCGGAGGAGGCGGCATTCGGCGCAAATCCAACGTTGCCCGAGCCTACTCAAATACTTATCCCGACCCTAAATATCGCACCAGCGAAGGGTTGGCCGAAAGGAGCAAGCCCCGCGCCCTCAGCCGACCTTTCGGTCCGAACCTTCGCGGCCAACCTTGACCATCCTCGTTGGCTTTACGTCCTCCCGAACGGGTGACGTTCTCGTTGCCGAAACCAATGCTCCACCCCGGCCGGAGGACGAACGGGGGATTAGGGGCTGGATTTCCCGATTGGTGCAGGGCCGCGCAGGCGCTGGCGTTCCGAGCGCCAACCGCATCACATTGTTGCGCGACGACGACGGCGACGGAATCGCGGAAATGCGGACGGTTTTTCTTCAAGGGTTGAATTCACCATTTGGCATGGCCCTCGTTGGCCATGATCTTTATGTCGCCAATACGGATGCGATCATGCGCGTCACCTATCTCGACGGCGAAACGCAGATAAAGGGCCCTGGCGAAAAAGTCACCGAGCTTCCCGCCGGCCAAATCAATCATCACTGGACTAAGAACCTCATCGCGACCCGTGACGGCTCGCGCCTTTACGTGACCGTCGGATCGAACAGCAACGCGGCGGAAAATGGTTTGGACAAAGAGGAGGATCGTGCGGCAATTCTCGAAGTGTTCAGCGACAGGCAAAGCTCACGTATTCGCGTCAGGTTTACGCAATCCGAACGGGATGGATTGGGAGCCCGAAACCGGCGCTCTTTGGACGGTTGTCAACGAACGCGACGAACTTGGCAGCGATCTTGCGCCGGACTACCTCACTTCGGTGACGGAGGGCGGGTTTTATGGCTGGCCCTTCAGCTACTACGGCCAGCACCTGGATCCTCGGGTTTCTCCCCAGCGGCCAGATTTGGTCGCCAAAGCGATAAAACCAGATTACGCCCTTGGCAATCATACAGCTTCCCTAGGACTAGTATTCTCCAAAGGCTCCTTTTTGCCCCAGCAATACCGACATGGCGCCTTCATCGGCCAACACGGATAATGGAACCGCAAACCTCGTAGTGGATATAAAGTTATCTTTGTGCCATTTTCGGATGGGCGTCCTTCAAGACTGCCTATTGATGTTCTCACCGGCTTTATCAGTGTGGGAGACGAGGCATTTGGTCGTCCTGTTGGGGTCGCCATCGATCGTACTGGAGCCCTCCTGGTTGCGATGATGTTGGCAACTGTATATGGCGAGTCGGGCCTACGGCAACCAACGCAACGACCGGACGCTGAGCTGAGCCATCCCATTTGCACACGAACGCAAACCAGCCAGACAAGACCGAAAGAATCCACGACGGGCGCTATCTGCTTCGCTCTTGGACCATCTTTCATTTCGCAGGAACTCGGTCGCATGACTTGCCTGATCACATCGCCACCATTGGGCGCCGGCGAGAAGATGTCGAAAGGCATCGTGCCCGCTGACGAAATCACCGGGTTACCTGGCCGGCCTTTCGGACGTCAGAAAAACGATTTCGCGCCAACCCGAAAAGCGTTCCCGATCATCGTATTTCAGGATGAGGAACTGGAAGGCTACGGAATTCGCCTTGACCAAAACGCGAACGTATTGAACGCCAAATCATCGACCGGGCGATCGATCCCCTCCGAACCGTCAAATCCGGAGCGGTACGCGCCGAAGCGCGGCCGAGGCTATGACTTAGCTCCCTCGTGGGTGGCCAAAAGATCCAGCATGTCGTTCGCGTGCTCCTCTTCGACCGCCAGAATCGATTCGATCATTACGCGCGTGGTCGGGTCATCATCGCCGAAGAAGCGGATCAGTTCCCGGTAGTGGTCGACTGCAATCCTTTCGGCGATCAGGTTTTCGCGGATCATCGCGACCAGATCGGAACCGGTCGCGTATTCGGATGCCGAACGGCTGGCCAAGCCCTTGGGATCGAAATTCGGTTGGCCGCCAAGCTGGCTGATGCGTTCGGCCACGGCCATTGCGTGTTCTTGCTCTTCTTTGGCGTGCGCGGCGAACTCCGTCTTGACGCCTTCGCTGGCGAGGCCGCTCGCGGCGATCGAATGTTGAGTATAACGTAGCACACAGACCAGTTCGGTGGCCAGAACGGTCTGCAGGAGCTCAATGGTGCGGGCGACCTCGCCGACATACGTGCTGCTGACCGCCCCCCGCTCAATGTGCTGACGCGCGCGTTCGCGCAGGGTTTTGACGTCACTCAGGAAAGGTTCGGCTGTCTGCTTCTCTGCGGCGGAGGTGTGCTTCACGGGTGGCTCCAATGTTTGCTTGAGGAGTCGATGAACGCGGCGGCTTTGTCCACCGTCGCTCTTTTCAGGTCAGCGGCGCTACGGCTGCTGGACGGCACCCGGCTCGGGACCAGTTTGCGCTGCTGCATACGCGCATACAAGCATGCATGCAATTTTTTGTCCGGCATAACGAGTTTGCCGCGACGTATCGGGTATTAGCGTCGCGGCAAACTGTCAGCGTCATCATCGCTCGGTTGATAGGCGTCCTGCCCAGATGGCTTCCACCGTCGGTCAAGGGAACTGCTTAGCTGTCGAAGCAGATTATCAGAACGGGACGGGTCTATGGCGCCAACCCGGTTCGCTTGTGGACGATCCGGGCTCGTTCTCCGGGCTCGTTCATTGGCTTCCACATCGCCTCACCGCTCAGACCGCGCTCCCGGAACGATCTTGCTATTTAACTCCAGAGGAGTAACAACCGCGTTGGTCCTTTGAAGGCTAAGAATGGCAAGTTCTAATTGCTTTGGCTTGCGATCCTTTCAAAAAAGGGACAACGGAGGCAAAGTGGTCCTCCCTTGGGTCCCCTAGCTGTAATTCCACCGGCAGTCAGAGGGCGCTACGTTTTACGGAGACAAATGGGCACGGACTAATTTTGTTGAAATAGCGCTAACTTTTGAGGCAGAGGCCGGTTCAACTATGACAGATACATGCCGCCGTGTTGAGCATCCACCCCACCAACTAAATGTAAACACTCTACATTCTCCTGGAGCGGGCTTTGCGTGTCGCTCGATTGCCGAGTAGACGATCAAACTCCATCTTCGAGACGCCGTAGCACTCGCACGTGAGGTTCTCGAGCCCGCGACGATCGAGGATCGTGACATTGCCACGTTTATAACGGATGAGGCCAGCACGCTGCAAAGCGCCTGCCGCAGCCGTAACGCCGGTCCGCTGCACCCCCAGCATCATCGCCAGGAATTCCTGCGTGAGCAGAAACTCATCCGATTGCATGCGATCGTGCGTCATAAGCAGCCAACGACAACATCGTTGCTGTATTGTATGAAAGTGATTGCACGCGGCGGACTGCGCGACCTGGTTGAAGAAAGCGTGAGCATAGCGAAACATCACCTTTCGTATCGAAGCGCTTCGCGCCAGCTCCTCCTTGAACAGCGTCGCCTTCATTCTCAGACCAGCGCCAGGAACCTGTATGTAAACGCTGGTGGGAGCCCTGTTGTTCCCAAAGACAAGGGGTAAGCCAACCACGCCCTCATTTCCGATCGTTCCGACCTCCGCCGCGTCGCCGTTCGCCATGGTATTTACGAGGGAGCCGACGCCAGTCTCGATAAAATAGACAAACCGAAGGGGTTTATCAGCCCGGTAAAGAGATTGCCGGTACTCCAGCGGAATAGGTTGAAGTTGCGGGCGAAGCCGTTCGTAATCCTCTTGCGGCAGCAAACCCAGCAACCGGTTGGAAAGCGGGAGCGCAGCCTTGCTGCTCTCCACCACCTTGCTCCTCCTCTTTAGTCCTGCTTGAATGGTTTCACGGGTGCCGAACCGACTGACGACCTATTTCATTTTTTGGAGCCGGCGCGGGATGCTCCCACTAGGCCCCGTCCTCGGCAGCCATTTTCCTTGCGTCTTAATGCTACGCCTAATCGACTGCGCCTAACCGCCGTTCATCGATCAAGGCTGCGCCTTTTTCCTGGTTGTGGCAAGGTCAATGTCTTGCATCGGACATTTCCATCGACTTTGCTCCGCAACGGGCATAGGGTGGCAATAGTTGAGACGCCACGACAAAGCGTGCGTGCGGGCATGCCCATCAACTTCATATCCGAACCCGGTACAGCCATCCGTCGGCCTCGCTGCGAGATAAGTCAGGACGAAAGAATACGGCGTACAGGCGCCAAAGTCCCTTGCGTGGATTCATATCGCAACCTGTCGTCTATGCCTTGATTGCCGAAACAGTCGTCGTTGAATTTCCTCCAACGCGTCATGGGACCCATGTCGATCTCTGCGCCTTCAACTGCAAGAAGCGGCGGCACACCGAAAAGTTCGAAGCTACAATCAATGTCTACTATCAGACATAACTGATTTGGATCAATGCAATTTAGCTGTCTCCGTCGCAGCTTTCGTCTGTTACGGGTGTCCAGGCAACGGATTCCAGCGCCCGCAGGCAAGGCTGACGATATGACCATCGAACATCTGCTGCACCGCGCGGGCTTACCTTCAAACAGCATATTTGAGAGCCCAGAGCGCCGCACGAACGCGAGCTACGAACACGAACTGACTAGGCATAGATGCACAGAGAGTCTGTTGCGAGACGCTCTCGCTCGGGAAGAAGCGCTGCTTCGGCAAAAAGACGCGTTGATCCAACAACAGGAAATTTTGAGCAAGGAGTCCGATCATAGACTGTTGAATGGGCTGCAGATGATCGTAAGCCTGCTTTCGCTGCAAAGTCGGGCGTCGACGAATGCCGAGGCGGCGTCGCAATTGGACGTCGCAGCCAATCGCGTGGCCACGATCGAGCGCGTCCACCGGCGGCTCCATTATTTGGATGGCGTAAAAACGGTTGAATTCAAGCAATACCTCGAGGATCTTTGTCGCGATTTCTCCACGATGTTGAACTCCGAGGATCGCCCAGAGCAGGCCATCGTCGTCGAGGCGATTGAAATCAAACTGCTCACCGCCACCGCCATTCCGCTCGGCTTCATCATCAACGAACTGGTCACGAACGCAGCGAAATACGGCAAAGGCCAGATCACGGTCAGGTTGGAGGCAAATCCTGTAAAGGGCTACGCCCTGTCGGTCGCCAATGATGGCGCGGTTTTGCCGGAGGGATTTGATCCAGCCGCCTGCAAAGGATTGGGAATGAGGATTATTCGCTCTTTTGTCCAACAGATCGGCGGTGAATTGCGGATTGGTCGAGGCGATAAGAACCAAGGCGCCCGGTTTACGGTGCTATTCTCCTGATTGCTGGCAAATCAGTCGCCGATCGGGTCCGATGATAGCTCTGCTCGCAACGCTGGAGTCGTGGAATCGGGGCGAGGCAAAAAAAGAGGACTTCCGGACGATGAATCGCGATGTTCTTTACCTCATCATTGGCGCGCTGGCAGTCACGACAGGGGTCCTGAGCTATCAGCTTTACCAGGATCGGCAGAAGACCACTGGCATCGAGATCAACCTCGGCAAAAGTAGAATCTCCATCGAGAAGAAGTAGTTCTGCGAGTTCATAAGGTCGCCCTCGATCGCGCGTCATTCGCAAATGTCGATGACGGTCTTCACAGTCGGGGTGCGAAATGCCTCAATGTTCGGTTAGGTTCAGCAACGGGAGATAGATCATGTCACTCGGACTCATACTCGTCATCATCCTCATCATCTTCTTGCTTGGCGGCTTTAGTGGCCGCTTCGGCGGCTATGGCTATGGCTATGGTCACGGCGGCGTCGGCGTCATCGGCGTCATCCTGATTATCGTCGTCGTATTGCTTCTCATGGGTCGGCTTTGATTTCGCCGGCGTAACGCCGAGCGCTGCAGCTTGGAGAAGCGCAAATTCGCGGCCTCAGCGCAAGCTGGCCGGATCGAGTCGTCAATGGCGAAAACGGTGCGCTCAGCTCGCGTTAATATATCGAGGACCAGAATGCATGCGTGATTCATGAATTGGGACGGAATTGAAGGAAACTGGAAGCCGCTCAAAGGCAAGGTTTAGGTCGCAGTGGGACAAGCTGATGACGATGTTGAGTTCGCCAAAGGAAAGCGCAACGCATTGAGCGGCCTTTCTCAAACGCGCGTTGCGGCCAAGCAAAGGAGCAGGCCGAGCGTGAAACCAATCTTTGGACCAACCACCTCAAATATAGGCAAGGTCCGTCCGCTTTCCTCGCGCGGCGCGTCGCAGACGTGGCGCCTCGTTATTTCGCGTCCTCCGTGCCGGCAGCAAACGCAGCATCGCGGCGTCAGGAATGGTTCGGACGGAAGCGACAGCGGTGGGCGGGGCTGCACTTTTTCGTCTCTGAGTTGTGAGTATTGAGCTAGATCAAGCGCTCAAGCCTCAGTTCAGGTGTATGGTTACTCTCGCGGTTCTTATGACTAGAGAAGGCTTAAGCGCCATGTCACTTGGAACAATCCGTGCCTATCCGGTTAAGACAGACACCCACTATATGTAGAGCGTCTGATGCGCCGCGCCGACGCCGCTGATTGGCGGCACGTGACCCAACTGAGACCTTGGCGACGGCGGAAGTCTTTCGGAAAAGCCTAGATTTGGATCGACGCGAGCTGTGAACCGAAGATTGGGCCGGACCGCATGACGGATGGCCTCGGGGCGAGAAGCGATGACGGGGTATCCCGAAGCAATCACGCCCCTGAATGCAGCATTGACTGGGTAGGTTCCAAACCTTCCCGTTGTCAAAGGATGGCGCGATATTGTCATCGCGATGAGCAACAAATTGCTGATGGCAATGCGAGACAATGCATCGCCCGCAATCTTGAGGAGATCAGTCATGGGCAGCACTGCTGACAGGATCAAAGACATTGGGCCACAACCGCAATCGTTCGACATTGAACGCGCAACGAAGGAAAACACAAATTACCGTTCAGTCGCCTGGAGCGGGCGCTACCTGCAAGTGACGCTGATGTCGATCCCCACTGGCGGAGACATTGGCCTTGAAGCGCATCCGGAGACTGATCAGTTCCTGCGCCTCGACGCTGGCAGCGGCCGAGTGCAGATGGGAGCCGCGAAGGACAAACTAACTTTCGAAAAGGAAGTTTCAGACGGCTGGTGCGTCCTCGTTCCGGCGGGGACCTGGCACAACATCACCAATATCGGCGCGACGCCAATGCAGGTCTATGCTATCTATGCGCCCGCCCATCACATGCCCGACAAGGTGCAGGCGACGGCGGCGGCGGCCGAAGCCGACAAAGACGACGAGCCAGCGGCCTGGTCAGTGCAGCCAAAACATGCGCCCGACAAACACGGG